>Ga0157375_10002147_pt1 | contig 17040 bp, 14 predicted proteins | sample M35metaG_FD_115311 | JGI IMG/M metagenome (GOLD analysis project Ga0157375, IMG submission 115311) | Miscanthus rhizosphere microbial communities from Kellogg Biological Station, Michigan, USA - M3-5 metaG | ecosystem: Host-associated > Plants > Roots > Rhizosphere > Soil | place: USA: Michigan... | reverse complement strand
GAGGACGCGCCGGTTGTCGGCAAGATCGCGCGCCTCTTTCCTCTCAAGGGTCACGACGAATTGATGGATGCGGCGCCGGAGATCGTGCGCCGCGTGCCGAACGTCCGCTTCTTCCTGATCGGCGACGGCATCCTCTACGACCATCTGCGCGAGCGCGCCCGCGCCGCCGGCATCCTCGACAACTTCGTCTTCGCGGGCCTGATCCAGCGCGAGCGGATTCCGGAAATGCTCGCGGCCATGGACGTCGTCGTTCACACCTCGCTGCGCGAAGGGCTCGCGCGCGTCCTGCCGCAGGCGCTGGCCATGGGCAAGCCGTGCGTCAGTTTCGACATCGACGGCGCGCCGGAAGTCGTTATCGACGGCGAGACCGGGTATCTGGTCGACGCGTACGATTACTCCACGCTCGCCGACCGCATCTCCCACCTGCTGAGCGATCCGGCTTTGCGCGCGACGATGGGAGCAAACGGACGGAAGCTCGTCGATCCGGCTTTCCGGGCGGAGACGATGGTGCGCGGTCACGCGGCGGTCTACGGGATGCTGCAGGAAAGGCACCGCGCGCGCCTGGAAGCGTTCGACGCCGCCGCTACGCCTTCCGTCCCACCGCGCACCAGAACGGCGCGTGCGGACTGAAAATGACGTCCGTCAAACCGCTCGCCCGCATCATCGACTCGATCTCCGCTCTCGTGAAACGCTGCTCGAGGCGTGTACCGAAGCGGTCCAGCGCATCCGTCCGCAGCACGTAGTAAGAACGGTTGCGGTAATAGGCGAGCGGCCAGGACTGCACGACCACGCCGAGTTTCTCGGCGAGCCTGGCCGACCGCGACAGGGGCCAGTACACGAGGGCCGCAAGAACCTGACTGATCGCGTATCGGATCGGATGAGGCGACCGCGACACGAGCCAGCGCAGACCGTTAGTGAGAGACCAGAGCAGCCGGTACCACGCCGGCCGGTTGTCGAAGCGATAGTAGAGATAGACGAGAAACGGCGCACCGGGCCGCAGTTTGCGGACGCAGTCGCGGAGCGCGGCAGCGGTGTCGGGAATGTGGTGCAGCACGCCGAGGGAGTAGCCGAAGTCCGCGCTGGAATCGGGGATCGGCATCGCGTCGATTGCGGCGACACCGACCTCACAGTTGGGAAACGCCGCGAGGTTCCGGGCGGCCACCGCCGCGGCTGCCGCGCTGGCGTCGAAGCAGCGCAGTTTGCCCACGCGAGGCGCGACCAGACGCGCCCACCGCCCGCTGCCGCAGCCGGCATCGAAACCGGCCGCCTCGCGCGGCAGTTCGCTCCACGGAAAGATCGCAAAGTACTCGTTGAAAAGCGATTCCGCCTCGGCGTCGCCGAGCGCGCTCTGGTCGAAACGGCTCCACTCATCGCCGAAACCCTCGACTACATCGACATCAACATTGCGCATCAGGAGGATACCTTTCCCATGAGTCGAGGACCGGCACTAACGGAAGGTAACAAACGTTACCCTCCGGCGCCCGATCGGAGTAACTTTTGTGTTCCACATCACAGTCTGACATGACATACTGGCCGATATTGCCATTTCCGCGTCGGCGTATTACTACCCCCAATCTAAATAAGGAGGCAGCTATGGTTATTCGTCGTAGTTACGTATCCCTAATTCTGGCATTTTGCCTGATCCTGATCAGTGGCATCGCTCAGGCGCAGGCCACGCGCACATGGGTTTCGGGTGTAGGGGATGATGTGAATCCCTGCAGCCGCACCGCCCCGTGTAAAACGTGGGCAGGCGCGATCTCGAAGACCGCCACCGGCGGAATCATCGATGCTCTTGATCCGGGCGGGTTCGGCGCCGTGACGATCACGAAGGCGATGACGCTCGAAGGCACCGGAACGCTCGCAAGCACGCTGTCCAGCGGCGTTCAGGGCATCATCGTCAACATCACCTCGGGCACCAACCGCCACGTGGTCCTTCGCGACATCCTGATCGACGGCGAGGGCGTTACCCTCGGCACGAACGGGATCAACTTCCTGGCCGGCGACTCGCTGACCTTGGAAAGAGTCTCCATCAAGGCGTACAGCACGAACGGCATCCTCTTCCAGCCGAACAGCGCTGCCTCGCTCAACACCAACAACGTGTCCATTCTGCAGTGCGCCACCGGAATCCTGTCCAAGCCGCAGGCTGGCGGAGCCGCGAAGGTGCACCTCGAAAACACGCTGATCGCCAAAGGCGCAACTGGTTTCCGCGCTGAAGCCGGTACGGGCGGCGAAATCTCGACTTCGGCCATTTCGAACAACAGCGGCGACGGCCTTCAGGCTGTCGGCGGAGCCATCATGATCATCGCGTCGTCGCGAGTGTTCAACAATGGCGGCTCGGGCCTGAACACGAACGCGTCGACCATCGCCGCGTCGAACACCGACATCATCGCCAACGTGACCGGCATGACTAACACGGGCGGCACGCTGAACACATTCGGCCGCAACCGCGTTGCCTTCAACGGAAGCCCGGGTGCCGCATTCACAGCGCCGCCGCTTCCTGAGAGCTAAGACCCGGTTCCATTCAAGTAATCCTGAGCCGCCCCGCCTCGCGCGGGGCGGCTTTTTTTTGGTCTCAAATCTCGCGTGATCAGGATGACGCGGGCGACTCATCAGGCGTGACCGCGGCCTCGTCGCGGCGCCATGCGGTTGCCACTGCCAGCGGAGTGAGCGCCAATCCGATGTAGATCATTTCGCGGAGACGGTAGAGCGTTCCGTAGTTCGTGATCGCATAGGCGAGAGGCAGGCCGGCCAGCACCGTCAGCAGGGCCAGAAACCACACCAACGGGTTCCGCAGCGACAGGAAACGCCCGGCGGCCATCGCCAGAACTGCGAAAAGAGCGATGAAGTCGAAGACGATCGTATCGAGGTCGGTGAACCAGAACATCTTCTGTCCGCCGCCGATGCGAAAAACACCCATGCGCTCGCCGATGCTCCGCGGCATGACGACGGAAGCCACTCCCGTCAGGAGACGCGCCGGGACCGAATCCGCCTGCGGCTCGATTTCCTGGCGCGGCGGCGGCGCTGGCTTGACGGAGGTGGCTGCTGTCTTAGCTGCCCCAGGATTCGGCGCGGAAGCCTGCGTCGATGGCAGTGTGCTGACTGGCGGTGCAAGGGGCGGATGAGATTCGGCCACGGGTTTCTTCGTCTCTTTGTGGACCTGAGGCGGTTCGACAGCTGAGGAAGTCTTCACCGCGGGCGGCGCTTTTACGGCCGAAGAGGTCTTCACCACAGGAGGCGGTTCGACGGCCGACGTGGTCTTCACCACAGGAGGCGGTTCGACGGTCGACGTGGTCTTCACCACAGGAGGCTGTGCGGGTGAAGAAGTCTTCACCACAAGAGGCGGTTCGACGGCCGAAGAGGTCTTCACCGCGGGCAACCCTTTGACGGCCGCGGGTGTGCTGAATGCCTGGTCGAGCTTCGACGTGTTTCCACCCGGACGAATTGATGTCCGTCCGCCAGCCCTGTCAAAACCGTCGCGCGACGCCTGGATCTGGACGAGGAGCTGCTTCGGCACCTGCCGCACTTCGCCGATCGCGGCCGGTGACCTCAGGACGCGCCGGACCGGTAACGGCACATACGGTCCTCCGCCGAAGAGGAACACTCGCGAAAGGAGAAGGGCCAGAACGGCGGACGCCGTGAATGCGACGGCCTTGTTGACCGGCGACAACGAAGCGACGAGCAGCAGGAAAACCGTCACCGCGATGAAAAGCGCGAAAGCGAAGTACCACCGCACGCCCGAGATGGCCAGTAGGGCCACCGTCATCGAGGCAGCGATCAAAAGCGCCAGCGGCACCCGAACCCTCGGCGACCTCCACGTCTGCTGCCAAGCCGCGCATGCGCCGATGAAAGCGATGACGACGAATTGAAAAAACGTGTCCTTGAGCGGCTGCAGGGACCAGAGAAAAAAAGCCGGCGAGAGACTGATCGCGCAGATCGCAACTGCCGCCGCCGTTCGCGCCCGCCTCTCGCCTTCGCTCCAGCGCACGATGACCGCGATCGTTCCGAGATAGCAGAACAGATTGAGCAGCATGCCCACCGACGTAACCGGCCCAAGCAGGAAAACGGCCGCGGAGAGGACTTTCACAAATGCCACGGAGGCACCGCCAGCCGGATAGTCGATGATGGTGCGCACGCCCATCTGCGCCAGGCGCCTGGCCGTGGCAACGTACTGCATCGCGTCGACGGCGAAGAACCAAAGCCCGTCGCCCATCTGCAGTCCGCGCGCGATCGGCAGCTGGGCATACGAAATCCAGAAGAGGATCTGACCGGCGATGGCGCGTCCGAGGAAGCCGATCGCGATCACGATGTTCACCCACCGCTCACTCGACTGGCTGGCGCGCAAAAGGCGGAAAAGAGCGTATCCCGCAAAGAGCAGGATGACGAAACGGATCAGGAAAACGAGCATTCGAGCGCGCAGGATACTGCAAGCCGCATTGCTTGCGGCGCCTCGGCGAAGCGCCCTCAGCCGTTCAGCGTGCGCGTCCGTCGCCGGCCGCGGCACGGATGCAACTCTTTGAGCCTGCGGTAGCATGGACGCGTGGGCCGATTACGTGGAGGCGCGGTGAACGACGATCCGCGCCTCGAATTTCTAAGAGAGACAGACCGCATTTATCAGATCCTGCTCGCGAAGACGCGCGATACGCGGCAGCGGGGCAACATCGAGCGTTTTTTGCGCTGGGTGCAAATCACCGCCCGCTTCGCCGCCGTCGCGCACACGGGCCGGTATGCCGACGGCGCGATCGAGAATCTCATTCTGGATATCGGCCACGGACCGCTTCCCAAGCCACGCGACGTTGAACCGCTTCGCGCGACGCGCGGTCGCCGCATTCTTCATGTGGCAACGCGCCTTCTCGATACAGGCGGCCATACACGGCTCATGGCGCGCTGGATCGCGAGCGAAACCGTCGGAATCCATCACGTCGCCGTCACCGACCAGAAGGCGAGCGAGGTGCCGTCGTTCGTTCACCAGACCATCGCCAGGGGTGGCGGCAGCATCGTCGCACTCGGCGCGGATTCGTCGCGCCGCGCGCGCGCCTCGGCCCTGCGGGAACTGGCGCGCACGAGCGCCGACTTGTGCATCCTCCACACGCATCAATTCGACCCTGTGCCGGTAATCGCGTTCGCGGCCGGCGAGGTACCGCCCGTCGCGATTATGAATCACGCCGACCATCAATTCTGGCTGGGACCATCTGTCGGCGACGCGATCATCAACTTTCGCGATTTCGCGCAGCGCCTCACGGCGCGCCGCCACGCGCGAAACCCACACCTCATCCCGATTCCGTTGCGGCCGGTCGACATGAGCATCTCGCGCGAGGAAGCGCGCCGCAGGCTCGGCGTCGGTGAGGGCGAGGTCATGCTCATGACCATGGGAATCGAGTCCAAGTACGAAGCGACACCCCTGCACGATTTTTACGCGGCGGGGCGGGAGATTCTCGATCGGAACCCCAGCGCGCGCCTATTCATGGTCGGTGTGTCCGAACGCGCCGCGCGCGCGCGTCTCGGGCAGGACGGTCTGACGCGCTTGCACGCCGTCGGCCTGCAGGGTGATCCAACGATCTATCAACGTGCCGCGGACATTTATCTCGAGGGGATGCCGTACAGCTCCTTCACCGCGCTGTTCGAGACCGTCGCCGCCGGCGTCTGCCCGGTCATCATGTATGCGGCAAATGAGCAGTTGGACTCCAGCGGCGATCCCGGCCTGCGCCGCGCGGCGCGATCGCTTCCCGACCGGGCTACGTATGTCGACTACGTCAGCGAGCTCATTCGCGATCCATCCCTGCGTCAGGAAATCGCCACCATCGCACGCGAAGATATGGAATCAGCGCACATGGGCGAAGGATGGTCGGGAGCCGTGCACGCTTTGTACGTTGACCTCGATGGAGCGCGTCACCAGGTGACGCCTCTCCCTGACGTTGAACCCGAAGTCCACAATCCCGATCTTTTGCGCGCCGAATGGGACGAGCATCGCTATGGCAGGTATCCGCTCATGGCCATCGGCGCCGCCGAGGCGGGCTCGATCGGACGATTGGCGCAGCTGCTCAAACTTTCGGCGCGCGCCGGCGATAGCCGCCTCACGGCCCGCCATGCCCTCGCCTGGAGCGGCATGCTGGTCCGCCTGTTACGCGGCTACCGCGTGTGACACGCGGGCATTCACCCACAGAGCCATGAGGCCATTGGAGATCACGGAAAGGCCGTACGTGCCTACCGTGACCCACGCCGCTCCGTACATCCCGAAGCGTGGAACGACGAGATAGTTCCCCAGCACCGCGAGAGCGCCGACGGTTAACGTCAGCAGCGCGGCCTGAAGAAAGAGCCCTCTGGCAATCCACTGGCTCGACATGACCATCGACATCGTCGAGCCGACGACCGACAGCATCACGATGCGAACGATCGGGATGGCGGGCATGAACGGCGCACCGAAAACGAGCGGCACGACCCACGGCGCGATCAGATACGTCACGATGCCGGCAGCAATGGTCAGGACGAGAACTTCCAACAACAGCTTTCGCTGCTGCGGCCATGCTCCGTCGGGACCGTGCTTCGAAACGAGCGAGTACGCCACGGTGCTCACCGCCATCGGGATGATCTGGATGCCGAAGAGAATCTGCGTGGCCAGCTGAAAATACGCGGTCTCTTTCGGCGAGCGATAGTGGTTGAGAATCAGGATGTTCGCCTGGGTGAAAAGATAAGTGCCGATCGCGTTCAGATGAAGTTTCGCGCCGCCTGACAAAAGCTCGCGCGCGGAGTTATCGCGCAGCGGAACGTGGCGCGACCGTCTGACGACGTATCCGAACGTGATCGCAACGATCGTAGCCTGCGCCACGACCCAGGCGCCGACCGCTCCGGACACGCCGAGGTGCAACGGGCCGGCGGCGAGAAACGTGAGCAGCAGGGCCATCGTCCCGCCGATCACCTGCGACCCGTTCAGCACGTGCAGACTGCCGAGTGCCATCAGTACGCCATTCCCGTTTTCGATCCAGAGGATGAAGGGCAAAGCGCAGAACGCGATCAGGAGCGTGAACGGCGGGATGTTGTTGAAGATCCGTCCATCGCCATAGGCATACAACCCCGCGGCGACCGCGATGCCGAGCACCGCCACGATGGAGAGAATCCGCACCAGACCACCGAGCACCTTCGGAAGCCACTCCTCGGCACTCCGCCCGGCAGCCATGAAGATCACGACCTGCGACAGGCTGAGAAAGCCGAACGTGCCGAACATCGTCACCCAGCTCGTGGCAGCGACGAGCACGCCGCGCCCGGTTGGTCCGAGCAGGCGCGCCGTGATCACAGCGGTGAGCAGATTGGCAGCAACCCAATAGATTCTCGCGCCGCTGGTCCATGCGACGAGGCGCCAGGTGTCACGCGCCATTCACGACCTCGATCACCCGTGCGGCCGCTTCGGCAGGCAGGTGGGGACCGATGGGAAGGCTCAGGACCTCCGCGGCAAACTGCGCGGCCAGAGGCCACTCGCCGCGGCGCGAAGCAAAATCGGCATACGCCTTCTGGTCGAACGGCGCGGTTGGATAGTGGATGAGCGTACTGATGCCCGCATTCGTCAGCGCGCTTCGCAATGCATCGCGGCGTTTCGAGCGAACGACGAAGAGGTGCCACACAGGATCGGCACCGGCGGCGACTTCCGGCAGCGTGACCTTTGACGGATCCAATGACTCGACGTACAGCTTCGCGATCGCACACCGGCGGGCGTTCCACTCTTCGAGGTGCGGCAGCTTCGCGCTGAGAATCGCGGCCTGCATTTCGTCGAGCCGCGCATTGAATCCTTTTTCGTCATGTTCGTACTTCGCGGACGAACCGTAGTTGCTGAGCGTCCGGACGCGAGCGGCCAGTTTTGCATCGCTGGTGACCACGGCGCCGGCGTCGCCAAGAGCGCCGAGGTTCTTGCCTGGATAGAAACTGAACGCGGCCGCGTCGCCAAGCGAACCGGCCGGGCGGCCGTCGTACGTCGCGCCGTGCGCCTGCGCCGCGTCTTCGAGCACGCGCAAGCCGCGGCGCCGCGCGATCTCCATGATCGGACCCATCTCTGCCGGCTGGCCATAGAGGTGCACCGGAATGATCGCCTTCGTCCGCGACGTCATGGCGGCCTCAATGCGCGACGGGTCGATGTTCATCGTACCGGGGCGCGGCTCGACAGGGACGGGTGTCGCGCCGGCATACGTCACGGCAAGCCACGTCGCAATGAACGTGTTCGAAGGAACGATGACCTCATCGCCCGCGCCGATGTCCCACGCTTTCAGCACCAGATGCAGCGCATCGAGTCCGTTGCTGATACCGACGCATTCGCCGGCGCCGCAGTACGCCGCGAATGCACGCTCGAACGAGCGCACCTCGCCGCCGAGGATGTACCAGCCGCTCGCAAGGACGCGCGCGACGGCGGCGTCGATGTCGTCCTTCAGTTCGCGATAGGCGGCGTCGATATCAAGAAACGGAATCTGCTCGGCGCTTTGTGCCGGTGAAGGCGTTGTAGTCACGAATGTAGTCCTCTTCCTCGTAATGTCGCGATGCCAGCACCAGGCAGATACCGCCGGATGAGAAGTTGACGAGCTCTCTCCAGATCATCGTCGGCACATAGAGCCCATGATGCCCGCGGTTCAACGTCACTGTGCGCCGCGACGTGCCGTCGTCGAGCACGACTTCGAATGATCCGACGGCAGAAACGATTACCTGCTCCAATTGCAGATGCGCATGTCCGCCTCGGGACGCTCCGCCCGGAACGTCGTAAAGGTAATACACGCGCTCCACGGCGAACGGAACCTCTTCCCCGCCGTGAACAGCGGTCAGGTTCCCCTCCGGCCGGTACACCCGCGGCAGCTGAAGGATTCTGCAGTCATCGACGGTCGTCACGATGCGGAGGTTACTTCCTTGAACTCGGAGTAGTCGCGGATGTAATCGGATTCGGTGAACGGCGTCGAGGCCATGACCAGACAGACCGCATTGGTCGAAAAGTTCTGCAGATGACGCCACACGAGTTTCGGCACGAAGATGCCGAAGTACGAACGGTTGAGGGTGATCACCTGAGAGGCCGATCCGTCGTCAAACACGACGTCGAAACTGCCGGAAAGGGCGATCAGAAACTCATTCGCCGTTCGATAGGCGTGACCGCCGCGCCGTTCGCCACCGGGAACGTCATAGATCCAGTACACCCGTTGAAACGCGAATGGGACATGCCGCAGCGATTCGATGAACGTGAGATTGCCGCGTGCATCCTGCACACGCGGCAATTCAATCATCCTGCAATCGCGCGGCATGCCCGATGGAGATGCGGATGTCACGACGTGGCGCGGGCGATGACGAGCCGTTGATGCCCGAGTCGGGACCAGTCCGGCAACCGGTCACCATGCTTCGCGATCCATGCCTTGATGTCCGCCGCCTCCTCTTTGTCGTACTGCGCAACGCGTTCCGCGTACGCGTCGAGAAGCGCCCGCTCGCCGATTTCGGCGGCAGAAGAACGCGTGCGGAAGAGCGTTGCGATCTCCATGGCGGCTTGGTTCGCGCCGGAGAGGAACGCGCACTTCTCCGGACCGCGTGCGGCCGGATAGACGACCTTGCTCAACAGCATGTACGTGTCGAAGCTGAGAGTCTGCTGCACGGTCCAGCCATGCTGCGGCCACTCGTCATATTTCGATTCGTCGACGTAGCAGTTGTGCCAGTACTTCTCGAGCGCCGGTACGCCGAGGTTCTGCCGGTACGCGTCGGTAGCGGCGTGTCCCTGCAGCGTCGCCTCGACGAGAATCAGCGTAGCGTCATCGGTAGCGGCGCGGCGAAGGTTTTCCAGAGCCACCATCTGGTCGGCGTGGCTCGGAAGATTGATCAGGATTCGCTGACCGGTGATCGTGTCGAACGGCGGAGCGGGCAGGTGGAGGTCGACGATGTTGCCGACGTGAAACTCGATTTCGCGGTCATCCGCATCGAGCGGCCAGAGTGGGCTGAGCTGCGTCGCGATCTGAGTCCGGTAGGCCGGATCTTCGAGCAGCCGGTTCGCCCATCGAATCATCTCCTGCGAATAGTCCGCGCCGACGACATGACGGCCGCGGCGCGCGAGCGCCAGCGTACCGAATCCGGTCCCACAACCCACATCCAGCAGGTTTGAAGACGTTGGAATGACCGTCAGAAGAGTCTGGAGCTCGTGGATGCGAAAGTAATGATCACGGATGGTGACCTGCGGCGTATTGCCGATCTCCGCCGCTTCCGACTCCCAGAAGCTTCGAATGTTGTCATACGTTTTCTCGCGCTGCTGACCTTGTCTCGACATTGTTCTCCTCAAACATTCAGATTGAAATGACCGTCCGGAAGGATCGTGACGGTAACGGCCGTGAGCGGCGGTGTACTCCCAATGATCCGCTCTGAACCAGACGTTATTTCTGTCCGGCGACCTTGCGACCCGGAGGATATTCGACTTCCGGCCGTCATCCAAGCCCCGGCGGGGCGCTGCCGGAGCGAGCCGTTTCTCAGGTTGCCGGTCAGGCTTTCGCCGGCGCACAGGCGGCTTCGCGGAGCACCGCGGCCAGCGTCGCGGCAAAGCCGGCGACCGAGTAGTGATCGACCGCATAGTGCCGGGCCGCGGCGGCCATGGCGCGGCGTTCACCGGCATTGACGAGCAATCGTTCGAGCGCACGCCTCCACTCGTCGATCGTCGTCGCCTCCAGATGGGTAACACCCGGGACTCCGATCTCGCGCACGACCCCTACCGGACTGACCACACAGGCAACGCCACAGGCGAGATATTCGACGAGCTTCAGGCCCGATTTCCCGACCGTCCACTGATTTTCGGGCATGGGATAGATGCCGATATCCAGAGTCTGGAAATCGAAGACTTCACGATCGAGCTGCCAGGGTAGCAACTCGATGTCGACATTACGCGTGGCTACGTGGCCGCGGCCCGATCCAACGACGCGAAATCGAAACCTGGCGGTTCCGGCGAGATCCTCAAGGACTGGCAGGATCGATTCGACGAAGCTCCACGTGCTGTGCGTACCGATCCAGCCGACGACCGGCACGTCGTGCGCAGCTTCTTCCGCCCGCGGCACAAAAATATCGGTGTCGACGATGGTCTGCATGACCACGGCCGAAGTGCCGGCCTCGCGGACATGCGAGGCAAGCGTCTCATTGCCGCAGATGACCGTGCGCGCCCATCGGATGAGGTCATCGGTTTTCGACGGCCACTTCAACCAGGTCGCGAATCGGCCGTAAACGGGGCTCGTCGTGCGAATCCAGATCGGGTCGTCGAGATCGAGGACGAGGGGAATGCCCATCACGCGCGTGGCGAGCCATTCAAGCCAGGGTGGTCCGAACAGCATCGCCTCGCGCTGCACGAGCAGAACGTCCGCCCGCAGAATCCGCGGAAGAACGAGAAGACGGCGGATGAATGCGAGCAACAGCCGGACGGCCGTCCTGACCACGCGCGACCGGTCGTAAAGCGTGCTGAAATCGGAAGCCGTCAGAAACGGGCAAATCGTGAGTTCAATGCCCTGTTCGGCGAGCGGCTGAACGAACTGCGCGATCCGAAACCGCGTTGAGGCGGCCTCCACGGGGAACGTGCCCAGCGCGGAGACCCGCAGTGGCGCCGGCGAATCGACCTCTCTCACGGCGCCGACAATACCATCGATCAAAACGTCATCCGGATGCCCGCGATCGCTTCCGGAGTGCTCACGACGCGGCTGTTCTAGGTCACTGGAAGTATCCCGTAACGTCGATGATCACGTTGACGTTTCCGGAGCTGTTGTAGACGGAAAGATCGGTCGGTGACGCGCCGAGGCCAACGATCGCTCCATTCGCAAGCGAGGGATCGTTCTGCGTAAAGTTGATCGTCGACACGTTCGGCCTCGCTGCACCCGAGGGCCAGACCGTGACGAACGAACCGGCCGTGGCATTGGCGATGGTTACGTTGATCGATACCGCGGCCGCCGTGGAAGGCACGCCACAATTTCCGCGAACGGCGAAATTACGCTGGCTGTTGGGCGTGAAGATCGGCCCTCCGTTCGTAGAGTTTGGATTGCGCGTGTCGACCACGCGGCAGGGGTTCAACGCGAAAAACGAATACGGCCCTGCCTGCGCGAATGCCGCGGTCGCGGTCAATGTGCTCGCCAACACCAGAAGAAGCGTACGGACGTGAAAACGGCTGAAGATCGAATCGTTCATTTGAAGTACCCCGAGACGTCGATAAGAAAGTCGAGAGGCGCGGAGCCGTTATTAAAAACATTGATGGTGGCTCCATCTCCGCCCACAGGCACGCGCGCGTTGTCAGCGAGCGTGCGGCCATTGGAATAACTAACTGTGCCCACATTGGGCCGCGTCACGATGCCTGGTCCGGCATACAACGTAATGAATCCCGTACCGGCCGGTGCGACCACGGTGACGTTCACGGTCAGCGCCGTCGCCCCGGACGGCAGACCACACGGTCCCGCAACCGTGTACGTTCGCACCTGATTGGGCGGCAATGCGCCGCCGCCTCGAGTGTCGACCAGGCGGCACGGCGTGGCGAGCAGGAAGAATTTCGCCGCGGGAGCGACGCCAACCACGGTGACGGTGGCCGTGGCACTGTTCACCGTGCCGCAGGAGTTGCTCACGCGCACCCAGAAGCTGGTGGTCTGCTGCGGCGTAACGCTCACCGACGGGCCGGATCCGCCACCGATCGGATTGGCCGTGTTGCCGGAGGTACCGATGTACCACTGATAGGTGAGCGAGGTACCGGTCGCATCCACCGTCAGCGTCGCACCGCTGGTCACGCGAATCGTCCCGGACTGCGGCTGCGCGGTAATCGCCGGCGCTGTGCATGTAGGCGGTGGCGGTGGCGGAGGCCCAGGCGCGCAGACGTTGCCGGGATAAACCGCCTGCACGGCGTGCTGATCCCACACCTGCAGCGCCGCGTTCAGTCCCGTGGTGATGAACGATTTCATGATCGCCGTGTTCGAGCATTCCAGCGATGAATCGGTCGTGCATGCGGCGCCGGAGTTTCGGGTCTGATCGGAATGGCGGAAGCCGAGCGTGTGTCCGACTTCATGGGTTACGGCGCTGTTGAAATCACCATTGTTGAAGAGCAGCGTGCAGTTGGCGATGCCGCGGTTCATCTCCACGTCCGCTTCCTGAGTCGTGGAGAAGGTCTCACTGAAGACCGTGTTCGTTCCGGACGCGTTGGTGATGCCGCCGATGCCCAGCGTGCCGCTGTAGCTGTTGCCGCTGCAGGTGAACGGCGCGACACCCCACGTGCTCAGGTCGCGCTCGAAGAGGATCGTGTTCGCGCCGTCGACTCCGTGCAGGCCTTGCGTGTGCGTCCCGTTATCCGTGCCGCCGTACACGTAGTTGACGTTCGATCCGCAGTCGTTGTCCCACGAGGTAAAGGCCATCTGGATGGCCGTCGTACCGCCGCCCGGTGCTCCTGGCTCCGTCTGCGTTCCGCTGAGGAAGGTGACCGGGTTGGGGAAGACCGCCCAGCGTCCTCCCAGCGCGCCGCTGATGTTCATGGTGTACGACGTGGCGGTGAACGGCGCGACCTTCGGTTGGGGCGTCAGCGATTGAGCGCGCGGCCGGAGCGGCGAGCGGTCGACGAAGTAGTCGGCCACGGCGTCGCGCTGCCCCGCGGTCACTGCACGAACGAATGCCAGAAAGCGCGCTTCGTCGCGTGGACGATCGACGAACGGCTGGAGGTGCGAATCCCATCCAACGATGCCGTCGGCGTCGCGCTGGAGCAGTCGTTCGCTCCCATCCCCGACCGCGGTGAATTTGCCGACCGCGAGATCCGCGACAGCCCAACGATCGGTACCGGTCCTGCGCAGGAAGAGCAGCGCCTTTTCGCCTGCGGCGAAGTGCGGCACGCCGGCGATGATGACCGTGACGCCATCGATCGAACCTCCCGGCTCGACGATGTTGATGGTCGGCGACACATTGCCCTTGATGACTTCGCCGATGGAGAAAACCGTCAGCGTCTCGATACTGCCTTCGGCGGACCACTGCGCGTAACTATCGAGAACGGTCCCGACCACGATGCCGTCCGCGCGCTTCGGCAAATCGCGGTCGTCAGGAACTACGAAGGTCGCGGCGAAGGTGGGGATACTGAAGAGAAAGGTTAGTGCAACGACGATTTGACGAATTCGAGTCATGAACTGCTCCGGGTCTGAATCAACCAAACAGCTGACCCGCGCCGTTTCAATCGCCGGGCCATGTACGCCGGGCGCAACCGTTGCCACACTGGCAGTCGCCTGAGAAAGCGTTCCCGCGATGGCACAAGTGTTTCAAGCGCGAGCGCGCAGGAGACCCGTCATGCGCAATCTTCTTCTCATCGCCGCCACCGCCGCGCTCCTCGCCGCGCCGGTATCCGCTGACTGTCCATGCATACCGCTCACGCATCTCTGGACCGTGAAGACGTGCGCGGATTGGAACTGTGCGAACAGCGAACTCGTGGTCGCCAACGGAGATCCACAGGTCATCGCCGTCCCCGTCGGAATGAGCGACGGGCGCTGGCTGGTGCTTCGCCGCTTTGTGGCCGGCGCCGCGATCGAGGATCAGAACGATCCCTTCCAGCTGCATCAGTTCGGCAGCGTGAATTCAGCTGTCGACCATTACACGTCCATGTCCACCGACATGCGGCCGCAACTCCTGACCGCACCGGACGGCCAGGTTCTCGTCATCGCGCTGAAGGAGCCGGAGCAGAGCATCGGGAGACACCGTCCGGTTCCGCACTGAGCGCTTCGCCTAGTTCCCCGAGCGCAAGGCGACTAACGCCAGCGCTGTGAGAACCACACCGAGCAGCAGTAGCGAAGGCCGCGAAATCGGCACTGGTACTGTCACGACGACCGATGCCGACGCAGTGTTGTTTGCCAGCAGTGGATCGGTCTCGGCGGCCGTCACGATAGTGGAGATCGTCGCGTTCGAGGCCGTCGCCGGCGCGGTCAGAGTGATCACGACCGTCGCGGATGCTCCGCTTGCGAGCGAGCCGGCGTTGCAGGTCACTACGGAGGTGCCGCTGCATGTCCCCTGGCTTGGAGTCGCTGAGCCGAAAACGAAGCCGGGCGGCAGCGTCGTCGTCGCGGTGACGCCGGTGGCGCTCGATGGACCATTATTCGTGACGGTCACGGTCCACGCGGCGGTCGCTCCGCCGGACATCGTCGTACCGGATGGCGCTATGGTTATGGCAAGGTCCGCGAACACATCCACGACGGGCGCGCTGATCTTTGCAGCGAATCCCATAACGTGCGTGCCCGCCGGCCGCGCCCGCTGGAGCGAGCCGCCGGTGGTCGGGAAATCGCTGGATTCGGTGGTCCCGGCGAAATAGGCGCTCCCTGCCGGACCAACCGCGATACCGAGGCCCCTGTCGAGTGCGTTCACGAAGACCGGCACGTTGCCACCCAGATACGTCGAAAACAGGAATGCCGATCCAGTGGCGCTCAACACCGTCACGGTTGCATCCAGACTTCCCGCCAGAGCGGGCTGGATCGGATTCGCCACCGGAAAGTCGGAAGAGCCGGTACTTCCTGTGACGAATGCATGCCCCGCGCTGTCGACGGCAACCCCGAACAAAAACTCGCCTTGCGTTCCGCCCACGAAGGTCGAATAGACGAGAGCGGAGCCGGCCGTGTTGAGCTTCGATACGAAGCCGTCGCCGGCTCCGTTGTACGTGGGTTGGGCAGCCAGAACGACCGGAAAGTCGGAACCATTGGTATCTCCCGCCACGTAGGCGTTGCCGGCGAGGTCGACAGCGATAGCTCTTGGGAACGTCGAGTTCGAGCGTCCCAGAAACGTCGAGTACGCGAGCGCACCCGCGGAGGTGAACTTCGATACGTATCCTTCCTGCGTCCCACCGACATATACGGGCTGGTAACTGCCGGGGGTGGTCGGAAAATCGACGGAATTGGTTCCGCCGGTGACGTAGGCATTTCCTGCCGCGTCGACTGCGATACCCCCCGCGGATTCTGAGGCAGAGCCGCCGAGGTACGTTGAGTAGAGGAAGGCTGTTCCGGTCGCGTTCACCTTCGTCACAAAGGCGTCGCCGTCCATGGACCCACCGCTATAGGCGGTATCGAAGGCGCCCGGCGTGGTCGGAAAATCGGTGTGGAACGTGGTTCCGGTCACCCACGCATTGCCGGCCGCGTCGACGGCGATGCCGCCCGGCTGGTCGGCCGTCCCAGAGGTGGAACCACCGAGACCGGTGGCGTACACGAACGACGATCCCGCGGGATTCACCTTCGCGACCCATGCGCGACGCCCCGACGCCGGCTGCGCCGCGCCGGGAGTCGTCGGCGAGGTAGTCGTGGATCCGCCCGCCAGATACACCGCGCCCGATGCGTCGACGGCGACGTTGGAGATGGAGGCGTCGATTCGGGTCGAGGAGATGATCGCGGAACCGGAGGGGTTCAGCTTCATCAGGAATCCAAATCCGTTATTCGGACCCGGGATGCCTCCGACAATCGGGAAGCCCGGCGCGGTAGTCGTGCCGACGAGGTATGAGTTTCCTGCCGGGTCGACGGCAATGTCCAAAACGTTCGTTCCATCTCCGCCGATGTAGGTCGAATAGGCGAGCGCCGGAGTGCTCAATGGTATGCGGCGCTGCGTCAGAGTGGCGAGCGCCGGGAAGGCGAAAAGCGCGAGAAGAAAAGGAAGAGAGCGACGAAGAGTGAAGGAACGCACCGATGACCCTCCGAGGGTGACGCGAGAGTATGGAACCCTCGTAATCTAAGTCTCCACTTCGCGAGCTCACTGCACCGAAGGAGCCAGAACAGTGTATCGGGAGACCTCGGCCGCTTCAGCACTGACCGGTTCGCTACGCCGCGCATCGAGCCAGGCCTGAAACATCATCACGGTCCAGAGATACTGCTGCCACTCGCCGCGGCCCGCGGCGTGCTGCGTCCACTTCTCGCGCACGGCCTGCGCGTCGAAGAAGCCCTCTTCGCGCAAGCGCTTCTCGCTCAAAAGCGATTCGGCCCATTCGCGTAACGGACCGCGCAGCCAGTGATCGATCGGAAGACCGAATCCCATCTTCGGACGATCGATCAACGTTTGCGGGACGTAGCGCGCCAGAAGTTTTTTGAGAAT
>Ga0157375_10002144_pt1 | contig 17045 bp, 16 predicted proteins | sample M35metaG_FD_115311 | JGI IMG/M metagenome (GOLD analysis project Ga0157375, IMG submission 115311) | Miscanthus rhizosphere microbial communities from Kellogg Biological Station, Michigan, USA - M3-5 metaG | ecosystem: Host-associated > Plants > Roots > Rhizosphere > Soil | place: USA: Michigan... | reverse complement strand
GTCGTCGCACCTCACCGGGGAGTTCACCCTGCGCTCCGGAGTCGTGAGCCACGAATACTTCGACAAGTACCGGTTCGAGGCCGATCCCGGCCTGCTCCTGACCATCGCGCAGGCCATGGCGCCCCTCGTTCCCGACGGCATCGAGGCGCTCGCCGGGCTCGAGCTGGGCGGTGTGCCCCTCGCCACGGTCTTGTCGCAGGTCACCGGGATCCCGGCGCTGTTCGTACGCAAGGAGGCGAAGACCTACGGCACCTGCAAGCTGGCCGAGGGTCCGGACGTGTCCGGTCGGCGGGTCACCCTGATCGAGGACGTGATCACGACGGGCGGCGCGGTGCGCAACGCAGCGGTCGCCCTTCGGGAGGCCGGGGCGACGGTGGAGACCGTGGTGTGCGCGATCGACCGGTCACCGGGCGGCGACAACCCGCTGGCGGATGCCGGGCTCGAGATCCGGTCCGTGCTCACCAAGGCCGAGCTGGACGCCGTACACGCCTGAGAGATCGGTTCGCGGGCGGGCGCGCTCGAACGTCGTCGTTCAGCTGGTGGCTTCCTGGCGGCGGCGGTTCTTCCACCACTCGTAGCCGATCGGGATCACGGTCACGAGCAGCAGGCCGAGGATCACCCAGTCGATCTTGTCGCTGAGCCACGGGAACGCCTGGCCCAGGAAGTAGCCCAGGCAGATGATGCTGACGACCCAGAGCACGGCGCCGACGGCGCTCCAGATCCAGAACTTGACCCGCGGCATCTCGCTGACGCCGGCCACCAGGGTCACGTAGGTGCGCACGAACGGCACGAACCGGCCGATCACCAGTGCCTGGCTCCCGTGCGTCTCGAAGAACTCGACGGTCTGGTCGAGGTACTTCTTCTTGATGATCCTCCCGTCGTGCCGGCGCACGGGCGGACCGATCGAACGGCCGATCTCGTAGCCGGCGACGTTCCCGGCGAACGCCGCGATGGTGAAGGCGACGCAGGCGACCAGGAGACCGACCAGGTTGGGGCCGCTGGTCAGGTTGAGCTCGTCGGTGGCCACGAAGAGGCCGACCGAGAACAGCAGCGTGTCACCGGGCAGGAACGGGAAGAAGAGCCCGCACTCGATGAAGATGATGAGCAGGCTGAGCCACACGAACTCGGTGTGGAACTGCTGGAGCAGCCAGTGCGGGTCCATCCAGGGGATGCCGAGGAGCAGGGGCAGCAGGCCGGTCACCGGGCGAGCCTACCCAGGGCGTCTGTCCGCCACCTGAACGGTGTCGGTCCGGTCCGCGAGGGCATTGACCCCGGCGTGACCCGGGCGTGACCCGGCCGTGGCCCGGGCCCTGGCTCGACTAGCGTCGACGTATGGACGACACCCAGCGTGAGAGCTTCCTGGCCGGCGCGCGCATCGCCGCCGACCTGGCGGGCAGCCCGGAGGTGACTGCACAGTGGGCTGACGAGAGCGCCTGTGCGGGCATGTCGGTGGGCGGACTGGCCCACCACCTCGTCTCCCAGATCGGGAACACGGTGACGCTGGTCGGGGCGGAGCCGTCGACACAGGCGCCGATCGCCCTGCTGGAGCACTACGCGCGCGCCTCCTGGGTCCGGGCCGACCATGACGACGACGTGAACGTCGGCATCCGCGCCGGCAGCGACGCCGAGGCCGCCTCGGGGCCGGCCGCGCTCGCCACGCTGGTCGACGACCTGCTCGACCGACTGCCCGCCGTGCTCGCCGCGCGCGAGCTCGACGATCCGGTCCTGATCCCCTGGCAGGGCTGGTCCCTCACCCTTCACGACTGGTTGATCACCCGGAAGATGGAGATCGTCGTCCACTCCGACGACCTCGCCGCGAGCGTGGGTCTGCCGACACCGGAGTTCCCCGATGAGGTGCTCGGGCCGGTGCTCGACCTGCTGACGCGGGTCGCCGTACGCCGGCACGGCCAGGCGGCTCTGGTCCGTGCCCTGAGCCGGCCGCAGCGAGCACCCGCGTCGGTCTCGGCGTTCTGACGTGGAGAGCCCGGACGAGCGAGCGCCGTACGACCCGATGCCGTACGGCCCCGCCGAGGTCGGGCTGGGCCCGTGGGAGGGGGAGTGGCCCACCGGCGAGCAGTACGACGAGCGCCTCCTCGCCGAGGGCGACCGTCGAAACGTCGTCGACCGGTATCGCTACTGGCGGCTGGAGGCGATCGTGGCCGACCTCGACTCCCGGCGTCATCACTTCCACGTCGCGATCGAGAACTGGCAGCACGACTTCAACATCGGCACCATCGTGCGCTCCGCGAACGCCTTCCTCGCCGCCGAGGTGCACATCGTCGGCAACCGCCGGTGGAACCGACGCGGCGCGATGGTCACAGATCGTTACCAGCACCTGCGCCACCACGAGACGGCGGCCGACCTCGCGGCGTACCTGAAGGGACTCGACGGCGGTCCGGTGCCGCTGCTCGGCATCGACAACCTTCCGGGCTCGGCCCATCTCGAGACGATGCAGGTGCCCCGCCGGGTCTGCTTCCTGTTCGGCCAAGAGGGGCCGGGCCTCTCCGACACCGCGCGGAGCGCGTGCGACGGCACCTTCTCGATCGCCCAGTTCGGCTCGACCAGGTCGATCAACGCCTCAGCGGCGGCGGCGATCGCCATGCATGCCTGGATCCGCGCGTACGCCGACCTCTCTCACGAGGCCGCGTGGCGCGGCTGACCACCAGGCGGTCGGGGCGATCAGCCGCCCGTCCTCGAGTAGCAGACGACCGTGTGGTCGTGAGCGACGTTCCAGGTGATCTTGTCGCGGTAGGTCCACCGGTACGGCTTGTTCGCCTTCACCCGGCTCCGGCACCTGCCGACCGCCTTCGAGTTCAGCGCCTTCCGGCCCGGGTACGTGCCGGAGACGCGGAACGTGCCGGTGGCTCGCCAGGCGTGCGCGGTCGAGCACGGCGTGTTCAGCGCCGTCTTGGACAGGCAACGGGCCAGCGCGTCGGGCAGCCTGCCCGATGGCAGGAACGGCGTGCTCGACGTGGGGAGCTTGGCCAGCTCGGTGGCCCTGGGGCGGATGATCGAGCAGCTCAGCCAGCGCGCACCCTGGCTCCGCTGCGCCTTGGTCGGCGCGAACCACACGTAGTGGTACGCCGAGGAGTCACGCGTCCGGTTGTCACGGCCGAGGGTCGCCGCGACGTCGGGAAGGCACCGGTCGGCGATGACCCGGAAGAGGTCCTTCGTGCTCGCGGTGCCCCACGCGAGCTGGTGGGGGAGCCTCACGACTCCGGCGACCTGGGCGGTGTGGACCAGCGAGCAGTCGACCACCGTGCTGCGGTCGGACATGGCGCCCGCCTGCTGGGGGGTCATGGTGCTGCAGGCGCCGACCGTCGGGGCGCCCGTCATGCCGCCCGCGCGCCCCGGTCCGGCGTACGACGGGGCGGTCGCGCCGAGGGTGGTCAGGGTGAGCGCGGCTGCGCCGGCCAGCATCCGCGTGGTCGAGATCCTCATGGCGGTCCTTGTCGGTGGGGCTGTCGGTCAGCGAGTGGTCTTCGAGTAGCAGATCACCGCGTGGTCGCCGCCGACCTGCCAGTTGATCTTGGTCCAGTAGGTCCAGCGGTAGGGCTTGCCGCTCTGCACCCGGCTGGCGCACGTCGAGGCGGCCCTCCGGTTGACGGCCTTCCTTCCGGGGTACCGCTTGCTCGCGATCACGAACGCACCCGTGGCGTGCCAGCCGTGCCGGGACGAGCAGCGCGTCGTCACCACTCGTGACGTGTCGGCGAGCAGGCATCGCTGGATGCCCCTCCCGAGCCTGCCCGACGGCAGCATCGGCGTCTTGTCCGTGGGCAGCTTCGCCAGCCGGGCGCCCTGACGGAGCACGACCGAGCAGCTCAGCCAGCGGGCTCCGTGCTGCTGCTGCTTCGCCGTCGGGACGAACCAGACCAGGTCGTACGCCGAGGAGTCACGCACCGCGGCCGAGCGGCCCAGCATCGAGTCGAACCTCGGGCGGCACCGGTCGACCATCGCGCGGTACACCCGCACGGGACTCGACGTGTAGTCGACACCCTTCGGCAGCCGGACGACGCCCGCGACCTTGGCGGTGTGGGCCTTCGAGCACGGGACGACCGTCGAGCGGTCGGACGGGTGGTCGGCCTGCCGGGGGGTCATCGTGCTGCAGCTGCCGACGGTGGGCGCGCCGTAGTCGGGGCCGTCGGCGGCGAGCCGCGGCCCGGCCTCGGCGGGTGCTGTCGAGACGGCGAGCGCGGTGGCGGCCGCGACGGCGGCCACGACACGGGTGGGTCCCGAGATGGTCATGTGTCCTCCTGGTGACACAGGCACCCTAGGTGTCCCGGGCGCGGACGCAGCGGCCGGCACGCCGCCACCAGCGGCCGGCGGGACGCGGCCGCCTAGGTCATCAGCTCGAACTCGTCCTGCACCCTCTTCACCTGGACCAGCCACGAGGAGAGGGTGTCGGCGCGGACGCCCACACGCTCGGAGTACAGCGCCCCTTGCTCCGGGCAGTCGTAGCCGAGCACGAACCAGTCCCCTGCCGGCGTGTGCACGCGGACGGCCTGGTCGTGACACGGGAGCACGGCCAGGTCGTCGGCGATCGGGTGGCGGATCCGCTGGACGATGCTCCCGCCGGGCTTCGCGACGAGCAGGTTCCCGTCGTACCCGGCGGGCGAGTCGTCGTCGGTGAGCGGTGGCGCGTAGGGGCCGGGAGCCGTCGCGGCCAGGGCCATCCGGCCGGACATCACCGCGAACTCGTCGCGCGCCCAGCTCATGTAGGCCTGGTAGTCGTACGGCGCCTCCCGCTGCTCGTCGAGCCGCTCGGGCTCGTTGCCGACCACCAGCACCCACCGGGTCTGGTCCCCGATGCGCACGATGGCGCCTCCTTGCGGGTGCCGCGCGATGTCGATCTCGCCGTACGTGGCGAGAACCGTGACGTCCCGGTCGCGCCGGAACATTCGCCCGTACAGATAGAGGACCGGTGGCGTGTCGGCATCCACGAACCGAGCGGGCGCGACCAGGAGGTGCACGGGCGTCGGGACGGCGGTCGTGGTGGGCGTCGGGTGCGGAAGGGGCAGATCGATCCCCCCGCCTCCGCCGGCGGTCGGGCGGAGGGCCACCGGTCCGATCGCGAGGACGACGAGCGCGGCGGCGGTGCCCGCGGTCACCACACGTCGGCGACGGCGTACGGCGCGCCGACCGGCCGCGAGCCTCTCCTCGACGGGCCGGTGCGGCGGCCCCTCGTCGAAGCTGGCGTCGAGCCGCTCCCGGAGGTCGCTGGTCACCGCGCCTCCCGGCTCTGGGCGACGTGGAGGGAGGCCAGTGCTCGCGAGGCGTGGCTCCGCACGCTTCCGGGCGAGATCCCGAGCTCCTCGGCCGTCTCCTCGACCGAGAGCCCGAGCCAGTGCCGGAGCACGACGATCTTCCGCTGCACAGCCGGGAGCGCCTGCAGAGCCTCGAACAGCGTGGCTCCTCCGTGTCCCTCGGCTCCCGGGCTCTGGTGTCGCCCGGACCCGCGGTGCTCGTCGACGTTGGCACGGACGATGATCCGGCGGACGAAGGCATCCTCGCTCCCGAGGCGCTGCACCCGCGGCCAGGCGACGTACAGCTTGACCAGCGCGGCCTGGAGGAGGTCGTCGGCCCGGTCCCAGTCGCCGCAGATCGCATAGGCGATCCGGCGCAGGTGCGTCTGGCGCGCCGTCACGAACTCGACGTACGCCTGCTCCCGCGCGTCCGTCCGCATGCGCTCACGTCCTCTCCTGGAGATTGTGGACCTCCCGCGTCTGCGGGGCGAATGTCCGAGGGGTGGTCTCTGCGCCTGCCACTAGGCTGGGAGTGCCGGATGCCCGCGTCACGAGGAGTCCCCGATGCCCGTCGCCACCCCCGAGATCTACGCGCAGATGCTCGACACCGCGAAGGAGAAGTCGTTCGCGTTCCCGGCGATCAACGTCTCGTCGTCCCAGACCCTGAACGCCGCGCTCAAGGGCTTCGCCGATGCGGAGTCCGACGGGATCATCCAGATCTCCACCGGTGGCGCGGAGTACCTCTCCGGGCCGTCGGTGAAGAACATGGTGAGCGGCTCGGTGGCGTTCGCGGCGTACGCCACCGAGGTGGCCAAGAACTATCCGGTCCATGTCGCGCTGCACACCGACCACTGTCCGAAGGACAAGCTCGACGGGTTCGTCCGCCCGCTGATCGACATCAGCGCGGAGCGGGTCGCGCGCGGCGAGGCTCCGTTGTTCCAGTCCCACATGTGGGACGGGTCCGCCGTACCCCTCGACGAGAACCTGCAGATCGCCCAGGAGCTGCTCGCCACCTGCGCGGCCGCGCACATCGTGCTCGAGGTCGAGATCGGCGTCGTCGGCGGCGAGGAGGACGGCGTCGTCGGTGCGATGGACGAGAAGCTGTACACGACCCCCCAGGACGCGCTCGACACCGTCGAGGCGCTCGGGCTGGGGGACAAGGGCCGCTACCTGACCGCACTCACGTTCGGCAACGTGCACGGCGTCTACAAGCCGGGCAACGTCAAGCTCCGCCCGGCGATCCTCAAGGACGCCCAGGACGCGATCATCGAGAAGTACGGCACCGACGCCGGCTTCGGGCCCGGCTCCCTCCCGCTCGACCTGGTCTTCCATGGTGGCTCGGGGTCGTCGGAGCAGGAGATCGCGGACGCGGTCACCTACGGCGTGGTGAAGATGAACGTCGACACCGACACCCAGTACGCCTACACCCGCCCGGTCGCCGATCACATGTTCCACCACTACAGCGGCGTGCTGAAGGTCGATGGCGACGTCGGTGACAAGAAGACCTATGACCCCCGCGCCTGGGGCAAGGCCGCGGAGGCCGGCATGGCAGCGCGCGTCGTCGAGGCCTGCACCAACCTCTCGGCCACCGGCCACACCCTCGGTTGACCCGACCCCATGTAACGCGGGGTTATCACCGCAGAAGTCGCGGCACAGCACCGCACCAGAGGTCACGACACCGCGTCAGTGCGGTCATCGCGGACGGCCGGCTCAGGACGCGCGCCGGTCGCGGGGGAGGCGATCGTGGCTGTGGAGTCGCGAGTACTCGGCAAGGTGGTCGGGAAGGCGGGTGCCGAAGCGCGCTGCGGTCACGGCGTACTCGGAAAGGAGTCGCGCCTTGGCGGACCTGCGCGCGGCCCCGAAGAGGTCGTCCCAGCTCAGCCGGCTCATGCCGAGGCCGACGGCGCACACCTCTCGCTCACGCTGGCGTTCCTCCCACACCACTTCCTCGGAGGGCCGAGTCGCGACACCGCCCTCAGCTCGCGAGCGGTACTTCAGTCGGCCGTCGAACTCGAATCCGTGGCAGCCGACCCGCAGGTCGATCCAGACGGTGCGCCGGGGGAGCCGCACCGCGAACTGGGGCTCGACGTCACCGATGCCGAGCTCGAGGACGAGCAGCCGGGCCAGGGACTCGCCCGCGTTCTCGGCGCGTGGATCGGCTAGCTCCACCGCCGATCGAGCGGCGATCACCCCTGGCCAGTGACTCATCGCCGCGAGCTCGGCGTCCATGGCCGTGCGTGGGGCCCCCGCCCGCATGGCGGCGTCGCAGGCGGCGAGTCCCGAGGGGAGTCCGTGCTCGCGCGCGACATCGACAGCCGTGCGGGCCAGGCTGGTCACGGGGAGGCCGTCGACGACCAGACCGGTGCGCGAGGGGACCGCACCCAGGTGGTGCTTCACGCCGTGCTCGGTGCGTGACCCCTGTACGTCGGGTCGAGTCACGTGCGCCAGGTCCCGACGTACGGCGACAAGGGGCAGGCCGTGGAGGCGCGCGGCCGAGTCGTGGCTGAGCTCATGGGGAACCGTCATGGTCAGGTGTGCGGCCCGGTCGCGCGCTCGCCATCGGTCGAGGGGGGACAGGGACTCCCAGAGCGATCCCTCCATGTAGACGCCGCGCCGGACCACGACCCACGGGCCGCTGGCGGACGTGAGCCCCCTGAGCTCCGGGCCGCGGTAACCCGCCGAGCGGGCCTGTGCCCGCGTGACGAGCCCAGCCTGTGACATGGCCAGGGCGGCGAGTGGCGGGCGCATGCAGAGAGCATGCGCTGTTCGGGAGGTGGGCACAGCCATGCTCCGGCGCACCTGTGGACGACGCGTTCGGCGAGAGACGTGCCCGCCCCCGACCTCCGCGGTGCTGCGGCTACTGGTGCGGCGCTATGCCCGGTCTCCTGCGGTGATAACCCCGCGTTACACGGAGCGGGTGAGCCTCAGTCCAGGATGGGGGCCGGGGTCGCGGTGGAGGCGACCTGCGCCTGCGGGCGGGGGGACAGGTGTCGGGGGAGCTCGAAGAACAGCACCGAGATCAGCCCCAGGACGAGCACGGCGACGGGGAGCAGCATCGCGTCGGCCATCGCCTGGCTGAACGGGTCGCGGACGATCGCCGGCAGCTGCTGGAGCGCGCCGTCCGGCTCGGCTCCGCCGGACAGACCGTGCGCGGCGATCCGCGAGTCGATCAGTACGGCGATCGCGGCCGAGCCGAGGACGGCACCGACCTGCCGGGTCGCGTTGTAGACGCCCGAGCCGGCACCGGCCAGCTGCATCGGCAGGTTGCGCGTGGCCGTCGCCGCGAGCGGGGCCCAGATGCCGGCCATGCCGATGCCCAGGACCGCCATCGCGCCGAGGATGTGCCACACCGGGCCCTCGGCCGTCAGGCTCCGCGAGATGAGGTAGACCGCGAACGCCGTGATCGCGAAGCCCACCCCGGTCAGCGTCCGAGGGTGCACCTTGTCGGTGAACCGCCCCACGATCGGCGCCAGGATGATCGACATCACCGCCATCGGCACGAACAACAGCGCGGAGTCGAGTGGTGAGTAGCCGCGCACGAGCTGGGCGTAGAGCATGATCGGGAAGCCCATCGCGGTGGCGGTGAACGACATCGTCGAGATCGCGAAGTTCGAGACCGAGAAGTTGCGGTCGCGGAAGAGACTGAGCGGCACCAGCGGCTCGGCGCGGTTCCTCGACTGCCACACCACGAACACGACGAACAGCGCGACGCCGGCGATGATCGAGGCCATCACCCAGCCGTTCCAGTGGTACTTGTGGCCCTGCTGGATCCCGAAGACCAGGAAGAACATCCCCAGCCCGCTCAGGCCGACGCCGAGCCAGTCGAAGCGGTGCGTGTGGGTGGGCAGCTTCGGCACGAGCCGCACGGCCAGGAAGAACCCGATCACGCCGACCGGGATGTTGATGAAGAAGATCCACTGCCAGCCGAAGGCGTCGACGAGGATGCCGCCGAGGATCGGGCCGACCAGGGTCGCGACACCGGCGGTCGCTCCCCACAGCGCCATCGCCTGACCCCGGCGGTCGGAGGGGAAGATCCGCGTGATCACGGCCATCGTCTGCGGCGTCAGCATCGACGCGCCCAGGCCCTGGAAGACCCGCGCCACGATCAGCATCTCGATGCTCGTGGTCAGGCCGCACCAGAGCGAGGCGAGCGTGAAGACGGTGAGACCGATCAGGTAGAGGTTCTTCGGGCCGAACCGGTCGCCGAGCCGCCCCGTGATCAGCACGGGTACGGCGTACGCCAGCAGGTAGGCGCTGGTCACCCACACCACGCTGTTCACGTCGGCGTGCAGGTCGGAGATGATCGCCGGCGTCGCCACCGTGACGACCGTCGTGTCGACCAGGATCATGAAGAAGCCGAGACACAGCGCGAAGAGTGCAGGCCATGGCCGCACGTCCGCGGGAATGGGGTCGCGGGTCGGGGTCTGCGAGGCCATGACAGAGAGCAACACCTTTCCACCGACATTGATTCCATCGGTTCGTGTGGACGCCTTGACCTGATGACGGATCTCCTCGGGCCGATCTGACAAGGTGGCGGCATGAGCCACGTCGACCTCATGGCCGGACCGCCGCCCACGCTCCTCCCCGAGGACCCGGCCGGAGCCGAGCTCGCGAACGGCGACAGCCCCGCCGCCGTCGTACGCCGTCACCCCGCATCGCCGTTCGGCTGGGCCGCGCTGGCCGAGCAGGCACGCGACCAGGATGCCGACGACGTGACCGTCTACGCCTACGCCCGGGTCGGCTACCACCGCAGCCTGGACCTGCTCCGCCGGAACGGCTGGAAGGGCCACGGTCCGGTGCCGTGGGAGCACGAGCCCAACCGGGGCTTCCTGCGCTGCTTGGCGACCCTGGCCCGGTCCGCCCGGGCGATCGGCGAGGACGACGAGTGGCAGCGCTGCTCGGAGTTCCTGCGCGACTCCAGCCCGGACATGGCGGAGTCGCTGCTGGGCTAGGCGCCCAGCAGGCGCCGCACCCGGTCGGCGCCCAGCGCCACGATCAGCGTCGGGAGACGCGGGCCCCGCTCGGCGTCGACCAGCAGGTGGTAGAGCAACCGGAAGAACTCCTTCTGGTCCGCCTTCACCTCGTCGGTCGGCTTCTCGTCGAGCGACATCCCGCGCGCCAGCTTGGGCACGCCGTACACGAGCGAGGTGACGGCGTCGAGCTCGAGGTCGCCCTGCAGCCCTTGGAGGAGCAGTGCGAGCCACTCGCGCTCCTGGCTCGACAGCGCCTCGATCGCGGCCGCGTCCGGCTCGGTGCGCACGGTCGTGCGGTCGGCGGCCGGCACGAACTCCTCGGTCCAGGCGATCGCCCGCGACAGCCGCGGCTCGAGCTGCTCGACCGAGTCGTGGGGGTGGCCCATGGTGGCGACGATCCGGCTGATCTGCTCGGCCGAGCCGGCCGTCACGTCCGCGACCGACGACAGCATCCGGAACGGCACGACGACCTCGGGCGTGGGGAGCGCCCCGGCCGTCATGGTCGACGAGGCTCGGTCGTAGGCGAGCGTCTGGACGTCGCGCCTCTCCGGGTCGGCGGCCTTGCGAGCCAGGGCGTCCCACTCGTCGTACAGCCGGACGACCTCCAGGCCGAACTCGATGTCGAAGGTCTGACGCGGTTGTCGGCGTACGTACAGCCAGCGCAGGATGCCCGGCTCGAGGACGCGGAGCGCATCGGCCGCGGTCGGTGCACCGCCGGCCGACGACGACATCTTCTGGACGCCGGCGAACCCGACGAAGCCGTACCCGAACCAGGCCGGTCGCGGGTAGTCCCACACCGACTCGACCAGCTCATGGCCGACCGTGAACGACGAGCCAGGGGTCGCGTGGTCCATCCCGGCCGGCTCGAAGTCGACGTGCTCGAAGGCCCAGCGCATCGGCCAGTCGGCCTTCCAGACCAGCTTGCCCTCGTCCTGGGTCGCCAGGTTGGTGGAGCCGTGGTAGTCGCAGACCGAGCACGTGTAGGCCAGGTCGGTCGTCTCGTCGTCGTAGGCCGTGACGGTGGTCGTGTCGCGGCCGCAGTCGCGGCAGTAGGGCTTGAACGGGAAGTACCCCACCCCGGCCGCGGCGTCTTCGCCCTCGTCGTCGTTGGCCACCGAGTCGGCCATCGCCGCGGCCTCCTGGGCGGAGTGCTCGTCGGTCCCGATGTCGGGCTCGCTCCTCCTCGTGCGGTGGCGCGCGAGCACGGCGTCGATGTCGCCGCGGCGACGAACCGCGCGCAACACCTCGTCGCGGTAGACCCCCGAGCGGTACCGCTCGGTCTGCGAGATCTCCTCCATGTCGACGCCGAGGTCGTGCAGCGCCGTGATGATCGGCTCCTTGAAGTGGTCGGACCACGTCGCGTGGCAGCCCCATGGGTCAGGCACCGAGGTGTACGGCCGGCCGATGTGCTCGGCGTACGACGGATCGACTCCGGCGGGCACCCTCCGGAAGCGGTCGTAGTCGTCCCAGACGTGGAGGTGACGCACCGGCACCCCCCGGCGCCGCAGCTCGTCGGCCACGAAGTGCGGCATCAGGAACTCGCGCAGGTTGCCCAGGTGGATGGAGCCGGACGGCGAGATGCCGGAGGAGCAGGTGACAGGCCCGGACGCTCCGGACTTCTCGTGATGCCGGATCGCGTCGTCGGCGGCGCGAGTCACCCAGTCGTGAGGCTCGCCCAACGGCGTGGATCGGGACATCGACGGCGTCTCCTGCTCGGGGTCACGGAGGCGCCACGCTATCGCGGGAGCCGGACAGACCCGGAGCCGGTTTCGGACCCTGGGAGTCGGGTGTGCGCGGCGGCGGCACGGCCGCCGGGTGAAGCGTGTTGGCCCGATGTCGACGAAGGGCGCCGACCTGGCGGCCGGCGCCCTCTCGACGAGTCGGCCGGAGCATCCCCCGATGTGTGCCGGCCGGCAGCACTGGGCTGCCTGCCCGTCCCCTCCATGATGCGCATTGGAACGGTCAAATCGCGGGCCGGTCCGGTCAATGGCACTAAACTGCCACCGGTGCCACGAAGAAAAGCGGTCTCGGTCCTCTCCGCGCTGGGGGTGAGCGCGGACGACGAGCGCCGCTATCAGCAGGTGCTCCCGTTCACGGGGGCCTCGGTTCGCGAGATCGGGACCATCCTGGGCGTCGAGCCCGACCAGGTAGCCGTCGCGCTCGCCGGACTGACCGACCTCGGCGTGGTGCGGATCGAGGACGGCCGGGTCTGGGTCCTGCGCAACGACCAGATCCTGTCGGCCGCGATCACCCGCGAGGCCGAGGCTGCGGTCCATGTCCGCGAGCGGCTCGACGACCTCGCGCGCGCCGTACCGCTGCTCGTCGCGGCCGGGACGCGTCCGGCCCCGGGCGAGGTGCACGACGTGCGCGCGCTCGACGGCGAGATGAGCACCGGCGGCAACGCGCTGCAGCTGCTCACGGCGCTGATCGAGCAGAGCCGCGGTGACCTGCTCTTCCTGCGCCCGGACACCTGGCTGATGCCGCGCGAGTCCGCCATGTCCAAGGTCGTCGGCCGCGCCGTCGCGAGCGGGCGCAGGTCACGAGCGGTCTACCCGCTTCGCGCCCTGCACGAGGCGCGGGAGACCCTCCACATGCGCGTCGACGAGGGGGAGGAGGTGCGGCTGATCGACGACCTCCCGACCCGGCTGTTCGTGATCAGTGGCACGCACGCGATCCTCCCCGAGCCGCTGGGCTTCGCCGACGAGCCGCGCCTGCTCGTCCGCCAGGGCGCCATCGTCGACGCGCTCACCCTGCTGTTCGAGCTCTACTGGGAGAAGGCCGTCCCGGTCTCCGAGGTCTCGGGCGGGCGCAGCAGCGAGCGGACGTTCCTGCTCCGCCAGCTCCAGGCCGGGGTCAAGGACGAGCAGATCGCCCGCACCATGGGCCTGAGCCTGCGCACCGTCCGTCGTCGCATCTCGCAGCTGATGATCGAGCTCGGCGCCGACACCCGCTTCCAGGCCGGCGCCGAGGCGGCCCGACGCGGATGGCTCTAGCGCGGCAGGATGAACGAGTACGCCGCGGGCTCGACCCGCCAGCTCCGATGGCGCTCCGGGCCGCTGATCTCTCCGTCCGCGCTGATCCAGAACGAGTCGCCCGAGATCGTCACCTGGCTGCCCCGCAGGTACTGCACGTCGTCGCGCCGGTGGTGCTCCCCGCGCCGCAGGTGGAGGACGTAGCCGAGCTTGGCCAGGCCGCCGACGGCGTGGGAGATCATCACGTCGACCCGGCCGTCCTCGGGGTCGGCCTCGGGGGTGAGCTCGGTGCCACCGCCGACATGGGCGCCGTTCCCGATGGAGACCATCAGCACGGGGTCGTCGACGTCGGTGACGACCTTTCCGTCCAGCTCGACATGCAGGTGCACGCTGGGCTCGTCGAACGCCGACATCACCGCGCCCATGGGGTAGCCGATCTTGCCGAGGTTGAGCTTGCCGACCCCGATCTGGCCGAGCCTCTCCTTGATCGCGGCCCCGCGCTTGCTGGCCTCGGCCCCGGCGCCGACGTGCACGTTGTTCACGACGACCTCGCCGAGCTCGTCGACGATCAGGTCCAGCGGACGTACGTCGCCCGACAGCACCACCTGCGCGGCCGCCTCGACGTCGAGCGGGATCTCCAGCGACCGGGCGAAGTCGTTGCCGGTACCCATCGGCAGGAGTCCCAGCACGGCGCGGTCGAGCTCGTGACGTCGGTAGAGCGCCGCGATCACGGCGTGCAGGCTCCCGTCGCCGCCGGCCACCACGATCCGGCGTGACGCCGCGCGCTGCAGGACGCCGTCGAGCTCCCCGGGTTTCGACGTCGACTGCACGTCCACCGAGCACTTCTCGCGCAGGATGTCGAGCGCAGACCGGAGGGCCTCGTCGTCGGCGGTCCCCGCGTCGTCGTTGGTGATCACGAGGAGGGGGTCCACGGGCCGGACCCTAGCCGACACGTCCCGGAGCCTGACTCCCCCCGTGGGGTATGGTCGCGACCGCCCGAGCGGCCCCGGCGAGGCCGGTGAGCCGTCCCCCGAGCGCCCCGCAGGAGGTCCGATGCCCGCGATCGTGGTCCTCGGAGCGCAATGGGGCGACGAGGGGAAGGGCAAGGCCACCGACCTCCTCGCCACCACCGAGTCGATCGACTACGTAGTGCGCACCAGCGGCGGGCACAACGCCGGCCACACGATCGTGGTGAACGGCGAGAAGTTCGCGACGCACCTGCTGCCCAGCGGGATCCTCACCCCCGGTTGCACGGCGGTGATCGGCAACGGGGTCGTGGTCTCGCCCGAGGCGCTGTTCCGCGAGCTCGACGGACTGGCGGCCCGGGGCGTCGACGTGACCCGGCTGGTGGTGAGCGCCAACGCGCACGTGATCGCGTCGTACCACCAGACGATCGACAAGGTCACCGAGCGATTCCTCGGCGCCAACAAGGTCGGGACGACCGGGCGCGGCATCGGCCCGACGTACGCCGACAAGGTCGCGCGCGTGGGCGTCCGGGTGGCCGACCTGTTCGACGAGAAGATCCTGCACGACAAGATCGAGGCCGGTCTCGAGGTGAAGAACCAGCTGCTGGCCAAGGTCTACAACCGCCGAGCCGTCGACGTGGACGCCGTCGTCGACGAGCTCCTCGCCTACACCGACCGGCTCCGGCCCCTGGTCGCGGACACCACGCTGCTGCTCAACGAGGCCCTCGACCGAGGCGAGACCGTGCTGTTCGAGGGCGCGCAGGCGACGATGCTCGACGTCGACCACGGCACCTACCCGTTCGTCACGTCGTCCAACGCCGTCGCCGGCGGGGTGTGCACCGGCGCCGGAGTCGGTCCGACCCGGATCGACCGGGTCATCGGCGTGATCAAGGCGTACACCACCCGAGTCGGCTCCGGCCCCTTCCCGACGGAGCTCTTCGACGAGGACGGCGAGAGGCTCTGGAAGATCGGCGGCGAGGTCGGGGTCTCCACCGGCCGCGACCGTCGCTGCGGGTGGTACGACGCCGTCATCGCGCGCTACGCGTCCCGGGTCAACGGCCTCACGGACCTGTTCCTGACCAAGCTCGACGTGCTGTCGAGCTGGGAGAAGGTGCCGGTCTGTGTCGCCTACGACGTCGACGGCGTCCGGCACGACGAGATGCCGATGACGCAGACCGAGTTCCACCACGCGAAGCCGGTCTACGAGCGCCTCGACGGCTGGTGGGAGGACGTCTCGGGCTGCCGTGCGTTCGACGAGCTGCCGGCCGCGGCGCAGGCCTACGTGCGGGCTCTGGAGGACATGTCCGGCACGCGGATCTGGGGGGTTGGGGTCGGTCCGGGTCGTGAACAGATCCTGTCCGTCCCGCACTGACTGCCGTCGGGCGTTACTGTCCGATCGTGCTGGATCCTCGCGAGGCGATCGACCGACTGACGGCGGCGTACCGCGGACCCCATCCCGGCCACCGGACCCTGCACGCCCGTGGCACCTTCTACGAGGGCCTCTTCACCGCCACGGACGAGGCCGGTGAGCTCTGCCGGGCGGCCGTGCTCTCCGGTGCCTCCGTGCCGGTGCTCGTCCGCTGGTCCAACGCCGCCGGGACTCCGAGGCTGCCCGACAAGGCGTACGACGTCCGCGGGATGGCGGTGAAGTTCCGCAGCGACGCCGGGGACGCCGACCTGCTGGGCCAGACGGCGCCGCGCTTCCCCGTGCGCGATCCGGAGGACTTCGTCTCGATGACCGAGGCTGCCGCCCGGCCGGCGACGTTCCCGCTCTGGGTGGCGCGCCATCCGAACACCATCGGCGCCTTCCTGGCGAACGCGCGTGCCAAGGCGATCGCGCCGCCGTTCTCGTTCGCCGAGAAGACCTACTACCCGATCCATGCGTACGGCTGGGTCGCGGCCGACGGGACGCGGCGGTGGGTGCGCTACGAGCTCCGGCCGCAGGCCGGGAAGCGGCCGAGCGGGTCGTTCGAGGGCCTCGACCGGCTGCGACAGGAGATCGTCGCCCGTCTCGCCGAGGGCCCGGTGCGCTACGACCTGCACGTGACCGTGGCCGCGGACGGGGACGATCCCCACGACCCCAGGTCGGTGTGGAGAGGTAGCCGACAGCTGACCGCCGGCGTGATCGAGGTGACGGGCCCGGTCGACGACCCGGAGGAGTCCGGCGGCCCGGTCGTCTTCGACCCCACACGCGTCGTCGACGGCATCGAGCTCTCCGACGACCCGATCCTGAGGTACCGGCCGGCGGCGTACACCGAGTCCGTCGCGCGTCGTACCTCGGCTTGATCGCGCTCGGGCAAGCCGGGTCAAGCAGGGTGCCGGGGTTCGCCGGACCCTGACCGCATGACACTTCCGTACGCCGAACCGCTGACCCTGATCGACCCCGCCGACCTCGTCGTGCCCGAGCCGCCCCGTCGGGGTGAGGAGGGTGGCGAGCCCTGCTTCCCGTGCAGTGCCGACTCCGACTCGAACCTGATCTGGTCGGACCAGAACTGGACCCTGCACAACCCCGGTCAGACCGGGCTGCCCGGTTCGGTGTGGCTGGCGTCGCGCGCGCACTTCGACTCCTTCGCCGACATGCCTCCCGAGGTCGCTGCGACGTTCGCCGGGGTGTGCGGGCGCGTCGAGCGCGCCGTGCTCGCGCTCGGAGACGTCGGCCGGGTGCACCTGTACCGCTGGGGTGACGGTGGCGCGCACTTCCACGTCTGGTTCGTGCCGCGGCCGCTCGGGCGGCTCGACATGCGCGGGCACCTGCTGATGGCGTGGGAGGACACCCTGCCTGCGGCGACCGAGCAACAGATCGTGGAGACCGGACGCCGCATCGCGGCGGCCATGGTGTGATGACCGCCGCGACGGTGGGGCCGGGGTCGCTCGACCGGCGGCTCGGACTGG
>Ga0157375_10002142_pt1 | contig 17056 bp, 15 predicted proteins | sample M35metaG_FD_115311 | JGI IMG/M metagenome (GOLD analysis project Ga0157375, IMG submission 115311) | Miscanthus rhizosphere microbial communities from Kellogg Biological Station, Michigan, USA - M3-5 metaG | ecosystem: Host-associated > Plants > Roots > Rhizosphere > Soil | place: USA: Michigan... | reverse complement strand
TATGATGCAATGGGTGGCAGATATCAAACATCTACAACAAATACCTATTCAAATACACAAACATATTATTCTGATTCAAACAAGAACAGTAGAATTGCCGTCGTAAGAGTTGGTAATTAAAATTTGCGATATGAAATGGAAAATACTATTTGGAGGTTTGTTTATATTGTCTGTAACCATGACTTTTATATATGCAAACAAGTCAATGATTATTTATAATAAAACGTCAGTGGAAAATGTACCTGCTTCCGATGGAGGGAGTTTTTTTGAAGAGCAGGTGACCCGAACCTATCAGGACAATTATGCTTCGATTGGGGGGGCGATTGGCTTTGGAATAATTGCCGCCGCATCCTTATTGGCTTTTGCCATCTGTGTTAAAAATGAAAAGCCCTAAAATTTGCAAGATAAAAGAATACAGCCCTCGTTGACCGGAGGTGTTCAATAAAACAAAACTTTTCGAATGCTCTGATGAGTCGATGACTCAGGAGCACCGTGATGCGTGTCTTCACGCATCACTTCCTGGTTATATTTTATTTCCGGTGTGGAGACACGCATCGTGGGGAAGGGTTCCGACCATTGCATAGGATCTGTGAACTTTCACTTACACAAATCCAGATGGATGCTGAATTGACGCAATTAGAAAAACAACAGATCCTTATTGTGTTTTTCACAAAGCTCAGTTTAACAAAGTAGAAGTATCTTTAATCCACAAAGTCACTGAGCATGAAAAGGCACCTTATCCTCGCTGCAATCCTTGCCGTCTCTGCTATTTGCTGCAACAAACATAATGACCTTCCACCTTTACAAACCAACGGTTATTTCCGTGCAAAGGTGGATGGAGTTTTTTTTAGTGACTCTACATCGGCCGGTATTTCCCTGCCGACGGCTCCCAGGCAGGGTCCAATTGAAACAGTGATAAGAGGACAGTATGATAATGGTACAATAACTTTGAGGTTACCACCATTTGTTGGAACAGGCGAACGACTTTTGGACTCCAATTCGAATGACGCTATTAGCATAACCAGGTCCAGGGGTGGGTCTTTCTACGCAGGATTCAGTGGCACAACCGGAATACCGTTGCAAGGAAGTGGTAAAATCAATATACTGGAAATAACAGGTGGCTATATGAAAGGTACTTTTGAGTGTATTGCACCGGTAGACTCGACAATGGGCCTTATTCTCCCACCTATGTATATTACTGAGGGAGAGTTTAAATTAAAAAGCCCCTATTAGTAACATCAGGATAAGTAAACTCATTTTAGAAATGACCTTATTTAGAAGGTCTGTGAACTTTCACTATGGCAAAATTATTTTCAGGCCCTTTATGAGGAATGGTCTGGCGTTTTTTTCTCCTCGTTGACCGGGTGTTCAATAAAACAAAACTTTTTCTCCAATGCCTTGGCAGCAACGCCAAAGAAGTTGATCGTCTGACTCATGAATAACGTCAGACTTTCATTCTTCCTTTCCCGATAGTCGTCTCTGATCTAAAAAATATTTGTTCAAGTTCAGCAAGAGGGACTCGTCGAAGTAAATTAAATTTCATTGAATGAATGGCAAGATCCAGTCTGGAGCAGCGGATCGGAATGGCTAAGAACAAACCCGGATGATTCGTGTCGCATACCGACAATACGAGAGAATTAACCACTCCGATCTTTTTCATAATATTTTTTCAAACCCATCTTATCAAGAAGTTGCCAATAGCGCTCATCTTTGTTCATGAGTTCATTGATTGGATAACGCAATCCAAAAAAGATGGTACCTACATGTTTTTCATAAGCCGCATTGATATAATAAAATGCCTTGTCCAATTCACCCAGCGCTGCATGGCAAACAGCCAGGTCGCCCTGCAGGGTAACACCAGGGTCGTCTTCCCTGCGAAGGAGCTGTTCAAGCCAGTGCCAGGCCTCTTCTTTTTTGCCGAGAAGAGCCAATGAAAGTATATAACAGGTAATTCCTTTACCCGGCTGATTTACTTCGCGACGGATGCGGTCGGCAAGTTCAAAGCTTTTTTCATAGTTACCGTTGCCCATATACAAAATGGAAAGATTACGCGCAGGGGTTCTCCAATTCGGATCCAATTCCAGGGTTTTCAGAAATTGTTTTTCCGCTTCCTCCGTCCGCCGGGCAGCCATTAATGTTTCACCCAATTGATTATTCTTCATCAAAGAAAGCGGATCGGAACGAAGGGCCAGTTCAGCTTCCTCCACCATTCGTCGCCTGTCATTGATGATCGCATAATAATGTGATGCCGCATAATGCGCTTCAGAAGAATTCGGTGAGATCAGAAAAGCCTTGTTGATATTGTTATGTGCTTCTTCAATCTGAAATTCAAAATACAATTGAAGCATGGCCATGGCCAGGTATGACTGCGGGAGCTGGCTATTTAGCCGGATCGCATTGCGCGAAGCTGTTCTTACCTTTTCTATCACATTGGCAGGATTTACATTGCCAATAGAAGTAAGCGCTACATAACAGGAAGCAATCATGGCATGGGCGTTGGCAAAAGAAGTATCCATTGTAATGGCTTCTTCAAAAAATTGAATGGCCTTGTAATAATCGGCAGGCGTCCCTTTATTAAAGAAAAATAGTCCTTTCAGGTACAGTTGGTAAGCTTCTATGTTTTGAGAAGTCTCCGTCGCCTCTGCTGTTTTGTTCACCAGTTGCTCCCGCATGCGGTTAGCAATAATGCCTGCAATTTCATCCTGCAGTTCGAAAATGTCATCGAGATTTCTGTCAAATGTTTCGGACCAAAGTTGATATCCATCCGCCGTATTGACCAGTTCAGCCGTAATGCGAACCCGGCTACCCGACTTGCGTACACTTCCTTCCAGAATTTTATTCACGTTAAGTGCCCTGCCTATTTCACGAACATCCTGGTTCTTGCCTTTGAAACTAAAGGAAGATGTCCGGCACGTTAGCTGCAACCCATCAATTTTAGAGAGTGTATTAATGAGCTCTTCGGCAATGCCATCACTGAAGTATTCGTTCTCGGCATCATTGCTCATGTTGACAAATGGCAAAACGGCAAGTTTGTTCTTTGGTTCGGACTTCTTTCCTTTCAAGTCGTTTGGCTGGGGCACTGCCAGGCCCTCATTGGCGATCGCAATAACTTCGACAGGCCTTGAAACATTTTTCAGGTTAAACAGGCCCATCGAAATGGTATTGATCTTCGGCTGATTTTTTATTTCATCAAATACTTTATCCGAAATAAAAACCGAACCGGCTACAGCAAACGATTCTATCCGGGAAGCAATGTTTACGCCGTCACCATACACGCCGCTATCATCGACAGAAATATCTCCTATGTGGATCCCGATGCGAAGTGGCACTTGCGGCGTTTTTCGAAATAGCAACTGCATCGCTATACCTGCATTGACTGCATGGATGGCACTGCTGAATATGCTGAGTGTGCCATCGCCATAGTATTGAATGATTTTGCCACCATGGTCTGCCGTCGCTTTTTCAAAAACCTGCCTGTGCCGGTTGCGACGCTCAATGGCTTCCTGTTCATTTTTTTGCATAAGAGCTGTATATCCTTCCATGTCCGTAAACATGATAGCAGCTAATTGGCGGGTGGCGTCCATGCGGGTAAAAGTAAATGAAAAATGGTTTTGAGGCGCAAGCGTCTGTCCAACCACGTCGCTCTGCTGAGTCTGTAACCATAAGTGTTCGAAACCTGGATCATGCAGAACTGAAGAACTGTGGTGCCTTTGTTGGATCCCCGCCGCATAGCTTTACTATCAAAAGTGCTATGAAAAGATAGTGGTTGATAGGAGAAGTGGCTATTTAAATTCTTTGTCCATTATCTTGTATCTTAGTTATTGTAGTTGGACATTTCCTATAGTAAATACAGATGAGAGATGAAACATTCGGATGACCTAAATGTACATGGGCAGATCGCATTAGTGACCGGGGCAGCCAAGGGCCTGGGCAGGGCCTGTGCCCTTGCACTTGCAGAAGCCGGTGCCGATATCGCCCTCGGGTTCAGAGATGTGAATGCCGACAATGGTCTTGTGAAAGAAATAGAAGCGTTGGGACGGAAAGCACTGCCACTGCAAATGGATGCGAGTAAAATGGATGAAATACATTCTGCCTTCAGTAAGATAAATGAATATTACAAAAGACTGGACATAGTCGTAAACAATGCAGGAGTAGCCCCGGAAAACTTCATTGAGAATGTAACGGAAAAAGATTTTGATTATACACTCGCTGTAAACCTGAAAGGGACTTTTTTTATCAGCCAGGCTGCAGGCGCTTTCATGATGAAACAGCAGTATGGAAGAATTATTAATTTAAGTTCACAGGCAGGGTTCGTCGCTTTACCAGGCGAGTCGGTGTATTGCATGACCAAAGCCGCTATCGCACATCTTACCAAGTGTTTTGCGGCAGAATGGGGGAAATACAATATTACTGTAAACGCAGTGGCGCCCACTTTTATCTATACGCCGGGCACTCAAGAGTATCTTGCAAACGAAGAAGCAAGAGCACACGTCCTGTCCAAAATAGTTTTGGGAAGAATAGGTGAACCGAAAGATGTGGCGAATGCAGTACTGTTTCTTGCATCTCCGGCGGCTTCTCTTATTACAGGCACGACGATATTGATTGATGGTGGATGGACGACTTTATAGACCTATCATCCATTATGTATGTGATGCAAATTGAGTTTGTTGATAACAGTAGAAGACAGTTTAGTTCTCGAGATTGACTTGTACTTGTAATTTGATTTATGATTGAAACAAAATCGTTGATAATTGTCTTTCTTCTAGGTGTTCTTTTTGATTCAAAAAAGTGTAACAATTCAAAAAACGATTTTATTATTTGGACAAGCTCAAGAAAATTGATGCGGAAGGATTTCGAAGGAACAAAGCCTGACAGTTCAAATGCATCTGCAGGTGCATCAATTCGGTTAAGACTTAATTATGTTATTAAAGGGATGTCAACATCCTTTGATGCCCGGTGTTTATTCTTTAAAAAAGAATCATGGTATGTTTATTCCGACACGAGAAGACTTATATTGTTACATGAACAGGGACATTTTGACATCGGAGAAATTGTTGCAAGAAAACTTAGAAAAGATTTATCTGAAGCGGTTAAGAAAACACCTGTAATTTCCCCACGAAGAATAGATTCTATTTACCATATTCATGCTAAAGTGCTTGATGATATGCAAGGATTATATGATGCCGAAACTAATCACTCATTGATCATTGATGAACAGGAACGATGGAATTTGAAAATTCGGCAAATGTTGGATAGTCTTGATACGGATAGTGCTAAGTAGATTTCGTTAATCGAAACTTTACTTTTCCCACTATTCTCTTACTGTCAGTCGGCTGAATATTATGATAAGAGGCACGAATCGGACACCAAATCGACATACATTTGTTTTGTTCCTAAAACTCAATTTCAAACAACCACTATATGAGAAAAACATTTTTCTTTGTTTTATCAGCTGTCATAACATTCAATGTACAAGCGCAAAACGACAACAAAATTATTATCGGAAAGATCGATAGTGTATATTCTAAGACATTAGGAGAAGAAAGGAAGATATGGGTCTATACACCGGATATGACTTCCGGAAATAGCAATCAACATTGGCCCGTTGTTTACTTACTCGATGGCGACGGTCATTTCGCTTCGGTCGTAGGAATGATCCAGCAAATGAGCCAGGTAAATGGAAACAACGTTTACCCCGAAATGATCGTGGTTGCGATCCCGAATACGGATAGAACCAGGGATCTCACTCCAACGCATATTACAAATGATCCTCCCATGATGGACAGCGGTTTTTCAAAAACCACCGGGGGAGGAGAGAACTTTGTTGCTTTTATTGAAAAAGAATTAATGCCACACATCGATTCAGTTTATCCAACTGCACCATATAAAGTACTGATCGGTCATTCTTTTGGTGGTTTAACAGTCATGAATGTCCTCACCAATCACACCAAATTATTCAACGCTTATCTCGCCATAGATCCCAGCATGTGGTACGACAGGCAACGGTTCCTGGCTGCTACCGAAAAGAAGCTGGCAGAGAAAAATTACAACGGTACCCGGTTGTATGTTGGTATTGCCAATACAATGCCCGAAGGAATGACATTAGAGAAAATGAAAAAAGATACCAGTTCCGAGACACGGCATATCCGTTCCATTTTTGAGATGGATAAATTTCTAAAAGCACACCCGCAAAACGGTTTGAAGTATGCAAGTAAATACTATAGCGATGATAACCATGGTTCTGTTCCGTTCGCAAGTGAATACGATGGGCTAAGATTTATTTTTGATTACTACCGTTTGAATATAACAGGTAAAGATTTTACGGATACATCGGCCGCATTAGCGATGAAATTAAAAGAACATTATGATATGGTGTCAAGGGAAATGGGTTACAAGATCTCTCCCCCGGAATCAAATATTAATTACCTCGGCTACGCCGCAATGAATAACAAAAATTTCAGCAAGGCAACCGCTCTTTTGAAAATGAATATTGACAATTATCCAAAGAGCGGCAATGTTTATGATTCTTATGGCGACCTGCTGGCGGCAGAAAAAGATACGGTAAATGCCATTGTCAATTATAAAAAAGCACTTGCTATCCAGGAGAACGCCTACACCAAACAAAAATTAAATGTTCTTGAAGGAAAAGAGTCCTTTAAGCTTACGCAACAGGAGTTGCAGAAATATGCAGGAGTGTTTGACCTGGATAGTATAGGAGTCGCCATTACCATGCAGGTAAAAAATGATGAACTCTGGGCAGCAGTTCCCGGGCAGGGGGATTTTCAGTTAGTACCTGTTTCCCCTGACACGTTCAGCGTAAAAAATATGAGTGGTTACGAAGTGCATTTCCAGGTGGAAGGAGACAAGGTCCTCGGTTTTACATCTGTTCAGCCGAATGGAACTTTTAAGGCACGGGTAAGAAAATAACCAGGTTTGATTTTCTACAGATCACTATCGCTTATACTTAAAAAGCTTTTTCTTGTATTTTCCAAAATCGGCGTATGCTTTAGTGATCATTTCAGAAAAGGTCTTTCCATTGAACTGCTTGCGTTCCCTAGTTCGTAAATTAATTGTTGTCATCTCCCACGCATCGCTATAAGAAAGACCAACGGTATGTTCTTCCAGGATCTTTTTCAGCTTAGTATTAGTTCTCATGATTTTTAAAAAACTACTAATCTAATAAATCAAACGCAAAAGGAATCCTACTGACTATTTAGATTTTTCTTAGTGTTCTTTGTGAATTCTTAGTGTTCTTAGTGACCAACAATTGGTCACAACGGACACAAAGGCGGCACAAAGGTCACGATGTTTATTTTTCTTTTGCGCCGTTGCGTGAAATTTTATTCAGTGAACGTTTTTCTTATTCAAAGTTGGATAGCGGGAAGTAAGTGAATCTGCAATTGGTCACAACGGACACAAAGGCGGCACAAAGGTCACGATGTTTATTTTTCTTTTGCGCCGTTGCGTGAAATTTTTATTGTTCAGCGAACGTCTTTCTTTTATTCAGAGCGGGATAGCGGGAGGTAAGTGAATCTGCAATCCGGGCCGTGTCAGCCGAAGTTGCAGGCAGTACAAGATACAGTTTGAAATTTGTTGAATCTGTTGTAGACATCTGGACAGGAAGATTACCTTTTTTTAGCATATAGTAGCGGTAAAAAGCTCTCCTTTTAGCGGCTACTTCTATCACGAACCGATAACTGCCATTTGAAGTTTTTACCAGTGGTTGTTTAACGGTAGTTGTCGTATCCACAGGCGATACATTTTTAGCAGTATCTGTGATTGCAGGTGCCATTTCCTGGGCTGTCTCCGTTTGTACGGAAGAATCAGGCTGATTTAGTCTGTAGCTGATCCAGACGATGGCAGCGATGGTTGCCATGGCAAGAAACGCAAGGAAGAATTTTTTGGAAAGAGGACTTTTTTCTCCTTTTGGTTTTAATGTTTCATAGGTTGTCAGCAACTCATCGGAGATCGAAGTAGCGGATAATTCCTTTATCCCGGTTTCTTTTATTTTGGCAACTAAGAGGTGATCGGCTGTGAACTCCAGCGATGCATCTTTATTTTTGACCAGTGTCCCGATCCCTTCGATCTGCAGTGGCTTACCGATATGCAGGAACTGAAGACCCAATTCTATATAGGAAGAAAGGTCGGAAGAAGCGAGTGTCTTCATCTTGCCTGTTTGTGCAGAGATATATCCTATCAGTTCATCATCATCTTTTACAGAGGCATTGTGTTCGAAGCTGATCCCTTCGGATGGATGCTGGGTATCACCACTTGTTGGTCCGGAAGGATTGATTGAAAATGTACCGATACCGGCGAGATCAAGTTTTTTTTGTTCGTAGAGAAATTCGGCAAGCAAAGAGGCAAGTTTCAAGGTGGTTGGATTTTATAGGCACAAGATAGACAATTTGTATTACCATTGCAATAATGCTGAGGCAACACTCTTAGGTATTTTGATCTTGAACTAATTTTACATCTCACAACAGCAATTAAATGGGTGTACTGACTCCTGAAGAGGAAAAATTCATTGAATACTGGGAACATAACCGTCTGAAAAAAAGGAAAATAACTAAGCAATTATCCATAGGCCTTCCTATTGGAGTTTTATTAGTTGTCGGCATATTTGCCAGTGTTTTTACAAGATGGGACAAACATGCCGACGTACAAATGAGGGAAGAAATGCAATACACAGGCAGTCCCACACTTATTCTTGTCTTCATTATTGCTGCGCTGCTAATCGTCGCATTCTTTGTTGTTTTTTCTGCAAGGCATAGTTGGGACCTGAATGAACAGCGGTATAAAGAACTGAATTCCCGCCTTGATAAGGATTTATGATTTTCTTATAGTAAACGGCCATCCGTGTTTTTTTCTGTAATCCCCTGCCACACTATATTTGCGATTCAAAATTTACCAATGAAAACTTTTTTTCTTGTTTTCCTGGGCGGTGTAATACTATTTTCACAAGATGGTTGCCTGAAGAGTAGTTCTTCCAAATCATGTACACCTGCATCAGTTTCAAGCGAAGAACCGGCTATCATTGCCTATGCTTCCACTAATGGCATTAGTACAACACGACATAGCAGTGGTTTATATTACGAAATAATTTCTCCGGGTAACGGGGGGATTACCCCGTCTGTCAATTCAAAAGTTTTCGTTACATACACGGGTAAATTGCTTGACGGACGCGTTTTTGATCAACAGGCAAACGCCGATCAAACCGGCTGGGTGTTGGGGACGTTGATCGCCGGCTGGCAAATTGGTTTGCCACTGATCCACAAAGGTGGGGAAATAAAACTCATTGTTCCTTCTTCACTTGCCTATGGTTGCGGTAATGGTCCATTGCCTGCAAATTCCATTCTCTACTTTGATATACATCTTGTAGACGTGCAATAAGAATTTCAACATCGAACATCACCTAACTTTGCTCAATGGATCCCCACGACTCATACGAGCCGATCTCGGTGTTTGATATTTTTAAAATTGGAATCGGACCTTCAAGCTCACATACACTTGGCCCCTGGCGTGCCGCACAACGATTCGTGCAATCACTAAAAGAAAAAAATTATTTAGACGACGTTCTCAGCGTTGAAGTTTTGCTCTATGGCTCATTAGCTAAAACGGGGCATGGACATGGAACTGATATAGCCATTCAATTGGGATTAAGTGGCGATGATCCTGTAACTTTTGATGTGAACAATATCACTGCCAAGATCAATGACATTGCTTCGATGAAAAAAATTCTCCTGGGAGGATCCCACGAGGTTGATTTCGACCCCAAAGAGGATATCGATTTTCTCATCACTGAGTCACTTCCTTACCATCCCAACGCACTTAGTTTTTTAGCCCATTTAAAAAATGGTCCCGATCGCTATCGGGGTGATCTCGCCGAAACCTATTACTCTGTTGGAGGTGGTTTTGTCATTAAGGAAGGAGAGGAAAATTCAACGACCGATGCGGTGCAACTTAGTTTTCCCATACAGATTGCCGATGATCTTTTGCATTGGTGTCGCAAAACAGGGATGCCTATTCATGAAATAGTCATGGAAAATGAAAATGCATGGAGGACTGAAGCGGAGACGAAGAAAGGACTACTCGCCATCTGGAGAGTAATGAAAGAATGTATGTTCCGTGGTTGCCACACGACAGGTGTTTTACCGGGAGGATTAAATGTAAAACGTCGTGCCGCAGATCTTAACAAACGATTATTGAATAATAAAGCTGCTACCAATTATAACGATTGGATAAATGCCATTCAGGCTGGGGGCAATAGTTTTAAGTATACCCTTGATTGGGTGAGTTGTTTTGCCCTTGCCATCAATGAAGAAAATGCGTCGTTTGGCAGAGTAGTGACAGCACCGACAAACGGCGCGGCCGGGGTTGTCCCGGCGGTGCTGCAGTATTTCCTGGTATTCAACCTCAGCCCTAACCCCTCTACGTTGGAGAGGGGAAACGAAGAAGAAGAAAAGATCATTCAGTTTCTTCTTACAGCAGCAGAAATAGGAAGCATTTTTAAAAAAGGGTCAACGCTCTCTGCGGCGATGGGTGGTTGCCAGGCAGAGATCGGTGTCTCTTCTGCTATGGCCGCAGCTGCACTCACTGAGTGCATGGGCGGCTCACAGCGCCAGGCCATGATGGCTGCTGAGATCGCAATGGAACATCATTTGGGTCTTACTTGTGATCCCATTGCCGGGCTTGTCCAGGTTCCATGTATTGAACGCAACACGATGGGAGCGATCAAGGCTATCACCGCATCACAACTTGCTTTGCAAAGCACTCCCGATTTTGCAAAAGTTTCTCTCGATGGTGTTATCAAAACAATGTGGGATACTGCAAAAGATATGAATACAAAATATAAAGAAACTGCTGAGGGCGGTTTGGCAGTGAATGTTCCGTTGGGCTTAAAAGAATGCTGAATGATCATTCAAAATTGAAAAGTTGGCAAGGATTTATTTTTCATTTCTTGATGAAAATCGTAGTTTTACTAACAACTCAAACCAACTTCTTTATTGTCTTCTTAATCTACGCTCCTGGCACTTTTCAACAACCATCCATGTAACTCTTAGTGTGCATTTGAATCGCAGTGGATATGTTTGTAAGAGATATCAAATTAACATTTGTAAAATGTTGCATTTGCGAGAGCAGCAATGCAACGATCATTGGCAACGGGCAGGATTTTGAGTATCACACAAGCCGGGAAACATTTTCGGTAATGCGGTGTAATTCGTGTGGCCTTATTTATTTGAACCCCCGCCCCGTTATTTCTGAATTTAAAAGGATTTATCCGCCAAGCTATCATGCTTATAATTTTTCCGAAAATAATTTTGGTTTTCCTTATAAAGTACGTTCCCGAATAGAACGATGGAGATTGTTACATGACTGTTCGGACCTGCCCGACAATGCTAAGATCATGGATATTGGTTGTGGCGATGGATTTCATCTTGAATTGCTGCGTAGTTCCGGTAAAAAAAATTGGTCACTCGAAGGTGTCGATATTGACCAACATGCTATTGAGGCTGCGAGCGTCAAGGGATTGAAGGTGCACATGGGTCCTGTCGAAAAGATCGATCTGCCGGAAGAAGGCTATGACCTGATCTTCATGCTCATGACGATCGAACATGTTGAAAGGCCAGATGAAACACTTCGGGGTATAAAAAGACTTTTAAAAAGAGGCGGGAGACTTGTGATCGTAACAGATAATACCAGTTCTCTGGACTTTAAGTTTTTCAAACACCATTATTGGGGTGGTTATCATTTTCCACGACATTGGAATTTATTCAATCGCCACTCGCTGCGAAGATTAGCTGAGAAAACGGGATTTGAAGTCGTGTCTTTGAAAACGATCATCAGCCCCGTTAACTGGGTCTATTCAATACACAATGCTCTTGTTGACCGTGGAAAGCCACAATGGCTTGTTGATAGTTTTACATTGAAATCAACTTTTTCACTTGCATTTTTTACCGTTCTTGATTTTATCTTTCAAAAGTTTGGAAGAGGGGCCTTGTTGAAAGGAATTTTTAGAAAACCTTTGTAGAGTGTGAACTGGTGTGTGGACTTCCCGCCTAATCCGATGGATTTGTTGGATAAAACACGATAGACAAAATTAGTTGCCGTCCTTTCTACGGAATCAGGATAACAACCCAAACACAAACGATCGGGAATGATGATTTATCATGTTTTTAGAATTCTCAATTCCATGCCTTTATTATGTACCTTGCCAGAATCAATACATCTCTTTTGTGGCAAAAGAAACCCGCAAAGCAAAAAAGTCGGAACAAGGTGACAATCAAGTTTCAAGTCAGCAAGAAATAAGATCACTTTTTCCGGTTGTTGCCATTGGTGCTTCATCCGGTGGTGTGCAGGCTCTGTCTGAACTTCTTGAGAATCTGCCGGACAACCTGGGTATGGCCTATGTGATCATCCAGCATCTTTCACCTACTCACGAAAGCATTCTTCCTGAGATCCTGTCTAAGAAAACGAATATGAGTGTGCACCAGGTCATCAATGGAATGAGAATTCAGCAAGACAATGTATACGTTATTCCTCCAAACACTTTTATTAGTATCATCGACAGTGTGCTCACTTTAACTGAACGTGTATGGACCACGAGTGGATATCATGCAATCGATTTTTTCTTAAATACCCTGGCACCCGTTTACCAAACTAAAGCTGTGGCCATTATTCTCTCGGGTAGCGGCACAGATGGTACTAATGGAATTGAGTCGATAAAAGCTTATGGCGGAGTAACTTTTGCCCAGGATGAATCAGCTGCCTTTTCAGGAATGCCGAAAACCGCCTCTGACTCCGGCTATACAGATTTTGTCTTGTCTCCCAAACGAATTGCTGAGGAACTGGCTTCTATTGCCAAGAATCCGCAGGGCATTTTTACCATGAATGAAATAGCGGAAGCCCATGAGTCTGCACTTAAGAAAATACAGATCTTATTGCACAATAAAAAGGGAGTTGATTTTAGCTATTATAAACAAACGACGATACACCGGCGCATTATGCGGCGCATGGTCTTAAATAAGTTCAGAGATCTCAATGAATATATCAAGCACCTGCATGAAAATGACCACGAAGTGAACTTGCTTTATAAAGATCTGTTGATCGATGTAACGAGTTTCTTCAGGGATCCAAATGTTTACGAAGCGCTCACAAAAAAAATATTTCCATCGGTATTTAAGAACAGGGAGGAGACTGATACCGTAAGAATATGGGCTCCTGCCTGTGCAAATGGTGAAGAGGCATATTCACTGGCCATCTGCCTGTTTAACTTTTTGAAAGATAAATCTTTTACTACACCCTTACAGATTTTTGGAACCGATCTCAATGAGTCTGCTATTGATAAGGCCCGCGCAGGGATCTATCAGAAAAGTGCATTGGCCAATGTATCATCGCAGGACCTGGAACGCTACTTTATAAAAATGGACGGTCGCTACCAGATCATAAAATCCATTCGAGACGTTTGCATATTTGCCACACACAACCTGTTAAATGATCCTCCCTTCAGCCGCATGGATCTTATCAGCTGCCAGAACGTTCTTATCTACATTGAAACTAATCCACAGAGGAAGATACTGCAGGCTTTTCACTATTCATTAAAGCCTTCCGGTTACTTGCTGTTGGGGAAATCGGAAACGATCGGGAATTCCACAGAACTGTTCGACCAATCAGATAAGGAATTAAAAATTTATACACGGAAAGATACACCTCCAGGCAATCCTGTCCTTGATTTTTCATTGCGGCCTTCTTACCCGGTTTTGTCACGGGAAGAAAGATTTAATACTGAATCACTGTCTGAGATCGATATTGAAAAAGAAACCGACAGGCTGCTGATCTCGCGATACGTTCCGGCAAGTGTTCTTGTGAATAAGGATCTGCAGATACTCCGTTTTCATGGAGCGACATCCAGTTATCTGCAACCATCCTCGGGAAGAGCCAGCTTGAATCTACTAAAAATGCTTAAGGACGAACTTGTTTTTGAATTAAAGGGATTGATCAACCGCGCGAGGAATGAAGCGGTGCCTGTAAAAAAAGAAGGAGTGCACTTGTCGCAAAATGGAACCGAGAGGGAAATAGGCATTGAAGTGGTACCTGTGAAATCGCCGTTAAAAGATCATTATTATCTCATTTTGTTCAGGGAAAATAACTCTCACCATGCTGTGATTGAAAAACGGCCGGACAAAACAAAAGATTCCAAAGATGAGCACATTGCCCAACTTGAACGACAGTTGAATGAGGCACGGGAATATATGAAAACAATGAGTGAGGAGTTCGAAGCTAATCGTGAAGAATTGCAAAGCGCTAATGAAGAAATATTGTCGTCGAATGAAGAATTGCAAAGCATTAATGAAGAACTTGAAACCAGCAAAGAGGAGTTGCAAAGCACCAATGAAGAATTGATCACCATTAACGAAGAATTGCAGCGGCGCAACAATGATCTTAAAGAGCTAAGTGATTTTTCCAAGGCGATCATTGAAACGATCAATGAACCGATACTGGTATTAACCGCAAATATGAGGATACAAATGGCTAACAAGGCTTTTTATGCCATGTTTAAAACAAGCATCGATCGTACCGAAGCACATTATTTCTTTGAAATGGAGGGAGGTCAGTGGAACCTGCCTGAACTAAAAAAGAAGCTAGGCGAGATCGTTCAAAAAAATAAAAGCTTCGAGAATTGTGAGATCACGAAAGTGTTCGCGGGTGTAGGACAAAAAACTCTTCTTTTTAATGCCATGCGAATGGACCAACCGGACGCTAAGAAGAACAGGATACTCGTCGTGATCCAGGATATGACATCAAGAGCAAAACTGAAGAAACCTAGAACGAAAACTTCAAAATAAGGTCTACCTTTGATAACCGCAGGTTAAACAGCCCCTGCGTTGTCTTGCTACATGGTTTCTTATTAACTTCCCCTCGGAATTGACTGTTATTTTCACTTCGCTTTGCAGAAAACGAAGCAATTTTTTAAAAAGTATAATTGTCAATTGTATGCAGAACAGCTTTTACTTATACCAGGCAATGATACCGCAATTGCGTAAGTCATCAAATAACCTGATACAGTTCACTCCCTTTGGGTACATGTGGGTGCGACTCAACAGCAAAAAGCTGGTTGCTTCCCATTCAATTTATTCAATGCTGGAAAAGGAGCCCTTTTCCGAATTTTTTACAGTTGCGGGGTGGAGAAGTTTTGTTCATCCAAAGGACCTTTATAAATTAATACAGGCTGAAGAAGAACTATTGTATACCGGTCTTCCAATGGTGGCCGAATACCGTTTAATTACACAATCGGGACGCCACATTTTTGTCGATCATCACATGTACCTGTCCGGCTCGTCAACAGAGCAAAAGATCATGAGTATTATCCAGGATGTAACGGAACAGAAAACTGCTGCGGTCATCGCGGAAGCAATGAATGAAAGTTTTTTTGAGCTGGATGAAAATTTTGTTTTCAGGAGGATCAATGAACATGCATTAAAATTCTGGCAGAGGGAACGCCTGGAACTTGTCGGGAAAAACCTCACAACTGTTTTTCCGCAGATCGAAGGAACAGCTTTCCACCATATGCTGTCGGAAGCACGGGCAGAAAAACTAAACATTGCGCGGCAGGTGATAGATCCGGTCACGCATCATTGGCTGGAACTATCTGCTACTCCCTATGCCGACGGGCTCATCGTTATTTTTTATGATCTACAACACGAAAAAGAAACGGAGCAAGGGCTGCAAGAAAGTAATAGATCCTTGTTCGCCGCTAACAAGGAACTGAAATCGTTGAATGCCGAATTAAAGACCTTCGCTAACATTGCGGCCAGTAATTACAGCGAAACATTGCGACATCTTTATATTAACCTTGAAATGATAGTCACCAATGATGCACGCAACCTGTCAAATTCTGGCAGAGCAAACCTTAGAAGAGCGCAGGGCGCAATACAAAAGATGAAATTAACAACCGACGATCTTCTATCGTTTTCAAGATTACATGAGGTCGGTATTAAAGAAAATAATGTTGATCTCAAGGCTATCCTGGAAAAGATAATTGAAGACTTCAGGAAACAACCCGGTCATTCATTGATAGTGATCAATTGCGATCATTTACCGTTTGTAAATGGCTACCCATTGTTGTTATCGCTCTTATTTCATCATTTAGTGGATAATGCTATTAAGTTCAGAAAGAAAGACAACGATCATATTGTGAATGTTACCTGTAAAGAATCCATAAGTGGGAATGACATCGCTTACGAGGCGACGGACAAGAATCTCAAATACCACGTTATTTCAGTAGAGGACAACGGCATTGGCTTTCCTCAAACAGAATCACAAAAAATATTCGAAATGTTTTCTCGTCTTAATGAAAAGGGAAAGTATAGAGGTTCAGGCACCGGCCTGGCTCTTTGCAAAAAGATTATGGAAATGCATGGAGGTTTTATTACTGCTGAGGGTATACCGGATGAAGGGGCTTCTTTTCATTGCTTCTTTCCCTTCCAGCCAGCCGCGGTCAATAAAACTTAAAAAGCCTTCTTTACATCTACTTTTATTTCTCCCAATCTTTTTTCTACTTCAGGAGTCATGCTTTCCTGGTAGCGTCCACCCAAATAACTGGCTAAAAACTTTTCAGCGGCGGCCAGCATCGCCATGTTATTCACTGGTCTTGCAAACCCATGTCCTTCGTCCGGAGCGAGAATATATTCAACAGGAAAATTTCTTTTTCGCAATGCATTCACGATCTGTTCCGATTCCGCCTTATTCACCCTCGGATCATTAGCGCCCTGGGCAACGAACAGTGGCGTTTTAATTTTATCAACCGATGTCAATGGTGACTGTCTTGTCAGTTGCGCTTTGCCTTCATCGGTCGTAGGATCACCCATTCGCAAATAAAATAGTTTGCGGATGGACTCCCAGTAAGGAGGAATGGAATTCAACAATGTGATCAAATTAGAAGGTCCTACAATGGAAACAGCCGCTGCATACAGATCAGGAGTGAACGCCACACCGGCCAGCGTAGCATAACCACCGTATGAACCGCCCATGATACCGACATGTTTTGCATCGACAATAC
>Ga0157375_10002137_pt1 | contig 17077 bp, 12 predicted proteins | sample M35metaG_FD_115311 | JGI IMG/M metagenome (GOLD analysis project Ga0157375, IMG submission 115311) | Miscanthus rhizosphere microbial communities from Kellogg Biological Station, Michigan, USA - M3-5 metaG | ecosystem: Host-associated > Plants > Roots > Rhizosphere > Soil | place: USA: Michigan... | reverse complement strand
ACCATTCAATACCCGGAGGTTGCGTAATGTTGCTTCCCGAGAAATCACCGGTAAGCCGTGTGCGGGAAATCCGCACGCACGGTTTGAAAGGGGGTCGTGCGTAAGCACGGTCTACCAATGCGCAAAGCCTGGATGCTGGTTGTACTTGCCGTGGCATTGCCCGCGATTGCATCCGAGCCGTTCCGCGTCATTGCCAACGTCTTCTCCGTCGGCGCCTCCGACTCCACGGTTTTCATCATCGCCACGCCGAAGGGGCTCGTGCTGCTCGACAGCGGGCGCGCCAGCGAGTACGACAAGATCCGCGCGAACATCCGCAAGCTCGGCTTCGACTACTACGACATCCGCATCATGCTGCTGTCTCACGCGCACGCCGATCACGCCGGCAACCTCGCGCGCATCCGCCGTGAGACCGGCGCGCGGCTGATGGTGGCGGACGCCGACATCGCGCTGCTGAGGAAAGGCGGATCGTTTCCCGCGGTCGACGTCGATCAGCAGCTGCGCGCCGGCGATCGCGTGGCCATCGGCGGCCTGATCTTCGACGCGCACATCACTCCCGGCGACTCGAAGGGCTGCACCACCTGGACGACGCAGGTGCGCTGGGCGCGAACGCCGTACGACGTGATCTTCGTCGGCTGTCGTCCCGATCGTCCGGACGAGCTCCGCGCGCTGAAACCGCAGATCTTCCTCGGCTCGCACGCGAGCTTCTTCGGCCTCGAGCGGAAGTACGCGCGGCGGGCGGAGAATCCGAGCCCCTTCATCGATCCCGACGGCTATCGGAAATTCGTCGATGAAAGTCATCGCCGTTGATCGCGCCGCGCTGAAGAAGAAGTACCGCGCCCTCACCGCGATCGATGCGGCGCTCGCGGCGATCGTTGCCGCGGACAAGAAGCGCGGCGTCGATACGACGCTCGTCGAGATCAGAACGAAAACGGCGGCCGAGGCGAAGAAGGCGATCGACGAGATCAACGGGAGCGCGCCTGATTACATCGTTTTGCTCGGCGGGCCCGACGTCATCCCGTATCAGGACCTGAAGAATCCATTGCACAGCGCGGGCGGCGATCGCGACGAGATCGTCTGGAGCGACCTGCCGTACGCATGCGATGCGCCGTACAGCACGAGCATCAGCGACTTCACCGGACCGTCGCGCGTCGTCGGCCGCATCCCCGATCTCCCCGGCGTGAAGGAGCCGTCGTTTCTGCTCGCGGCGCTCGAGACCGCGGCGAAGTGGACGTCGCGCGCGCCGCGGGATTACGGCAGCTGCTTCGGCTTGAGCACCGCCGATTGGGCGGAGTCGACGAAGCTGAGTCTGAAGGCGCTCTTCGGCGACAAGGCATCGCTGAACCTCTCGCCCGATGCCGGTCCCGACTTCGACGAGAAGATGCTCGCGGCGCGGACGCACTTCATCAACTGCCACGGCGCGCCGGACGACGGGCAGTTTTACGGACAGAAGGGGACGGCGTTTCCGATCTCGCATCGCGCGGCGACGCTCGCGTCGCGCCGCTTCGACGGCACGGTCGTCGCCGCGGAGTGCTGCTACGGCGGCCAGCTCTTCAAGCCGACGAAGGATGCGTGGCCGATCAACGCGCGCTACCTCGGCGCCGGCGCGTACGCGTACTTCGGCAGCACGACGATCGCGTACGGACCGGCGACGTCGAACGGCCTGTCGGACAACCTCTGTCAGGGTTTTCTGCGCCGGGCGATCAGCGGCTCGTCGACCGGACGCGCGGTGCTCGAAGCGCGGCAGGAGTACATCAGGTCGGCGATGTTTCTCGCGCCGCAGGACCTCAAGACGATCGCGCAGTTCGACCTCCTCGGCGATCCGTCGATCCATCCGGTCGTGGTGAAGAAGCGCGCGATGGGGATGGCGCCGGTGTCGACGGTCGCCGACCGCCGCGTCGCGTTGCGCGCCGATGGCCTGGCCCTCGCCGCGCGAAGAGCGGTGATGCAGACGATCCCCACCGCCGATTCGGTGCGCGATCAGTTGCAGGCGATCACCGCGCGCCTCGGACTCGACGCGACGGACACGCTTTCGTTCGAGTCGCAACGTCTGTCGACGCGCATGGGCATGGCCGGCGGCGGCACCGATCGCGCGCGATTTCACGTGGTGAGTGGACGGAGGAGCGTTGCCGGCGCGGCGCAATTGCCGCACGTGGTCGCCGTCGTTGCGCGCGAGGTTGCGGGGAAGCTGGAGTATGTGGAGATTCAGAGCAAGTGAATCGGGACGTCGCCATGACCGGTCAACGCTCAATCGCCCAGATCGTGCTCATCGCCGTCACGATGACGCTCGGCGTCGGCGTGTTCCTTCTGATCGTGACCGGCAGCGTGAAAACCTGGAGGAACGCCACTAGCTCGATGGAGCCTACGCTGCCGACCGGGTCGGGCATGGTGGTCATCCGATCGAGCCGCGCGAATCGCGGAGACATCGTCACCTTCCGCTATCCGCTGGACGAGCGCGTCACATTCGTGAAGCGCATCGTCGGCATCGCCGGAGACACGGTCGAGATTCGCGCAAAGAAGCTGATCGTCAACGGCAAGAGCGTGGCGGAGCCGTATGTCATCCACGAGGACGACGAGATCTATCCGAACAATCCGGCGATGCCGGAGCCGTATCGGTCGCGCGACAACTTCGGGCCGTTCCACGTTCCGGAAGGGCAACTGTTCGTGCTCGGCGACAACCGCGATCACTCGAGTGACTCGCGCTATTTCGGAACGATCGGCCGCAAGATGGTCATCGGCCATCCCATCCTTCTCTACAGCCGGAAACGCGGAGTTTGGCTGCCGTAAGCGGTACCATCGGACTGTCCATGCGGTACCGCGTTCCCACTCTCGCGGCGGTGCTCCTCGTCGCCACCCTTCTTTCTGCCCGTGAGCGGACCTTCCGCCTCATCACCTTCTACGACACCGCGCAGGCGGAGCGGGCGGGGACGCAGAACTTCGACGTGGTGCAGGACGACCGCGGGATCATCTACGTCGGCAATCTCGCGGGCGTGCTGGAGTACGACGGCGTCCGCTGGCGGGTGATCGAGTTGCCGCACGAGGCGCCGGCGCTGCGGTTGAAGATCATCGGCAACGGTCGCATCGCCGTCGGCTCGACCGCGGAGTTTGGATATCTCGAACGCGACGCGAGCGGCGTGATGCGCTACGTCTCGCTGACCACGAAGCTGCCGGTCGCCGTGGACGACCTCGAGCAGATCGTGCAGATCGATCACCGTGACGGCGCGACGATCTTCTCCTTCAGCTCCGGCATTCTGCTGCGCTGGGACGGCCGCGCGGTGACGCGCATCGAGACGCCGGAGCCGGCGCGCGCGACGTTCGCCATCGGCAACTACACGGTCGTCACGCCGCACGACCTGCGCGCGATCACAGGGAATCGCCTCGTGACCGTTCCGGGCAGCGAGATCTTCGCCAAGCGCCGCGTGCGCAATCTGCTGCCGCGTCCCGGCGGCAAGCTGCTCACCGCGATCTCGCGCGAAGGACTCTTCGTCTTCGACGGCAAGACTGCGCAACCCTTCGCCCCCGCGGCCTCGGAGCGCGTGGTGCGCGACGGACTGACCGACTGGATCCCGCTCGCCGGCGGACGGATCGCGCTCGTCACGCGCCGCGGCGGCATCATCATCATTCGCGACAGCGGCGAGACCGACGAGATCATCGACGCCACCAGCGGCCTTCCCGACAGCGACGTCAATCACGCATTCCTTGACGCCGACGGCGTGCTCTGGCTGGCGATGGACAACGGCATGACGCGCGTCGACGTCTCGTCGCCGCTCTCGCTGATCGATTCGCGCGGCGGCCTGCGCGGCAGCGCGGAGTCGGTGCTGCGCTACAAAGGGGTGCTCTACGCCGGCACGACCAGCGGCCTCTATCGCATCACCAGCGATCCCGAATCGAAGATCGCGCAGCAGATCGGCGCGGCGCAGCACATGACCGCCGGCTGGTCGCTCGTCGCGGTCGGCGACGAGATCCTCTGCGGCACGAACGACGCGGTGTACGTCGTGCGCGACGGCCACGACCCTGAGCGCATCGAAGCGACCGACTCGACGACGCCGTACGTCCTGATGCAATCGCAGCGCGATCCGAATCTCGTCTACACCGGCACCGATCGCGGCCTGCTGCTGCTGCGCCGCGGACCGAACGGCTGGACCTCGGACGGTCTGATCGAAGAGACGCCGCCGATGATCCGCCAGATCGTCGAAGAGCCGGACGGCTCGCTCTGGCTCGGCACGTCGTTCAACGGCGTGACGCACGCGACGCTCGGCGAGACTCCGCGCTTCCGTCACTACGGACGCGACGCGATCTACCCGTTCCATCTCGCCGGACGCCTCGTCTTCCTCCTCGGGTCGAAGCAGGTCTCCGCGCTCGACGAAGGGAGCGGCCGCTTCACGCCCGATCCGATCCTCGGCGCGATCGGCGACGGCGACGAGATCAGCGCGATGGCCGAGGACGCCGAGGGGCGGATCTGGGTGTCGACGCGGACGACCGGCGTGGCGACGCGCGGCGCCGACGGCAAGTACGTCTTCCAGCCGCGCACCCTCGCGGCGATCCCCGGCACGTCGGTCGACGCGATCTATCCCGATGTCGACGGCGTGATCTGGTTCGGCAGCGAGCGCGGACTCGTGCGCTTCGACTCGCACTCCCAACACGCCGCGGTCGTCGCGCCGCGACAGCCGTTGATTCGCAGCGTGACCGTCGATGGCAAAGCGGTAGGCACCGCGCGCGAAGTCCACTTCGGACGGGGACGTCTCCGCTTCGACGTCGCGGCCGCGACGTACGACAGCGGGACGATGTACCAGTACCGCCTCGAGCCGATCGACGCGGCGTGGGGCGCATGGACCGACGAGCCGTTCACCGAATTCACGAACCTGTGGGAAGGCGATTACCGCCTGCTGGTGCGGACGAAGAACATCCGCGGCACGACGAGCAGCCCGGTGGCGATCTCGTTCCGCGTGCTGCCGCCGTGGTATCGGACGCCATGGGCCTGGGCGATCTGGGCGCTGCTGGTGCTCGCCGGCATGAGCGCGTTCTCCCGTCTGCGGACGCGCGCGTTCCGCCTGCGCGCGGCGGCGCTGGAGAAGCGCGTCGCGGAGCAGACGCACGAGCTGCGCGATGCGGTCGAGCAGTTGCGCGTGGCGAACGCGCGACTCGAAGAGCTGTCGTTCGACGATCCGCTGACCGGCATCGCCAACCGCCGGCAGTTCGACGAGACGCTGCGCGCGGAGTGGAGCCGCGCCCGCCGCACGCGCTCGCCGCTGGCGCTCGTCTTCATCGACATCGACTGGTTCAAGGCGCTCAACGATACGCAGGGTCATCACGTCGGCGACGAGTGTTTGAAAGCTGTCGCCAACTACCTCAGCGCCGGCGTGCAGCGGGCGAGCGATCTCGTGGCGCGCGTCGGCGGCGAGGAGTTCGCGCTCGTCCTGCCGAACACGCAGCTGCACATCGCGGCGCAGTTCGCCGAGCGCCTGCGCACCGGCATCGAGTCGCTCGCCATCCCCCACGACGCCGCCCCGAACGGCTTCCTCACCGCCAGCTTCGGCGTCGTCTCCGTGATTCCTGACGCCGAGGCGAAGCCCGAGGACGCGGTGAAGGCCGCCGACCGCGCGCTGTACACGGCGAAGGCGCAGGGGCGGAATCGGGTGCAGACCGCGGCGTAGGAATGTTCGCGCCGCCTCCCTCGGTTCCGAAAATAACTATCGTCCCAATGGTTCGCCCTGCTAGCCAGCAGCACCCTGCCTCCACGCCGTCCGGCGGACCGCTCTCGAACTGACCAAGGAGACCCAATCGTGACGCACTCAAAGGTGTACTGGCCGACGTGTATCTTCTTGATGGCGCTGATGTTCGCTGCGACCGCCGGCGCGACGACGATCGTCCTGCCGACCGACGACCAGCTGATCTCCAAAGCCCCTCTGATCATCGAAGGGACCGTGCTGCGGTCGACCGCGGTCGATCGCGGCAATGCGATCTGGACGGAGACGAGCGTCTCCATCACGAGAGTCATTAAAGGAGATGCTGCGGCCACGATCACCATCCGCGAGATCGGCGGCGAGCTCGACAACCGCTTCACGAAAATCTTCGGCGCGCCGGAGTATCGCGACGGCGAGCACGTGCTCCTCTTTCTCACTCCGACGCCGCGCGGCGATTACCAGACGGTCGATCTCTACGTCGGGAAGTTCGCCGAGGAGACGACGCTCGGGGGAGAGAGGCTGTGGGCGCGGCATGACGATGCGAGCGACGTCACGCTCCTCGACCGCGACTTCAATCCGCTCGCGCCGAATCACATCCAGCGCGACGCGATCAACTTCGAGCAGTACATCGGCGAGCGCGTCGCCGGCCGCGCGGGCGTGCGCAACTACGAGGTCGTCAACCCGGTCGTCATCTCAACGCGGCAGTCGTTCCGCACCGCGCCCGACTTCTCGATGATCTCCGAGCCGACGATCTATCGCTGGTTCGCGTTCCAGAACGGCTCCAGCGCGAAGTGGTACAGCAACGGCACGCAGCCCGGCTACAGCGACGGCGGCGTCAGCGAGGCGCAGACCGCGATCAACGTCTGGAGCGGCTACTCGCAGGCGCTCATCCGCTACACCTACAACGGCACCACCGCGACGATGGGCGGCCTCAACGCGCCGAACGGCATCAACGAGATCCTGTTCAACGATCCGAAGGCGGAGATCTCCGGCTCCTGGAATCGCAACACCGGCGGCGTCGTCGGGCAGGGCGGCTTCAACGGCGTCGCCGGCGCGCAGACGTGGAACGCGCCATTCACCGCCGACGTCTCGCACACGCAGCGCGCGTACACCGCGTACAACATCACCGAGGGGAATCTGACGATCCAGGACAACGTGTCGTCGGCGAATGGGATCAGCAGCGCGACGCTCGCCGAGATCATCGCGCACGAGTTCGGCCACACCCTCGGATTCGGCCACAGCCTCGACAGCACCGCGCTGATGTACGCGTCGGTCTCGCACGGCGGTCCCTCGCTGCGCAGCGACGATCAGGTCGCCGCGCGCTGGCTCTATCCGAACGGCAGCTCCACGCCGCCGCCGACGGTCACCGTGCCGGCCGCGCCGTCGAGCCTCATCGCCACCGCTAGCGGCACGAACGTCATCCTCGGCTGGAGCGACAACGCGACGAACGAGACCGCGCAGTCGATCTACATGGCGATCGGCAGCGGCGCCTTCGCGAAAGTGCTCGACGTCGCCGCGAGTCAGGAGAGCGCGACGCTGACCAGCTTCAGCCCCGCGACCTATCGCTTCTACGTCATCGCGTCGAACTCCGCCGGCAACTCGGCGGCGTCGAACACCGCCTCGGTGACGATCGGCGGCTCGGCGCAGGCGGCATTCACGTACACGCCGTCCTCCGGCACCGCCGGCATCACGACGTTCAGCTTCACCGATCAGACCATCGGCACCGTCACGTCGCGCCTCTGGAACTTCGGCGACGGCACGACCGCGACGACCTCCACCGCGACGCACGTCTACGCGGCCGCGGGCCAGTACACGATCACGCTGACGGTCAACGGCAGCTCGTCGGTTTCGCATGCCGTCTCCGTCGCCAACGCCGCGCCGGCCACGCCGCCGGTCACCGCCGCCTTCGGCTTCTCGCCGAGCGCGCCGACGAGCGGCCAGACCGTGACGTTCGTCGATCAGTCGACAGGCTCACCGTTTTCGTGGCAGTGGAACTTCGGCGACGGCACGACGTCGTCGGCGAAAAGCCCGTCGCACGCGTTCGCCGCGCCGGGCAATTACTTCGTCACGCTGACCGTCGCGAACGCGGTCTCGACGAGCAGCGTCACGCGCGCCGTGAACGTCGTCTCCGCCGCGGTTCCGTATCGCGCGCTCGTCTCCGTCATCACGCAGGCCACCGGCGTCGGCGGCTCGTCGTGGCGCACGGAGCTGACGATCTTCAACGCCGGCAACGAGGCGGTCACGCCGACGCTCATCTTCTTTCCCGGCGCCGGCGGCCAGGTGCTGACGCGCCCGATCTACCTCGCGCCGAAGCAGTCGGTGACGTACGCGAATGCACTGCTCGAGCTCTTCAGCCTGCAGAACACCGCGGGCGCGCTCGGCGTCGAAGCGGACGGCGTGATCACTTCGCCCGATCTCCGCGTCTCGAGCCGCACGTTCACCGACGGCGCGGGCGGCACGTACGGGCAATCGGTCAACGGCGTGATGTCGGAGGACCTGCCGTCGACGGTCTACCTCACCGGCCTCGAGTCGGACGCGTCGTTCCGCACGAACGTCGGTTTCGTCAATCGCAACATCTCGCCGGTCGGGATCACGGTGGAGCTGTTCGACGCGAACGGCACGCGCGTCGGCGTGACCAGCACGACGCTGCCGGGGAACAACTTCCAGCAGACGCCGCTCACGTCGCTCTTCCCGCCGATCTCCGGCGCGCAGTATCCGGCGCTGTCGATGCGCGTGATCGCCGCGGTGCCGAACGTGGTCAGCACGTACGCGTCGGTGGTCGACAACCGCAGTCAGGATCCGGTCTACCTGCAGGGCACGCCGACGCCGACCGGTGGACGCCTCGTGATCCCGGCGGTCGGCCGCGTGCCGGGCGCGAACGGCACGTTCTGGCGCAGCGATGTCACGTTCTACAACCCCGGCTCATCGACGATGTCGCTCGCGCTGCGCTACCAGCCGGCGGGCTCCGACAATCGTTTCGTGAATGCGCGCGTGCTGACGGTCGGCGCGGGGAAAACGCTCGTCCTCGCCGACGTGCTGAACTGGCTCGGCATCTCCTCGGGCAGCGGCGCGCTCGACGTCCGCTGGACGAGCGCCATCGGACCGGTGGTCTCGAGCCGCACGTACACGACGACCGGGAACGGCGGGACGTTCGGCCAGTCGATCGATCCGGTGACGGAGTTCGGCAACGACGCGTACGTCCCCGGCCTGCGCAGCGATTTCACCTATCGCTCGAACGTCGGCTTCGTGAACGGCGGCGACACGACGATCGGCGTGACGACGCAGCTCCTCGGCACGAACGGCCAGACGCTCGCCACCGGCTTCGTGGTGCTCGCACCACGCTCGCAGTCGCAGATGACCCTCGCGCAGATGTTCCCGGGCATCAACGTGCAATCCCTCGGCAGCGTGACTCTCAAGGCGCATGCGGACGGGCAGCCCGACATGTTCGCGTACGGATCGATCATCGACAACACGTCGGGCGATCCTGTGTTTTTCGGGGGGCGGTAGGCTACCCGATCGAGTCGAGAATCTCGTCGATCGTCGCCCGCTTGCACGTGTACATCGGCGTGTCGCGCACGGTGTACTTGGACGACTCGGTCTCGCGCAGCTCCTGCACGAGATCGAGGAACTCCGCCGGCGAGTCGGCCTCGAACGCCACGACGAAATCCTGATCGTCGAGTCCGAACGAGTACGTGGTGTTGATCTTCACGCGCGGGTACTTGTGGCCGATGGCGATGTGCTCGTTCATGATTCGCTGCCGGTCGCTCATCGGCAGCAGGTACCAGTCGCGCGTCTTCACGAACGGATAGACGAACAGATACGGCCGCTTGCCCGGGACGATGCGCAGGCGGCGGCCTTCCTGACCTTCGTGCACGTGCTCGTCGACGTACTGCGAGTGCTTCGTCATCGCGAGGTAGGAGACCGGGACGTCGAGGTAGCGCCCGAGGATGGAGCGATTGATCGCGGCCGCCATCTGCTGCAGCGGCTCGGTCTCGAAGCCGATGCGCCAGAGCATGAAATCGAGCCCGGCCTTCAGTCCGACCGTCGAGTAGGGGAGGAGCATCAGCGGGCCGGTGAAGCGCTTCACGATCTCCGCGAACTCGCGCTTCGCCTCGGCCTTTTCGTCGCTGCCGAGCGAGCGAAACGCGCGGTCGACGCGGAAGAACATGAAGTTGACGAACTGGCGCTGGAGTGCGGCTTCGGGAGCGGCTGCGGGCTGAGGTTCGGCGGTCGTGGTCGTCATGGTCGCGATTATAGTTGCGGGCCATGAACCGCGCGCCCGCACCGACCAACGTTTCCCCTTCCGCGCGTTCATATCAGCAGCTCCTCACGAAACTGCTGAGACACGGCGCGTATCCGCAGCTGCGCAAGATCGTCGAGAAGACGCTCCCCGCCGACTTCGCGCCGGTGATGCCGCTGCTCCTCGAAGAAGATCGCAATCGCGTCCTCTCGCTGCTGATCGAAGCGGGGAAGGCGGCGCGGGCGCTGCTCGAGCTCGACGAGAAAGACCTCGACACGATCCTCGATCAGCTCGACGACGCGACGCTCTCCGCGATCTGCAGCTCCTCCGCTCCCGACGACGCGGCCGACCTCCTCGACGCGCTCGACGACGATCGCCGCCAGGCGGTGCTCGATCTCCTCGGCTCGGCGCAGGGGGCGAAGCTCGAGTCGCTGCTCGAAGGCGAAGAAGAGACCGCCGGCTCGCTGATGAACACCGAGTTCCTCGCGCTCGACGAGGAGCTCATCGTCGCCGAGGCGATCGAATCGATCCGCCACTACCCGCGGAAAGAATCGTTCTTCTATGTCTATTGCGTCGACGCCGAGGGACACCTCGTCGGCGTCCTGTCGCTGCGCAGCCTGATCCTGGCCGACCCGGCGGCCCATCTGAAGACGCTCATGGTGCAGACCGTCGTTCGGACGCAGGTCGAGTCGACGCCGGAGGAGGTCGCGCAGCTCGTCTCGAAGTACGACCTCCTGTCGGTTCCGGTCGTCGATCTGCAGAACCGGCTCGTCGGCGTCGTCACCGTCGACGACGTCATCGACGTCATCCAGGAGCAGGCCGAGGAAGACCTCCTCCACCTCGCCGGCGTCAACGTCTCGGAAAGCGCGACCTCGGCGGCGCGCGACTCGTTCCGGCTCCGCTTCCCGTGGCTGGCCATCAACCTTGCGACCGCGTTCCTCGCATCGTGGGTGGTCAGCTTTTTCCAGGGGACGATCGCGCAATGGGCGGCGCTGGCGGTGTTCATGCCGATCGTCGCGGGCATGGGAGGCAACGCCGGGACGCAGACGCTGACCGTGTTCGTACGCGGCCTGGCCCTCGGCGAAATCGACTGGCATTCCGGCTGGCTTCCGATATGGAAGGAAGTGTTGGTGGGGTTCGGGAACGGCGCCGCGAACGGCTTACTGACGATGCTGGTCGTCGGCCTCTGGACGCACGACTGGATCCTGGCGTCGATTCTGTTCGTGGCGATGATCTTCAATCTCATCATCGCGGGGGTCGCCGGAGGGATCGTTCCGCTCATCCTGGAACGCTTCGGCTACGACCCGGCAATTGCTTCCTCGATCTTCGTCACGACCTTCACCGACGTCGGCGGATTTTTTTCATTTTTAGGCTTGGCGACGCTGGCGATTCACTTCTTGAAACACTAATAACTGTGTCAAGAACTGGTGAACGCTAGGTAAATGGCCGCGTTTTGGTGATGGACGAATTTCAAATCCGTTTGTGGAAACTGCAACGCGCGATTGTCAAGTGCACAAAAAGCGCTGCAACGGATGAGGCTTTTTGGGTCTAAGTCGATGTAGTGAATAGACTTAGGTGAGTTCGCCCAAAACGGTGTGCAAATCGCTGAAAAGCCCCTTATTTTTGCGGTTTTTTGCGTTTTTCACAGGGAAATCCGCAGCGTTTTCCACACTTTCTGTGTAAAGAAAACGTCCCCCTCGCGGACGAGGCGCGGCTCATCGCCGGTAAAGTCCACGATGGTCGAGGGTTCGCTCCTGCTGGGCCCGCCATCGGCAACGCCATCGAGCTGGTTTTGCAACTCGCGTGCGAGGTTTTTCGCGTCCTCGATCGGCGGCTCGCCGCTCCGATTTGCGCTCGTGGAAAGGAGCGGTCCCGTTCGCTCGAGCAGCTCGCGCAACCACTCGAGAGCTGGCACGCGCACCGCGAGCGTGGCCGCGCCGCGGCTGGCCGGAATGGGATGGTTCAGCGGAAGGATGGCAGTGAGGGGAGCGGGCCAGAGCTGCTGGAGGGCGTTCCGGACCTCGGGGCGGACGGCGATCCCGATCTCCTCAAGTTGGTTCAGGGAGGCACCGAGGACGACGAACGGCTTCGTGTCCGCGCGGCCCTTGATCTCGGCGACGCGATCGGCCGCACGCTGGTCGGTGGCGAGGGCGTGGAGGCCGTAGATGGTGTCGGTGGGGAGGAGGACGACGCCGCCCTCGCGGACGGTTTGGTCGATTTCGTCCAGCTGGTGCGCATCGGGAGCGCCGGTGAAGGTCCAGAGCATCATCGCCGTGCCGCGACCAAGAGCTCCCGCGCGTGCGTGACCGCCGTCTGCGACACCGACTCGCCGCCGAGCATCCGCGCCAGCTCGCCGATGCGCGCCTCGTCGTCGTCCAGCCGCATGATCCGCGCGCGGGTGTGTCCCTTCGCATCCTCTTTCCAGACGCGGAAGTGCGTCGCGCCGAAGCTGGCGATCTGCGGCAGGTGCGTCACGCAGATGACCTGATTCTTCGCCGACAGCTCCTGCAGCTTCCGGCCGACGATCTCCGCCACCCGCCCGCCGATGCCGGCGTCGATCTCGTCGAACACCAGCGTCGCCGCCGCCGCGTGCGACGAGGCCTTGAAGAGCGCCGCCGCGATCGCCAGCTGGATGCGCGACAGCTCGCCTCCCGAGGCGATGCGCTGCATCGGCTTCGGCTCCTCGCCGCGGTTCGGGGCGATCAGGATGTCGATGCGATCGATGCCGTCCGACGACTCGCCGCCGCTCTCGACCGTGATGCGCACGGTCGTCCGCTCCATCGCCAGATCGTTCAGCTCCGTCTGGATCGCGTTCTGGAATGCCTGCGCCGACTTCTTCCGCGACGCCGACAGCTTCTCCGCCGCCTTGCGATACGCGGTGTATGCCGACCGCTCGATCTGCTGCAGCTTCTCGACGTTCGCCTCGAAGTCCGACAGCCGCTCGAATTCGTCCTGGATGCGCGAGAGATGCTCGAGCACTCCTTCGATGCTCCCGCCGTACTTTTTCTTCAGCCGCTCGATCGTCACGAGGCGGTCTTCGACGTCGTCGAGCCGCGCCGGATCGTGGCGCACCGACTCACTCAGGTTGCCGAGCGTTCGCGCGACATCCTGCAGGCGGTAGATCACCTCCTGCAGCTCCTCGCCGATCTGCCGCAGCTCCCCGACCTCGCGCGAGAGCGGCTGCAGCAGGTGCGCGGCGCGGCCGAGCTGCGTGAGCGCGGACGATTCGTCGTCGTCGATCAGCGCGAACGCGCCGGTGGTGACCTCGATCATCTCGCGCGCATTCGCCAGGATGCTCTTCTCGCCGCGCAGCGTCTCTTCCTCCGTCGGATCGAGCTTCGCCTGCGAGATCTCCTCGACCTGGTAGCGCAACAGGTCGAGCCGCAGCGTGCGATCGCGCTGCGCGTCGGTGAGCGTCCGCAACTCGTCCTCGGCGCGCTTCCACTCGCGATACGCGGTGCGCGTGGCGTCGGCCAGCGTGTCGTGTCCCGCGTATTCGTCGACCAGCTCGCGGAAACTCTGTCCCGCGACGCGCTGATGCGACTCGTGCTGGCCGTGGATCTCGATCACCGAGTCCATCGCCGTGCCGAGCTCCCGCACCGCGAGCGGCGAGCCGTTCATCAGCACGCGACCGCGGCCGTTCGTGGCGATCTCCCGCTTGACGATCAACTCGCCGCTTTCGTCGATGTCGACGCCGATCTCCTCGAGATCAACGGATTTCGGCAGCTGGAAGATCGCCTCGGCGGACATCTTCTCCGCGCCGGCACGGATCATTTCGGTCGATCCGCGCGCGCCGCGGAGGAACTCAAGCGAGTCGATCAGCAGCGATTTCCCCGCGCCTGTTTCGCCGGTGAGGACGTTGAGCCCCGCCCCAGGCTCGATGGCGAATTCCTCGACGATGGCGAGGTTCCGGACTTTGAGGTACGTGATCATGACGCTGCGTCGAGTCTACCTCGGTGCGGAATCGGCCTCGACGAACTCCACACCCTTTGGTTTCGCGAAGCGGGCAGGGGAGTCGTCGTCGAGCATTTCGTAGACCTTGTAGTCGATCGCGTACGCCATCTTCGGTGACCGGACCTCGATCCGCCTGGGGAGGTCGTTCTTGTCCGTGTACAGGGTCACGGTCATCTCCTCGGCGGTGTGGACGTACTTCGAGCCGCCCCCTTCGATCGCTTCCGTCGTCGCATGCACCGCCTTCATGAACGGCACTTCGCAGCCGATCTCCAGCTGCACCCAGTGTTTCGACTCGAGGGTCTCGAACAGCGGAGCGCGGAAGATGAAGGTCGGCCCCGCGTCGACGATGTGCTGCCCCGTGTGGTCGGCGAGATTCGTGACCCAGACGTCGGGCTCGTTGACGACGATACGAAGGTGGAGCTGTCGCGCCGGGTCGTCGGCCTCCTCGATGATTCCGTACTTCTCGCCGAGGCGATAAACGGTGCGCGGCTGGCGGGCGAATTGATCGTCTGCGAGCTTCGGGTCATCGACGGCCATGACGACGTGCAGGATCCGTTTCGGAACGCAGTCGCCTTGAGACGGAAGTGCGCAGAGAAGCAAGGCGAGCGCGGCCGCGGATGATTTCATCCTTCAATGGTGCCATACGGCAGCGCCTTTGCTTTGTAAGCAGCTGATGAGCATGAAAAAGATGGCCATCGCGGCGTTGCTTGCCGTCGCGGTCGGCTGCAGTCGTGAGCAGGCACATCAGACGAAAGAGACAGTCAAAACGAAAGTTCAGGATGTCTTCGAGGCCGCGGTCCCCTCGGCCGGCAAGGACGATCCGGCACAGCGCGAGAAGGAACGGTTCGACGAGCAGTGGAGGCAGCTGCAATCGTTCCGCGCGCAGCAAGAAGCGCAACGTGTCGCGCAACAGCAGCAACAGCAACAAGAGGCGGCGGAGCAGCCGCTGCAGTTCGTCGCGCGGACGAAGAAGAGCAAGGAGACCTTCAAGGATCTCGACGCGAACGCGATCAACGCGGCGCCGGTGATGATCCCGATCTCGGGCGATGTGCGCGGGCCGTCGGTGCTGAAGGCGCAGGTCTATCTCGACCGCCTGCACTATTCGGTCGGCGCGCTCGACGGACGGTGGGGCCGCAATTCCGCGATCACCGTCTGGTGGTGGCAGCGCGCTCACGGATTGGAAGGGACGGGGGCGGTCGATGAAGCGACGTTCCGCGCCCTCGCGCGCGCCGCGGCTTACGCACCGGCGATCACGCAGTACGTCGTGACCGCGGACGACGTGGCGGGACCGTTCACGAGCATCCCCGACGATCCGTACGAGAAGGCGAAGCTGTCGTGCCTCTGCTACGAGTCGCTGCGCGAGAAGCTCGCCGAGCATTTCCATTCGTCGGAGGAGTTCCTCGAGGTGCTGAACCCCGGCGTGAAGTTCTCGGAGCTCGGCGCCGGCACGACGATCAACGTCCCGAATGTTCGGGCCGCGGTGAAGACCGATCAGCCCGACCTGGCGAAGATCGTCATCTCGCTGCGCGGCAACTCGTACAACGCGTACGACGCGAGCGGCAATCTCGTCTTCCATGCGCCGACGACGGTCGGCTCGACGTTCGATCCGTCGCCGCACGAGGACCTGCACGTCGTGGCCATCATTCACGATCCGCACTTCCACTACGACCCGACGCTGTATTCCGAGGTCCCCGACTCCGAGCCCGACGCCCACATGAAGCCGGGCCCGAATTCGCCGGTCGGCGTGGTCTGGATGGCGCTCAGCAAAGAGCACTACGGCATGCACGGCACGAACGACCCGGAAGCCATCGGCTACGCGTCATCGCACGGCTGCGTGAGGCTCACGAACTGGGACGCCGAGGAGGTGTCGCACCGCATCGCGAAGGGGGTACCGGTGGAGTTCGTGGATACGAGGAAGGGGGATTAGGGGGCGGGGCGCTGCCAGAGGAGATAAACCTCCCCAACGGGACCTCGCAGTTGTTCGTCGACTGAGCGGACGGCATCCTCGATGCGGTCGACCGGCGGCAGGTCGGACCAGTCGCTCGACCACCACGCGGCGAGCGACTGGGAAGCACTCAGGAGCGCCGGCAGGAAGCGACTCAGCTCGGTCGTGCTGAAGTCAGCGCCGTTGATGACCGCATGATGCGCGTCGTCGAACAGCGTCGTGACATCGCGTCCGCCGGCGACCGGTACGACGACCGCCGCGTCGTTTCCGAACAATGCCAGAGCGGCGTCCTGCAGCACCGATTCGTTCTCGCGGAGCTCGCGGTACGAAAACGCGCCGGGCCACTCGGGTCGCCTGCAAATCACGAACTGGGTCAATTTTTCATTACTCCTGCGGCGGTGAAGGGTCGCCCTTGTCACGGCGATTGCGGCGGGGCCGCAGGTCACCTTCCTTGACCTTCTTGTCGGCGTCGTCGATGTCGGCCGCGGTCGTGGGCGCATCCAATCGCTTTACGTCGATCTCTCCGTTCGGCCCCTCGTGCACTTCCGGCGTGTGAGTATGCGGCTGGCCATTGTGGTCATGGTCGTCATGAATCTGAACCCAGGGCGTGCCGTTTGCGGCCCCCTGTGCGGTCGGAACGAGATCAACGTTCTTTCCACCCGGAAGGACAACGCCGGTGGGTGTCACGAGATTCGGGCGTTTCGACAGCGATACATGGGGCATCATCGCCGCCGCGACGGTGGTTACCGCGTGTGCGACGACCAGGCTTTTCTTGATCGAATTACCCAGCGATTGAGCGCTGATCGCCGCCGGCGGATTTCTGGCCACGTAAATTCCGATTGCCGTGGCGACGGTCGCGGTCGCGGCGATCACGAGCGCGGTCTCACCGATGCACAGATCCCACACGCAACGGCCGTCGGGGTCCGTCCGGCCGACCGGATTATTCAGAACGTAGGAGTAACGGTTCCACGATTGCGGCACGGTACTCTGGCCCAGTACGGGGTCGACGGACAGGAACTTTCCGGTCAGGCCGTTGAAATACCGCGCGTGCATGTAATCGAGCGATGTGCCGGTGAGCCCGGGGTCGTTATCGCGCTCGTGACTGGTGAACTTCTTGATGGCCGCGCCGTTGGAGAACGTCGCCTGGAGCTCCTCGCCGAAGGGGAGGAAGGTCTGGGCGGCGATCTGGTTGGCGGAATCGTCGGTCAGCAGGCGGGGTGAGCCGAGGTGGTCGACGGTGTAGTGCTGGACGATGTT
>Ga0157375_10002134_pt1 | contig 17082 bp, 18 predicted proteins | sample M35metaG_FD_115311 | JGI IMG/M metagenome (GOLD analysis project Ga0157375, IMG submission 115311) | Miscanthus rhizosphere microbial communities from Kellogg Biological Station, Michigan, USA - M3-5 metaG | ecosystem: Host-associated > Plants > Roots > Rhizosphere > Soil | place: USA: Michigan... | reverse complement strand
GTCGAATACCTCGTCGTGCGCGCGCTGGAGCGGTGCCAGGAAGAGTTGAAAACGCTGGAGCGCGATCAGTCGAAGCTCGAAAACGTCAAGCGCCCGTTCCCGCGCATCACGTACCGCGACGCGATCGATCTCCTCGCATCGAAAGGGATGGAAGCGAAATTCGGCGACGACCTCGGCGGCGATGAAGAGACCGTCATCGCCAACTCCTTCGATCGCCCGGTGATGATCAGCCGCTATCCGACCGACATCAAAGCCTTCTACATGCAGCCCGACCCGAACGATCCCTCCGTCGTCCTCGGCCTGGACATGATCGCGCCCGAGGGCTACGGCGAAATCATCGGCGGCTCGCAGCGCATCCACGACCACGACCTGCTGCTGGAACGCATCAAGCAGCACAACCTGCCGGTCGAGAAGTTCCAGTGGTACCTCGACGTCCGCAAGTACGGCACCTTCCCGCACTCAGGCTTCGGCATGGGTATCGAGCGCTGCGTCGCATGGATCAGCGGCGTCCCGCACCTCCGCGAAACGATCCCGTACCCGCGCATGCTCAATCGGATTTATCCCTGAACTTCGCCTTCGGCGCGTGGTCGGTTGTCAGTTGTCCGTTGTCAGTGCGATAGCATCGGCACCCGCAAAATGACTGCAGACACCGACAACCGAGAACCGACAACCGACAACGCGCGAAACGAAGTACTCCGAATCATCCCTCTCGGCGGCCTCGGCGAGATCGGGATGAATCTCATGGTCTACGAGTATGGCGACGCGGCCATCGTCGTCGACTGCGGGATGATGTTTCCCGATGCGACCACGCTCGGCGTCGACGTCATCGTGCCGGACATGTCGTACCTGTTCGAGCGGCCGGAGCGGGTGAAGGCGGTCTTTCTCACGCACGGGCATGAGGACCACATCGGAGCAGTGCCGTTCCTCGTGGAGCGATTGAGCGTGCCGGTCTACGGCATGCCGCTCACGCTCGGATTCGTGCGCGACAAGCTCGAAGAGTTCGCGATCGGCGACGTCGAGCTGCGCGCGTTCATGCCGCGCGACGTCGTCGACGTTGGACCGTTCCGTGTCGAAGCGATTCAAGTCACGCACTCGATCGTCGATGCGATTGGACTGGCTATTCGCACGCCGGCGGGGACGCTGATTCACACCGGCGATTTCAAGATCGACCACACGCCGGTCGATGGCAAGCGCACCGATCTCGCGCGGTTTGCGGCGTATGGCGAAGAGGGCGTGCTCGCGCTGATGTCCGATTCGACGAATGCGCTCGTTCCCGGCCATGGCGCCTCGGAAAAAAGCGTCGGACGTGGACTCGGGAACATCTTCGCCAACGCGACCGGCCGCATCATCGTCACCACGTTTGCGTCGCACATCCATCGCGTGCAGCAGATCGTCGACACCGCGCGCAAGTACAAACGAAAGGTGTTTCTCATCGGCCGCTCGCTCGTCGACAACGCCGAAACCGCCGAGCGCCTCGGATACCTGCGCATCGCGCGCGAGCAGCGGCCCGGCGCGAACGCGAAGCCGTCCGATTATGCCGACGACGAGGTCGTGATCCTCACCACCGGCACGCAGGGCGAGCCTCGGTCGGCGCTTTCGCGAATGGCCGTAGGCGAGCACAAACAGGTCGAGGTGCAGCGCGGGGACGTCATCGTCATCTCCGCGCGCGTGATTCCCGGCAACGAGCGCGCCGTCTCGCACGTCATCGACAACCTCTACCGCCGCGGCGCCGAGGTGCTGAACTGGGAAAACTCGGACGTGCACGTGTCGGGGCATGCATGCGAGGAAGAGCTGAAGCTGATGCTCAACGTCACGCGGCCGAAGTTTTTCATCCCCATCCACGGAACGTTGCGGCACCTCATCCATCACGCGCGACTGGCGAAGAACGTTGGCGTACCGCACGGTGTCGTGATCACGAATGGACAAGTGGCGTCGATCGAAAACGACGAGATCACCGTCCTGCCCGATCGCGTCGCCCACGGGAAGGTCTTCGTCGATGGGGAAGCGGAGGAAGTTCCGGAGATCGTCGTCCGCGACCGGCAGCATCTGGCCGAGGATGGGTTTGTGATTGTCGTGGTGGCGATCGATTCGAACGGGCACGTCGGACGCGAACCGGAGATCATCACGCGCGGACTCTTGCACGTCGATGAGAGCCAGGACATCCTGGCCGAGGTTCGCGCACAACTCGTGCAGATGCTGCATGCGAGTCCGCCCGATGAATTGCTCGACCACGACGTTGCGCAGGAAAAAATGCGCGCCCTGCTCAAACGCTACTTCCGCAAGGAAATGGGTCGCCGTCCGATGATTCTGCCGGTGATCTGGGAAATGTAGATTCTCGGCGTTGTCGGTTCTCGGTTGTCGGTTGGTTCTTGACAACAGAAAACCGACAACCGACAACTCGCGTACCGCCTCACGCAAAACTCAGGAGCACACAATTGACCATCATCGAAGCCATCGTCCTCGGCCTCGTGCAAGGGCTGACCGAATTCATCCCCATCAGTTCCACCGCGCACCTTCTGATCGTGCCGTCGATTCTCGGCTGGGGCGATCCCGGCGCGGCGGTGTCGGCGGTGATTCAGTTCGGGACGCTGCTCGCAGCGATCATTTATTTTTTTCGCGACATCGTCCGGCTCATCGCCGGCTTCTTCCGCGGCCTGATCACGCGCCGGCCGCTGGCGGACGTCGACTCGCGCGAGGCGTGGCTGGTCGTCATCGGCACGATTCCGATCGTCGTTCTCGGCCTGCTCTTCAAGAAACACATCGAGTCGACGTTCCGCGGATTGTGGATCGTCACGACCATGGTGATCGTCGTCGCGATCCTGATGCAGATCGCTGAGGCGTACGCGAAGCGGAGAGAGTTGCGGCAGTTCGACGACATGACGGTGAGGGACGCCATCGTGATCGGATTAGGCCAGTGCCTGGCGTTGATTCCGGGATCGTCGCGCAGCGGCTCGACGATCATGCCCGCGATTTTCCGCGGCATCGACCGCCCGACCGCGGCGCGCTATTCGTTCCTGCTGTCGATTCCGGCGGTCGGCGGCGCGGGCGTGCTCGAGCTGTTCAAGGAACGCCACGCCCTCGGCGCGCTCGGCTGGACGCCGATCGCTGTCGCCATCGTCGTCGCCTTCGTCTCCGGCTACGCCTCGATCTGGTTCCTGATCCGCTACCTGCGCACGCACACCACGCACGTCTTCATCTACTACCGTTACGTGCTCGGTATCGCGATGATCGCGATGCTGATGACGGGATTTCTGAAAGCGTAGAGCAGGCGTCTCGCCTGCATCCGCCGGGCGTCCTCGCCCGGCGGTGGTTTCCGTGACGATCGCGCGGCTTGCACAAAAACCCCCGCCGGGCGAGACGCCGCGTCGGATGCAGGCGAGACGCCCGCACTACTCCGACAGCACTTGAATGTCGGGTATGTTCCGATACTTCTCCGCGTAATCCAGCCCGTATCCGATCACGAACTTCGGATCGATCGAAAAGCCGACGTAGTCCGCTTTGAACGGGATCTTGCGCGCGGACGGCTTGTCGAGGAACGTGGCCGTGCGCACCTCGCGCGCGCCGCGATCGAGCTTGATGTAGCGGAAGACCTCGTTCATCGACAGGCCGCTGTCGATGATGTCCTCGACGATCAGCACCGACTTGCCGTGCATGTCGAGCTGCGGTTCCTTCAGCAGCGTGACCACGCCTGACGACGTCTTCTGATCGCCGTACGACGACACCTGGATGAAGTCGAGGGCGACGTCGAATGCGATGTGCCGCATCAGATCGCTGCAGAAGAACATCGCCCCTTTGAGCACGCAGAGCGCGATCAATTCGCTGCCGGCCAGATCGCGGGTGATCTCCGCCCCCATTTCGGCAACACGTCTCTCGATTTCGGACTTGCTGAACAACGTCGTTTGCGCCATGGCCGCGGATTCTACGATTACAATTCGCCGCCGTGAAAATCTATCGCTTCGTTCATGCCGGCAGTCCCTCCATCGGAGTCGCCGACGGCGACCGCATTCTTTGCTACAGCGGCGCCGATGCGACGAACCTCGGCGAGGCCACGAAGGACTCGATTTCTCTCGGCGAAGCCGAGCTTCTCGCGCCGGTGATGCCGTCGAAAATCGTCGCCGTCGGCCGCAATTATGCTGAACACGCGAAGGAGCTGGGCAACGAAGCGCCGTCCGAGCCGATCATCTTTCTGAAGCCGCCCACCGCGGCGCTCAGCCCGAATGGCACGATCATCCGCCCGCCGCAATCGCAGCGCGTCGATTTCGAAGGGGAGCTGGCCATCGTCATCGGCAAGTCCGCGCGCAACATCCGCCGCGATGACTGGCGCAGCGTCGTTCTCGGCTTCACCTGCGCGAACGATGTCACCGCCCGCGATCTTCAGAAGAAGGACATCCAGTTCACGCGCGGCAAGAGTTTCGACACGTTCCTCCCCCTCGGCCCCTGCATCGAAACCGATCTCGATCCCGCCGCGCTCTCGCTGCGCACCCGCGTGAACGGCGAGACGAAGCAGGACGGCAACACGCGCGACATGGTCTTCGACTGCGGCGCGATCATCGAGTTCATCACCTCGGTCATGACGCTCAACCCCGGCGACGTGATCCTCACCGGAACCCCCGCCGGCGTGGGCCCGCTGAGCGCCGGCGATCGCGTAGAGGTGGAGATCGAGGGGATCGGGGTGTTGCGCAATTCCGTGGAGTGATCTGTCATCCTGAGCCGCCGAAGCCGCATAGCGCGAAGCGCGGCGCGGCGTAGGACGGCGAAGGATCTCAAGATGCGCTGCACTTGCTGAAACCCGGTTTCATCGCAGCTCGCGCAACTTGAGATCCTTCGCCGTCCTGCGGCGCTCCACCGCTTCGCGGTTACGCGCCTCCGGCGGCTCAGGATGACATGACCCTTCGCGACGACCTTCTCCGCCTCTTCCCGCGCCTGCGCGATTTGCCGGCGCACGCGTATGTCGTCGGCGGCGCGGTGCGCGATCTGACGCTCGGCACGCCGCCGTCCGACGTCGATGTGGCCTGCCTCGATCCTCTCGCCTGCGCCCGCGCCTTCCGCCGCAAGGTCATTCGCCTCGGCCGCGAAGAACACCTCAGCGCGTATCGAGTCGTGGATGGTCCGCACGTCTACGACTTCGCCGCCTTGCTCGACGGAAGCATCGACGCCGATCTGGCCCGCCGCGATTTCACCATCAACGCCATGGCCGTGGACCTGGAATCGGGCGCCCTCCTCGACCCGCACGGCGGCCGCGGAGATCTCGATCGCCGTCTCGTGCGCATGATCGACGCATCGAATTTCGATGACGATCCGCTGCGGATGCTGAAAGCCGTGCGGATGGCCGTGCGATTCGGATTTGAGATCGATCCAAAAACACTCGACGCGATCCGCGCCCGCGCATCGCGAATCGCCGTCGTGTCCGTAGAACGAGTCGCTTACGAGCTGACGGTGATCTTCTCCGCGAACGCTTTCCGCCGCGCCGTCACCCTCCTACGCGACACGGGCCTCGACGTCCCGCTCTTCGGCCATTCGCTCGATGTCGATTTTCACGCGGACGATGTCCCGCTCGCCGCCGCACTGGCGCTGCTCGTCGACGACGCGCACGCGTTCGCGAAACGCTGGCGCCTCAGCGACGCGTTGATGCGCGAGATCCAGACGTTGCAGCGTTTGATCAACGTCCATTCGCTGCTCGATCTCTACGACGCGGGCGAGACCATCGCCCGACAACTCCCGCCGCTGCTCCGCACCCTGGGCCGCGACGACTGCATCGCCTTCCCCGATTTCGCCACCAAGCCGCTGCTCACCGGCGACGAAATCGCCGCGATCGCCGGCATCGAAGCCGGCCCACGCGTCGGCGTGCTAAAGCGTGCCCTGCTCGAAGCGGAGCTGGAAGGCCGCCTCACCACGCGCGCCGACGCCGAGCAGTTCATTCGCGATCAGCATTGACTCGCACGATGCTCCGTCGGCGAAGCCGGCGTAAGAACCGTAGCCCCCACGTTTACGTGGGGGACAACAGATTCGTTGGATCTCGTGAGCCCGTCTGGACGGGCGAGAGAAAGCTTTCTTTCGCCCGCTCGATCGGGCTCACATCTGGCGCGAACGGAGGTCCCACGGCTGAACGCCGTGGGCTACGGCTCTCACGCCGGCTTCGCCGACGCGGACCGAACCGCATCTCAATTCGTCAGCGTCACGTGCACTTCGCCGAACGTCGAGCGCACATTCACGTCCGACCGGCCGGTCGCGTTGTGGAACCGCGCCACGCGCGGGAAGACGCCCTCGTTCTCGATGTAGTGATCGCCGAAATACGTGTGCACCTCGCCGATGGAGACCGAGGCGGTCAGGTCGCGGACATTCGAACGCGGCGTACGGACGTGCACTTCTCCGGCGCGAAGATCGGTGTCGATGCTGCCGAATGCGCCGTTGATGTTGACCGCACCGTAGCGCGTGTTCACCTCGACGTCGACACCCGAGGGCAGCTCCACCGTCATGTCGACGGACGAATGAAAACTCCTTGCGCTCCAGCTCTGCGCGTTCGGACCGAACCGCCGCCGCACGATCGCCTCATCGCCATTCACCACGACCTCGGCGGAGATGTCGTCGACGATCTGCTGCTCTTTCAGGCGGCGGCGATAGCCCTCGAAGTGGCGCTCGGCCGTGCCGCTGACGGAGATCCGGTCGCCGGCGCCGTTGCGGATGCGCACCTCGCCGGCGGGGATGTCGATGATCACGCGGCGCACGTGTCCGCGCATCGCGGACGTCGAAAAGTCATGCGAGACCTCGTCGTTGGCCAGCGCGGCGCCGGCGGTGAGCAGCAGCGCCGTGGTGATGAAGAGTCGTTTGCGCATCGGTGCGTCCTCCAGGTGTGAGAACGGATGCGCGGCGAAAAGGTTATCGAAAAAAAACGAGGGGCCCGAAGGCCCCTCGCAGTTACGACTCCCCAAAAGTCGATGATGATGCTTACTTCTTCTTCGACGACTTCTTCGCTGACTTCTTAGCTGCAGCCTTTTTCTTTGCGGCCATTAAGCTCACCACCTTTCATGCCGTACGGGACCTCACGGTCGCGCCTACTTGGCAAAAAACGCCGGATCTCTCCGGCCAACTAACTTTCGCATGGGGGTTGCGGCAGGGATGGGAGGGACGACGACCTTCAACATTCACCGGAGCTTCGAGGTTGTTTGTCCAGTTCGTGGCGATCATCGTTTTAACTTGATCGTTAATATGCGATCGTTAAGTCATATTGTCAAGCAATTGTTTATGAAAATCGTAATCGAGACGCTTTGTTCCACGTCAGTTCCACGGATTTGGGCGTTCAGCGCGCGCGATACGCGGTGCGCGTCAGCTCCGCGCAGCGCGTCCACGTGAACTCTTTCGCGCGCGCGACGCCGCGCGACGCGAGCGTCGAGCGAAGCGAGTCATCCGATGCGATGCGCGTCATCGCGTCGGCGAGCGACGCGGCGTTCGCTTCGACGTGCAGCGCGGCATCGCCGGTGATCTCGACGAGTGCCGCGGCGTTGGACGTGATCACCGCGCAGCCGCTGGCCATCGCTTCGAGCGCCGGCAGTCCGAATCCTTCTTCGCGGCTCGGCATCACCAGCGCGATCGCGCCGCGGTAGAGCGCCGCCAGCTCCGCATCGTCGACGAATCCGGTGACGACGACGCGCTCGCGTGACTTGAACCGCTCGAACGCGCCACCGGTCAGAACGAGCGAGGCATCATCGATTCGCGCAAAGGCATCGACCAGCAGATCGACGTTTTTGTGCGGCTTGTCGTTGCCGACGTAGAGGAAGTAACGCCCCTCGCCGGCCGGCCCGCTCTCGGAAAACGGCGCACCGACGCCGTTCGGCGTCACGAGCACGTGATCATCCGCGCAGCCGAACGTGCTTACGATCTCGCGCTTCACCGCCTCGCTCACCGTGAGCACGCGCCGGCTTTTGCGCAGTGCGCGGCGGATCATCTGCCGCGCGTACAGCGGGGCCAGCGGGTTTCGATGGCGGAGATGAATCAGATCGTGGATGGTCACGACGACCGGCACGCGCGTGAACGGGACGATGTAGTGCGGCGCGTGAAAGAGGTCGAGTTTGGCCCGGTCGACGGCGCGGCCCAGGATGACCAGTTCGCGGACGGAGTAGTGCGGAGCGTCGACGATCACGTGCTCGACTCCCGGCGGAAGGAGAGGAGCAACGCGCTCCGGCCCGAATGCGACGTACGTATCGCCGCCACCCGCCGCGAGCTCGTGCAGCAGTCCGCGGATGTACGTGCCGATCCCAAAGTCTTCGATCTTCCTCGCGTCGATTCCGATTCTCATCGCGCCGCCTCGGCGAAAAGTTGCGACATCAGCGCCGCGCTGCAGTCCCACGTGTACGTCCGCGCCCGTTCCGGTCCGCGCGCGCGCAACTCGCTCCGCAGCGATTTTTCCGACAGCATACGAATCAGCGCGGCGCGAAGTGCGTCACGGTCGCCGGGATCGACGAGCAGCGCCGCTCCATCCGCGTACTCCGGAATCGCGCCGGTGCGCGTGGCGATCACCGGCGCGCCGCACGCCATCGCTTCCAGCGGCGGGATCCCGAACCCTTCGTATCGCGACGGATAGACGAACGCGCGCGCGTGCCGGTACAGCTCGCGCAGCCGCGCGCGATCTACATATCCGGTCACCTCAGCATCGCGCGGGAGTTGAACGTCGCCCCATCCCGCGTCGCCGCAGAGGACCAGCCGCGGGCGCGGACGCGGCAGCGAATCCCACACCACCAGCAGATCGTCGAGCCCTTTGCGCGGCTCGATCGTGCCGACGAAGAGGACGTAATCGTCTTCGCCGCCATCAGGCGTGAAGAACTCGTCCACGCCGTTCGGCACGATCTCGATTCTCGCTCTCGACACGCCAAACCACCGCACCGCCTCCTCGGCGACCGCGCGCGAAACGGCGGCAATGCGTGTGGCCATCTGCAGGCTGCGGCCGATGAAGACGTTGAACGACAGCACCGTCTTTGCGCGATGGCGGAACGGCATGGTGAGCGAGCTGAAGTCGTGCAACGTGGCGACGGACGGGATGCGCAGCGCGAGCGGCAGCGTCCCGTGCGGCCCCCACAGCACGCCCTCGCGCGCGACGCGCGGAAGCACAAGCTGCTGCCAGGCGACGCCGAACGGCATCTTGTCGACGCGAAACGCACAATGTCCGAGATCCGATCGATCGTCGATCTCCGCATGCGACGCGATCAGCGGCGCGTCGGACAGCCGCCGCGCGATCTCGGCAGTGTGAACGCCGATGCCAGTCCGGTTCTCGACCAGCGCGCGGCCGTCGATGGTGATGTGCATGACCAAGCGACGTTGAGTGTAACGGCTGCAACTCATGCTATCGATGTAATGCGAAAGGTGGTGGCCGCCGATCGTAGCGCCGGCCGCTGGCCGGCTGTACCGCCGCCGGCTCGGCGGCACGTACCGGCCAAGCACCATGCCGGCGAGCCGCCGGCGGTACAGCCGACGAGCCGTCGGCGCTACGAAGGACCAGAGTCGTAGCCGCAGTTTCGGCGGCGTAGCCGTCGTGAGAACCGTAGACCCCGGCTTTAGTCGGGGTTATCCGAGTTCCACGAATAGTGGGAGCCCGCTTTCAGCGGGCGAAAGAGCGGATCGCGCGAAACTTTCTTTCGCCCGCTCAAGCGGGCTCACAAGACGTGGCCCCATCCGAAAACCCCCAGCTCAAAGCTGGGGGCTACGGTTCTTACGACGGCTACGCCGCCGGACAAAGACGATCTGTCGCTACGACGCGCTGCGGCGCAGAACGGCCAGCGTCTGCTCCGCCGCCACATCCCAGCGAAACTGCGCGGCGCGCTCGACGCCTGCGGCGGCGAGTTGCGCGCGGAGCGCGGCGTCGGTGAGTACGCGTTCCATCTGTGCTTCGAGTGCGCGCGAATCGCGCGGCGGGAAGTAGAGCGCGGCGTCGCCTCCGATTTCGGGGAGCGAGGAGGAGTGTGCGGCGATCGAAGGGATGCCGTAGGCCATCGCTTCGAGCAGCGGGAAGCCGAAGCCTTCGTAGATTGAGGGGAAGACGAACAGCTCGGCGTTGCGGTAGATCGATGACAGCTGCGGCGGCGGAACGTAGTCGAGGTGATGAACGCCGGGGGCGCGCAGCCGAGGAATGATGGATTCCGATTTCCAGCCGACGCGGCCGACGACGACCAGCGCGCCGTCGTACGCGCCGCGCGCGCGGAGGCGCGCGAACGCGTCGAGCAGCACATCGAGATTCTTTCGCGGCTCGATCGTGCTGACGAAGAGGATGTAGCTTTTTGGGAGACTGTCGGGAGTCGGGAGTCGGGAGTCGGAGATTGATAATCCCGAGAGGATCGTCACCGCGCGCGACGGATCGATGTTGTAGAACGCCAGCAGATCCTGCCGCGTCGACTCCGAAACGCAGATCGCGGCGTCGGCGTGCGCCAGCTCGCGCTGCATGTGATGCTCGAGATTGATCAGCGTCTCTTTCTGCAGCAGCTCGGGGAACCGTTTGTAGGTCAGGTCGTGGATCGTCACCACGCGTCGGTGGGCGACCGCGCCGAGGAGGCGGGGAAGGAAGTAGTTCGCGCCGAACATCACGTCGACGTCGATCAGTTTCATCCAGGCCACGTACGCGGCGGCGGTGATCGCGCGGGAGCGGCCGGAGATGATGCCCTGGCCGCGCAGATCGAACCAGCAGAGGCGCGCGTTGGCGGGGATATCGGCGTGCAGCGTCGGGCCGAAATCGGTCACGCGCGCGTCGCCGAAGAGGTACAGCTCCACGTCGTCGTGCTTCGCCAGCTCGTGCAGCAGGTGGTAGAGATACCAGCCAATTCCGGTCAGCGGCTCATAAAACGGGCGAATGTCGATGCCGATGCGCAGCTTGCGCTCGCGGCGCGTGGCCGCGCGAAACGCGTTCGCCCCCCGCTCGCGGAGGGCATGGCTCAGAGTGTGAACGACGGTGCTGACCGTGGACGGCATCGGATCGCGGATCGTAACTGATGCGCGCGGCCGCTTGCCGGTGGATGACACAATGCGCAGGAATCGATGCGAAAGCTGACCATCATCGCCGCCGTCGTTCTCGCGCTCGTCGCGGCGGTGATCGTCTATCTCGTCGTTACGACGCCGAAGACGTCGGCCGGCATTCGCTTTCCGCTCACTGGTGCGCAGCGTGATCTCGTCGCCTCGGTGCCGGAGTCCGCCGAGTCGTTCGCGCTGATTCCGACCGCGGCCGCGCTCGACTCGAAACTGCGCGCGAACCCGGTGACCGCGGGAGCGGTCGAGAACTGGGAGAAGATGCATTCGCTGCCGTCGCCCTGGATGGTCGGCGGCGCGGACCTCCTGGCTTGGCGCGACGCATCGACCACGCGCTACCTGATCCGACTCGATCCGATCCGCGCCTTCGTCGTGCGCACGTACATGATGCTCGGCGGCGACATCGGCGAGACGTTGCTCCTCAACGCTCCGCCGTCGCAGCCGATCAACTCCGCGGACCTCGCGCAGATCCTGAGCCTCTCCGAAAAACTGCCGCCCGGCGACGCCTTCGTCGTCCAGCGACGCGGTTCGCGCGGCGCGTTCCCGCCGATCGCGCGGCCGGCGGTTACGTCGCTGTCGGTGACGTCGGACGACATCCTCTTTACCTCGCGCGCGCAACGCGATGCGGAGGAACCGCTTGCAGTGCAGTCAACCCAACCCGCGCAGTTCCCGCGCAACGCACTGATCACTGCCACGTTCGCCACCATGCCGCGCGTGGTCGAGGATCTCAATCGCGTCTTCGGCACGCGCGTCTCCTCGCTGGTCGAAAACGGCGGAACGATCGCCGTCTACGACATCGATACCCACAAGTTCCTGCCGCGGCCGATGGGCGTCATCGCCGTTCCGGACGATCCGCCGCGCCGCGCCGCCTTCGACGAATTCGTCGCCAAAGTGAAGCAGGGGGAGTCGCTGGGCATCCACATCGCCACGGCTGAGCACGGCGGGTCGTTGCTCCTGTCCTTCGACGACTCGATCAACCCCTATATTAATGATGCGATGGAGCCGGGCCGCTGGCCGGCCGGCAAGTGGGCGGTTCGTGCCGACCCTCGCCGCCTCGTCCCCATTCTCAGCCGCCTCGGCGACAGCGTCGGGCTCCGAGTCGCCGCCCCGCGTTTTTACCGTTCCGCGCGCGACCTCGGCCACTGGATCGAGGCCCTTCAGGGCGCCACCGTCCTCGAGGCCGCCGACTCCGAGGACGCCTCCGCGGAGGAGCTAAAGGTAAGAATCTCCGCGAAATAGAAGCCGGGAGGCCGCAGTTAGAGCCTCGAACACCATGCCGGACAAAGAACGGATCGTCTTCGACGACATCGACAAATACGGCCCGCAGCACTACGAGCGGACGTTCCAGTTCACCACCGAGGAACTGGAAAGGATCGAGCTGGTCTCGATCGGCCCCGTGTCGCTCGTCGCCGACGCCCGCAAGGGCGATTTGCCGGCCGAATACCTGGCCGACGGAACGACCACGTTCACGGCCGATTTCCTCTGCGCCCGCTGCGTCGAACCGTTCCCGTTTGCGAACGCGTCCGAGTTTCACTTAAGATTCCGCCCTCGTCCCGAGATTTCTGAAGAGAATGCAGAGGTCGAGGTCACGCCGGACGAGCTCGACGTCGAGTTCTACACCGAGCGCGCCATTCCGCTTCGCGATCTCGCGAACGAGCAGATCCAGTTAGCCATCCCGATGAAGCCGTTGTGCACGGAGGGTTGTCTCGGCCTCTGCCCGCGGTGCGGCGCGAATCAGAACGGCGAAGGTTGCTCGTGCGCGGAGACGGCCGTCGATTCGCGGTTCGCCGCGCTGGCGGGGATTCGGGAAGAGTTGGCGAAGAAGAACGAACAGTGATCAGTGATTAGTAGATCAGTCGATCAGGACGCTCTTTCCTGATCTACTGATCCACTAATCGACTGATCGACTAAATACTAAGGAGCAACACGATGCCTAACCCAAAACGGCGCCACTCGAAACAGCGCACGCGCACGCGCCGCGCGCATGACTTCCTCGAAGCGAAGTCGCTCTCGACCTGTCCGCAGTGCAACGAGGCCAAGATGCCGCACCGCGTCTGTCCGAAGTGCGGGTACTACAAAGGCCGCGAAGTCATCGCAGTCAAAGAGTTCTAGTATCGTCATTCGATGACGACTGAAGTTCGCATCGCCCTGGATGCCATGGGCGGCGATCATGCGCCGTCCGAGGTAGTGAAGGGCGCCCTTCTGGCGGCGGCCGAATTCGCGGTCGAGATCATTCTCGTCGGCCAGGAGGATGTTGTGCGCCGGGAGCTCGGCGCCGCGATTGCGACGACGCCGCGCAACATCGACGTCGTCGACGCGCGCGAGATCGTCACGATGGAGGACACGGCCCTGGCGCCGCTGCGCCGCAAGCGCAACTCCTCCGTCCGCGTCTGCGCGAATCTCGTGGCCGAGGGGCGCGCCGATGCATTCGTGTCGGCGGGCAACACCGGCGCCACGTGGACGAGCGCTCGCGCCGTCATGGGGATGATCGAAGGCGTCAGCCGTCCCGCGCTGGCCACCGTCCTTCCGAGCGTGAAAGGTCACACGCTGCTGCTCGACGTCGGCGCGAATGTCGACGCCAAGCCGAACCACCTTCGCGAATTTGCGGTCATGGGCCACTTCTACGCGCAGATGCTCTTCAACATTGAGGCTCCGCGCGTCGGCCTGCTGTCGATCGGCGAGGAAGAAGGGAAGGGCAACGAGCTGACGAAGGAGACCTACCGCGTTCTCAAGGAGACGGGTCTCAACTTCATCGGCAACGCCGAGGGGCGCGACGTCTACAACGGCAACGCGGACGTCGTCGTCTGCGACGGTTTCATCGGCAACGTCGTCCTCAAAGCCTCCGAGGCCCTCGGCGAGTTCGTTTCGACGACGCTGCGCCAGGAGATGACGCGCACGTGGAAGCACAAGCTGGGCGGCCTGCTGGCGAAGAGCGCGTTCGTTGGCCTGAAGAAGCGGATGGATTACTCGGAGTACGGCGGCGCGCCGCTCCTCGGCGTGAAAGGCGGCTGCATCGTCTGCCACGGCCGCTCGAACGCGAAGGCGATCAAGAACGCCATCGGTGTCGCGCGCAACTTCGCCATCAACAAGATCGACGAGAAGATCATGGCCAAGGTCAACGATCTCCACAAACGCGAACACGACAGCCACGTGCTGGCGACGGAGTAATGATGAAGCGAATCGCTTTTCTTCTGTCTCTCGGGCTCGCTGCCGGCTGCGCGTCGCAATCCGCCCCCGAACCGCCGGAACCGAATGTAGTCGAGATCGTGAGCGTGCCGAATCACGCGTCGGTCAGTCTCGACTGCGGCGCCGGTACGGTCGTGAAGGGAACGACGCCGCTGCGCGTCGACGTGCCGAAGTATCCCGAAGTCTGCACGATGGAAGTCGGCGCCGACGACTACCGCCCGCTGCGCATGAAGTTCAATCGCGGCCTGGTGTTGAAGCAAGGGATCCAGCTCCGCGAAGATGCCTCTCACCAACTGGATCAAAGCGCGACGACGCTCGACATGCTCCTCTTCCCCCTGCAAAACCTCGGCGACCGCATCCAGAACGCGACGATGCGCAAGATCCGCGCGGACTACCGGCTCGAGATCAAGCTGATCCCGCTGAAGTAATTCGCGCGTTCGTCCTCCTTCGAGGACGAAGAACTCCAAAATCAGCTTACGAGCCATAAAACCTTGCTCGTGAGCCACATACGCTTGCTCACGAGCAAGAAAAGCTTGCTCGTGAGCAACAAAAGCTTGGTCGCGAGCAAGAAAAGCTTGGTCGTGAGCAAGAAAAGCTTGGTCGTGAGCAACAAAAGCTTGCTCGTGAGCAAGAAAAGCTTGGTCGCGAGCAAGAAAAGCTTGGTCGTGAGCAAGGAAAGCTTGCTCGTGAGCAAGCAAAGCTTGCTCGTGACCAAGGAAAGCTTGCTCGTGACCAAGGAAAGCTTGGTCGTGAGCAAGAAAAGCTTGGTCGTGAGCAAGAAAAGCTTGGTCGCGAGCAAGGAAAGCTTGGTCGTGAGCAAGGAAAGCTTGCTCGTGACCAAGGAAAGCTTGCTCCTGAGCAAGGAAAGCTTGCTCCTGAGCAAGAAAAGCTTGGTCGCGAGCAGGGAAGCTTGGTCGCGAGCGTGAAAGCTTGGTCGCGGCCGTCCCGGGCCGTTCCATCACTTCGCGCTACGCGGCGGAGCCTGACCTGAGCGTAGCCAAGGGGCTCAGGACGGCAATCCCGCCGCCGCGAATCTCTCTCGAATCGTCGCCTTCGGCGGCGGGGCGGGCCACACCTTGAACACGCGCAGCATCCAGTGATCCGTTACCTTGCTGCGGAAGAAGAACTCGTGCTCCCACTCCACCTCGGCCATCGTCAGGATGCAGTCGATCATTTCGACTTGTCCGCAGTCGCGCGCGTAAATCGCCGCGTCTTCGTATTCGACGATGTTGCCGCGCTCCAGGCGTCCCGCGCCGTACATCGGCGCGAACCAGCCGCCGACGAGGCAGAAGGCACCGATCGCGCGGCCGATGCACCAGAAGATCGCTTCGCGAATGCGGCTCGGCTTCTCGCCGAGTTGGCGCAGCAATCCGCCGACTAATTCGCGGTGATGCCATTCCTCCGCTTCGATCTGTTTGATGCGTTCGCGATCGGGACCCGGCCGCACGCTGTGCCAGTGGCCGCGGTACGCGTAACCCGCGGCCAGTTCCCCAGAGTACGCACCCTTCAGTTGGCGGACGAGTTTGGCGCGCGCATCGGACGTCATTCGCGCGGATTGTAGCCGTGTATGATTCCGTGCCGATGGAGCACGACACCGCCTTCGTTTTTCCGGGGCAGGGGAGCCAGTACTCGGGCATGGGAAAGGACGTCGCCGACGCCTTCCCCGCCGCGCGCCACGTCTTCGACGACATCGATGCCGCGCTCGGATTTTCAATCTCGCAACTCTGCTTCGAAGGTCCCGACGAGCAACTCAAGCTCACCGAGAACACGCAGCCGGCCATTCTCGCGGTCTCGTCCGCGATTCATGCCGTGCTCGAAGAACGCGGCGCCACCCGCCGCGACGTCGTGGCCGGCCATTCCCTCGGCGAGTACAGCGCGATCGTCAGTGTCGGCGGATTGACGCCCGCCGAGGCCGCGCAGATCGTGCGGATGCGCGGCCGTTTCATGCAGGACGCTGTCCCCGCAGGCACTGGCGGCATGGCCGCGCTGATCGGCCCCTCGGTCGATGAAGCGCGCGCGATCTGTGAGGAAGCGGCCGAGGGCGATGTGCTGTCGGTCGCGAACATCAATGCGCCGGGACAGATCGTCATCGCCGGAACCAAAGCGGCCATCGACCGCGCCATCGTCGTCGCCAAAGCGCACGGCGTTCGCCGCGCGCTGCCTCTGCCGGTCTCCGCACCGTTCCATTGCGAACTGATGAAACCGGCCGAGGAGCGGCTGCGGCCGTTGCTCGAAGAAGCGAACTTCAAGGATCTCTGGATGTCGCTCGTCTCGAACGTCGACGCCTCGCCGATCGGCACCGCCACGGCTGTTCGCAACGCGCTCGTGCGCCAGGTCGCGTCGCCCGTGCGTTGGGTCGAGTCGGTGCAGAAGATGGTCGCGATGGGCGTGCGGCGGTTCGTCGAAATCGGACCGGGCAACGTGCTGACGGGACTGATCAAGCGCATCGACTCCTCCGTCGAGTTGATCAACGTGTCCGACGTCCCGTCAATTGAGAAGTTCTCAGGCTGATTTCCAGTGCTGCGACTATCGACAGCAGCGCGAAGTCACAAGCACAGACAAGAGTGTCTGTGCCACACCAGCCGCGTTTTCTGCCAACAGCACTGCTTCTTTTTACAGGCGCAGCCTGTGTGGCACAGACACTCTTGTCTGTGCTCGAGACATACCGCAGAAGGGAAACCATGAAAATCGATCTCACCGGCCGTACCGCCCTCGTCACCGGCGCCTCGCGCGGCATCGGCGAAGCGATCGCGCAGCGGCTCGCCGAGACCGGCGCGCTGGTCCTCTGCGCGGCGCGCAACCTGGAGCAGGTCGAGCGCGTCGCGGCGACGATCACCAGCGCCGGCGGCACTGCTCGCGCCGTGCAGCTCGACATCACCAGCGACGACGTCC
>Ga0157375_10002132_pt1 | contig 17085 bp, 17 predicted proteins | sample M35metaG_FD_115311 | JGI IMG/M metagenome (GOLD analysis project Ga0157375, IMG submission 115311) | Miscanthus rhizosphere microbial communities from Kellogg Biological Station, Michigan, USA - M3-5 metaG | ecosystem: Host-associated > Plants > Roots > Rhizosphere > Soil | place: USA: Michigan... | reverse complement strand
ATGTGGATAATCGTGATGAAAGTGATCATGTCGATTCATGGTGCGGAAGGGGGGACTTGAACCCCCATGCCTTGCGGCGCCACCCCCTCAAGATGGTGTGTCTGCCAATTCCACCACTTCCGCAGGTATTAAATTTCCTATTTTCAAAGAGTTATAAGACTCGTCCAAAACCGGACGACCGACTGCACCCATTTGTGCACCCGCTTCTTGCACGCGCGAGTTCCATTTCTTCGAGGGCGCAAACTTGCCGCCGCGCCGTGCCGACGCCAGACGAACACATCATATTTCGACGGTGTCTTCCTGGGGATGCACGTAGCGCATCGTGGTCTTAATGCTATCGTGTCCAGCAACATACTGCAAGGTAAAGGGATCGGTGTACTTTCCGGCTTCAGTGAGAAAAGTGTGCCGGCAAGCGTGAATCCCGGCGTCAGAATGCGCGTGGATTTTTTTCTTCAACGCGGTCATTTGTGTTTCGAGAATCCAGGCACCTAAAAGGCTCGGTCGGGTCATCCGGATCGGTAAAAGCATGATCACATTTCCAGGCGCTACTTGCAGAAATAGAGTTAATGGCGGAGCAGTTGGGCCGGTGTCTGTACCGGGGAGTGCCACGCGATCTCGCACGAGTGTGCAATCCGCGAGATCTACATCTGATCGTCGGCGCCTCGCCGTAATGAAGTACGGTGAGCCTCGCTACACGAAAGACCTCGAAGTCTGGGTACACAATTCACCGCAAAATTCTGTTCGCGTGGTCGCGTCACTTAAGAAATTTGGTGCGCCTCTTGACCATGATGGGATCACCGAAGAGACATTGAGGGGTAAGCAAGTGGTCTATCAAATTGGAGTTGCTCCGATACGGATCGACATCCTGACGGAGATCACTGGGATTCAATTTCCCGACGCGTGGCGGAAGAAAGTACCTAGCGCCTTTTTTGGTACTCCTGTACATTTCATATCCCTCGAGGATCTCTTAGCCAATAAAGAAGCTTTAGGGCGAACCGTTGACATAAATGATCTGAAAAAGCAAAAGATCACCAACCCAAAGAGATAATCCCCGAAAATCTACTGTTCCTGTTCGAATCAAACTCCCGATAACTCTCATTGTTTTTGAAACTGCTCTGCACGCTATGGAGGTATTCGTCTATGGTTACCGCAATCACAAAGTTGTTAGGAATTGGAAAAACAATTCTGTGTCGCAAGCTGAAAGCATTCAATTGTGGTCATTAGGCGGAGACGTGATTTTCCTCCGCCCAGTACCTGCCTCGGTTCGAATCTACGCCGCTGATTTAGTTTCGGTTGTCTGGCTCTTTTTCCCGAGCACATTTAAGGCCAGCGGAACGGTCGAGAGGCCACCCACCAGTGTTAAAGCGAGTCCTGCAGCTTTACGCTGATCTTTACTTAGTTTGTTGGAAAGTAGTAGGCCGATCCCAGCGCCAAGAACGACACGGGTGCCGGCGATCAGGAAAATTTCTGCGAGATTAAGCTTTCGTTCCAGCATCGGTCTATCTGCCTTTCTCCCGCGGCACAACAAGCGGGAACGCGAACGACATTTTGATGCCAAGGCTATGCGTAGGGTTCCGTAGCGACAATTCTAATTTCACGCTCCATGGTCGGAGAACGGGAGTCCCACCGGTTCACGTTTGTCCGGAACGCAACGCACAGATCTACAAAGGTGCGATCCAACTCGGCGGACGTAAAGAAACCGTTGCGTCACCTGATTGGGTTGTCGGAAGAGCCGGCTTCAGGAAGCACGACCGCGACTTCAGGCAAATGCTCGTAGCCCTACGCGACCCCTTCCTAACGCAAGAGGTTGAAGCCGCAAGACTAAAGCTTTTCCCGTACGACGAAACTTCAGGTAAATCGAGCCTTTTTACCTAGTCGCGTTTTTCTCAACTATCCGATTGGCTGACACAGTTGAAGAAAATGCGCCTACTTCGGGCTGCAGTCAATGGCATCGGTATTGCACATGGACCTGGAGAGATGAAATTACAAGTGCAGAGGGGAGAATCAACATGCTGACCATCATGTCCGAGACTGTTGGGGACCTCGCAATCGTCGAGTGCGCGGGTTTAATCACAGAACGCGACTCTGCGAATCACTTGCGAGCAGCCGTAACCTCTCAATGCTGGGCCCGAACCATCGTAGTCGACCTTTCCGAGGTTAGAGTCATTGCGACGTTCGGCGTGGATGTGCTTGTCCTTCTCCAGCGCTGGGCTCACGAGAAAAAGATTAATCTTAAACTATTCAATCCTACTGGCTTTGTTAGGGATTCCTTGCAACGTTGCGGGTCGTTCTTTGCTTTCGAGTTCCCGACGTTGCAGGAAATGATGACCATTCTGGGGAACGCGCAACGCGAGCAGGGGCTGGTCGCTTGAATCCATCCTAAACCGTGGAATTGGGAGCACGCCGTGCTAGCGCAGTGACATCGCCGGTAGTGATAACGCCGGGCGATGCAGAAGGAAGAAAAGATCCAACTCTCAAGAAGAAGTTCATGAGAGGCCTGGCCGTCACCCTTCCGGGAATCGTAGAGAGAGTCATTCCTCCTATCTACCTCCGTGGCAAGAGAAAGCGCCGCTCGCCATAGAAGAGGCGGATCACCTTTAGCGCGAAATCGTGTTGACGGGTAGTGTAACGAACATCACGGTAGCGTCCGAAGCTGCAAATCCGGGCTTAACTCCCGGCCCGTTTACCCCACCCCAAGTTCGCCCCAAATGAAACGCGCAGGCAATGATGCGGTCGGAGAGACCATGTGGTACAGGCTTGCTGACTCAGGTAGTATCGGTGCCAAATATGCGAACGCTACTTCTGTTGCTATTTACGCCGTGGCTGTTTGCGCGCAGCCCGTTGCCTGTGCCCGAAAAGGCTGGTCATGCCGTGATGGACCATGACCTCATGGATGTCACAGTGAGCCAACTGCATGAACTGTATCGTCTACACCGTTACAAGGTTACGCACGTAGTTCAGTGGCATCTCGACCGCATCACTCGCTATAACGGCATATATCGCGCAGTCCAAACCATTCGGGCGAAAGATGCACTGATCGAGGCAGAACGCGAAGACGCGGAAGCGAAGCGGCCCGGCTTTATGCCCGGTCCACTGTGGGGCGTACCGATCGTCATCAAGGCCAACACCAGTGTCAAGGGCGTAATTACCACCGACGGCTGGCGTGGCTTCATGCTTCCCGGCCACGAGCTGGTTGCGCCACGCGATGCAACGATCGTTGCGAAGCTGCGTGCAGCGGGTGCGATCATCATTGGCGTAACCAACATGCCTGACTTTGCTGCCAGCGATACTAACCGCTCCACAGCGTTTGGTCGTACTGGCAATGCCTATGATGTGCGCTTCTCTCCCGGGGGATCCTCCGGGGGCACCGTCACAGCCGTCACATCGAACTTCGCTGTGCTCGGCAACGGTACGGACACTGGCAACTCCATCCGCATGCCAGTAGCAACGGGCAACCTTGTGGGCATTTTCCCGACTCGTGGGCTAGTTAGCGTTGCGGGTATCGCTCCGCTCGATTGGCAGCTCGATAACACTGGTCCGATTGCGCGCGATGTGGCCGATGCTGCCATCGCTCTTACCGTCATGAGCGGTGAAGATTCACTAGACGCGGCCACAGCCGGATCGCAAGCTAAGACGCTGGGCGGCGCGTATACGCAATACCTTAAGTCAGGTGCGCTGAAGGGCCAGAGGTTCGCAGTTCCGGCATTCATCCTAGACGGAGACGCTCCGGCATTCCAGGGATTCTGTCCCAACGGGACGCCTGCACAGTTCGCAGAAGCGAAGGAAAAATCGAGAACTCCATTGAATCCTGAGACGCGGACAGCCTTCCTTCGAGCCGTTGAAGAGCTGAGAGCCGCGGGAGCCACGGTGCTGTTCGACCCGGATATCCTGCCAAATAGTTTCGCCGACGCGGGCGCGCACGTTTGTACGCTGCCTTACATTCGCGAAGGCTTCGACAGGTTCCTCACAGACTTCGGTCCAGCCGAGTATCATTCGGCGGTTGAGTATGAGCATGCAGTCGGGAAGCCACTGCCCCATGTCATCATCGGGGGTGGGGACTCCGAAGACTCTGTTGTCCCTAAAATTCAACAGGCAACTTTGGAGACTGATCCGCAGGCAGAAGTTACTCTGCTTCGGCCGCGCCGTGAGTTGCTCGCCATGTACGAAGCGGAGCTGGACCGCCTGCACCTTGATGGGTTCATCTATCCCGCAACCCAGATGCCGCCGGTTGACGAGACCATGCCCCAAGATGGCGGCCTAAGTGGGGGGCCGCACAGTGCTACTGGGTGGGTAAACATGATCGGCGTGCCAGCTATCAGTTTTCCTGCAGGTTTCTACGACAATGGGCTACCCTTTGGCATTGAGATCAGCACACGCAAATGGCATGACGGAGAGATGATTGGCTGGGCCTACGACTATGAGCTGCACACCCACCATCGGCAGCCTCCAGTGCTGGTAGAGCACGGCCTGCTACCTACCGCGGCGCAGCCGCCTGCCCCGTAGTGTGAGGGAGAAATCAAACAGTGACACCATCTGCGGCACGGAGACAAGGGTCCGCCAGGAGCGGAGTTTTGCACACCGCCGCCATTGTCAGCCTTTGCAACTTTCATTGGCAATGCTTCGTTCGCCGAGGAACTTGAGAAGATGAGGGCTCCTCGCCCTGACCCACCACCGCCTGGGCGGTGGTTGCAATTGCGCGAGGAAACAAGAATTTCTTTCAGTTTCAGTAAACGATAATTTTAGAACTGCTCACTTGACACAGACTCTATCCACCATTAATCCTCTGGAATCTTCAATTTTGCATTTGCAAGCCCACAAATTCTGCAATTGTTCTGCGAGCTAAAAACGGAACTCCTGTCGTGATTGCGAAGAGTTCGCAAAGGCCAACACTACCGGAGCTGAGGTGCAAGTTAAGTGAAAATTGTGGAGATGCGGATACATGCGATCGCGATTGCCGATCCTCCGCTGCTTAGCTCTTATGGTCTCCATGCCCCATATGCACTTAGAACCATCCTCGAGCTGCATAGTGATGATGGCATCGTGGGGATTGCTGAGACCCACGGGGGGGAAGCGATTCTCGCTGGGTTCGAGATGATTAAGCCGCAGGTTATTGGAAAAGACCCATATCGATTGGCTGGTTTGTTGATGTCCATGATCGAACCAGAGGTCAACACCACCAGTTTTGATCGATCACAAACTTATCACGTACCCGGCGAGAATCCGCTCGACGAAAGCGCGCGACTTCACTCGGCAATTGAGATTGCCTGCCTCGACTTGATCGGTAAGTCTGTCAAACAGCCGGTTTGCGATTTGCTGGGTGGGCGAGCGCGCGACAAAGTCCCTTTCTCCGCGTATGCATTCTATAAACGGGCCGGCGGCGGTGGAGAGGGAACCGATGCACGCCAAGACGAATATGGAGAAGCATTGGCTCCCGAGGCGATTGTCGGCCAAGTCAACCAGATGATAGAAATGTACGGATTCCATGACGTCAAACTAAAGGGCGGAGTTTTCGAACCTAATCTCGAAATTGAAGCCATCCGGCAACTACGGAATGAACTTGGATCAGGGGTGCCACTGCGCTTAGATCCGAATTGTGCCTGGACCGTGAAAACCTCGGTACAAGTTGGACTTTCGTTGGCTGACGAAATGAAGGGCGGGGGATATTTAGAGGATCCGACCGCAGAAATCGCCGGAATGGCCGCTGCCCGACGTGAACTCCAACAAAACAGTGTTTCAACCCCGCTCGCCAGCAATGTCGCTGTAACCTCCTTTGCCGACCTTCCAGAAATAACTAAAGAAGACGCAGTCCAAATCGTTCTTTGTGATCCTCATTACTGGGGTGGACTGCGCCAAGTCCAGCATCTTGGAAAAATATGCCGTACCTTCGGACTTGGCCTTTCCATGCATTCCAACAGTCATCTTGGAGTGTCACTGATGGCAATGGCGCATGCTGCCGCATCGGTCCCGAATCTGACTTATGCCTGCGACACGCATTATCCCTGGCAGTATGCCGAAGACGAAGTTGTTGCTACAGGGAGGATCCCAATCGTCGATGGATGTGTTGTGGTTCCTGACAAACCAGGTTTGGGCGTGGAACTCGACTACGATCAGCTGGCGCGAGGCGAAGAGCGCTACAAGAGATGTTCTTATCGGAAACGCGACGATGAAGGGGAAATGCGAAAGCATGTTGATTCCAATTGGAAGCGAATTCCTCAACGGTGGTGAACAATGGATGCACAAGAAATACGCGGAAAGCTTCGCGGTGTCATTGCTTTTCCAGTAACACCTTTTAAAGCCGATTACTCGCTCGATATCGCAGGCCTTCGTAGCAATCTCAAAGGCTTGATGGACTACACCGTAAGTGCGGTAGTTGCCGCTGGCGGCACGGGCGAAGTCTATTCACTTACGCCGGCAGAGCATCTCGAAGTAGTGAAAGCGACTGTGGAAGAAGTTGGCCACAAGGTACCCGTGATCGCAGGTGTTGGATTTAACTATGAGATCGCAATCGGCCTGGCGCGGCAATCACAAAAGGCTGGCGCCGATGCCATCCTTGCTTTGCCCCCGTATTATCCCAACGCCGATCCGAACGGACTACTCGAGTACTACGCTGGGATTGGCAAGGCGACATCGTTGCCGCTCTTTGTTTACAGCCGCGATTGGGTCAATCCCGGGCCGGAATGGGTAGAAAAACTCGCGGCCAAAGTTCCGACGCTCACCGCATGGAAAGATGGCCAGGGCGATGTACGGCGCTACCAGCAAATCATCAACCGCGTCGGCGATCGGCTGTATTGGATCGGCGGGATCGGAGATGATTGCGTGCCCGGCTACTATAGCATCGGGATTCGGACTTACACTTCAAGCATCGCTACGGTGGCTCCGAAGCTTTCCCTCGAACTGCACGTGCTTGCTGCTGCGGGTGAGTCAGAGAAACTCGGCCGGCACATGTCCGACTATGTAATCCCTCTTTATTCCTTGCGCGCCCGCCGCAAGGGATATGAAGTTAGCGTGATGAAAGAGATGATGAACTTGGTGGGATTGTCCGCTGGCCCAGTCCGCCCGCCGTTACCTAATCTTGCGCAGGAAGAAATTGCTGAGTTAAGGACCATGCTTAAGAAATGGCAACCGTTTCTTCAAACTCGGTGAGTAGTTCCAGTCAACAAAATGGCTCGCAGTCCACGGCCGCGCCGACACGTGTGCGCTGGCGAATTCTGGCTTGGCTCTGTAGCCTTTCTGCCATCGTTTACATCGGGCGCATTTGCATCATGCAGGTGCGTGCTGACATAGAGACGACTCTGGGTCTTACGCCCGCCCTCACAGCGTACGCTTTTTCCGCATTCTCGCTTTCGTACGCCTTATTTGAAATGCCAGTGGGATGGTTAGGGGATCGGTTAGGGCCCCGCCGGGTTCTATCACGAATCATTCTGACCTGCACAGCTTTGACCGCACTCACAGGTAGCGCCTGGAACCTTAGCAGCTTAGTGATTTACCGCTTCTTGTTTGGCGCAGGCGAGGCCGGAGCATTCCCCAACATTGGCCGCGCATGCCGGGAGTGGTTCCCGTTTGATGAGCGTGGTTTGGCGCAGGGCCTGGTATGGATGTCAGCGCGTTGGGGGGGAGCGGTGGCGCCTCTGCTGATCATGGTGCTTGCTCGGCCTTTTGGCTGGCGCGTCGGATTTTACTTGATGGGCGCTTTAGGCATTTTCTGGTTTTTCGGGTTTCACAAATATTTTCGTGATTCACCCGACCAAGTCAGCGTTGTTAATGATGCCGAGCGTGGCTTGATTTCAAAAGGGAACAAAGATACTTCCAAGCCGGCGCCTCTTTCGTGGTCGGGCATGCTCACCAGTCCCACGATGTTGGCGCTAAGTTTCATGTATTTTTGTAGCAATGCCGGCTGGTCGTTTTTCGCGACGTGGATTACTCCATTTCTTCGGGCCGATCTCCATCTCTCCGGAGTCGGATTGGTATTGGCTTCAGGCGGGCCGCTGTTTTTTGGTGGTATTGCTTGTTTGTTAGGTGGATTTCTTACCGATCGTCAGGTGCAAGTCTGGGGAAGGCGCTGGGGGCGCACCCTGCAAGGCATAGTTGCCTATGCTCTGGGAGGCGTCTGCATGATTGTCGCTGTCCTAGCGACTCCGGACCATATCGTTCTAGCCTACTCCGCCTTATGCTTATCATCGTTCGTCAAGGATTTCGGAATGCCCGCGAGCTGGGCGACGACGATCGATATCGGCCATCGTTATTCAGGAACAGTTGGCGGCGCTATGAATACACTTGGCAATCTGGCACAAGTGATCACCATCCCGATCGTGGCGCAGATTGCCATTATGGCTGGAGAGCCGGGACATCCTAGTTGGAAAGCCACCCTGTACTACTACGCCGCGATGTTCTTTGTTGCTGCTCTTTGCTGGGTATTCGTTGATCCCCGCCGCGTAATTGTGTATTCCGAAAGTGACCGGCAGCGGCTTATTGCCGAAGGCCGTCTGACAGCTTGATCGCATCAACTTGGCTCGCCAGTGGAAGTCGTTTTTCCAGGAGTAGCCCAACCACATTGCCGAAGGAAGTAAAAAGGGTCCGCTCTCCAGTCGAAAGCGGACCATTTTTTAAATGGGATGATCGTGAATCAGGTTCCGTGGACCGGAGCCTTACCGCAAGAACGCAGAGGCGCACCACAGCATCGGCGCCTGGCCATGCAGATCGCCGGTAAGCCGTTCGCGGTCCAGGTAATACTGAAGTTCATTCTTTTTTGCGGTACCTCGGCAGACATTACGGATGTCACCATTCGGCTCCAGATAGGTTATGAGTCCCAACCAGCCCTTACGCGCTGCTGGTGCATAGGACTTTTTATCGAGCCACCCGTTCTTTACACCAGTAATCATGGCAAAGGTGAACATCGCGGTGCTTGAGGTTTCTGGATAGGACTCAGGATGATCGATCAGTTGATGCCAGACTCCGTCACTCCCCTGGTACTGTAACAATGACTTCATCATTTTTTGATATCCAGCCATAATGCGTGCGCGTTGAGGATGTTTCTTAGGCAGTGATTGCAACATTTCAGCCATGCCCGCGGCAACCCATCCATCACCCCGGCCCCAAAAGAACGGAACATCAGGAGCGTGATAGAAGAGGCCGTTGGGCTGTTGCAATTTATCCAGATAGGTCGCCATTTCTAATGCGCCGCGATCAAGATACTTGGTATCCCCTGTGGCGCGATAGGCTTGTAACTGCACGATGACTAGCATAAACATGTCATCGATCCAGAACCGCGTCTGATCACTCAGGCCGTCGGGAGTTGGATTGGCCCACTGCTTGTCGGCCATGGCTTTCCCCATGTCCAGAAACTTTTGCTGTTTGGTTTGAATATAAATTTCCAACGGCACAGCTGCGAACACCGTGTTGTCGACATGAATAGGATTGGGAATGAGGTTTGCCTCTGGGCCAAATAGAGGGTCGAAACGCTTCAGTAGGCCTGCTGTGAGCTCCCTGTCATTGCTTAATTTTGCAAAGGTCAATGCCCCATACCATGTTGCCACCTCCGGATAGGTGATCTGGGTGGGAGGCTCAGGTCGTCCGAAGTTTGTATGCGGTGTCTCAATGAAGTGTTGCGCAAGTTTTTTACCGATTTGCTGAGGAGAACTTCCGGCCGGCCAATTGCTGAACTCTTTTTGACTGTAAAGAGGCGCTGCCACAGCAATCCATATCGCAAGCAGTGTAAATAGTTTGGTAGTTCGGTTCATATTAGGCCCCCATTATTGTTTTTTTGTGCACACATATATCTATTGTCTTCCCGCTTCGTGCCGAAGGTCTTCAAGTATGCTTCTTGTGTTGGGACGTAAAGAAAATCATTGTGCCATCGGGATCAGTGATGGAGAGTCCGTGATGGTCCTTGCGTGCTTGAAATCCACGTTTGCGCAAATCCTGAGCAACCTGTCCTACATTTGAAACTGCGAACGCAAGCGACGGTTTTGTGCTTGCGCTTTCTCGAATTGCAACCAGATCAGAACTCCCCGGAATGCCAAGGAGACTCGCATCCTTCTTGATCGGTACAAACCCGAGTTTATGGCGATAGAACGTCATCTCAGCCACAGTATCTCGCACGCTGGCATCCGCCTGAATCAGGTGTTGCGCAACCCGATTATTCGACAAATGACTGCCACGATCGTTGAAGTGCAGAGAGCCGGGCACGTACTGTGTGTACTCCAATAGTTGCCCTTGGGGATCGTGCATCATAAAAAGCAGATTGCCCGCCCGGGCCTTTTTTACCTCCTCCGGCTTTAAGTCTCGCTTCAGATACTCACTTCTGACAGCTTCGATATCGCTCGCTTCAAAGCAAATATGCATGAGGCCAAGCGGTTGTGCGTCGTTATTGCGCGGGTAGAGTTCAATGAACTGATGATCATTGATCTTTATGAAAGCAACGGTCGTCCTGCCGTTGTCAGTAAATTCAAAAGCCTGTTCAAAACCTAACTGCGAATAAAAGTCGCGTGACTTTTGCAGATCGCTTACGCGAAAAGCAACATGAGCGATGCCAACCAATGCGGGACTCTGTGCGCCTGCAGTGGCTGCCCAAAAGACCGCCATGAAGACCTGGATCAGCGTGCAAATTGACACCGTCCGCTGGAAGCGGAATCTTTGCACACTACAATGTGTAGCCCGGTGGGAGTAGTCAGTCTCAGTAAGTGTCACGCGCCCAGCAGGCTAAAGATTTCACCGGGCCCAAGTCAACCCATAAAAAGTGAACTTCAACCGCAGCCAAACTGAAGAGTTCTGATTCAGGACCTAAAACAAACATTGGACCATTCGTTAAGCCAAACTGAAATTCGACTTCACTTTTTTTGGTTTGACGCACTCAGATACCCTACCTACCATCTGTGCGTACATGCATAGATTGGGGTATGTTGCTCCATCAATTGGCAAACCGGTTCGAGCGTCCACCGATCGATCTGCCTCTTTAAGTGAAAGCTCCGTTGCCTTTCAATTTTCTGGGACAACCCAAGTTAGAGATTTTCACGCTATGAAATCGCTGCTTCGTCAGTTTTGAGGATGGAATGAAATCTTATGAGTAAGAACGCGCCGATAGATTTGGGGAAGATGGTTTTTCGTGGTACCAACAAGCAGCTAGGGCGGCATCTCGCGATTACGCCGACGAATTCTTGCATGAAACACCTGGCGTATGGGCGAATTATTCTGAATTCCGAGAATCCCTCTGTCGCCTTTTCTACCGAAGATCGCGAGACTGGACTGATCTGTCTTTCAGGTGAAGCAGACATTGCTGCCGATGGCGAGGAGCGTGCTCTCGGACAGTATGACGCAATTTATATTCCTCGCGATTCATCGGTGCAGGTGACGACCCAAGCCAGTGTAGATTTTGCGGAATTTTCCGCCGACGTCTCGAAGCGCTATCCATTGCAGGTGGTGCGTTTTTCAGAGGTTTCTCAGGACCCGGGTTTGCGATTTAACACCGGGGGATCTTCCAGCACGCGCAAACTCAATATGCTCCTGGGAAAAAACGTGGAGGCGTCCAGATTGTTGGCGGGGTTTACACAATCGGAGGACGGCAACTGGACTAGCTGGCCTCCGCACGAGCATGCCCAGATGCTCGAAGAGATGTATGTATATTTTGACATGCCCCATCCCGCATACGGCATTCAGCTTGTCTATAACGACACAAAGTATCCTGAATTGGTAACGGTGGTTCGGGACGGCGACGCCGTGTTGATGCCAAGCGGATTCCATCCTAACGTCTCGATTCCCGGTCACCGCATTTCCTTCCTTTGGGCGATGGCAGCGCATCGCGAAGTGGAAGACCGCAAGTTTGGAGTAGTTAACTTGCAACCAGACTTCGACAAGGGAGCCACAGGACTGGAAGCCGCCAAGTAGCAATCGGCTCTAGCCTGTCTTCACAATCTGTGCTACCAATTCAGCCGGGATGTCACGATGATCATTGATGCTTTTCGCCTTACCGGGAAAAATGCATTGGTAACCGGCTCTAGCCGCGGACTGGGTGCAGCAATTGCTGTTGGCCTAGCCGAAGCAGGAGCCAATGTAATTTGCCATGGTCGAAGCCCTGACGGGCAGTCCGTTTGTGAAAAAATCCGGGAACTTGGCAGGAAGTCTCTATTTCTCTCTGGAAATGTGGCAGACGCTCAGTTTTGCTCCGACTTGATTCAGAAAACAATCGATGAACTAGGATCGATCGACATTCTTATAAACAATGCCGGCACAATACGACGCGCCCCTGCCGTGGAGTTTGCACAAAACGATTGGGATGAAATCATCGCAATCAATCTCACATCCGTGTTTCGTCTTTCGCAAGCGGCAGGACGAGCAATGATCCAGCAGGGAAACGGAGGAAAAATTGTAAACATCGCCTCTTTGCTGTCCTTTCAAGGAGGGGTGTTTGTTCCTGCCTATGCGGCTGCCAAGGCAGGAGTGGCCCAGCTTACTAAGGCATTGGCGAATGAATGGGCGGCCAAGGGCATCAATGTGAATGCCATTGCGCCCGGCTACATGGTGACTGACAACACGACAGCGTTAAGAAACGATCCACAACGCAGCCGGCAAATTCTGGAAAGAATTCCAGCTGGGCGTTGGGGTGAGCCATGCGACCTTGTGGGAGCGGCGGTCTATTTGTCTTCGCCCGCAAGTGACTATGTTCACGGGCATGTGTTGACCATTGACGGGGGATGGCTCGGTCGTTAGCCAGCGGTTCCGGTTTTACTCATCGATTCTTTTTTAGGTTGGATCAAAGCCTTCTGAAGAAAATCTGCGATGGCTAAAGTGAGTTTTCGCGGAGAATCTGTCTTCATCATGGCAAGCGCCAACCCTCGGCTGGCCCGTTCTCCTTCAACGCGATAAGTTTGAAAATAACGTGTACGGCCGCGCAACACGTGTTCAGGAAGCACCGAAGATCCAAAACCTGCTTCCACCATGCGTTTGATGGCCTCGGTGTCATCAGCTTCCATAATGACCCGGGGGGGGACTTGGATCCGCTCGAAGAGCCGGTCAATAATCTGTCGTAAATTGCTGCTTTTTGGATAGAGAATGAACGGTACCTTCGCCAATTCCGCTGGCCTGATCACGTGAATGCGTCCACCGGTTACCTTGGTCGAAGATGGCCGGACCACGAATAACTCCTCTTCAAACAAAGGAATGATCCTCAAGCTATCGTCTGTGATGGGCGTGGTAATCAACCCCAGGTCAAATCGGCAGTCTTTCAATCCGGCGATAGTTTCTTCGGTCACGCTTACTGTCACGGAGATGTTGGCTTTAGGAAAATTTTTACGCAACTGCCTCAGCGGGCCGCCCATTTGATAGATCAAAGTCGTAACGCCCGTCGCAAAATGAAACGGACGAAAATCCTTGCTCAGATCATTGGTAAATTCTTTCTCAATGTCGTTCATCAACTTGACGACGACTTTTGCGTGGTCTGCAAGCCAGACAGCATTTTGATTTGGAATCAAGCGTTTGCCGGAGCGAGCGAAAAGCTCTGTATTGAGTTCGTTTGCGAGGTTGTGTAACTGTAGGCTAACAGCGCCGGGAGATAAATGAACCTTCTCGGCTGCCTTTGTCATACTTGAGGATTCCATGACTGCAAGGAAAAGTTTTAATTGATGGATGTCCATTTGGCCTTTGCCAATATGAATTTTCGTAAACTGCTATTTATGGCCCTTGCGGGATCGTAAAACGCTTAACCTTCAATTTAGCTAAAACTCATTTTCAGTATTTCCAATTTGACATCGTAAATAGTACTGCCTATCGTCGGGCATCACGGCTACTTTATCAAATCGAGCAAAGATGTTGGGTTTGTATAACGAACCGTGATGATAACAAGAGCTTTACGGCATTCCCAGCTCATCCCTCGCTTGTCGGAAAAGCAAATATGAGGAAGCTTTGGTTTGTGGCCTGTCTCATTGGCCTGCTGGCGTCGGCACAGGAAACAACGTACAGCTGGCTTTGAAATGTGGACGCCGGTATCACTCAGGCAGCTCGGCCAGCCTTTAATCGGGGAAGCCGCGACTGATCCTCACCCCTTGGCACCAGACTGGACGTGCCAGCGGAGAATACGAAGACTTCATGACCGGTTTCATTGTTGACAACGAACACGTGTGGGGCCGGCCCGTAGGCGTGGCAGTTGCCCCGGATGGATCGCTGATGGTGACCGACGACGGCTCGAGGTCCATTTGGAGAATCAGCTACACAGGCACGACGCCCGCTAGGCATTGAGCGGGTGCTACAACGCACCCGCTTTTTGTAGGGCTTCTTTCATGCCCGCCCAACTCTGTACAGTAGACGCCTCCGGCGTTCCTGCGCCACGCCAGTGGGTTTCTAGACTCACGACCTGGTGATACCCATCCCGTTTTAGCGCGGCGAATTGGCCAACCCAGTCAATCGTGCCTCTGCCCATCGCAGCCCAGTCATAGCCATTGCCGGCTTTGACGGAGTCTTTTACGTGACAGTGGCCAATGCGTTCCTTCGGCAAGAGCTTGTAACCATCGGGGTAGGGAATTTCTCCAAGCTTGGAGGCATTGCCGGGGTCCCAATTCAACATAAAGAATTTCGATGGCACACCGCTCAAGGTCTTTGCACCTTCCGCGCCGGTGGCTGTATTACAGGCGAATTCATTTTCAAGTATCAGAATCAGCCCATGTTTCCCAATCTTTTCGGCGGCCGTTTGCAGTTTTTCATTCATCGCTTGCCGGTAGGGAGCTTGATCTTCCAGACGCCAGAAATCAAAGCAGCGAATACGATTGGTCGCGAATTTCTTCGCCAGTTCTATGCTGCGCTCCAGCACTTCATCCTGCTGAGCGTAAGTAAAGTTTGCGTTGAAATTATCGTGCTCTGGGCTGAACTTCGACTTCGGAGCTCCCGGCCAATCCACCTTAAATAACGGACTGGCAATATCGGTCACACGTAAATTGTTTTTCTTGAGCAGCCCTGCCGCCTCGTCGATTTCCTTTGCGTCCAGAGTAGCGATATTTTTGTTCCACATGCTGCGCAGTTCCATCCATTCCATGCCAAATTGCTTGGAGGCGACCTCGCACGCATGGCCGAAATCCTGGGAGATTTCGTCGTTGATGACTGCGATTTTGAACGGCGATTTGCTTAGGGAAGAAACTGAAGTTGCCGAAGGTGATGAAGCTTGCGCTGATGAAAGCGAAGAATTCGCTGCCAATAATCCCAGACCGGCAACAAATCTACGACGAGAGATTTCAGATCGCATCAGTATTCTCCTGGAACAACAAAGTTAGAACCTCACTGCTGAAAATTTGCTTTTAATGCACGGGCCAGATCGTAATGCGCTTGCTTATCATCCGGACTCCATGCCAGCACTGCCTGAAACTCACGGACTGCGGTTGACCAATCCTGCGAAGCCAGCGCCAAATTGCCAAGCTCCTGGTGTGCTTGTACCAGTCCCGGCGCAAGTTTGGCAGCGGCGGCAAATTCGGATCGGGCCCCCTCGCTGTTGCCCATAGTCTTCAGCAACAAACCTAACGCGAGATGTGCCTGCGCATGATTCGGATCAAGTTCCAGAACGTGCCGAAACGCGGACTCGGCCTTGGCAACGGCCTGTTTCGAGGGTGCATCGTGTTGCAGCGCCTGCCCCAACTTGAAATAGGCTTCGGTGAATTCCGGGCTGGCGGAAACAGCTTCTTGCAGATTGCTGAGGGCCGTTGGGTAATCGTGTTTCGCCATGTTGTTTCCAGCCGTTTCCACCAGGACCATGGCTCGACCAGCATTGGCCTTCTTTGTATTCAGCTGTTGTAACGCTTCCAGTTCCTTTTGCGCTTCATCTTTCTGGCCTGACTTGCGAAGCGCTTGGGCAAGCGTAGCGTGAGCTTCTGCTAGATAAGGATTCAGTGCAATCGACCGCCGAAGCTCCTGAACGGCGCCCGGCAGATCATTTAATTTGAATAAGACGCTTCCGAGAAGATGATGGCCTTCAGCATCATCGGGAAGCTGAGTTGCTGCTTGCTGTAGTTCTCTGGAAGCCCCTTCCAGGTCTCCCGATTCGCGAAGAGCCAATCCCAGAGAGCGCCGCGCTAGCCCGTGTTGGGGATTCAGGTTTAGCGTCTCCCGGAATTCAGCTGCCGCAAGATCCAGGTCACCCTTAAGGCGTAGCGCGAGTCCCAAGTTGTAGTGATATTCGGGGTTTGCGGGGTCCAGCGCAACAACTTTGCGAAAATTTTCGACTGCACCGGCTAAATCTCCACGATCCGCAGAGATCTGCCCTATCGCAAAATAAATTCTCGCCTGTTGAGGCTCGAGTTGGTTCGCCCGTTGAAGTTCTTCCAGCCCTTCATCGAGGTCTCGCTTTTGACGAACGCCAGCCGAATTCTTATAGCGGTTCCATAAGTTCAGCCCAAGATTGTAGTGAGCTTCCCCAAAATCGGGGGCAAGCTTCAGCAACTCTCGCAATTGATAAATTGCGCCATCCATATCTCCGATTTTCGCGCATATGGCACTCAAACCATAACGAGCCTCCAGCAAGCCCGGGTTAAGTCGTAGAGCTTCCTGATATTGAACGATCGCTTCACTTGTGCGGCCGATCTGCTGGTAGGCAACACCGAGATGAAAGTACGGATCAGGAAAAGTGGGAGCGAGTTTGGATGCCTGTTCGAATTCACTGATGGCATCATTGAGTTTGCCCGCTTCGCCTAAGATGACACCGATATAGTCATGAGAGACCGCATCGTTGGGGTCGGCTGCAACCGCCGCGCGGAATGAGTTGAGCGCATTTTGCGCCCGTCCCTGCTTTATATAAGAGATCCCTTCCTGTTGAAGTGAAGATGAAGAGGACACCTTATCATTACCCGATTGCGGTTGTGCAATCGCGGGCAAGCACAGCGCCAATGCGAAAATGGTGAACATCCCTCTCATCGACTTATCCCTAAATCAATGTATCAATGCAAAAGTCCAGCCGTGATAGCGCGGTCACGAATCTCGCGCAATCCAGAATCCTCAGGAAAAAGCATTAGACCTTTTTTCAATGTTCCTAGGCCATCCTCAATATTGCCCGCAGTAAATTGGCGAATTACCAGATTTTGATAGAGCACATTGTTATAAGGAGCGATGGTCAATCCT
>Ga0157375_10002131_pt1 | contig 17095 bp, 17 predicted proteins | sample M35metaG_FD_115311 | JGI IMG/M metagenome (GOLD analysis project Ga0157375, IMG submission 115311) | Miscanthus rhizosphere microbial communities from Kellogg Biological Station, Michigan, USA - M3-5 metaG | ecosystem: Host-associated > Plants > Roots > Rhizosphere > Soil | place: USA: Michigan... | reverse complement strand
TGCTGTCGCAGAAATCGGGGATGGTGCACGGGGTCGATCCCGATCAAAGAGGAAAGATTTTGTGGCAAGCGCGCGCCGGGCAGGGAGGCACCTTAGGCGGCATTCAATGGGGCGCCGCAAGCGACGGCAAGCTCGTCTACGCGGCATTATCCGACATTGCCTGGCTCTCGCGAACCGCTACCGGCCGCAAGCCGGACCCCGCTCGCGGCGGTGGGATATTCGCTTTCCGTGTAGATAATGGCGAGCGGATGTGGATGACCGCTCCCCCGGGATGCGGTGACCGCAGCCCTTGCAGCCCCGCGCAATCCGCGGCCGTTTCCGCAATCGCAGGCGCGGTCTTTTCTGGTTCCGTGGATGGCCACATTCGCGCATACTCCACTGCCGATGGCAAGATCATCTGGGACTACGACACTGTGCGCGATTATCAGACGGTGAACGGCGCCCCCGGCAAAGGCGGAGCGCTTGACGCCGGCGGGCCGGTGATTGCAGGCGGAATATTATTCGTGAACTCTGGCTATGGACAGTGGAGTGCGTTACCCGGAAACGTTTTGCTGGCATTTTCGGTGGATGGGATATAGTTCTATCGCGTCCCGGAGGAACCGGCAATATTTGGTGGGCTGAAATCCAGAACGGTGTACCGAATCGTCCACTTGCCAGACACCGATTAGGGATGTGATGGATAAGTCTCGAGTGACGGCGCACTCGGAAGTAATCCGTCGCCGGCAATCCGTAAGAAGTAGTGGAAGTGTAGCCGATCACTTGGACACTATCTGATACACTCGGTGAGCTCCAAATGGACGTCCGAGCTGAAGCTTCGAGTTTCTAAGCCGGCCAACTTCCTCTAACGCGGTTTATGAACCCAAGACATTCGCGGGCTCCGCGTAGGTCTGTATGCGGCGCACCCTCGCCGATGCCATCCGGGGACACTTCAAAACCGCCAGCTCACAGGAGCAATGCGTACTCTGCCTTAGCTTGCTTCAAAAGGGGGATATCGGAGTCCGCTTCTTTCCAGAGAGCCAGAAAATCCTGGTATGCAACCCTTGCCTTCATGCTATCCCCCCCAGATGCGAGCGCACGACCAAGTTGCAATTGAGCTACTGCCCGCACCGGATCGGTGAAGACAATGCCAGGGTGGTCGAGTATCTTCTGAAACTCGGCGGCGGCCTCGGTGTATCGATGCGCAGCCAGAAAGGCCTGTCCACGCACGTACGGCGCGTATAGATTTCCGAAGAAGCCAAACCAACTGCCGGGTATTGCCAGATCGTAAGGTGCGGCGGCTTGCAGGTCTTCGAGCGCGCTAGAAGAATCGTTGTGCGTCAGGGCCAGCAGGGAGCGGATGATCGGAAGGTAGGTGAATCGGACGCAAGTATCCTCCGGAAAACGTTCTTCAAGATCTCTCATAAGGGCTTGCGGGCCCTTCGTGTCGCCCGAAAACGCGAGGGCCAAGGCGGATCCGTATTCAACGTCCCGGCTCTTCGAAATATCGAGAGCTGTTTTCGCGTTTTGCTGTGCTTCGCGGAAATTACCGAAAAACGCCTCGCGCACGGCGGCACTGGCCTGGAAGATTCCGGCACGGTCCTGCTGATGTGCCTGCCGTGCCAGGTCGGTGGCCCTGCGTGACAGGGATCTCGCCTGCTGAACATGGCCCGAATTCGCAGCGACCACGCCCTCGGTATTCGTCATCCAGTCCGCTGCGTCACTACTATCCTTCGCGGCAGTTGCTGCACGCTCCATTCCGGCATGATCGCCTTTGTAGAACGCTATCGCGTACCGCAAAATGAACAGGTCCGGCACTGCAAGATTGCGTTGCGAGGCTCCCTGAACAACGCGTTCCGCGTCTCGATATCGTTCCAGGAACAGTTCGGCCCATGCAAGATTGACCGGCCCCGGCGGGAAATTGGGATTGATCTCCGCCGCCCGCTGCGCTTTTTCGGCGGATTTCTCATACTTGCCCAGATACTGGTAAGCCACCGACAGTAACGTCAGAGCGTCTATCGCCCGGGGATATATTTGCGTCCACGACTCGCCTGTGCGCTCTACCTCCTCCAGGTTTCCGGTCACCACCATGGAATAATTCATGGTGATAAAAAGGCGTTCGGGGTCGGTCGCACGGCCGCGCAATTCGTATGCCTTGCGAAGACTCTCCGCCGCGAGAGCCGGCTCCGCGATATCGGCATAGACCCGCCCTAGGGATCCGTATGCCATCGCGAACTCGGGATCAATCTGAATCGCCCGCTGCAACAAGGGAACTGCCCCCGCGTTGTTCCCCGAGAGCCCCATTTTCCACGCCGCGCTGTACAGCTTCCAGGCTTCGAATGATGATGTAGTTGCTTCTATAAGCGGGGTCGCGTGCTCCTTCACAGTAGCGGACGACTCGCCCGCTTTGGCTCTGAACTTCGTAGCCAGTCGGCTTAAGGCGTTCAGAACATCTTCTTTCCCTGGTGCCTGAACTTGCTCGTCATCGAGGATCTCGCCGGATCGACAATTCGTGGCTCGCATCCCTAATACGTATTGATTTCCGAGCCTGGAAATCGATCCTTCCACCACGGCGGCGCTAAACGAGCGCTCACAGACCTCCCGTGCCACCTCGCCAATAACCGGCGTGTTATTCGGCCGGCCCATTTGTTGAAGTGTCCCTCGTATGCGTTGATCCGGGACAAGACTCAAGAAAGGCGATTGACTCAGTTCGACGGCCAATCCTTGACGGAGCGTTTGGTCAAAGTCGGTATCGCCGGTCTTATTAGCAAAATCTGCGACAACAATCGTGTCTTTGTCCGTGAGTTTGGGCGCGCGGCGACTGTAGAGATAACCCGCGATGCCCAATCCTACGATTGCGACCGTCGCGATCAGCGCGGCTCCCCATCGCTTGGAAACTCCGGCTCCGCGCCGCGCATCTGTGATCAGCCGTGCGGAGTCTATCTGCTGCTTCAACCGTTCGAGATCGGTTTGAATTTCCGAAGCATGCTGGTATCGCACTTCGCGATCCTTTTCAAGGCACTTGCTGATGATGCGCTCGAGTTCAGCGGGCAAACTCGCGTTCAGTTGAAGGGGAGAGATCGGAATGAGATTCAGAATAGAATCAAATACGCTCCCCTGCGTTTCGCCTTCAAAGGGCAATTTGCCGGTGGCCATTTCATAGAGGACAATACCGAACGAAAACAAATCCGTGCGCGGGTCCAGGCGCTCGCCTCGGATCTGTTCCGGCGACATGTGGGACGCCGTTCCCAGCACGCTGCCGGTAGCGGTCAATTGCTCGCTGATCGCGCGGTTGGGCAATGCCGTCAGATCAACCTTCGACGGATATTCGGCGGAGCCGACTTTCGCCAATCCGAAATCAAGAATCTTCGCGTGCCCTCGCGCAGTGACAAATAGGTTCGCAGGCTTGATGTCACGATGAGTGATCCCGGCGGAATGCGCCGCATCCAACCCGTCCGCGATCTCGATCGCGAGCGGAAGCAAGGTATTAATTGGGATAGGTTTTCCCAGAATCTGATTTTTCAGCGTGGTTCCACCAAGGAACTCCATGACGATAAACGATCGTTCGTCATTTCGCTCAATCTCGTGAATCGTGCAAATATTCGGATGGTTCAGAGATGAGGCCGCGCGCGCTTCCCGGCGAAATCGCTCGATCGTTTGTGGATCTCGGGCTAATTCCTCCGGCAGGAACTTCAGAGCTACGGAGCGGCCCAACTCAAGGTCCTCGGCCTTGTAGACCACGCCCATTCCGCCGCCGCCGAGTTTTCCCAGGATGCGGTAATGGGACACGATCGCGCCGGTGCGGAACTGACCGACTTCTTGGGTATCGTCACTCCGCTCCCGAACAGCGCCCTCCGCCGCTATTTCGATTGCCGGCCTCTCGAGAAACCCTTCTGCCTTTTGTTCCAACGTCAGCAGGGAGCGTGCTTCACGTTCCAGTCGTTCGTTGCCTGCACACGTGTCCCGTAGAAAGGCATCGCGCTCCGCGACTGGCCGTTGCAATACCGCGTGCAGCAGGTTATCGAGTTGCTTCCACTGTTCCGAATCCATCGCCCGTCCCGCCGCCGAGCTCGCGATAAAGCCAGAACTTGGCGATGCTCCAGTCGCGCCTCACAGTGGCTGGCGACACTTTGAGCACTTCGGCCGTTTCCTCCACACTCAGCCCGCCAAAGAAGCGCATCTCGATGATTTGCACCTTTCGTGGATCGAGACGGGCCAGCGCATTCATCGCGTCATCGAGGGCCACTAGATCGTCGGTTCGATCGCCATTCACAACGGCAACGTCGTCCAGGGCAATATGCTGGACACCGGCCCCGCGCTTTATGTTATGGCTCCGGGCATGGTCGACCAGTATGCGCCTCATCACCTGGGCCGCAACTGCGAAGAAATGGGCCCGATCCTGCCATTGCATGCGCTTGTAATCCACCAGACGCATGTAGGCTTCATTTACCAGCGCAGTGGTTTGTAGAGTGTGGCCCGGGCGCTCGCGCTCCATATAGTGGTGAGCCAAGCGGCGAAGCTCTTCATGAACAATAGGCGTCAGGCCGTTGAGCGCGCTCTGATCTCCATCGCTCCAGGCGCGGAGGAGCGTGCTTATGTCGTTTGTAGTCGGCTCGCTGGGCATTACCGCCCCTTACATCTGCATCGGTTGATTATAGCGCCGGCCACAGCTCAGAAGATTTTCCGGCTCTCGGTTAGCAAGTTTTGCGAGATTCTCCGCCTATTTGAAGTGGAGGAACAGATGAAAACGACCCTGATTTCGATTGCCGCGGGACCCTTGCTCGCGGTACTTGCTTTGGCACAGCCGAAGCCGAGCTACAAGGTAATTGATCTCGGCACTTTGGGCGGTTCCTATAGCGTTGGCTTCGGTATTAACAATTCCGGCGATGTCGCCGGGCAGGCTGCCACGCCCGCTCAGACCGATGGGTTCGCCGCAACCGCTTTCGTCTGGAGCAGGCAAAAGGGGATACAGGGCCTCGGCGTTTTTGGACCCCCGCTCTTTCCGGACTGCCCGACGTGCAGCAGCGATGCGGCTGCAATTGGCGCGAACGGCGCGGTGGCGATGGGTTCCGAGATTTCCACGCTGGATCCGAATGGCGAAGACTTCGGCCAGTTCAATCCGTTCAATCCGACTCACCGTGTGATCCGCGGGGCGATCTGGAGGAACGGCGTGATGACGCCGCTTCCCAACCTGCCGGGCGGCAACAACAATAATGTATTTTGGATGAACAATCTGGGACAAATCGCCGGAGTCGCGGAGACTGGGACCTTCGATCCCAGTTGCTCAACGGTTACGCCCTTTCAGGTCCGGCTCTTTCAAGCTGTAATCTGGGGACCAAACGGTGAGATCCAACGAGTGCTCTCTCCACTCGTATCTAAGGGCGACACTGTCTCGAATGCGTTCACGATCAACGACCGTGGCCAGGCCGTCGGCAACTCAGGTTTGTGTTCGACCACCGGTCTGCCGCCCTTCGCCGTAAGCAGCAGCACAGCATCGCATGCGGTGCTGTGGGAGAGCGATGGTTCCGTCCACGACCTCGGCAGCCTGGGAGGCGCACTCAACGGCGCCAGCAGCATCAACAATAAAGGTGAAGTGGTCGGCGTGGCGCAATCGCCAGCAGACGGCACGATCCACGCATTCCTGTGGACCAAGCGGACCGGAATGCTGGACTATGGCGCTTTTCCCGGGGCGGTCGCTACTGTGGTGGGCTGCTGCCACACCAACAATGATCGCGGCGAGATTGTCGGCTTTAGCGTCGAGCCAGCCAATCCGTACTTCGGGCGCGCACTCATTTGGCAAGGCCCACTGCCGAAGGACCTCAACGATTTCGTCGAGGATCCCGGCGCGTTTGTCCATTTGACAGGTGCTTCCTCGATTAACGATGCCGGAGAGATAGTTTGCCAGGGCATCACCAGCACCGGAGAACTCCATGCCTGTCTGGCCGTGCCGAAATAGCGGTGCACTGATCAACGAGAGCGCTTCGTGCGCCATACGACAATTGGGAACCCGAGTGCCTCTCATCGATAGGCGCCCGCCAGTTGCTTCGGCGCCGGCTCGCAGTGCCCTGGCGTTTAATGCCAAGGTGCATGCACGTGTGTGACCCGTAACAGCAATTCACACCGGATCTCCCAGCATTTTCAAATGGCGGCCGCTACTTCCTGGCCAGTAGGGCCGCTTCGTTTGTCCCGCGATCAACGGCAGCGCGCGGGAAGTTATCGTTACTACCAAAATGACTTCCGATAATGATGATTATCGGGGCATGTAAGCACTGCTTAGCGAGCGGGGGCCGGTCTCGGAGCAAGTAAAGTAACAATATCGGTTCTCGCGAACTACCTTTTGCTGTTCGCGTGGAATATGCTGAACGTGAGGTTTGTATGAGAGTCATCACTCTGCTTGTGTCCCTCGTCGCGTTTGGCCTCGTGCAACCGCTCACCGCTCAGACCGCGGCAAGCTGTGCGCCGGCAGGAAACATCCAGTTCGTCTGTGGGCAGGAGGGGCCGGAAGATCTGCTTCATTTGCCCGGCAGCGACTGGGTGATCGCGTCCTCTTTGGGCGGCAACGGCGGCATCCGTCTGATCAGCGTTCGGGACAAGACATCCACGCTCCTCTATCCGTCCTCCAGCGCAAGAGAGCGGTTGGACAGGAAGACCTATGATTCATGTCCCGGCGCGCCGGAGCAAGATGACAAGGTAAAGTTCACTACGCACGGTCTGGCCATGCGAACCGTCCGGAATTCGATCTATACGCTATACACGGTCCATCATGGGAAAAGAGAATCCATCGAAGTGTTCCAGGTCGATGCCCGCGGTAAGACCCCGGTTTTGACCTGGATCGGGTGCGCAATCGCCCCGGACCCGATTGGACTGAACTCTGTCGTTCCGTTGCCGGGCGGCGGCTTTGTGACGACCAATTTTGTAGAGCGCGGAGCGCATGCAAGCGCTGCCCGCACCAAAATGATGGCCGGCGAAAACAATGGCGAACTTTGGGAATGGCACACCGGAAAAGGCTGGCGCAAAGTGCCTGGCAGTGAAGCCGCGGGGGCCAACGGCGTTGAGGTTTCCAAGGATGGGAAGTGGCTATATGTTGCCGCGTGGGGAAGCCAATCCTTCTTACGGCTCTCGCGCGGGCAAACTCCGGCAAAGCGGGATACGGTTCCATTGGGTTTTCGCGTGGACAACATCCGATTTGCTCCGGATGGCTCCATTTTGGCAGCAGGCCAGGGACAACAGACGACAAACGTGGTGAGGGTCGATCCGGAAACACTGAAGATAGCAGTGCTCATCAATCAGCCGAATACCGAATCCTTCGGATCGGGCACCGTGGCAATGCCGATCGGCAATGACCTTTGGGTAGGGTCCTTCCGGGGCGACCGCATCGCCATATTTACGGCTTCCAAATAACTTTACTTCGATTCAATTATCCGCTGCACCTCCTTGGCTGGCATCGGGAACGCGATTTTCAGAACTTTTCGACCTCGGGGCCCAAAGGAATATCACCGGTTTGCGCGTTATACGTCAAAGCGCGAAACGAATGAGCCAGCGATGCGTATGAACGTGAGTGATCTCGCGAATTAAAGGGGTGGCACGATCGGCTGGCGAATGGCGAACCTCACACTTGCGGAGTTGGCTGCCCAATAGGAGAGAAAAGCCGGATGCGGGAAATGGTGCGAACAAACCTGCATCCGTTTGCGTACATCCCCACATGACGTTTCGCGATCCAAGGGTAGACCCCCAGCCAGGCGATATACTTTGCGGCTCGGGTCAGACACGGCGCATCATCGTCAGAACAGATTCCAAGGTGCTAGTCGACGGTGGCTTTTCACGCTATTGGATGCGCACGGAGCGTTGGCGGGCGTGGTGCGAGAAAAATGGCGCCGTAGCGATACCAAAATCGATCACTTTACGAACCGGGGCGCCTTCGCGTTCCATCACCAGCACATTCGATGGCTTCAGATCGCGGTGAATCACACCTTTCTGGTGCGCGTGTTGAACGGCGCGGCACACCGCGAGAAAAAGTTCCAACCGGTGCGCGATCGTTATCCTCTTGCCATCGCAACCGCTATCTTAGTTCTTTCGCCCAGAGACTGTAACCTTCGGGCCTGCGATTCCTTATTCGTGGCAGATGAGCCGGACAGGCTCAACAGAAAGAGGAAAAGACCTTATGAAAAGAAATACGACCATCCCGCTGGCACTGTGCCTGGCGCTGCTCGGCACGGGAATCGAGGCACGGGCGGACTGTAAACAGGTTCGTAGCAGCGACGTGGAGACCATCATTCCTTCACCCAACGATTCCTTCGGCAGGACGCTCGGTTTAGTGAATGGCGTGCTGAACGGCGCCAGTTCGGCGGTCGTCACCAGCCTCTCACCTGACGGGCTCCATGCGACCTCATCCGATGTGTTCGTGACCAACGGGGGCGATATATTAACTGCCACTGGAGCAGTAACACTCACTCCCATCCCAGGCTCTTCGAACGAATTGACGGAAAACGCGACCCTGACCATCACCGGCGGATTGGGCAAATACGCCGAGGCTTCCGGCACTATCACTCTTACAGGAAAGGCCGTCTTTGACAGCTTTCGTCGATAGGGGTTCACGCAGCCATTGAATCTGCGTCAGGTCGAACGATCCAACGTGGTCCTGGCAGAGCTTGCTGTTCCGCGACGGCAGGCTCAGCGGGACGGCCGCGGTTGGTGCGCGGGCCCAGCGATGTGCCTGTTTTGGAGCTAGTGTGGTTCTTCCGTTAATGCTGCACATCGGGCGGTTGTCTACTAGACGGTTTCTCCCACTCGCTTCGCGATCATCTCAACAGCGCGTTGCGCCGAGAGAGCGGCCCCTTCCTGCCAGGTGGTCAGGTGACTACAGTGGTCGCCAGCGAAATAGACACGGCCGTCTGGGGCGAGGAACTCCTTGTACGGTCCCTCATGATATCCGTCGCCGCGGACCCACGATCCCAGATTGAACGGGATCTTTGCCCAGGCCACGTACAGCGGTTTTGTCAGTTCCTTGCTACGTCCGGGATGAAGTTTTTCTACGGCTGCCCGAGAAGCAGCAAATTTGGCTTCCATAGAGGGAAGGCGGCCAAACTCTCCACTTTCAGTCCCGTAGCCCGCCACCAAAACACCCTTTTCCGAGAACATCCCGCCGCTGGGGTACCAAACGTTCGCAAGGATGGAGGCTTCGACACTAATCGGCCCCGTGGAGAGCCAGGAAATGCCGCCGTAGATATTGTTCTCCTGTTCCCAAAAGCGCCGGGATTCCCATGCGATCTTGTAAGCCGCGGCGTATCCCACCTGATTTATTGCCGAAACCACTCGCGGAGACAGGTCGTTCCGGGTCGCTTGCAGGACACTCAGTGGTATCGCGCAGATGCAGTAAGACGCCTCCAGGCTCCGTACAGCGCCGCGTTCGGCGTAGACAATGCGCACTCCGTTTGGAGTGTTCCGAATTTCCTTTACAGGGCACCCGTACTTGACCACCTTGCCTAATTTCTGGGCGAAAGCATAGGGAATCCGGTCCATGCCGCCCACGGGCTGAAACATCGTAGCTTGGTAATCCAGACCCTCTTCGAACATCACTCCCGGCCAGAACGACGCATCTAGCAGTGCGCGCATCGGCAACGGTTCCCGGTTTTCTTCGTCGACTTCGCCGGCCCCTGGTAATCGCCTCAATCCAGCCCGGCTGGAGCCGGCGTATACATAGTCGGACCGCAAGTCTCCGAAACTTCTTAGAAATGCAAGCATCCGCTCCCGGTCTTCCGGGGTGACGTCCTGATCAAGCGTGCCTTGGCGCGTCGCTTTGGCCAATAACTCGGCCACATGCCCTCGCGCATCATTGATGACTTCACGCTGCTCGATCGGCCTGCCGTCGAAGGCTTTGTCGCTTTGCAGGAGAGCGCTCCTCGACGTGTTCACTTCCACTTCCATGGCCACGCCCAGCTCCTTGCAGTAGCCGAGCATGGTTTGATGAAGCGATGGAATGCGTGCCGGACCGGCATTGAAATACTGCCCCTCATCAAAAGAACACTGCTGGACGGTGCCGTCGGTGAACTCTACTTTTGCGTCCCGCCGAATCGTCCAGTTGCGCCCTCCGGGCCGTTGGCGCGCTTCGAGCACAGTGCAATCGAACCCGGCTTTACGCAACTCGTAGGCGGCGACCAGCCCTGCGATTCCCGCGCCCAGAATCGCGACTTTGGTCCCTCGTCCTGTACTTGACGGGATTTTGAAAGGGGTGGTGACGGCGAGTGGGCTGGCCAGCAGATCCATTGATCGCATCGCCAGGAACGCCGCGCCATAGCCCCCCGTTCGCGCCGCGTGCCAGATCAGTTCACGCCTGGTCATCGCTCAAGAGTATACATCGCAAAAGACCGGTATCTTTTGAAGCGCACTGGAAACTATCGGGATCTGCAGTCGCTTTTTTTCGTATTGATGTTGTCGCGGTTAAGCGGTAATGTCCACATGACGTAGCTTCCGATAATGCCCGATATCAGGACCCAAAATGACCGCTTTGATTAGCCTCGAAAAGATAGCGCAGTGGCAGAAGTTGAAGACGCTGGTGCTAGACAGCGTCTCCTCACCGATCACAAAGCGCGTGTACAGCATGGCGCTCGATGAATTCATGGGCTGGTTCCAGTAGGCGCCCCGCCCGGGCTTCACAAAGGCCACTGTGCGCGCATGGCGGGTCTCCTCTCGAAGACCACGCCGTGCTGACTTGAGTCACTATCGCTGGCTGCCCCTGGATTGATGTTCAAAATTTTCGAGAAGGATTTTTTAGAAATTTCAGACGAGGCGAGCGCTGTGATGAGTAGCTGTAGGGAAGGCCCCGGCTGTCGGATCGAAAGGGGGCCTTTGGGGGAGATTCACCATAGGGACTTCCACAGGGACTCTTGTTCAATTTGATTCGCTTTGCTGGGTAGCAGTGAATAAGCGGCGAGTGTGCAGAAGGCCTGTTTGACGGAGTCTTCGCACACTTGCGGGTAGATACGGGTAACGGTAATCCATGTCTCCGGGCCGGACATGGTTTTGGTGGTGCGCCCGGAGGGACTCGAACCCCCGGCCTACTGATTCGAAGTCTAAACCAACTGCTATACCGTGCAACGTCATGCACTGAAAGCCCCGCCAATATTGGGTAATTGGTGTCCGCTGCATCTCCCTGCACTCACGGTTTAGGGCAAGACACGGGGCAAGACAAGAGGACACCGGAACGGATATCCACTTCATAGAGCACAGGCGAAGGTCCATATTAAAATGAAGCCGTGCCACAGACCCTTGTAAAGCTCGAAGGCCAGCCGGATGATTTGGCTGCTCTCGCCTCGCTCTCTAGCCCGGCATGGGCAGTCGTCGAGGGAGAAGAGGGCTTTCACCTCAGTTCGGAGGCTTGGGGACCGATTGAGGATCTTATGGAGGTTCTTGATCGCGCCAAAGAGCTTATCGAGATTCTCAATGGCGCGGCGGCGGTCTACATTCTGAATTTTGAACCGGTAAAACTATCGGGGCAGGTACACCGGCGAAACGATGAAGGGCGAACACTTAATGCTACGATCCAAACGATTACCGGGGGCGCTAGGATACGGCGCCTGCCGGAAGTCGCAGCCAATACTCCAAACTTGGATACTTGGATGGCCCTTGTTGAGGGGCAACCGTCAGTTCATAAAGCTCTCGCTCTATACGGAGGCTTGGAACGCACATGGAGAAATCTCTACTTGGTTTTGGAAGTAATCGAAGACAGCGTCGGAGGAGAGAAAGCCCTTTTGGCGTGTGCTTGGTGTCCTGATCCGACTAAGGTAAAGCAGTTTAAGGGTGTCGCCAACAATTGGAAGGCGCTCGGAGTCCATGCGCGTCACGCAACCGAACGTTTTGAACGTCCAGCAGTTCCCATGACTCTGCAAGAGGCAAGGGAAACGATCCGAGCTGTCCTAGTCGCTTGGCTTAGGACGTTCTAAATAGACTTTGTGCACGATATGGCAGACCCATTTGAAAGCTCAAAAGCAAAGATCGTGTGGGCCAAAGAACACATTCATAACCTCAATCGACAATATCGTTCACGCCGTCGAGGTGAGTGCTAACACATTGTATGAAGCAGCCGTGCTGGCGCTGGCGGAATTTCGAAAGGGTTGGTTGGTGGAAGTCTTACCTGGCCGAGCGACACGCTTGACAGTAACGGTCAAGTTACCAGCCATAAGTCACGAATTGACGGTGGGTAAATTGGAAGATTGGCTTGCGAGTGGAGGCAAGAGCCCGAAGGAACAGGTTGAGAAGAATAGGGTGAAGGAACTTTGAATCCCTAACGTGGCCGAATGGGGCCGGCGATTACCCGTCACAGCTTGTAATCGGAAGTTGATTTAGCAGGCGAACAAGCTGCTGTACCCAACGGACTACAGCTCGCAAAAATACCGCCTTCCAAAAATAAAAAAATCGGCGAGCTGTGCTGCGTAGGAAAATTGTATATACTGTCGGCTACCTTGTCGATATCTTCGAGGTTCCTGAAGGGAAATAAAATGAGACGAATTGCAATGGTCCTCACTTTCGCGCTAGGATCTCTGTCCTCATCCGCGCAACCAAAATACGTCGTAAATAATCTGGGTTTGGCTGGCGGTGCCACTACCTCCACATCCGCCCTTGGCATCAACAATGCCGGACAGGTAACTGGCAACTCGAACGTGGGACCCGGAGTCTCTTCTCGCGCCTGGCGCACGGCGCCCAACTCGCCGATCAATCCGGCAACCGATTTGATCCCCTTGCCGACTGGTGGGGTGACCAGTGGGCTGCTCTGGAATTCGATAAACAGCTCTGGCCAAGTCACCTTATTTGTCGTTAGCGACAGCAATGTTCAACATGCTTTTCGTTTCGATACGGATGGCAGTATCCACGACCTCGGCACTTTAGGCGGAACAGGGAATACATCCCGTGGCTTTGCTATTAACGACTCCGGGCAGGTCGCCGGTGATTCGACTTCTTTCGTTACAGCCTGCTCGGGAATAGGGGGCCGTAATGCTTTTCGCACATCCCCCAATCTTCCGATTGCTCCTGCGACTGACGGTTTGGGTACACTCCTCACCCCCCCATGCAGGAGCAGCTTTGCCTTTGGGATGAATAATGTAGGGGATGTGGTGGGTTCGAGTTCGGCAATGAGCGTGTCCACTCCTCAGTCACATGCCTTCCTTGCCGCTCCTGGGCACGCTATGCAGGATCTCGGAGTTCTTGGCGTCAGTCCGGGGGCACCGGATGCTCAAATCAGCTCCTCAGCCAATGCAATCAATAATTCAGGCCAGATAGTAGGAAGTTCAACCTACAATCACCCCGCCTCGGTTCCATTCAATGCCGTCCACGCATTTCTAACAACTGCGACGGGCCCAATGCAGGATCTGGGCACGTTAGGTGGCAACTCTAGCTCAGCCGCAGGCATTAATGCTTCCGGCCAGATTGTTGGCCGCTCCACTACAACCGGGGAAGTTGCGACACACGGATTTCTGTATTCCGGTGGCATTATGTACGATTTAAATAATCTCGTTACGGGGTCGAGCATGGAAATCAACGTCGTCTTCTCGATCAACGATCTAGGTCAAATCGTGGGCACGGCTGGCGGCATGGACGGCACGGGCATCGCCGTCCGGTTGGATCCGTCGGATGTTGCGGTTTCCGTTCTGGGAACCCAGGTCATTAATCTTGGTTTACCCAACGGAACACAAACCAGTCTGCTTTCCAAACTGCGAGATGCGATTGCCGCGATCCAGATCAGCGATTACTCTACTGCCATGGGCGATCTTGGCGCTTTCATCAATGCAGTCAATGCGCAATCCGGCAAGAAGATCAGTCCCACAGATGCCACGGCGCTGATTGCCGCCGCAAACAACATTCTCAGTGCGCTTTAGAAGCCCAAAATCTCTTTAACTCCGCGCACACGGAGTTTATGGTGTAGGGATGCTGGGGCGCGGTTCCACGTCTGCACTGATTTTCGCATGGGGCAGATTTGGCAGAAAGGTTTTGGGGGGATCGGCATCAGTGGCGTCCAGCATGGCCCGAATGTCATCCGTCAATGCAGGAGCCTTCTGCGCCGTCCCTGTCCCGATAGTGCGCCGGATTCCCTTGAACGTGTTCCGCACCATGCCCGATGCTGTGGGGGAGTCCAGCCCCATAGTCTTATGCGCTTCTGCAATAGCGTTAAGCCGCCGTTGTAGACTTCCAACCTTGAGCTGCCCCGAGCACTTGGCGATGTAGGACGCGACGGTCTCAGGTGACGCTGGTAATGCGCCGATACCGTATCGCGTACACCATTCGCAAAAATGCCTCCAGTCCGACTTGTACCCCCGCAATGTCGATTCAGCCTTGGAGGCCCGGATGAACTCCCGCACCTGATCCAGTGCAGGGGACGGAACCAAGTCCGCCCCCTTTTCCTGCGTGGGCCCAATGATCTCACCGGGCGTTAAGCCGTGCTCTTCGGTCCCGCCAGACGTTGCCTCACTCATGCTGCGAGACCTCCCCACTCAGTCTCCGCGTACATAATGGGCTCACCCTGTTCGTCCATCACCACGTAGCGATCCCTTCCGCTGAGTGGATCGTAGCTTGTGACCCGCCTGGAACACGGGCACGACACATTTCGATCAAACAGACTCAGGCAACGATAGCCGTTACAAATGCACGGTGTGTTCTTCGGCCTCATGCAGCACACTCCGCAAGCGTTGCGGCCCGTTGAATCAGCCAATCCGTAGCTTGTTGCGCTTTGGATGCTGCTGTAAAGATTGCGCGTTTGTCAGCCTTCAGGACCTTTAGCCATGACTGAATGTAGGCGGCATGATCGGCCCTAGGTTCAGTACTCAGCCCCAGATGGGCACATGTGAATGCGGCCCCCAGCTCGACTATCAACTCCTCGGCTGCATAAGCGTTGTCGCCAAAGCGTTTGCCGAGTTGCCGATCACATCGATTCACGTTCGCTGTCCAGGCTGAGCAATCCGAAAGCATTCAGTAGCGGTATGGGGGAAGACATCCAAAGAAGACAGGCTAAGCCAATTTAGCAAGTGCTTTAGATTGTGGTGCGCCCGGAGGGACTCGAACCCCCGGCCTACTGATTCGAAGTCAGTCGCTCTATCCAGCTGAGCTACGGGCGCGTTGCCTCATCGTATCATCAGAACATAGGTGACCGAAACTGAGATCAAGTTGCGCTGGAACGGCACCGCCGAGGAAGCGCGGGCCCTCATCGAAGGACGCGGCTATACGGTTTCATCTTCGCGTACCCTTGAATCCGATCAGCTCTTCGATCAGCCATCCGCCGCGCTGCAACAATCCGATCGGATCCTGCGCCTGCGAAAAACGATTTCGCCGGAAGGAACCACGCGCGCCATGGTCACATACAAAGGTCCGGCCACGCGCGACGGCTACAAGAGCCGTGAGGAAATCGAATTCGACGTGTCCGATTCCGGCACCTTCACTCTGGTACTTCATCGTCTTGGGTACCAGCCAACCTTCCGCTATGAGAAGTACCGGACGCAGCTCCGGGCCGCCGGCGAGCCGGGACTCGTCACGATCGATGAAACTCCCATCGGTATTTATTTAGAAATGGAAGGACCGCGGGATTGGATCGATAGTACTGCCGCCCGCTTAGGTCTATCCAAAGCGCAGTTTCTGACGGTGAGTTATGCCGGCTTGTACCGGGAATATCGAGGTCAGCATCCGGACGTGCCTGCCGATATGACCTTCCCTCTAGATGGTCCTTACACCTCTGGGACAAAATCACCTTAGATGGTCCCAAAGCTATTGAATGAAGGAGGGTGCAGTGCTATTCTTCATCTACCGGCTCCCCGAGTGAGTCGGGAAACGAAATGATCGAGCTAGTCACCACCGTAATCATTACCGCGAGTTCAGTGCTACTTTTCGGCTATTGGTTCCGTTACACTTGCCTGCTGATCCTGAGTGCGAAGACGACTCGAGATTTCGCCGGTCAGGTAGCAGCCGCAAATCAGCTTGGATTCCTGGAAGTGCAGAGTCAGCTTCGTTCCGCCTCGGTTAACTTGGATTCTCTGCGCGACACCCTGGATCGTGACTACGCCGTGTTGAGTTCAATGCTGAAACAGGTAAGCGGTTCTTCGGCTGAAGGATCCTCGCTCGAAACCAGCATGTTGGCAGTGAACTACCGCGTGATGCGCAGCTGGTCTCAAGTGATCGGCGTGTTCTCGCCGACGGCGGCCTGCAAGGCGCTGGAAGAGATGTCCATGGTGATCGCGCACTTTGCAAACTCCATGGGTCAGCAAGCCGAGGGCGCGGCCGTCTAGTCCGGAGCGCTTTATCCCCGCCCGGCGCTCGAGTGGTTTCGATTCCCCAAGTGGTTTCGATCCGTGAGTGGATTCAATCCCCCCCGCGCGGCGCGCGAGTGGTTTCAATCCCCATCGTGAAGTGCTCTCCCAGATACACCCGGCGAACGTCCGCATCGTTCCCCAGCGATTCGGGCGAGCCTGAACGGAAGATCCGTCCGTTATTGATGATGTAGGCGCGATCCGTCACCGCCAGAGTCTCCCGCACGTTGTGGTCGGTCATCAGGATTCCGATCCCGGAGTTTTTGAGATCGAAAATGATCTTCTGCAGCTCCAATACTTGGATGGGATCGATACCGGAGAACGGCTCGTCCAGCAGCAGAAAACTCGGCTCGATCACCAGACTGCGCGCGATCTCGACGCGGCGGCGTTCCCCACCTGAAAGCACGTATCCTTTGCTCTTGCGTACCTGCTCCAAGCCCAGTTGTTCGATCAGGCGATCCATGCGGTCGAGTCGTTCCCGCCGGCTGAGCCGAAGCGTCTGCAGAATTGCCATCAGATTGTCTTCAACGGAAAGCTTGCGGAAAACCGAGGCCTCCTGCGGCAGATAGCTGATGCCCTTGCGGGCGCGCTTGTACATCGGCTCGGCGGTGACATCCTCTTGATTGAGCCACACCTTGCCGGCATCCGGGCGCATCAACCCGACGATGGCGTAGAAGGTGGTCGTCTTGCCGGCGCCGTTGGGCCCGAGTAAGCCGACGACCTCGCCGGCCTTCACGCTGAGCGAGACACCTTGCAGGATCCCACGCCCACCGAGACGCTTGGATAGGCCTTCGGCGCGCAGCAGCCCGCTCTCCCGCTTGGAGACAACCTTCATC
>Ga0157375_10002128_pt1 | contig 17102 bp, 10 predicted proteins | sample M35metaG_FD_115311 | JGI IMG/M metagenome (GOLD analysis project Ga0157375, IMG submission 115311) | Miscanthus rhizosphere microbial communities from Kellogg Biological Station, Michigan, USA - M3-5 metaG | ecosystem: Host-associated > Plants > Roots > Rhizosphere > Soil | place: USA: Michigan... | reverse complement strand
TCGTCTTCTACAATACGAACGTCCTAAACCAATATTCATCGACGCCGCGCACGACCGCACGGCGCGCCGAGTACGAGCGACGGTACCGGCGATTCGAGAGGGTCCCGCAGCCTCGGCTGGCCGGAGCTACGCTCCGCGTCGAGTTTCATCCGGCACGCGGCGCGGCGGAGATCCGAGGTTCATATCGCCTCGTGAACGTCAGCGCAGTGCCGATCGACTCCATCCACGTCGCCACGCCGACGGCTGGCGTTCAAACCGGAGTGGTGACGTTCGACCGAACGGCTGCACTCGTCGTCGACGACCCGACGCACGGTTATCGGATCTATGATCTCGAACGGCCGCTCGCCCCGGGCGATACCCTGCGTCTCGACTTCGAGGTACGATCTGAGAGGCACGGATTCACCAACCATGGCGTCGACCCTTCGATCACGGTTGGCGGCAGCATGTTCACGACATCGTGGCTTCCGATGGTCGGCTACCAGCGCCGGCGAGAAATCCTGAGCGCGTCCGACCGCCGCGAACATGGACTCGCACCGCGTCCGTTGATCGCGTCGCTGTACGACGACGAAGGGCGCGAGCCTCCAACGCGCGGTGGTGGAATCGTCTTCGACGCCGTGATGGGGACAGATGAGGATCAGGTGGCGGTTGCTCCGGGCGCGTTGCGTGGCACGTGGACCGAAAGCGGCCGCCGCTACTTCCACTACACGACGAGTGCTCCGATCGGAAACGAGTGGGCTTTCTTCTCGGCGCCCTATGCCGTGAGCGAAGCACAGTGGAATCCGCCGGCTTCGTCGGGCGGGCAGAGTGTTGCGATCCGCATCTTCCACGATCCGAAACACACTGCGCACTTGAGCCGAATGATGCGGGCGGCACGCGCATCGATGGACTACTACGCGGAGCAATTCGGTCCGTATCCGTACAGTCATCTGACGTTCGTCGAGAATCCCGCGGGGCCGGGCACGGGGATGCACGCCGAGGCCAGCTTCATTCACTACGGACAGGGAATCGCTTTCTGGATTCCTAAAGATGACGAACACCAACTCGATTTCCCGTCGGCGGTGTTGGGACACGAGATGGGTCACGAGTGGGGCGTCCCATACGCCACCGTCGAGGGCGCGCCGTTTCTGAGCGAGGGACTCGCGTGGTACTCGGCGATACAACTCGTCAAGGCGTCGCGCGGGAATGAGCAGCTTCGCCAACTGCTTTCGTTCATGCGGCAACCGTATCCGTACCGGCCGATCCATCGCGGTGAGCCGCTGCTTCGCGCGCTCGATCCGTACATGTCGTATCGCAAAGGTCCGTTCGCCATGTACGCGTTGAGCCAATATGTCGGCACGGATCGGGTGAACGGAGTCATTCGACGTTTGATCGCGACGCATGATGCGCCGGGCGCACCGCTGGCGACGACGCTCGATCTGTATCGCGAGCTTCAGGCGATCACGCCCGACTCGCTCGAGCCGCTGCTGCACGACCTGTTCGAGGTCAACACGTTCTGGACGTTCGACACGAAGCAGGGCTCGGCAACGCAGACGGGAGACAGCACATGGCACGTGACGCTCGACGTCGAGGCGCGCAAAGTCGTCGTGGACAGTGCGGGCGTCGAGACACGTCTCCCGATGGATGAGTGGGTGGAGATCGGAGTCTTCGCGCCGGCCGAGAACGGCGAGGAATTGGGAAAGCCGATCTATCTGCAGAAACACCGCATCCGCTCTGGGCGGCAGACGATCACGGTAACGGTGCCACGCAAGCCTGATCGCGCGGGAATCGATCCGTACAACCTCCTCGACTGGGAGACGGGCGACAACATCGAGGCGGTGAAGATCGAAAGTCGCGGTACGCCGGGCGCGAACGGCGAGAGCAAGCCGAAAGCGTAGAGCTCGAAACCAAACCGTGTTGAGTTCGTACTTCGTGGAACCGTACTGATTCTCAGATCGTGTCTCGATCCGTGTGCCGCTGATGAGCAAACTCACCTCCCGTATCCAGCAGCTGCGTTTTTCCTGGCTGGACTTCAAGGTCGGCGGCCGCATGCTTGCGCGGTATCCGGGTCTAACGCTCGTTGGCACGATCGCGATCGCGGTGGCCATAGCGCTGGGCTCGCTCTACTTCGAAGCGCTCAACAAGTGGCAGAATCCGAAATTGCCGATCGCCAACGCCGACCGCGTCGTCTCGATTCGCAACTGGGACGTGAACGCCTTGGCGCCTGAGGGTCGATCGCTGCACGACTTCGCCATCTGGCGCGAGCAGGTCAAGACGATCGATCACCTCGGCGCGGCGATCACGTTCGTGCGAAACCTCTCGACCGCTGACGGACGCATAGAGCCGGTGCGAGGTGTGGAGATCACCGCGAACGCGTTTGGTCTGCACGGAACGCGTCCACTGTTGGGCCGTGTCCTCACCGATCAGGACGCGCAACCGTCAGAGCCGCCCGTTGTCGTCATCAGTCACACGTTGTGGAAGACCCGCTTCGACAGCGATCCGGCGGTGTTGGGTCGCACGGTGAAGTTGGGCTCCACGTCGGCGACGATCGTTGGCGTAATGCCGGAAGGCTTTGGCTTTCCGGTGAACGAGCGGATCTGGACACCACTGCGCACGGATGGATCTCTGATCGCGCCACGAACAGGTCCGTCAGTGTCGATCTTCGGCCGGCTCGCGCCCGGCGCGTCGATCGAGGACGCTCGGACTGAAATGGGCGTGATCGGCTCACGCGTCGCGCTCAGCAGTCCCGAGACGCACAAGCACTTGATGCCGCGCGTCACGCAGTACGCGAAGCCGCTCGCAGAAAGCGGTCAAATGTTGATGATCAGAAACGTGCTCTACGTCGTGAACGGCATTTTTCTGATGCTGCTCACGGTCATCTCCGCGAACGTGGCCACACTCGTATTTGCTCGCACCGCAACGCGCGGCTGGGAGATCACCGTTCGCACGGCACTCGGCGCGAGCCGCGGGCGCATCATCTCGCAGTTGTTCATCGAGGCGCTGGTGTTGGCCGGCGGCGCGGCGATTCTCGGACTCATCATCGCGAAATTGTCGCTGCGTTTTGGATTGAGCATGCTCATCGGGACTGACGCGCTGCCGTACTGGATCAATGACAGTCTGTCGTTGACTACCGTTCTCTATACGGGCCTGCTCACGCTGATTGGCGCCGCGATTGTCGGCATCCTGCCCGCGCTGCGTGTGACGAGAATCAACGTCCAGGATGCGCTTCGGAGCGAGAGCGCGGCGAGCTCAGGTCTCAAATTCGGCGGGTTCTGGACCACGGTGATCGTCGTACAGATCGCGATTACAGTTGCGTTCCTCCCACTCGCCGCCGGCGGCGTCTTCGAATCGAATCGGTTCCGGCAACGTGCCGAAGGAATTGGCGCAGATCGGTATCTGAGTGCGAGCGTGGACGTGGACCGCGAGCAGTACGGCATCGATTCGGCCGCATTCGCGGCGCGCGCGCGACTCAGATTCGATGAGCTCGAGCGGCGTCTCCTCGCCGAGCCGGGCGTCGAGCGCGTCGCGTTCGCCGATCGACTTCCCGTTCAAGACCAGTTCAAATATCAAATCGAAGTCGACACTACCACTGGTGGGCCGACGACGGGTCTGCGCAGGAGCACGCTCGTCCAAGTGTCCGGTGGTTTCTTCGCTGCGTTCGGCACGTCACTCGTTTCGGGTCGCGAGTTCACCGCGCGCGATTTCGAGAGTGGTCGCGTGCTGCTCGTGAATCAGTCTTTTGTTCGCAACGTCTTTGGTGCGCGCAACCCCATCGGTCAGCGGATACGCGTGCTCGGTGGTGAGGACAACAGCGTCGCAATCAAAGACTGGTACGAAGTCGTCGGCGTCGTCAAAGACTTCGGCTGGCAACTGCAGGAGCCCGCCGAGCAATCGGCGATGTATCGACCGCGCCTACCGACAGCGGGCGCGCGCACGGCGATCGCCGTTCGTGTTCGCAATCCTGAAGCATTCGGACCGCGGTTGCGCACGATCGCAGCCGAAGTCGATCCGACAATCCGTTTGACCGACGTTCAGCCGCTCGCCCAGATCGGCGGCGGGGAGGCGAAGGCGAACTGGGCGCTCACGTCAGTCGCGTGGCTGATCTCCTTCATCGTGCTGTTGCTGTCGGCGACGGGCATTCACTCGTTGATGTCGTTCACCGTAACTCGACGCACGCGGGAAATCGGTATTCGCGCTGCACTCGGCGCGAGTCAGAGTCGCATCGTCGCCGGAATCTTCTCACGCGCGTTTCTGCAGATCGGCGCGGGCGTCGTCGTCGGGAGTGGACTGGCCGCGCTGCTGGGCATCGGATCATTGCGCGAGGTCTTGATCCTCCTCGGCGCAGACGCCGTCATGTTGGTCGTCGGACTCACGGCGTGCGCGGTTCCGTTGCGGCGCGCGCTCAGCATCGATCCGACAGAGGCACTCCGGGCAGAGGGCTGATCCACCCAGTCATCCCGCTGCGCGCGCGGCGCAGCGGGGCTCTTTTCGGGTGCTTACTCCGGCGTCGGAATGCGAGTCGCGCCCAAGCGACGTGGGCGCGCGATGGTGGCGTCGACTTCACGCTGCGCGTCCGCAAGTCGGTTGAGATCTTCGCCGAGCACTTTCGCCGCATCGATCAGTGTGGTCAGCGGCGAAAGGTTCGTCGAATCGGAATGGAGGCGAAGTAGATCGAGCCGGATCGCCTCGAGTGCCGCGACGCTCTGCGAGAGATTGGCTGCTGCCCTCTTGCGTCGCGCGTCGAGCAGCTCGGCGTCCTTGGTCCCCGACGGCGCAATGCTCCCAACCAACTCGATCTCGGCACGTGCCTCGGCCGCTTTGGCTTCGAGCAACGCGACGGTCGCGGGCAAGTCGGGCAACTGCTCTCGATAGGCTTTCGGGAGAGCGGCGAACAGCTCGGACGCAGCTACGCCTAGCGCCGCCTCGGTGGCGCGGAAGACGCCCGCCCCCACCGCGCGTGATCGGTCTGGCGCACCAAGTCTTCGCGCGAGCCATTCACCAGCGCGACTGTTCCAGACTCTCTCACGGACTCCTGTCTGCCACCATTCGCGGATCTTCGTGGGAATGAATTGCACGCCGAGCGCGTTGCTCAGCGCCCCGAGAGCCATCGTGCTGAGCACCGGCAATGCAAACCAGGCGAAGCCAGTTCGATTCTCATGGATCACTCCTTGAACGAGCAACCCTAGGGTGACGGCCAGCCACGTTGCCGATCCCACGGTGGCGATGCGCAGCACGCGATGGCTGGGTTCTTCGACGTCTTGCCGGGCCACCGCTTCATTTTCTGCGCGCTCGCGGCGGGCCACGTCGAGTGCCGATCGTAGATCGGCGAGTGTATGTCCGGCGCGAAATTGTTTGCGCGCGAGGTTGAGGTGGAATCCGACGATCGGTAGAAGCGGCAACGAAGCGATCCCGGCCAAGAGCACGATGTCGGCGAAACCGGCGGGTCGGTTGCCGGTCACCCATGCGATGAAATTCGCCAACGTGAGCGCGCCGAACGCGCCGCTCCAGCCGAGGTAGGGCACGAGCAACGGATTCCGCGCCGCGAGCCAAGCCCGCAACGTCGGCGGCAACGCAGGCCGGTTCTCAGCCGGCGGAGCGAGCGCCGCCGCCAGTGCTTCGCCATCGGGGAAACGCTCAGATGGATTGCGCGCGAGGCACCGATCGATCGCAACGCCCAGCGCCGGCGGAAGTCCGGGCGCCGCGCGCACGATGCTCGGTGCGGGCTCGGTGGCCTGACGGACGAAGAGCGACGGCAGGTTCGATGTCTCGAACGGCAGTCGACCACTCACCGCGAGATATCCCACGACGCCAAGCGCGTAGAGATCGCTGCGTCCGTCGATCGGTTCGTTCGCCGCTTGCTCGGGACTCATGAAGTGCGCCGTGCCCATGAGCTTCCCGGGCTCGGTGTCGGGGCCCACATCTCGACCGCCGTGCGCGATGCCGAAGTCGGTGACCAATGCTCGCCCCGTGCCGGCTTCGAGCAAAATGTTGTCGGGCTTGATGTCGCGATGGACGATGCCGCGGCCGTGCGCATAGGCAAGCGCCCATGCCACCTCCCGAAGCACACGAGTCGCTTCGGCCGGAGGAAGCGGTCCGTGCGTTCGAAGGCGGTCTCCGAGTGTCTCGCCTTCGACGTAGCCCATCACGAAGAAGACGAAGCCGCCGGCCTCGCCGACTCGGTGAATGGGAACGATGTGCGGATGCGATAAGCCCGCAGCGGTCCGCGCCTCGCGGATGAATCGCTCGCGCGACTCGGTGGAACGCGCGAGATGCGACGGGAGGACCTTGATCGCGACATCGCGGTCCAACTGAACGTCGCGTGCGAGGTAGACGATTCCCATCCCACCGCGGCCGAGCTCGCGTTGCAGTGAGTATTCGCCGGCGAGGGCTTCCTGAAGGGCGAGGAATTCAACGGAGGGCTGCGTCATGCAGCTACAACGAATTAGCGCGTGGGACGTTTCGCTCCACGGATCGCTTGTGTTACGCGCTAGCGAGCACAGCCTCGGAGCTTGAAGACGGAAGGCCGCGCGATTGGACGGCCATCGGGAAGATGAGCCGGAAGATCGCACCGCCATCCGTGTTGCTTTCGGCGACGACCTTGCCCCCCTGCTGCTCGACGAGCGTCCGGACGATCGCGAGCCCCATACCGAGACCGTGTTCCTTCGTGGTGAAGAAGGGCTGAAAGAGGCGAGCGCGTGCTTCCGCCGAAAGTCCATGCCCGGTGTCGCTGACGAATACTTCCACAAATCCGTTTGTCATCGCCGTGCCGATGACGACGATCCGAGGGCCGTTCACGGCGTCTACCGCATCGAAGGCGTTGAGCACCAGGTTGAGGATCGCTTGCTGCAGCTCCACCGTGTTTCCGAGCACAGGCGGCAGATCGGGCGACAGCGCGAGGTCGAGGCGCACCCCTCGGGCGGCCGCATCGTGCAGCAGCAGAGATTCGATGTGCTCGGCGACGTCGTTGAGATCGACGGCGCTCGAAGCTGGGGCCTGCATTCGCAGCATGACCCGAATTTGCTCGATAGTTGCCGACGCGCGCGCCGCGTCAGCGACGATGTCTTCCATCAGCTCGCGGACGTCATCGATATCGGGTTCCGGCCCATTGAGAAGCTTCACTCCGGACTCGGCGTTCACACGAATGGCCGTGAGCGGCTGGCGCAACTCATGGGAGATGGTCGAGCCTAGTTCTCCAACGATGGCGACGCGTCCGAGATGCGCGACCTGTCGCTGGGCTTCGGTCGTCGCGGCCGCGGCTTTCGAGCGCGCGATCGCGCCGGCGATCACCTCCGCGGCCGCCACAAGCCTAGGCGCGAGCTCCGGCGGCCACTCTTGCCCAGATCGCATGCGGTAGAGCTCGAGCGCGCCCACGCTCGTCCGGGCAACGACCAGCGGAAGCTCGAGCCGGAAGGCATCCGTGCCGATGCCGCGTCCGATCGAGATTCGTTCCGGGAATCGCGTCCAGCAGATCCGACTCTCCGGCCGCGAGGCCGCCTCCGGGTACTGCACGAGCACCGCGGCGTCTGCCCCCGCGTAGGATCCGACGCGCGCGAGCGCATTCTCGAGCGCGCGCGTGGTGTCTTCTGGTGCGTGCCCCACGGCGTCAGTCGCGAGGTCCGCCATCGTTCGCTCGTACGCGCTCTGGTCGCGCAACGCGTCTTGCGCGCGACGACGCCCGCGCCGTTCCCAAAGCAGCGCGCCGATCAGAATCGCTTGCGCGCCGATGACGCTGAACAGCAACTGGATCTCATCCCGATAGCGTTCCCATGTCGACAGCACTCGGAAGCGAATCTCCGTTCCCGGCGGAAGCCCACGCTCGTCCAGCTTGAAACGGCGTAGCGTCCGCCAGTCGACCATGAACGGTGAGTCCACGCGCTCCACCGGAGGGAGCGACTCTCCTGACGCGGAGCCGAGCACGCGCACCGCAAGCCGACCGACAAGCATGCCTTCGTCGTCGTGCCGGAACATCGCGCCGCCGAGGACACCGCGTTCCAGCATGGGATCAGCGAACCCATAGATCGGAACCGGCGACTCACGCGCCAGTATGGCGACCGCCTCGAGTGGCACGAAGAGCTGGCCGCGAGCGTCCCGGCGAAAATACGCGAAGAATACGATGCTGCGGGCCGGCAACTGGCGGAGCGACGCGCGTAGCGAATCGAAAGTCTCGCCCTGCCGCACGACGACCTCCACGCTGTCGCGCATTGGGCCGATGCTGTCGAGCGCATACGCCAGCATGGCGGAGTCGATTGGAGACGAGCCCGCGATCACGAACACACGCTCGAGGTCGGGTTGGAGTCGCCGCGCCATCGTCAGCGTGCGTCCGAGCGACATGGAGAGCACGCGACCCGTCACATTTGCCGGCAGCGTCAATGTTTCGGTGGCCGTTCCGTATACCATGCCGAAGACGACGGGCACGCCCGGGAGACGCTGTCGCAGCTGATTGGTCGAGAACTCGAGTGCAGGAGACCCAACGGCAATCACGACGTCGACGCCGAAGCCGCCGTACTTCTCACCGAGATATTCGGCGAGTCGCGGCTCCTGCTTCGGGACGGGGAAGCGATCCAAGTCGAGGAACTCCACGTAAAACTCGATGGGTTCCGGCAGCTCGGCTCGCATCGTCGTGCGCAACCGCTCGATGAACACTGCGGCCGTCGGGGAATCAGGGGCGAGCGAGTAGAGCACCAGGACGCGCGTGGGACGTCCGTTCAGCCGTTCCGACGCCAAGGTCGCGGGACGTTCGGTGAGCTGTGCCAACCCCAACGCAGTCGGAATCGCTAAACAACCGATGGCGACCGCAAGGCGAATCAGCAATCGGTCACCGCGCACTGTCGAGTGCCAGAGTGGTCGAATACTCGCGCACCAGCGCGATGAGCGCGTCAGTTCCGAACGGCTTCCGCATGAAGCTGTGTAGTCCCGGCATTCGTTCCGTCAGCGAGGAAGGAATCTCGTCCATGGCCGCGACGAAGATGATCGGAGGGGGAGCGCCGTCAGCACACAGGCGTTCAGCGAGCTCGAAGCCGTTCATTCCGCCGAGGCGCACGTCGAGCACGAGGCACGAGGGCTCGTCGCACGGCGTCCGGCTCAGATATTCCTCGGCCGAGCCAAACGTCCGTGTGTCGATGCCATCCGCCCGGAACGCGCGCACGAGCGCACGGCGAATCGATACGTCGTCGTCTACGATTCCTACCCACGTGGTTGCGTGAGTTGTCGACACCAAGGCCATGTTCGGGTGGGGTAGAGGACCGCCTCGTTAGCATGTTTCGTAGCCGGCGCGGATGCATTGGACCAAAGTCCTATGAAATGCCGCCGCGAACCCGGAGCTGGGTCACAGTGTTAACGAGTTCTAACGCCGGTCATCGGTGCGAGAATGTGCTCGCGATGCCCCGCGAGGGCGCGGGCTCCTGAGAGGACACCAGCATGAGTTTTCGCGTCAGCCTTACCGCCACGGTCGCAACCTGCCTCCTCTCGAGCCTAGGGCTCGCGCAGCGAGGATTCGGTCCCGGCCAGCGCGTGCTGCTCGATGCCCACAACGCGTATCCGCAAAACGACCGCTGGAGCGATCGAATCGACCGCGCGCTGTCGACCGGCCTACCCATCGCAATCGAGCAGGATCTTTATTGGTCGAAGCATGGGACGAGCAGCCGCTTCGAGATTCTGGTCGCGCATGACTCGTCCGAGCTCGATCGCGCGCCGGCGCTCGAAGGGTATTTTTTCGAGAAGATCCGGCCGATCATGGAACGCGCGCTCGCCGAAAACCGCCGCGACGGGTGGCCGCTGATCGTGCTCAACCTCGACTTCAAGCAGAACGACGCACCGCTTCTCGACGCCGTCTACACATTGCTCGGCAAATACGAGGCGTGGCTGACGACCGCGCCGCGCACATCGACGCCCGACGTGGCCGCCCCGCTCTCCGTCGGCCCGTTGCTCGTCCTCTCTGGGTCCAGCGAAGCGCAGCGCGCGCGCTTCCACGACGCCGTTCCCGTCGGGCAACGGTTGCGCGCATTCGGCGCGATTCCGTCGGTGACCGCGCCTGGTGCTACGGCCGAGGAGCGTGCGGCGAACCTGAGCCGCATGCCCGCTCGGGAGATCATTGCGCCGAAAGCGTCCAACTATGCGCGCTGGGTGAACTTTCCGTGGCTCGTTGTCGAATTGGGTGGACCGACGCGTGCCGGAGACTGGAATACCGCCGACGCAGCCCGGCTCGATGCGTTGGTGAAGCGGGCGCACGCGCAGAATTTGTGGATCCGCTTCTACACGCTCGACGGATTTCTCAACGACGGCGACGGCCTGACGAAGTCCTACGACTTTGGAAGTGATGCCGCGGTGACGGTGCGATGGCGGGCCGCCATCGACGCGCGCGTCGACTTTATCGCGACCGACCACTACGAGCGATTCGACAGGGCGCGTCGCGAGCGGTAGGTGCGCACATCCTGCTACGGGTGTTGGTGACGACGTTCCGAGATACAGGACGAACGCGCGTCCGCGATTTGGGGCACATAACAGCGGCGATGAGAATTGTGGCATTGGCCAACTTCTTTCCCGCCATTGCCTTCGCTCAGTGCTTCCGCGTTTCCACCCGCGGCATCGCCAATGCACTCGGCTCGTGCACCCAGCGGTAACCACCCACCACCGCAGAGAGGTCTCATGACTCTTTCCTCGTTTGCCGGCAGGTTCTTCGCGTTCAGCTTCGCTGCCTCCTCGGTCCTTTCAGCGCAACAGTCGGCCGGCACACCGCCCCCGCCGGACTCGCAGTTCCGGCGACAGTCGTTCGGAATCCGGACAGACATCCCGTTTCTCGACATGCCGTACAACCTGTCGAATGGAGGGCGGGCGCCGAGCATGTCGCAATCGCTGGCAATTGCCGAGGGGTTCTACGAGGTCGCGCACCCGGCAATTCAGCGTGCCTTCGGAACTCACACCGTGCTGACCAACATCTCGCTCGTGCTCTTTGATACGTTCGGTGGAATGTTGCCGGCCGCCGATGGATGGCTGCACGAAGAATTCCACCGTTCCGTGCTCGGCAGCCGTGGCGTCAACAGCTTCGACGACATCTACAAGCTGAATCTTGTTGCAGACGCGGTGAGCGTCAGCCACGTGAACGACGCGGATCTCGTGAGGATGAAGTCGGAGCATCCGGCGGACTACGTCCGCGCCGCGGCGGCCGGTATCGAAGGGGAGAATCAGCTGATCGAGCAGTTGGAGAAGAACCGGTTCTACGGCGACTCGCGCGCCAACAATGTGCCGCTCTACTGGCTCACGAAGCTCAACTCCACCTTCTACGTCTGGTCCGGCGTCAGCAGCGAAACGGATTCACTCACCGATCAGATGAACCTGAGCGACGGGGTCGATATCGCCAAGCGCGATTGGGTCGGCCACGACTTTACCGCGTGGGTGCACGACCTATTTCGTCCGACCGAGGCGTATCAGGCGCGCGGCGTCCACCCGTCTGGCGTGGGCATCAACCGCTACATCCGGGCGAAGGATCTCACTCGCGAGGAACATGATTTCCTGGCGCGCGAGGGTCACCTCCAGCTACTCAACTTTCTCGATCCCAACCTGCTTGGCTTCGAGGGCGTGACGCTTCGCGACCCACGGAACGGCGCAGACGTGCGAGTGAATGCGAGCGCGGGCCACTATCTCACGTCGTTCGGACATACCGTCGACGTGAATCTCTTCGTGAAGGAAGGCGCGACGAACCTGTTCGTCGTGCTGCACCGCTACACGAACGGTGCCCGATCTCTTCCGGGAATGGAGGTTCAGCTGCTGGAGGCGCCAGTCACTGTGGCGGGGAAGGAGCTTGCGGTCTCCCCTCGTGCGGCGCTTTGGCTGCAGCCGCGTGACCAAGGCTTCCGCACCACCTCGTCTCAGCCAGGCGGGCTGTTTGCCCTTCGCGTCCGCAAAGCGACCGCCGCGCGCATGGCCGCCTTCGCGGAGCTCGAGGCAAAGACTGCGGGGTGGGTTGCCGGCAACGTGCACCTGGAGCGAAACGTGAGCCTGCGGATCGGCGCCTCGGTCAGGCTGAATTGAGTCGGGAATCTGCTGATGGACGCGCGAGCACATCCGCGTCCTCAGCATCGCCCGCGGAAGAACGCGTTGCTTCGGCGCGAGCTTGACGGGTTTCGGGCGCGGCATGCGCAAAGGTGATGTAGAAGCCACCCGCCTCCGTCACGCTACGCTTCCCGGACAATGACCAACCTGAACGACGAATGGCGACTTCGCCAACCTGCTGCTCCACACGCGCCGGGCCACGATCGCCTCGTGCCCGGCCCACAGCAAAACCAGGCGAATCCCTGGACCGATGACTCGGTCGATTCGGCAACGCCAACCATCGGAACCGGCTCGCCGGCCGCCATCAACCTTTGGCTGTTTCTGGCCAAAGCGTTCGTCGTGTTCCTCTTCTCGCCGGGAATCTTCGGCACTCTATACCCGGTTGCGACGGCAGCCGCTTTCGCCGCCGGTTTTGCGACGAACGCAGTGTTGCGCGTCGCCGCCCCGAATCTGGGCGAGGACGGACGGCGAGTGTTCTGGCTGCTCGCCGTCGTGATCGTGTTCTGGCCGATGAGTCGATTCGATCACCGGCTCGCGGACGCGCTGCCTTCGTATCGATTTGCGCGGCACGTCGCTCGCGTGGGGCTCGTCGCACTCGTGGTGGCGCTGTACAACCTCAATCCCAATCCCGGATTCCCGAGGTCGTTGACCCAGGCTTTCGCGGTGATGTCCGATCACCGATTTCTTCCGGTGTTGGGAGTGCTGATGGTCGTCGCGCATCTGGTCCTCACCAAGGCCACAGGGCTCCGTGCTCGCTGGCGCGGAGGGCTCGAGATCTTTCGGCTGCGCGCGATGGCCTGAAGATGCGGGAGCAGCGTTGCGTTTGAGGCCGCGCAAAGTCCGCGCGTTTCGTTGGCGAGCCTTTGAACGCGATTCGAAAACCCTCATTGGTTCATTGCGAGGATCTCGCGCCTCTGGAAGCCCGGCAGGCAGGGAACTCGTCATCGCTTGCATGGCTAAGTCACGTGATGTGGCACCAGCGCAACGATCTGCTGCACTCGTATGCCACGGTCCGTGGCGGAACGAGGAAACCTGAATTCGAATATCCTTCTGCGGCAACGATTTACAGACTGACTCATCCTTGGCACACCCCCTGCCATCCATCGATTCCTTCCTCCCAGCGGAAATGACCCATGCGATTCATCCGTAGGTCCGGAGCGGCCGTCGTGATGGCCTGCATCATGGGTCTACCGGCAAGTGCGCAGGTGGTTGGGACGGGAACGGGCGGGAATTTCTTTCCGTTCGGGGCGGGCACGGGAACGATCTACCAGCAGGTGTACACCTCTTCCGTGTTCGCGTCGGGCCCGCAATTCGTCAACTCCTTCCAATTCTTTTTGTTCTCGGGAGGCGGGCTGACACTGAGTAACGCCGTGTACACCGTCTTCCTTTCGACCACGTCGGCGGCGGTCGACGGCTTGAACACAGTAAACCTCGACGCCAACCGTGGGGCGAACAACACGCTGTTCGGCACCTTCACACTCGGCGGCGTCGCACCATCCACTCTCGTCTTCGCCGGCACGCCGTTCGTGTATGACCCGTCAGCCGGCAACCTGTTGATCGACATGCGGATCTCAGGACAGACGTCCGAGGGCACTGCGGCCTTCCGATCGAACAATGGTGACGCGGGGGGCGTCTACAGCCGAGTGTACAACTTCGGCACTGGCACGTCCGGCTTTGGACTGCAGACCGAGTTCTTGACGACGCCGGTCTCGACCGTCCCGGAGCCTGCGACCCTGGCTCTGGTGGCAACTGGTCTGGTCGCGCTTGGCCTGATCCGCCGCCGCAAGCAGCGTGTCGTCTAGGTCAATTCTGGCGCCGCGGTAGTATCAACCGGCGCCATCGGAAAGCGCAGACGAAATCCTTGCCCGCACGGTAGGATCGAGCTCGAAGGAAAGGCGCTCGCGCAGCCGGTTTTGCGCCTCGGCTGTTCCGATGCGCCGGAGCGCCCACGCCGCGTGTATTCGCACCAACGGCTCACGATCGCCTAATGCCACGGCGAGTGAGGAAATCCTCGCTCGCGCCGGAATTGCCGAGTACGACGGACGCATTGCGTTTCAAACCGCGCAATTTCGCGCGCTTCATGGGCGAGCCCTTGAACGCCGTTCGAAAATCCTCATCGCTCATCGCGAGGACGTCGCGCGCCAAGGTCCGTGCATCCTTCCCTGCGAGTGCTTCACGCGGGAGAAACGCGTCCTCGCGCAACGGCAGCGCGAACTTCTCGTTCCACGGACGCACGTCCTGGGAGTTGTGCCGTTTCACCGATTTTGAAATTCCGCTCGTGACGGGGACACGAACTCTCGCCCGAACAAAGTGCTAGCGGCCAGACGGCGTCATTCCACCTCTCGTGCCCTCCGCCCTTCTGGCGGGAGAAGCGATGCCGCTGTCAATTGGCCGGATGTTTCCACGCGACCAACTGCAGGGCGCCTTCGGTGCGACCTACACCTTCGAGCGCGAGCTCGGCGCTGGAGGTATGGCCACCGTCTATCTCGCTCATGACGTCAGGCATGACCGGAAGGTCGCGATCAAGCTGCTCCATCCCGACCTTGCCGCCGCGTTAGGCGCCGAGCGATTTCTGGCCGAGATCAAGACCACCGCCAACCTGCAGCATCCGCATATCCTGCCGTTGCACGACTCGGGGACGGCCGGCAGCCACCTGTTCTATGTGATGCCGTTCGTCGAGGGCGAGACGCTCCGCGATCGCCTCAGGCGTGAGAAGCAACTTCCCATCGAGGATGCCCTGCGCATTGCGCGCGAGGTCGGCGATGCGCTCGGCCACGCGCACGCGCGTGGTGTCGTCCATCGCGACGTCAAACCCGAGAACATCCTGCTGCAGGGTGGGCACGCACTCGTCGCCGACTTCGGCATCGCGCTCGCGGTGCAGACGGCCGGGGGCCAGCGAATGACGCAGACCGGTCTCTCGCTCGGCACGCCACAGTACATGAGCCCCGAGCAGGCGATGGGGGAGCGAGCGATCGATGCGAGAAGCGACGTCTATTCGCTCGGTGCCGTGCTTTACGAAATGCTCACGGGCGATCCGCCGTTCACCGGGTCCACCGCCCAGGCGATCGTCGCAAAGGTGATGACGGAGAAACCCGTGACGCCGCGCGCCGTGCGCGACACGGTGCCGCCCAACGCGGAACACGTGGTGCTCACGGCATTGTCGAAGTTGCCCGCCGATCGTTTCCCGAGCGCCACGGAGTTCGTCGCCGCGCTCTCACATGACGCACCCAGCAGTTACGCGGCCTCGAGCTATGCCGAGCCGAAGCGCCCCGCGAGGGCGCGCGGCCTGGCTGCCGTCGGCGGGACGCTTATCCTGCTGTCGGCTGCCAGCGGCTGGTTCGTAGGACGCCGCGGCATTGCAACGCGTCCGGCGGCGACGACGGCGACGCGGTTCGCCCTCGAGAGCCGGCCCGGCGAACGAACTCCGGTCATCCTCGGCAAGAGCTTCGCCCTGTCACCGGACGGTTCAACCCTGGTGTACGTGGCAACGCGCGACGGGCAACCGCAGCAGCTCTTCCGCCGCCGCTTCGACGAGCTCGAAGGAACCGCGATCCCGGGCAGCTCGGGCGCCAGCGATCCGGTCTTCTCCCCCGATGGAAGGTGGCTCGCCTTCATCACCGGAGCGCAGCTGGTGAAGCTGCCACTCGAAGGTGGAGCGCCCATTCGCCTGGCGGGAGTACCGGCGAGCACGACGCGCGGTGTCGCATGGAGCTGGAGCGGCGAGATCATTTTCGCGACCAACGCCACAACCACGCTCTTTGCCGTTCCGCAGGACGGTGGCGAAGTGCGCCAGGTATTCACGGCGACGGGGAAGATGGGACTTCGCTGGCCGGTGGCCGTTCCCGGAGCCGACGAGGTCCTCTTTACGATGTTTTCCGCGGCGGGCGATACGGTGCAGGTGTGGGCAGGATCGCTCGCGGATGGCACGGCGCACATCGTCAGCAAGGACGCGTACGCCGCGCTCGGCCTCCTCGATGGCAAGCTGACGTACCTCAGCCGCACCGGCGAAGTGATGGCGGCGCCATACGACTCCAGGACGCGGGTCGCCACGGGACCGGGCCTGCGAGTCGCGAGCGGAGTCCTGATGAGCACCGGTCTCGGCCTCGGTAACGCGGCGCTGTCCGCGTCGGGCGACCTGGTCTACCGCGATGGCGCGAGCTCTTCGCAGCTCGTCTACGCGAATCCGCAGGGGGTGACGCGCCCCGCTGCCGCCGATACTCTCGGCTTCGAGAACCCACGGTTCTCGCCCGATGGGCGACGGATTGCGGTGTCGGTCCAGAACTTCAACCGCAAGACGATCTGGGTCCTCGATCGCGCCAGCGGAATTCTCTCGCGCCTCGGCGAGGACGAGGTCGCCGCAACGCGCGACAGACCCGAATGGACCCCCGACGGCAGCCGCGTGCTGTACCGACGCAACGTGCCCGCCGGCAACGGCTATGTGATGCGCGCGGCCGACCGCGGCTCCGGCGAAACCCCCGTGCCGATGCCGCACGTTCCGGTGAATGAGTTGGTGATGGCACCCGATGGACGCACGCTCCTCGGACGCGCAGCAAGTGGCGTTGCCAATAGCCAGGATCTCTGGTGGTGGACGCTGTCCGACACCACGCCGCATCACTTCACGGAGTCACCCGAGTTCGAGACCGGCGCTCGCTTCTCTCCCGACGGGAAGTGGGTGGCCTACAACGCCGAGACGGCGGGACTGCGCGAGTTGTATGTCTCACCATTCCCTGGTCAGGGCGGGCGCGTGCAGATCTCTCGAGGGGGAGCCGGACTTCCCGTGTGGGGGCGCGACGGTCACACACTTTACTATGCGCAGCAAGGCCACCTGATGGCGGCGACCATCTCATTCGCTCCCACTGTTACAGTGTCCGGAATGCGCTCGGTGCTGGATGGCGACTTCGCGCTCGACGACGCCCTGCATGCGCCGTTCGACGTCGGCCCTGACGGAACCATCCTGCTCGTGGGCCACCTTCGCGATGCGAGGAACGTGGTCATCCGCGACTTCGGCACCGAGATGCGCAACCAGCTCGCCAAGCAAAGCTCGAAGTAAGCGTTTTAGAAATCGTCATCAGGGTCCT
>Ga0157375_10002127_pt1 | contig 17102 bp, 14 predicted proteins | sample M35metaG_FD_115311 | JGI IMG/M metagenome (GOLD analysis project Ga0157375, IMG submission 115311) | Miscanthus rhizosphere microbial communities from Kellogg Biological Station, Michigan, USA - M3-5 metaG | ecosystem: Host-associated > Plants > Roots > Rhizosphere > Soil | place: USA: Michigan... | reverse complement strand
TTTGCCGTCGACCCCGAGAAACAGGATCGTAGGGCATGCAAAGCTCAAGTCGTGCACTGTGTAGCCGTATGGCACGTCAAGCGTCGCCAACGCGGAAATGATGCCGCTTCGACACCCGGAAATATTGTGGAGATGGACGAGATCGACGGCCAATTGCTCGCACAGGCTGCCGACGAATCGAGGCCACGGCTCGCCCTCCGCGCGGACTCGATCGAAGGTGCGAACGACGCCATCGGCGCGCTGCTCCTCCACCCGCCACGCGTCGCCGAGGGCGAACGCCAGATAGTGACGATACCGTGTGCGCGTCGAGTCGATCAGAAAACGGGCGTGGTGCTCGGTGCCTCCTCCGTGACCGTGAATCACGTGCAGCACGCCGTGCACGGCGCCTCCCGAGCGAGAACTCGCGGAAGCGTCCTCGCCGCACGGTTCCGTTGTGGCGGGCAGTTTCAACCGCTGCCCCAGCGGTGGGGCAGCCGCACGAACCCCATCTCGCGCGTCGTGCCGGTGACCACGAACGAACGCTCGACGCAATCGAACAGGCGCACGCCTTCCGGGTCGAGCGCGTGCGCTCGCACCAGGTACTTGCCGGGCAAGAGACCGACGCGAGGCAACGTCAGGACGAAAGCGAAGCGGTGCTCGGCGATGCCCGACGGCGAGACTCCATCCATATCCGTCGCCACTCCGTAGATCGGCGTGCCGTCGGCGCGCACGATTCCGATCAGCACGTTCGGCGTCCGGCCGTCGGGCGAGAAGACGTCACCGGAGATTCGAAGCAGGCCGCCGTCCGCCATCGAGTCGCCCGGCTCGAACTCGAGCGACTGGATCGCGTACACGCCCGCCGCGATGGCCGTCGTCTCGGCGATGGGCCGTTTCGCCTGCGCAGCTTTCTCCTCGTGGAATGCGAGGTAAGCCTGGGTGACTTCCGCCGCGGGCCCATAGCGCTCGGTTCGGCCCTGCCTTAGCCACAAAGCATCGCGACAGAGCTTCTGCACGTGATACATGCCGTGCGAGCAGAGCAGGAGCGTGCCGCCGTCCCCGAGATAGCGCTCTAGCCAGGCGACGCATTTCTTCTGGAATGACTCGTCGCCGACGGCGAGCACTTCGTCGGTAATGAGCACGTCGGGTGCGAGCGCGGTCGCCACCGCGAAACCTAGGCGCACGATCATCCCGGACGAATAGTGCTTGATCGGGTCATGGATGTGCTCGCCGATGTCCGCGAAAGCGATGATCTCGTCGCGCTTCGCGGCGATCTCGCGCGCCGAAAGCCCGAGCAGCGCCGCTGCAAGCTCGATGTTCGCGAGGCCGGTGTAATCCGGGTGGAACCCGGACCCGAGCTCGAGCAACGCGCCCACGCGGCCGTCCACGGACAGCGTTCCGCGCGTCGGCTCGATGACGCCGGCGATGATCTTCAAGAGCGTAGATTTTCCCGCTCCGTTCTCGCCGATGATGCCGAGCGATTCGCCCCGCTTCAACTCGAGACTCACCCCGTCGAGCGCGCGAAAGACTCGCGCGGCACTGCGGCCCGCGAGGAGGTCCCAGACGAGGCGAAGACGGCCGCCGCGAGCGTCCACTTTCGCGTAGTCCTTGCCGACGCGGTCGAGTTTGAGGAGCGAGCCGGTCATCGGTCGACGCGCAGCTACAGGAAATCCTCGAAGTGCGGCGAGAGTCGACGGAACACCCAGCGGCCGCCGAAAAAGAGCGCGATCGCGACAGCGAGCGCGACGGCGTCGCCCGGCCGCGCCGCGAGGTTGCCTTCGAGCAGCGCGTCGCGCAGGCGGGCGACCAGCCAGCTGAACGGATTCGCCGCAACCCACGGCCGCATCGCTGCAGGCACGAGCGACAGCGGGTACAGGATCGGCGTGAGGTACATCGTGATCATCAGGAGTGGCACCAGCACGTGTTCGACATCGCGGATGAAGACCTGGAGCGCAGCAAGCATTAGCGATAGCCCGGCCACCGCAATGGCGAGCACGAACCACAGCGGGACCGCGAGAAGCAGCCCTTCGAAACGCACCGGCTCGCCGAATGCGGCGAGCGCGGCGAGCACTCCGAGGTAGCCGGCGAATTGCAGCGCGAGGGTTGCGCCGATCGAGGCGTAGATGACGATCTCGTGCGGAAACGCGACCTTGCGGATAAGTCCCGAATAACCGCCGAGACTGACCGTCGCGCGCACGAGGGCCTCCTGCACGGCAAGCCACGGCCAGAGCGCGACGGCGACGAACAGCAGGAAACTCCTGCCGTCGGACCCGCCCGTGCGAAACACGGTTGTGAAGACGAAATGGTAGACCGCGAGCAGCGCGAGCGGATGCAGAAGCGCCCACGCGAGCCCGGTGGCGCTTCCGAGATAGCGCGTCGTGAGCTCGCGGTGGAAGAAGTTGGCGAACAGCGCGCGGTCGCGGGCACCGGCCGCGCGGCGCGACGCGGCAGTCCTGTTCGAACCATGGATGGAAACACTTCGGGATGCGCCCGTCATGGCGGCAGCATAGCAAGAGCCAGTCCGCTTCCGGACGGCGATACATCGCGCACTGGCGAAAGCTTTTGCGCCAGCGCCACCTTCAGGACGACGCGCTACTTCGGTGGCGAAGCCGCAGCAGGCGACGCGGCGTTGACCGGCGGCGGCGGGACCACGACTTTGGCTACGAGTCCGTCGACGGCTTTCTGGTTGATCTCGAGCCGCGGATTGCGCCGTATCGCCGCGACGACGGAATCCCGCGCATCGTCGATGTACTTCCGCCGCATTTCGCCAAGAATCAGGGACCGCACTTCGTCGAACGACATCTGCCGCGCAGGTTGACGACCCTCGAGCTTGATCACGTGATAGCCGAAGCGCGTGAGCACAGGCTCACTGACATCGCCCGGATTCTTCAAGGCGAATGCCGCCGCTTCGAACGTGGGGTCGAATCTGCCGCGCGGACCGGAATCGAGGCGGCCTTTGTTGCGAGTCACGGACGAATCGTCGGAAAGCGTCGGGGCAAGCTGGGTGATGTCGGTGCCGGCCAGCAGTTTTGCCCTCGCATCGTTGGCGGCAGCAAGCGCTGCATCCTTGCCTCGCTTCGTAACGTCGAAGAGGATGTGCGAGACATCGATCTCCTCCGGAACCACGTATTTCGCGCGGTTGATGAGATAGAGCTCGCGAGCGCGAGCGACGTTCTTTTCCGTGGCGCGATCGAATTCGGCTCCCGCCTCGTTCTCGATCCGCTCGACCATCAGGGCGGCGAGCGCGCGATCGGTCTCGAGCATCAAGCGCCGCTGGACGACTGGATCCTTGTCCATCCCGCGTTCACGCGCGCGATATGCAAGCGTACGGTTGACCAGCAGGTTGTTGAGACTAGTCTCGACGCGCTGCGCGCTGGTCGCGAACGCGAGGCGCTGGTCGGCCGGAACGCGCGTCAGCTCGGCGGTCCAATCGGACCGATTCAACACCGCCTCAGGGCTGCTCACCAGAACGTCGTCGGCCAATTCGGTCATGGCGAGCGACGAGAACGCCACAAGAAGGGATCCGGCGATAACGGACGCACGGGGAAATCGTCTTCGTTGGTTCATGTTACTCGACCATCGCTAGGTGAACCTGCAACAACGGGCGCGTGAATCCTTGGGCCCAAAACATTGGGCCCCCACCGCAGCAGGGGCCCAAGGGAGACGTGTGGAAACGTCAGTGCCTGGCCGGCTTTTGGAACTCGAGTCGAATGTCGCAGTAGGGATAATAGAGCCGCCCCGGAACGCACGTTGCCGTCCCGTAGGGCGAATCGGCGGTGACACGGTCGCGCCCGGCCACATTGATGTAGTACCGCACTCCGGGCGTGAGCGACACGTCTTGAGTTTGACCCGTCCAGAAGCGGTTAACCGCTCCGACCCCATACGTTACCGTCGGGCTCGTATCCGATGCCGAACCGGGGTTCTCCGCGTAGAGCGTGCAGGGAGAGGTCGAGATCGCAACCGTCAGCACGTTGGTCATGTTCGGCGCGGGGTAGCCTGTCGCACTGATCAAGGCGATGTTGGGCGCGTTGTCGTTGGGACCTGTGGGAACGAAGTCGACCACGAGGATGCCGTTGGGTCCGAGTCCAACGCCACCGTCGGTATCGGAAGTAATGTACGTGTCGAGGCTATGGCCGGAGTTCGATGTCCAGTCCCACGTGGACCGGATGGTCTTCGCGAAGCCGTACGCTGCGCAAATATTTCCCCCGCTTCCCGCAACGACAGGAGCAGCTGCTGCATTTACTTGAACGGCGGCTTGCGCCGTTACCGTTGGACCACCCGACGTCGCGGTAGCGACGGCGGTAATGGTCCACGTTCCGGCTGCGGGAAGCACGACAGAGTTCCCACCCCAGCCCGAGATCCCATTTGCAAACGCCGCATTGCCGGGGCCCGACGCTGACCAGGCGACCGTCGCAATCGTTCCATTCGTACATGACACCATCAATGGAAGCGAAGTGCCGGCCGTAACCGGACCGGCGGGTGCAAACGTGCAGGCAAAGGACTCCGGCCTAGGCGGCGGGTTCCCGACAGGCGAACAGGTTAGCGTGCGAGTACTCGCGTCCCAACTCCAGGAGCAGGTGCCTTGGTCATTGATAGTGATGGACGCGCCAAGCGCCGTTGACGACGGAAGAGATGACGCTGATGCGACCGCAAAGATCGCCGCGCCCGCGAGCGCATGGGTGAATCGGGTAAATTTCATTAACACTCCTGGAAGCGAAGGTTAGGCATGATCGGCTAAATGTATGTAAAAACAGCACCTTACGCTATTATATGCGTAATCCACCTTAAAAGTGTAGCGCGCTGCTTTTTGTAAGTCAATCGCTGCACCAAAATAACCTCCCTCCCCGCAGCCTTTGTGGGTCATGTTGTCGTCGAGCAACTCTCGATCACGACATGAAAAGGGCGGGACCCAATGTTTGCGTCCCGCCCTGTCCAAAGGCGACAACCGTGTGGTTGTACTACCGTTACGGCGTAGTCCTCTTCGTCGCGTGGTGCGGGAAGTTTGCGCCAAACGTCGACAGGAACGTCTTGCCGCCGATAGTCAGAGCATCGTTGTTGAACGTCTCGGCCGCAAATCCGACGACCGGCAGCCCGAAGTAAGTCGCAGTCTGACCCAGGAGCGGCGCTGCAGCACCCGTCAGATCGACGATGGTCGTGGCACCGGCCGGAGCCGCAAGAGCATGCTCGTTCGGAACCGCGGGACTGTTGAAGCCCAGCGTCGCCCATCCATTCGTGAACGGTGTGGTTATGTTGGCGTGGTTAGACGAGCCAAACACGTTGCTCGTGCCGAAACCGATGCTTTGAGCTTCCCAGCACATCGTCGGTCCTGCGGACGGGCCAGGCTGCGGCGAGAAGTCCGTGTTGGTGATGATCTGCGGCGAACCCTCTTCGCGGTTGAACACGACACCGTAGAAGTTTTCGCACGCGCCCACCTTGCTGATGTAGGTGGACGTGAACGGCGCATTCACACCAGGATTGACGTAGCTGAACTTCGTCGGGAACGTCGCGATCCAGCTCGTCTGCGACTTCGAGCCAACGTCCAGCACGTATTCGTTGGTGATCGCGTTCGCCATCAGCACCGCGGTCACGGCGTTGGTCCGGCCAAGGCCGGCAACGGGCCAGGTGGTCTGATACAGCTTCGAGCCCGAGATCGTGCTGCTGATCGCCGGGTTGGCATTCGCGTACGTGGGACTCGTCGAACCGGTGTTGAAGTACGCCGGGATGTTGTTGAAATTGTCGAGCGCCGTTGCAGAGGGCGAGTACGCGCCGCCACCCGCGGGGCTCAGGATGATTTCGCTGCCGAAGAGACCACCTCCGGGAGGAAGCTGGTCCGCCACGATACCGGCGGTCGCGTCGGTGACCTTCGAGCAGTCCAGCGGAACGCCGTTTGAGTGCGTGGAATTGACGGCAACAATGCTTCCCTGGACGTAGTCCGCCATTTCGAAGATTTCGAAATAGCCTTCGGCTGTGCGCGCCACGCCATTGTCATTCGACTCGAGCGTGATCGTGCGGAAGTCGACGCCGGCTGCCGGGAACGTCGGGATCGTGCAGCTCTTGTCAGTCGTCGAGATGTGCCCGCCGCCTTGTCCACCGCCCGGATTTATGACAGGCCCAGGCGTGATCGCAGCCGTCCACACGTCGAACGGGGACAGGAACACGTTGAAGTCCAGAACTTCGACGCTGTTCTTGCCTTCGCGGAAGCGGACCTTGACCGCTTTCGTGCTGCTTGTCGTGTTGACCACGGACATCAGCGTGTTGTAGGAGTTACCGTTGGGGTCGTTCTTGACGGTGTAGTACGGATAGATCAGCACCTGTCCGAGTCCGTCCGCGCTGACGTTCACTGCCTGCGCGACGCCTGCGGCGCCCAGCGTGCCCGCCGCGGCCAGCGCGACGCACAGCGACTTCTTGTTGAACGTGTTCATGATTTTTGGTAACTCCTCTCTGACGCAGTTGAAAGTGATCGATTCAAGACGAACAACACAGCGATGTTATTACAGCCTTCTTCACCATGGCAAACAATTCGGTCCACTCACTGCTCGCTTGTGGGATTCCTGCAACAAACTGCTCATCCGCGGAACACGAACCAAGCTTGCCCCTGGTCGATGATCCAGCTTTCGTTTAGGGGGGTGACCACTCCCTTTATCCTTGCCGGCGGGTAGTCGTACGTCAACGTCAGCTTGACCGCGCAGACCTCGGCCTCGCACTCGACCTTGTCGATGGTTATCGCGCGGTATTCAATGGCTTCGATGCGCGACTGAAATTTGGGCAGAGTAGTCGTTTCGCGCGACGACGGACTGAAAAACGCATAAGCCGCGCCGTAGTCCTTCTTGATCAGAGCCTGCCATCGCGCGGTCGCCCGCTCGGTGACCGCTGCCTCCTTTGCTGCCGAGGGAGAGTCCTTGCCGAGGTCACCGACCGGCGTCGCGCATCCCGCGCCCGTCAAGGCTGCGATCAGGCTGGCGATTGCGGCCCACCGAACTCGTCGATACCCAGCGCAAACCAACCCAAAAGCCCCAATCATCTCGATTGCTTCACCAAACTTGCCGAATTTCTCGGCGTTGCTCGCGGCCGAACGAATGGCGTGCGGGGGAAACCGACCGGCGCGTAGCTGCATTTCGCGTCGCGGTCATCCTAGGTGGAGACTAGCGAAAGCATTCTGCGGCGTCAATGCGCCTCTGCAATGGGCAAACGCTCGAAACTGCCTGTTGCAGTCGAGCAACAAAGGAATGTCGGGCAGTGACGACGCTTTTCTATCTTTTCAACGACGAAAGCGTCGGGGAATGGCGACGCTTCTTGCGGCCGCGCTTCCGTCAGGGTCTCGTCGCCGGCGGCGCGGGAGGAGCGGCAGGCGGCGGAACCGGAACCGAAGCCGGTGCAGCCGGAGCTGTCGTCGGCGGTGGCGGTAGGGCCGCAGCAGGCAGCGGCGGAGCCGCCGCACTTGGCGCATCGGTGTACACATCGGACGCCTTCGCCCTGCGGAAGACGTCGAAGGAGTCGTCGATCTGCTGCATCCGCCGGCGCAGGTCTTCGATCGTCCCCTTGAGATCGACCTCGCCCTCGACGACGCGCGGCGTGATGAACATCACGAGCTCGGTGCGGTTCTTGGTGAGCGTCTGCTCGCCGAACAGTCCGCCGAGGATGGGGATGCGCGAGAGCAGCGGCAGGCCTTTGGAGGTGTTGCCGCTAGTTTCGCCGATGAGCCCGCCCATGACCATCGTCTGCCCCGATTGCACATTGACGATCGTCTGCACCGATCGCGTGTTGATGGGCGGAGCCTGGCTGCAGTCCGCGGACAGCGTGCCCGGGTCGCTCACCTCGACCTGCACGTCGAGCGTGACGAGGCCGCCCTGGTTGATGTGCGGCGTGACCTGCAGCAGCACGCCGGTGTCGATGTACTGCGACGTCGTCGTCACGACGTTGGTCGCGGCGCTGACGCCGCTGCCGACAAACGCCTGCTGACAGATCGGGATCTTGTTGCCCGCCTTGATCGTCGCCTTCTGGTTGTCGAGCGCCGCGAGATGCGGGTTGGCGACGACCTTCGTGTCGCCGTAACTGTCGAGCAGGTGCAGGATCGCCTGGATACCGCCGGGGAAGTTCGCGTTCTGAATGAGGTACGTGAAGCCCTGCGCGAGACCGAGCCCCGTACTGTTCGGATTCGACGAGCCTCCGGGATTGAATGGCGAGCTCCGGATGAAGAGGCCGCCCGCGCCGCGGCCGTCGGGGGCTCCGCCTTTGAACAGCCACTCGACGCCGAAGTTGAGCTCGTCGGTCAGCGTGACCGACGCAATGGTGACCTCCATGGCGACCTGCCGTGAGGGCACGTCGAGCTTCTTCAACGCCTGCTCGATGACCTGGAATTCAGGCGGCGTCGCGACGATCAGCAGCGTGTTGTTGTCCTTGTCGGCGACGACCTGGATGTTGCGCACGATGCCGATGCCCTCGGCCGCGCGCGCGACCGCCGCAGCGACTGCGCCGGGCGGGGGAACGTTGACCTGAACTGCAGGCGCGCCCGGCGGCGTCGTCGACGTCGGCGTCTGCTGGAAACTCGGCGGCGAGACGATCTGGCCGGCGGGCGTGCCGGGGGCGACCGTCGGCGGGGCTGTCGTGCCGGCGGGCGCCGCGCGCCCCGTGAACGCTTGCGTGAGCAACGGGCCGAGCTTCTCGGCACGCTGGTTCTGCAGGTTGTAGACGTAGAAGCGCGGGCCGTCGCCGCCGCCGCCCTGGTCGAGACGCTGAATCCACTTCTTCGCTTCCTCGAGGTACGCGGGCTGCGGCGTGATCACGAGAATCGCGTTCATCCGCTCGATGGGCACGATGCGCAGGATGCCGGTAAGCGGGCTCAGGTTGCGGTCGCCGACGATCTTGTCGAGCTCCTGCCCGACCGCCTTCACGTCGGAGTTCTGCAGAACGAAGAGGCCGACGGACATGCCGGCGATCCAGTCGACGTCGAAGAGATCGATGGTCTCCAGAAGATGCCGGAGCTCGCGCTCGGTCCCGGAAAGAATCAGCAGGTTCCGCAGATCGTCTGGACGCACCGCGCTTGCGTCCTTCGCGAGCGGCTCGAGGATGCGCATCATCTCGCGTGTGCCGATGTAGCGAAGCGGGACGATCTGCACAGAGAACCCCGGCGGCAGCGGCCGCTGCGAATTGCCGAGTTGCGGCGTGATGTTGCCGCGCACCGCGACGGCGCTCGGGAGGACCTTGTAGAGGCCGCCCTCCTTCACCATCGTCGCGCCGTTCATGCGCAGGATCGTCTCGAGCGTCGCCGGCAGCGCGTCGCGCGAAATGCCGGCCGTTGTGCGGATCGTGACCTGGCCGCCCACCGAGGCGTCGATCGTGTAGCTCTCGTTCAGGATGTCGCCGAGGATGTTCTTGACGACTTCGCGCAGATCGGCGCCTTCGAAATTGAGGACGACGTTGCCGCCGCTCTGCTGGATCGGCGGAGCCGGCGGCAGGCCGCCACCGGGCTGCTGGCCTTTCACGACAACGCCGGTGCCCTTGTACGTGCGAGAGCTTTCTTCCTCCGGTGCGGGAAGGCGCGTGCGTCGCGCCGCCTCGGCGAGCGCAGGCGAGACGGCAGGGTTCGTGCGCTGAGCTGACGTAACCGTGCCGGGGGCGCCGCCGGAGTCGCTCAGGGGCGCCGCACATCCGGCAATGAGGACAGTCGCGAGGGCGACGGTGCCGGACAGCGCGGGGATTCGTTTTATCATTGTCATGGTCAATCGCCTCGGATGCCGAGGCGCGTCGGTGAGCGACGATTGCTGGGGATCATCGAGTGACGGGGCGTGTAGCTGCGCGTTCCCGATAAGCTTGGTCCATTTGCCCCCAGCGCGGATCGACGTCCGCAGGCTGCGCAGTGGCAGCGGCAGGCGGTGCTACCGCCGTGGTTGCCGCCGGGGGTGCGACCGCCCCTGCCGCGGCCGCGTCGCCCGTTGCGGCAGCCCTTGCCGCACGGCGCCGTTCGGCGAGCGTCTGCGCAGGCTCCGCCGAGGGCGCCGCCGCGGCAGGGGCCACGGAACCGTAGCCAGCGGGGGGCGACACTGTGGGAGCCGCGGCGGGAGCCGCTGCCCCAGGCGTTGCCGCAGCCACCGTCGGCGCGGGCTGCACGGTGGCCTTCGGATTCGTCCCGACCTTGAGGAGAAGCTCCTCGGATTCGTCGCCAAGCGTGAGGCGCACGCGATCAGGCTTCACTTCCGCCACGAGCATGCCGTTGACCTTTTCCCCGGCCAGCACGCGCCGTGACTTGTTGCCGGCGACCTCGCGCAGAAAAGCCGTGCTCTTGCCGTCGATTACCAGCGTGCCCGTGAGCGCGAACTGGCCACGCTGCATCTGCGACGCCGCCGTCACCGGCGCCGCAGGTGCGGGACGACGGGTGGGATTGAACAGCGTCCGCTGAACCATCTGCGTGTGGCCGGCGGCGCCACCGGGGATTGCGTAATCCGGCAAGACCGCGACGACCACGGGCTGAGGCTCGACGGGCGGAGGCGCCGAGGGTCGGCGCACCAGCGCGTGTCCCCAGCCGGTTTCCCAGCCAATGATGATGAGCAGCGCGGCAAACGGGAGAAGCCACCACGAGGCGGCGCGCAAGGGGCGGGCGAATTGGGGCATGGCACTCACTTCCTGTCCGGTTCCGCGAGCGCGTAACCCGCGACATCGAGTTGAACGTTGACTTCGGGCTCCTGCCCGATGGCGGGCTTGAATCCGCGAAACGCATTGAGCGGGCGCACCGTGATGCTCTCGACCGACAAATACGGGGGCTGGGATTCAAGCGTGTACAGAATCTTCTGCAGCGCGGGCGAGGATGCGAAGAATTGCACGCTCACGGTGATCTGGCGAAAGCGTCCATCTTCCTTCGGGCCCTGGTTCTGGCTTGTCGTGATGCGTCCCCCGTTGCTCTCGATGGCGGTGCGAACCTGCTCCTGCAGCTCGGCGCCCGCGAGGTTGGGGGCGGTGTTCTTCAGGAAAAACCGGCGGCCGTCTTTCGCGCGCATGGTGTCGAGCGCCTTCCGGTATTCGGGCGCCTGCGCAGCGATGCGACGGTAACGCTCGATGCGGTCGGAGAATTCGGCGATCTTGTCGTCGTAATGCTTGTGCAGCAGATAGAGCGGCACGAAGAATGCCGCGAGCACGACGACGACCGCAGCGACCAGAAGCGCGATCGCGAGCGCGCGCTGGCGCGGCGCAGGAAGCTTGGTGATCGCGGCCATCATTGCGTGGCCCTCCTGTCCGGCCGCTGTCCGCGCGACTCCGCCGTTGGGCGCGCGCCCGCGGGAGGCTCAGTCGCCGTCGCTGTGGGTGGGGCAGCGGGAGTTGCCACCGCCGGCGCGGGAGGGGGAGTTGCCGCCGCCGGTGGGGCAGCGCGAGTTGCCGCGGCCGGAGGGGGAGCGGGAGTTGCCGCCGCCGGCGGCGCCGGAGGCGCGACCGCTGGCGGGGGCTGCACGGCCGGTGGAGGTACCGACGCAGCCTGCGGAGCGGCATCGGCCTTCGCCGGCGCTTTGGTGGACGCTGGCGCGGCGGCGCCTTTCGACGCGTCTGCGTTCTGAGCCTCCGCCGGTTTTGGCTGCTGACCAGGAGGCGCGCCAGCCGGCGCGGACCCCGTTGGCAACGACGCGATCTCGCCTGCGCCTGCGAGCTGCACGGGAATCGGCGGTGGCAGCGGCTTCAACTGCGCGCCGACGTCGAAGATTTCGCCGGGACCCGGCTGGATTTTCGTCGTGGGAGACCGAGGCGCGGCGTCGGTGAAGAGGTTCGACTCTTCGAACAGCGAAATGAGCCGCCCTGCATTGGCGCTCTCCCCGCGCACGACGATCTCGCGCTTCGCGTCCTTGCCTTTCGCCTGGTTCTTCACCTCGAGCTGAGTGAGCCATGTGTCGTCGGGCAGGAGCTTCGACAGGTCCTCCACCGACTGCAGCGCGCTCGGGAACGCATATTTCCTGGACAGCGCGAAGTTGTACTCGCCCGTCAGCCGCTCGAGTTGCTCGCGCAGCGCATTCGATGCGTCGGCGGCGGCGCGTCCCTGCATCGCCTGCTGCTGAAGCGCGATCGCGTAGCCGCGCTTTTGCCACAGCGGCAGCGCCGTCGCGAAGAGCACTGCGGCGACGAGCAGGCCGAGCGGCACCCAGACCTCCCACCCGCGCAAGCCGGCGGTGTCGGGACGCTCGTTGGCGGGCAGCAGATTGAGCGTCGCCGGCGAAGGCAGCGCAGGCGCTGGCGGACGATCGGGCGTGACGGCCACCACCGACGCGCCCCAGCTCTCCGCGCGCCGTCGCACCTCCGCGACGATGGTGCGTAACGCGGCGGCCCAATCGATGCGCAGTTCCTTCTTGACCTTGTCCCGCTCGACGATTCGGGCGTCGAAATACACTTCATCCGGCTTGAACGGCGTGTGCCGGTCGAGGTCGTAGGCCAGCACTTGAGCGAGGTTGTCCTCGACGGCCGCCGGCAGGGTGATCGTCTTGCGGAGAACTTGGCTCGGGGGCAACGCGACGACGACCCGCGGGCGATCGGCCCAATCGACGCTGCTCGAATTCGACAGGGCTTCGATCGCCGCGCGCCCCGCCGAGTCGTCGTCGCCCGTCAACGGTATGCGGACGACTTCTCTGTACGCAAGGCGGCTGTCGGCCACCTGTGGCACCCACAACACGGCTTCGCTTTCGCCCCACACCAGCACCGGTCGCATCCGGATGCGACCGACCATGTTGCGCAACCGGCTCGGCACAAGCGGAGCGAGCTCGTCCACCCACCAGCGCCAGAACGCGGTGAGGCCGAGCCGGCGCGATGCCACGCGCAGCCGTTGCCGGAAATCAGGGCTTGCCGATTCCATTGTCCTGTGCAGGTTTGCCGCTCCCGGAAGTTTCGAGCGTCGTTTCCGATGCCCCTTCCTTCCACAGCAGAGTGACGACCGGGCGCCGCGGATCGTTGGTCAGGCGGAGGACGGCGTCGCGGGCGAAGGTTACACCATCGGACGTCCGCGCCAGGACGTTGATCCGCCATACGAGAACGCCTGCGGCTGCGAACGCCTGGCCCTGAGGAAACTGCGGCACCGGCAGCTTGCTGTTCAAGGCTTCGACGCGCGCCGTGATGAACGCATCGACCTGCTCCGGCGTCACGCCGGGCAAGGCGAGCAGCACCTCGCGCGGCGCGGTCTTGAGGTTGATGCCTCCCTGGCGCGAGTAGACGGTGAGGAGCGGCGCGACGCGAGCCATCAGCGCCTGGTCGACGCCGAGAACACGCTGCAATTCACCGACGCTTTCGAAGGGCGCGTTCGTCGGCAGATACTTCGACCCGGCCGCCTGATAGTCCAGCGCTTCCGCGCCGTTGGGGCGCTTCAGCTCGTCCGCGTCGCGCCAGTCGAGGATTGCATCGAGCGTGCGCTGCGCGGTCTCGGCGTCCTGGCCGCCGACGTTCTGCAGCATCCCCTTCAGGAGTGCATCCGAGGCGGCATTGAGATCGATGCGCGAGCTTTCGTCGTACGCCCTCGCCGTAAGCGCGACGTCGCCCTCATTCCACGAGTGCGGCTGGCCGTCCGGCGACCACGCATCGACGGATACGCGCGCCCGCGACAGCTCATACGCCATCCGCTCTGTCGCGCCGTCGGCGGCCGCACGCGCCTGTGCGAGCGACATCGTGTTGCGCGCGGCCAGCGCCTCGCCGCGCATGCTGTACGCGAAGCTGCTGCCGATGACGGCGATGAGGACAGTAAGCCACAGCACCATGATGAGCGCGATGCCGCGCTGCGGTCGCGGCAGCTCACGCCGCGGTCGCGCGGGACAAGCGCGAAGGGATCTCATCGGCCCCCCGTGCGAAGGCAACGGCCCTGGGCGTTATCCCACACCGGGCAGCCTGCCTCGGGCCCGCGCCGCGGCTCGACCAGCAGCGACGGCCACGGCGGCGCCTTCACGGGCTTCACGTCGACGCGCACCAGCAGCGGCAACCGTTGCCGGTCGTCCCAGCGGTCGCGCCACGACGGCGCGTCGAGCTCCGCAGCATTCGCGTCGCGCCCGAAATACGAAACCTTGAGTTCCGCTATGTCCTCGGCGAGTACCGAGCGCTCGGAATCCCGGAACTCGGGCTCCTGCAACGCGGACGTGTCTGGAATGAGCCGCTCCTGGACGAGCTGCGATTTGTCGCCATTGCGCACGACCGCGAGGCGGAAGTAGTAGACGCCGCCGCCCGCCACGCGCTCCGGCAGCACCGCCGCATAGCGCATCTCGTCGCGCTCGCCTGCGAACATGAGCTGGACTTCCGGCGTCTTCCACATTCGCTGCGGATATTGCTCGGACAGCTGCGCGCGCAGGTACGCTAGCGTGGACCGCATGTCCGACACCTGGTCGGCTTTCGCTTCGCCACCGTCCCAGCTTCGCGACGCCAGCGCGAGCGACCCGTAGAGGATCGACGAGATGCCCGCCATGAGGACGAGCGCGAGCATGAGCTCGATCAGCGTGAAGCCTCGGGTGCGCGACATCATTTCGGGTCCCGGAGGCCGATGCGCGTCGTGGCGAGTGCATACGTGCGCTTGCCCCGGTTGGGCGACGGAAAGGTCACGTCGACGGTGACCCGGTAAAGCCGTATCGCCATCGCGTCGCTCGTGCTCTCGAGCTCCGGCGAAACATCCGGCGGAGAATACGGAGTGACGCGCGTCGTCCACTCGACGCGGCCATCGTCGGCGGTGCCGGCTTCGGTCGCTTCCTTGAGCGGCTGCGTCGCAGCCGCCGCCGCGAGGGCGCTCTCCGCGATGAGCACGGCGCGGCTGTAGTCGTCGGCAGCGGAGGCGTTCGCGAGCGCGCCCGAAAACAGCCGGAACAGCGCGGTCGCCACCGCGGCGAGAATCACGAACGCCACGAGCACCTCGAGCAGCGAAAAGCCGCGGGCGTGCCGAGGACGGCACTGCGCCGCAGGTGCGCGGGACGGGCGCGCGCTCTCAATCGAGAATGGCGACACGGCCCGTCAGCCAATCGATATCGACGTTGTACTTGCGTTCTCCGGCCGCGAGCGTCACTCGCCCGCCGTTCGAGCCGCCGTCGGGGAAGAATCGAATGGCCCCGACTTTGTCGCTCAGCAGGTCGCTTTGCGCGGTGAAGAGCTTGAGCTCGATCTGCTTTGGCAGCGCATGCACGCGCGGATCCGGCTCGACGCGGAAGGCGCGCTGCTCGAGGTCGAGCAGGAGCCGCGTCTCTTTCCTCGTCGCGAGCGCCTCGCTCCGCGCGAGCCGCAAGCCCGCTGCAATCTCGCGCGTCGCGCCCTTGAGCGCGCTCGTCGACACTCCGTCGCCGAACCGTGGAATCACGACCGCCGCGAGCACCGCCATGATCGACAGCACGATCAGGAGCTCGAGCAACGTGACGCCGCGCGACGCGTGACGCGCGCGGTTCGCAAACGGCGCGTCTCGCCTCCGCGTCACGGCTGCGAGCTCGAGATGTCCTTGTTCGGCCCCTCCCCGCCTTCCCTGCCGTCGGCGCCGAGCGAGATGATCTCGTACGGGGCCGCCTGCGCCGGCGAGGTGTACTTGTACTCGTTGCCCCATGGATCCTTCGGAACGGAGGTCTTCTTCCAATACGGGCCGTTCCAGTTCGTGACGCCGGCGGGTGCGGCGATCAGCGCCTGCAGGCCCTCCTGCGTCGTCGGATAACGGCCGATCTCGAGCTTGTAGAGATCGAGCGTCTGGCTGATCTGCCCGATCTCGATTTTCGCGGCGTCGGCCTTGGCCTTCTCTCCCTTGCTGATGAAGTTGCCGCCGACGATGCCGAGCACGATGCCGATCAGCACCAGCACGACGAGAATCTCGATCAGGGTCATGCCGCGCTCGCGGACCCGAATCGACGTTGCGCCGCATGCGCGGCCCGAGTTATTGGCCATCCCTTTTCCCTTTGCTGGGCGCGGCGCTCTCTCCCGCGACGCGGAACCGGTTAGACACATGTCACTGGACAAGTTCGCTCATGCCCATGACGCCGAGCAGGATCGAGAAGACGATGCCGCCGATGAATACGGCGAGCGAGAGGATGAGCGCCGGCTCGAGCACCGCGAGGAAGCGCTTCACCGCCATCTGCACTTCCCGGTCGTAGACGTCCGCGACGCGCACCAGCATTTCCTCGAGCCGGCCCGATTCCTCGCCGACCATGATCATCTGCACCGCGAGCCGCGGATAAACGCCGGTCTCGCTGAGCGGCCGCCCGAACCCCTTGCCCTCGCGCAGACGCACGATGACGCCGTCGAGCGCACCTGCGAGCACGCCATTGCCGACCGTTTCGCGGACGATGGAAAGGCCGGAGAGCAGCGTGACGCCGTTGCCGAGCAGCGTCGCGAGGGTGCGCGCGAAACGGGCGACGTCGACCTTCGTCATGAGATCGCCGATGAGCGGCAGACGCAGCATCCGCGCGTCGAAGCGCAAGCGCACGGCAGGGACTGCGAGCCTTCGCCGGATGAGGGAAACGCACGCGACGACCACGGCTATCACCGCCCACCAATAGCGGCGCAAGCCGGTGCCGAGGAAAATCACGATCTGCGTCGGCAGCGGCAGCGCCTTGCCTGCCTGCGCGAACGTCTGCTCGAATTGCGGCACGACCCACACGAGCAGCACCATCACCGACAGCACCGCGACGCCGATCAGTATGCACGGGTAGACGAGCGCGGACTTGACGCTCTCCCGGAGCTCCTTGTTGCGCTCCATCGTGTCGGCGAGCCGCGTCAGCACGACACCCAGCGCGCCGCCCGCCTCGCCCGCGCGGACGATGTTGATGTAGAAGCGGGAGAACACTTCGCGCCGCGCATCGAGCGCCTGCGACAGCGACTTCCCGCCGCGCACCTCGTCGCGGATCTGCTGCAGCAGCGCGGTCGCGGGCGGCGATTCGGAGAGCCCGATCAGCGTCTCGAGCGCGCGGTCGAGCGGAAGTCCCGCCTGGAGCAGCGTCGACAGCTCGCGCGTTATCGCCAGCAGCTGATCGCGCGTGACCTTCTTCGACGCGAACAGACGCGCCCGCGGCCCCGCCTCGACGGGGCCCGCGGCAGCGGTGGCGCCGCTCGCCTGCGCCACATGCATCGGCAGCATGCCCTGGTCGCGGAGCCGCTCGACGAGCTCGCTCTCGTTCGGGGCGTCGAGCTCGCCGGTCGCCACGGCGCCGGCGGCGTTG
>Ga0157375_10002119_pt1 | contig 17151 bp, 8 predicted proteins | sample M35metaG_FD_115311 | JGI IMG/M metagenome (GOLD analysis project Ga0157375, IMG submission 115311) | Miscanthus rhizosphere microbial communities from Kellogg Biological Station, Michigan, USA - M3-5 metaG | ecosystem: Host-associated > Plants > Roots > Rhizosphere > Soil | place: USA: Michigan... | reverse complement strand
ATTGTCCACTACCCGACCAGAACCCAAATACAGCCCGACAACTCGCTCACTATTACAATGAGCGAGCGGGAGATTGCATTCCCGAATGTAATCTCTACTCTATTGCAAGATGCCAAAACTAATCATGCGCTCTCTCAGTCCTCTCCTTCCTTTGTGCCTCGCGCTCGTTGGTCTAAGCGGCTGTTCCGCGACCGTACCGCTGGACAAAGTCTACGGAGTGTACATCGCGCACTATGACTACGGAAACGAGAGCATAGCCCTGAATCGTGATGGGACATTTGTGCAGACGGTGAAAGTAGAGAACCAGAGTCCTGCAACGGCGAAAGGTAGTTGGGAGTTCGACCCAAAGGACTCGCGCGTGACCCTACACGGTGCCCTGGTAGTTGATGACGGATTCGGCGGGCACAAAGGCAACTGGCGAACTCCGACCAGCGGTCTCGTTGCTCTCGATGTCGAGCTTCACTGGTTTCGTGTTGAGATGGGTACTGGCCTTCCAAATCCCTATTTAAAACAGTGATTCGCGCCTAGCGGGTGTGTCACCGCCTACCCGTAAGTTACCGATCGGTTAAATACGGAAAGTCATTCTTGCCATCTACCCGCGCGGCCAATGGGGAAGGGAATCGGCCGTTAGGACGCTCACCGATGCATTGGCGGAAGAGACAAATCTCGGAGAGCAGAGCGCATTTGTGCCCAGTTTGTGCCTGAAGATGTCGGTTCTGGCGATTCTAGCGATTCTGTCGATTGTTGAATCAGTAACTTACATGTTCTCAATACCTGGCTGAGGTTCGACCCCCCCTCCCGGCACCAAGCAAAACAAAGGTGTTCCAGAGAAGTGACCGCACTTCGTCTGGGTGGACATGTCGTGCTGGTATCAGTAGTGGTGTCAGTTGCCTCCCTCAGTCAACCTTGTCCTCCCGCACGCTTTCCTTTTTGAGCAGGGCAGGTAGATGGGAAGTGGACACAGCAAGACGAACCCCGTCCACATCATCACTGCGCGAGCGCCCGCAAGGTAGGCACGCGGGATCGAGTCTGGGTTAACGTCTTCGACTCGATTCAACGCTGCGGCTTGAACTACTGTGAATGGGTATTCCGCCCGTAGTATCGCGGTTGTGGCGCGCGATGGGAGCACTCGCCGTTCTTCATCCCCGCTGTAGCGCCTTCGTCACCAATGGCTTTACACGCGATTTTGGCGACTGCTAGGGTGAGTCGATTGCACCAGTGCCAGTTATGAAAATATAGCCCTCAATAAGGAGCGTGAGATGGATCGACGGCGATTTCTGGCGAGCGCTGCTTCTCTAGGAATCATTGGCGTGTGGGCGACGCGATCGCCTGCCGTACCGTCGCGAGTCGTATGGCGAGAGGACCGCGCGTCTTTTCCCCAAGGAGTCGCATCTGGCGATCCGGACGATCACAGCGTGGTCTTGTGGACCCGACGGCCATTCGACAAAGGCGAGCGCCAGGCGCTGACGGTGGAAGTGGCGCGAGATGCGGATTTCCGCAGCGTCGTTGCCAAGGCACGCACGCCGGTGCTGGCGGCGGCCGACTGGACGTGCCGCGCGCTGATCGGCGGCCTCTTGCCGGCGACGACTTATTGGTACCGCTTCACGGACGACAGCGGCGCCGGCAGCCGAATCGGGCGCACGATCACCGCCCCGCGTGCCAGCGACCCGCGCCCCGTTCGCTTCGCCTTCGTGTCGTGCAACAGCGTCAACGAAGGCGCGCAGAACGCCTTTCGCCGGATGATCTGGGAGGACGAGCACGCACCAGCCGATCGCAAGCTGGGCTTCGTGCTCCACTTGGGTGACTTCATTTACGAAGTTGTCGAATATCCCGACGAGGTGTCGCATCGCTATTCGCGCACTGTCTACGACCTTGGTCGCATTCCTGACGGCCGCAAGGTGGGCAATTTCCACGTGCCGACCAACCTCGCCGGCTATCGCCATGTCTATCGCGCGCACATCAACGATCCCGACATCCAAGACGCGCGCGCGCATTTTCCGTTCGTGTGCATCGGCGACAACCACGAATTCTCGTGGCAGGGCTGGCAGAGCTTCATCGAATACGGCGGCAAGATCGAGCCCGCGCAGCCGCTGCGCGTTGCCGCCAATCAGGCGTGGTGGGAATATATCCCCTCGCGCGTCCGCAAGGCCTCGGGCCCCGGGCTCGACGAGTTTGGCCCGCCGGCGGTGACGAGCGCGCCGATCGACACATTAGACGATCATGGGTTCGGCACCGAGGCCAACAACCGCACCGCTGTCGGCAGCATGACCGCCTATCGCGCGATGCGCTACGGCAAGCATGTCGATCTGATCCTCACCGATTTCCATAGCTACGCGATGCGGAATCCCGGGGAGCGGCCCGAAACGGACGTGTTCGACTTTCACTTCCCAGTGGTTCCGCAGGAGTTGTTGGAAATCATCGACGCGGGCAAGGACTATGCTGGCGGCAATCCCCCCGCGACAATCACCATCGGCGACAAGAGCGCGCCCAATTTCCGCAAGGACGAGCCCGCCTACACCATGCTCGGCCGCGAGCAGAAAGCATGGCTCAAGGAGCAGCTGACGCGCTCGGCTGCGACCTGGAAGATCTGGGGCGCGACAAACGGCACGCTCGACATGCGGACCGATCCGCAGAACCTGCCCGCCGGGCTGGCGAAGGACAAATGGCCGGGCAAGGATTTCGGCACCTTCGGCGGCGGCGATTTCAGCGGGGCGTTCAGCGAGCGTGCCGAAATCTATGACACCGTCCGCGACCACAAACTGTCGGGGTTCGTCACGATCTCGGGCGACCGCCACAGCTTCTGGGCCGGCTATGCCGCGCCCAAATTGCCGCCAGCCGGGTTCGACCCGGTCGGGCTGAGCTTCATCACCGGTTCGATCTCCGCCCCCGGTCTCGCCGAAGCCGCCGAATACTATAAGGATTTCCCGCTGCTTCCGCTGTTCGTGCGCAAGGCGCCGGGTGCCGCGCCCGAAGCGACGATTAACCTGACAGTCAAGCACGGCGTGCGCGCAGCGCTCGAATATGCAGCGAGCGGCGACATCGCAAAGGCGCGGGCGAGGACCAATCCCGACGTCGCGCCGCACCTGGAATTCGTCGACATGGCCGGGCACGGCTACTCGGTGGTCAGCGCCGGGCCCGACTCGATCGAGACCGAATTCGTCTGCATCGTCCGCCCGATCGCGCGCGCGACGACCCAGGACGGCGGTCCGCTGCGTTACCGCGTATCGCATCGGGCGAGGCTATGGGGGCCGGGCACGCCTCCGAAGCTGGAGCAGCGGGTGCTTGAAGGGGATGCAAAGCTGTCCGTTTGATGGCTTCATCACAAAGGCGCCAAATCGTCTCACTCTCAACCATGTGATGCCGATTGGCTCGCCAAGCCCAAAACAATACGTGCGAATCCAGGTCTATCTCCGGCTTGATCGCTCGCTCGTGCCCAGCGATGCGTTGCGGCCGCAGATTAGCAAGAAATCTGAGAAATTTCAGGACAGACGGAACGTAAACCCGATCCAGTGACGCTGTTGTCGGCGATTGTAGTGATTGCGGTTGCCGGCATCGGGGGTTCAGATTGCATCCATGGCGGGAGAACTGAGGTTCTGGCCGGTTGGTTGGGTTTATCAGGATCACTTCCTGCAAGCTGATTTCAGCCTAGCAATTTTCAGCCTCATTAGGATCGTGATGATCAAGCTGCAATTGAGAAGATCCATGGATCGAATCCACTTCGAAAAGTCCTCTGCTCGGCTATACGGGTCCGTCTCCTCGAAGACCTCGGCGAGATCGATCATAGTCCTGGGATTTCTCTACATGCTATACTCCATCGTTTCCTGATCACTGAGCGGTGTCCGCGTGTTCTGCCGCAGAGTTTACCGCTTTATAGAAAGGGTCAACCTGCTCATGGCTGCTCTGCCTGGGTCCTTGTACTTCTGCGCGAATCCCTCCACCCACTTCAACCGGAATGCCATACATCAGAAGATCCGCCTGGCAATCGCCGTGTGGGTTCTTCTAGTGTTCGCGGGCGTTACTTGCGCGGTTGCTCAATCAAAGGCTGCCACTGCGACTAGCTTCACTGTGACCTCTGGCGGAAGCAGTGTTTCCTCGGTCCCAGCAGGTACCGTGGTGGCATTGTCCGCAACGGTGAGTTCAGGTGCAACATCCGTAACTCTCGGCGTCATCAGTTTTTGTGAGAGCTCCGCAAAATCCTGCACCGGCATTCATCTGCTCGGAACCATCCAACTCAATTCCGCCGGAAAAGCAGTGCTGAAAATGCGTCCGGGCATTGGGAGTCACAGTTACAAGGCCGTCTTTGCAGGCACGAATAGTTACTCCGGCAGCTCCAGCAGTGTGTTGGCACTCACCGTCACCGGCACAATTCCACCGGTCGCGACCACCACAAGCATTAGCCAGACCGGAGCATGGGGCGCGTATAGGCTGACCTCAACCGTCACCGAAACAGGAAACACTGCTCCTCCCACTGGATCCGTTTCTTTCCAGGATTCCAATCATGCCAATGCTGTTCTGGGCACGGGGACACTAAGCGCGCCGACGCGCGACGTGGCGTGGCTAACTGCGAACACGACGGCCAGCGGTGTCGCTGGGGTCTCTTATGTAGTCGCGGATTTGAACAGGGACGGGATTCCTGACCTGTTTATCAAGGACTATTTCGGCACCTATGATGTCCTGCTCGGGAACGGAGACGGAACCTTCAGAGTGCAGGGCTCTCCTTTTGGCCCATATAGTCAGACGGGCTCCTTTGTTGTGGGGGATTTCAACAATGATGGCATCCCAGACGTGGCCGCCGTTAATGCAGTCTACTACGCGGCAAACAACACGATCACCATCTTCCTGGGAAATGGAGACGGAACTTTCACCATCGCAGCTTCCAGTCCCGCGATCGGAATGAGTCCCAATGCAATCGCTACGGCAGACGTGAATGGCGATGGCAACGCCGACCTCGTTCTCTCCCAGCAAGTTTCATCCAATGGAGAAGTGGTTGTTCTGCTTGGCAACGGCAGTGGCGGGTTCACGCAGACGCAGGCGTCCGTCTCCATGTACACAATGGCGAGTTTGCTTATCCCTGCCGACTTGAATGGCGATGGCAAGGTTGATCTGATCGCGGTGGGTGCATCACCAACCGAGACGAGCGTTTTAATTGGCAATGGAGACGGAACCTTTACGGTTGAATCGAACCCCGGTTTACCTGCTGCCTCGCGGGCGGCCGTTGCGGATGTGGACGACGACGGCGTACTTGATGTGATCGTTGGCCCCAACGACTTCTCCGTTTACACCGGGAATGGCGACGGCACCTTCTCCCTGGTACCTGCCGGCCCAAATGCCAACTTCAAAATGTCCGGCTTCGCAGTCGGCGATCTGAACCAGGATGGTATTCCCGACATCGTGTATGCGGCGCCCTACGTAACGGCGGTCGGAGTGCTGTTTGGCAACGGAGACGGAACCTTCGTTCAGGCAGCTGGAACTATCGCTTATCCCTACGACTTTTCCGGCACATTTGTCGTTGCCGACTTCAATGGGGATGGATGGCCAGACATCCTTACAGAGGATGGTAATTCGCGGACTGTTATCGATTCGCTAACAACCCCGACTGAGACGGCCACCGCATCGGCGACTGTTTCGCTCCCGCTTGCAGGGACGCATCTCGCAGCGGCGGCCTACCCCGGTGACAGCAATTACAAGGCGAGCACTTCGGGCACCATTCCGCTGTGGGGCGTACCCCCAGCAACGTCCACGTCGCTGGGTCTGACATCGGCCGGATCCGTTGTGACCAGCGTTGCTCCCGGTACCGTCATTACCCTCACCGCAACCGTTGCGGCTGGGGCGAACCCGCTCACAGCCGGGCAGGTTGAATTTTGCGATGCGGCTACGGTCTCCTGTTCCGACATTCATCTGCTTGGCACGTCAGCGCTCTCCAGCAGTGGGACTGCGGTGTTCAAGTTCGTCCCCGGCGCGGGAACGCATAGCTATAAAGCCGTCTTCATTGAGAATGGCTATGGCCTGAGCAGTTCGTCCAATGCGGTCTCGCTGACCGTCGGTCCGGCACCACGGCCCGTATACACAGATGCAACCTCGATCTCCAGTCAAGGCTACCCAGGTGACTACTCGCTGACGGCTGCCGTTGTCGGATATGGCGGCACCGCTCCGGTGACCGGGAAGGTTTCTTTCCTCGACACCACCTTCGCGAACAAGAATCTGGGAACTGTCTCTCTTGGTAGTAGCACACCCGGAACGGGATGGCTCATCTCGCCGACCCAGGCCCTGGGCTACGCACCACTGGGTGAGGTCCAGGGAGACTTCAATCGCGATGGCATAGGCGATTTGGCGTTGTTGTGGAGCAGCGGCCAGTACGGCGACGGTCCTTACTCCATATCGATCCTCCTGGGTAAGGGCGACGGGACATTCAACACCGGCCCGACATTCTCCACAGGCATCGCCAATCAGATCAATCCTTATATGAGCTCCGGCGACTTCAACGGAGACGGGAAGTCCGATCTTGCGATTCTGAGTTGGAACACTGGAGGATTTACCAGCTACGTTACCACTTTTCTGAGCAACGGCGACGGAAGCTTCGCCGCTGCCCGGACCAATGTCGCTTACAACCAGGGCGTGGTCGGCGGAGATGGAATTCCCGGCTCGATGGTCGCAGCCGACTTCAACGGTGATGGCAAGCTGGATGTAGCCGTCGTTGGCGATTACATCTCATTCGGCGGCGTCTCCATCCTCCTCGGAAACGGAGATGGAACCTTCAAGGCCGGAACAAGCTTTGCTACCTCCGGCGACTATGGCCGCGTTGCGGTCAGCGATCTCAACGGCGATGGCATTCCGGACCTGGTTGTAACCAATTACTTCGAATTCGGCGGAAGTCCAACCATATTTCTGGGTAAGGGCGATGGCACATTTACGTCGAAGCCGGCGTCTTTCACTTTGGACTATTTTCCAACTTCGGTAGTGGTGGGAGATTTCAACCGAGATGGCGTTCTGGATCTCGCCTTTTCCGATCTAAGCGGCGTCGAGATTGCCTTGGGCAACGGTGATGGCACCTTCAAGGAAACCGCAGCTAGTCCGATAGTTCCTCCAAGTGAGCTCTCCAGCCTTGTCATCGGAGATTTCAATCATGACGGCAAGCTCGACATTGCGGGCGTAGACGACTACAACGACCGCATAGTTCTGCTCATCGGCGCGGGAGACGGCAGCTTCACGGTAACGCCGACCACTCCTGTTGTGAGCCCGAACTGGCTCGGACCGTTTGCGGTTGTCGCCGCGGACTTCAACGGAGACGGCGTCCCCGACCTGGCGATGCTGGATAAATACCAGACAAACGCATCGATCCTTCTCACCGAGCCTACCGAGACTGCCACGGGCACGGTGGACCACGTTGCGCCAATCGGCGCCGGAACACATGCGGTAAAAGCCAGCTATGCAGGCGACAGCAACTACCCTGCAAGCGTCTCGTCCACGATCAATCTCGACGCGGGCCTTGCCCCGGTGGTCATCTCGCCCCCGTCCGGCACCTACTCGACAGTGCAGACTCTGACGATGAGCGAATCGGTTCCGGGTTCCACGATCTACTACTCCGCCTATGGAGTGCTGAATACGAATGGCTTCGTCCCCTATACCGGGCCGATCACGCTTGCACAGGGCGGACAGGTGACGATCACTGCGTACGCCAGTGAGACTGGTTACGTCACGTCGAACTACGTGACAGCTACCTACAATTTGAAATTCCCGGTGACTCCAGCGCCGAGCATATCGCCGACTGCCGGCTACTACGCGGGGCCGCAAACCGTCACCATCGCGGACTCGGACTCTTCGGCGAAGATCTACTACACCACGAACGGAACGATTCCGACCTCCACCTCAAATCTCTACAGCGGCCCGATCTCTGTGAACGGGTCGGAGACGGTCGTCGCGGTTGCACTCTCCTACGGCGGGTCGCTCAGCGTTCCCGTCTCGGCGCAGTATGTGATCGGATCATCTTCAACGCCGCTCATCTATTCAATCGCAGGAACTGGAGTGGCGGGGTACAGCGGGGATGGCGGTCCAGCATCGCTCGCCCAGATCACAGGCGCGGCGGGGATGGTGAAGGACGCCAACAGCAATCTGTACTTCAGCGATGAAACCAATCACATGGTGCGCAAAATTGCGGCGGGTACCGGTGTCATCTCGGTCGTGGCAGGGAATGGATATTACGGTTCCAGCGGTGACGGCGGCGCGGCGACCAGCGCAGCGCTTTCCTATCCGGCGACGCTTGCATTGGATGGCTCGAGCCTCTACTTCGTGGATCTAGGCAGCGAAACCATCCGCAAGGTTGATCTGACCACCGGGATCATCACCACCGTCGCCGGCAACGGTACCTGCCTTATCAGCGGGGATGGCGGTCCCGCCACTGCGGCCGGAATCTGCGGCGTCTACGGGCTTGCCGTCGACGCCTCGCACAACCTCTATCTCGCTTCCGCGAACACAATCAGGCAGGTGAAAGCCGGAACCGGAATCATCACCGCCATCACGGGCACTACCTACGGCTACTCAGGAGATGGAGGGCCCGTCTCCAGTGCAGGTTTTGCGACAATCGATGGTCTGGCTTTCGACGCGAGCGGCAATCTGTATCTCGCGGATGCCGGCAATCAGTTGATCCGGAAGATCACCGCAACTGGCGGAGTCATCACGGCGTCCAGCATTGTCAGTACGGTTGCAGGCACTCCGCCACGGCAGAACAGCTATCCCATTGGCGGCTATTCAGGCGATGGAGGGCCCGCCATAAGCGCCCTGCTCAATGGCCCTTTGTCAATTGCGCTTGACGGTTCGGGCAATCTCTTCATCGCCGACAGATACAACAACGTCATTCGCGAGGTTGCAGCATCCACACAGATCATCTCAACCGTCATCGGCAATGGCCTCGCCTGCGCCTCCAATGGTGATGGCGGCGCCGCAACCAGTGCGTCTCTGTGCTTCCCAACGGAGGTCATGGCCGACGGCTCCGCGAACATCTACGTTGCCGATTCAATCAGCCGGATCCGTGAGATGGTCGTCGCATCTACGCCTCCATCCACCCGGGCAGCCACGCCAACGTTCAGTGTGCAGGGCGGTGACTATGCAACAGCCCAGACTTTGACCATCACGGATGCAACCCCCGGCGCGTCAATATACGTGACGGTGGATGGATCTGCGCCTTCCCCGTCCACTTCGCCCGGATACAGCGTTCCATTCGTCGTAACCGGCAATATCACGGTGAAGGCCGTCGCAGTAGCTCCGGGTTTCCTGACGAGCGCGCCTGTTTCGGCCACCTACAACATCGCAGGCAATGCGCCCATAATCACTACGGTTGCCGGCAGTGGAACCTACGGTACAAGCACAAATGGAACGCCGGCTTCGGATCTCAAGTTCAGGGGGGCTGAGGGGCTTGCCATCGACAAATCGGGAAACCTCTACGTCTCCGACACAATTGGATGCGCAGTCTGGAAGATCTCCGCATCTACTGGGACTGGCTCTATCTTTGCCGGAACAGGGAACTGCAATTACAACGGAGACGGCGTTCGTGCGACCGACGCAGCTCTGTCTTACCCGGAAGGACTGGCATTTGACGCCACCGGAAATCTGTTCATTGCGGATCAGGGTAACGGCCTCGTTCGCAGAATCGCTGCAAGCGATGGTGTGATTACGACCGTGGCCGGCCAATATCCTCCGCCATTCGGCAACGTGGGCGACGGCGGCCCAGCCACATCCGCATATCTCAGCGGGCCAGCTTCCATTGCATTCGACTCGAACGGGAACCTGTACATTACCGATAGCGGTAATGCCCGTGTTCGCAAGGTCTCGGCAACCACCGGCATCATCAGCACATTCGCAGGAAATGGAACCAGCGGCGTAAGTGGCGACGGCGGGCCCGCGACAAGCGCCGCCCTGCAATACCCCACGTCTGTCGCATTGGATTCGGCCGGGAACATCTATGTTGCCAGTTTGAATGGCGGCAGGATACGTAAGATCGCTGTTGCAAACGGGCAAATCAACACCATTGCCGGATTGAAGGACCTCCGAGGCGATCTCGGTGACGGCGGTCCAGCGCTTGGCAACGAGATCGCTCCTCGGTCGCTGACGCTCGATGCGAACGACAATCTGTACATATCTAACGATCCGTCAGAAATTCGCAAGGTCGATTTAAACTCCGGCGTAATCACCAGAGTCGCAGGCATTGGTTTCCCGGGCTACAGCGGAGACGGCGGCGTTGCCACCGCTGCGCAGATTGTTTATCCGCAACAGATCGCATTTGATTCTGTTGGAAACCTCTACTTCCTGGACGGCGCGGGACGCATCCGGAAGGTGATTCTCGTCACACAAACTGCAGCCACACCCACCTTCACTCCCGGCGGTGGCTCTTACGCGTCCGTGCAATCCGTCACCATCTCCAGCACCACAACGGGAGCGACCATCTACTACACCACGGACGGCACCACTCCAACCGCAAATTCCAATGTATACGCCAGCCCGATCACCGTAACCGCCTCTGAAACCATCAAGGCGATCGCTGTCGCAGCCGGCTATACGCAGAGCGCAGTTGCGAGTGGGACCTATTCCATCACCGTGCCGCCGCCCACATTCACCATCTCAGGGACGGCAGTCAGTGTGACCAAGGGAGCTACAACCGGAAACACCTCAACGATCACGTTGCAGCCTTCGAACGGCTTCAGCGGCAGCATCACACTCACCGCGGAGATCACCAGTTCTCCAAGTGGTGCGCAGTATCCGCCGACCCTGAGCTTCGGAACAACATCGCCTGCCGCGATCACTGGCTCCTCGGCAGGTACTGCAACGCTGGCGATCACCACGACCGCAGCTACATCAGCCGCAAACCACGCCGGACCATCCCTCTGGCTCACTGGAGGCGGCTTCACGCTCGCATGCATGCTGTTGTGGTGCATCCCGGCGCGCCGGCAAGACTGGAAAGCTCTGGTTGGATCGATGGCTCTGTTGCTGGCTCTTGGTGCGCTGGGAGCTTGCGGAGGAGGAAGCGGTGCTCCGGGAGGCGGTGGCGGCGGAGGCGGGGGTACAACTGGAACAACCTCCGGCACTTATGTGATCACGGTTACCGGCACCTCGGGCTCTGTCACCCAGACCGGCGCGATCAATCTGACTGTCAGATGAGCCAGATTGGAACTTCTAGTCATGCAATGTGACACTTTGCAGGCGAGTCGGTTAAGCACGAGGCGTGCTTGTAATCGGGCGAAGGAGCGGAATCACAAGATCAGCGTGAGAATCTCTGCTTCGATCAACACCGTTATCCGTCGCATTCCAGAGCGCATTGCTTAGGCTGAAGGTGAGCGGATCTCAGGAGTTCTCGGAATTCGCAAGATGCAAGTTCCGCGGCAACGTCCTTTTGTTACAGAGACCACCGCAGCGCACCGTGGAAACCTGCTCGAGATCCGCCAGCATGCGTTTGCGCCGTGTCATGCTTCCTCCCGCTCTCCGGGCTGGAGAATTTGCGCGATTGCTCGCGCCAGTTTGTCCCACTTGCCGGTTTCAACCGCCAACTGCCGTCTGCCTTTTGCTGTCAACGCGTAGAACTTCGCCCGTCGATTGTTCTCTGAGGTCCCATCTTCGGCAGAGATCCATCGCCGCTTGATCAGCCGGTGCAGCGCCGGATAGAGCGATCCCTGCTCGACCTGGAGCACTTCGTCGGACCTGAATTCAATAGCCTTGGCGATGGCGTGACCGTGCATGGGGCCGCGTTGCAGGGTGCGCAGAATCAGGAGATCCAGGGTGCCCTGGAGAAGTTCGATGCGTTCATTCTGCTCTCTGGTAGACATTCTAGGTGATCATAGGCAGGATTCCGGTAGAATGTCAAGGTGAGCGAGGCCAGCTCTCTATTGACGAGAGCTGCCGTAAAGTGCGCTTCAGAAGACAACTCAATCTGGGGCATCGGCGCCTCATCAAGGTTCTGCTGCCGGTCCAAAAGTTTCGAAGCCTCGACATATAGCCTCAATGACCCATTGACACCGCCCAAAGTCAAAACCTAGGCTGCACCGTAAATCGATTTGGTAGCAGCAAGGCGGGTGAAAGATGGCATATGAGATAGATCGCAGAACCTTCGTCAAGGGGGCAGGATCGATCGCCGGCGTTGGCGTACTGGGCTCATTTTCCGCACTGGCGGAGATGCGAAGACAACTGACAGCCGTCTCCACACCCCTAGCCTTGTTCAGCTACGCAGACGTGCAGTTGCACGACGGGCCGATGCGGCGTCAGTTCGACGAGAACCACGCGCGCTTTTTGAACCTGGATGACGACCGGATGCTGAAAGTGTATCGACAGGCAGCCGGTCTGCCCGCGCCAGGCGACGACATGGGAGGTTGGTACGATCTGACCGGGTTCAGCCTGGAGCGGAGCGACTTCCATGGCTTCATCGCGGGACATTCATTTGGGCAGTACGTCTCAGGACTAGCACGCGCCTATGCCGTAACGGGAGATGATGCGACCAGGCTCAAGATCAACAAGCTCGTGAAGGGATATGGCGAGACGCTCGATCCGAAGGCGAAATTCTTTGTGGACTATCGACTTCCGGCTTACACCTATGACAAGCTCTCGTGCGGGCTGATTGACGCTCACGAGTATGCCCATGATCCGATGGCCATGGACATCCACGAAAAGCTTACGCGGGCCATAGCCGCCTACTTGCCTGAAAAGGCTCTATCCCGCGCGGAGCAACGCTCGCGCCCGCACAAGGACACCGCTTTCACCTGGGACGAAACGTACACCCTGCCGGAGAATCTCTTCCTTGCATATCAGCGGAGCGGGAAGCCTCTCTACCTGGATATGGCGAAGAAGTACCTCGAAGATGACACCTATTTCAACCCTCTTGCAGAAGGGAACAATGTACTGCCGTTTGAGCATGCATACAGTCACGTGAACGCATTCAGCTCGGCGATGCAGGCCTACATCACGCTGGGAAGCGAGAAGCATCTTCGGGCGGCGAAGAATGGCTTTGAGATGATCATGAAGACGCAGAGCTTTGCGACAGGCGGATGGGGGCCGAACGAGGCGTTTGGCGAGCCGGGAGTCGGCCAGCTTGGCGATAGTTTGAGCCAGACTCATGCCAGCTTCGAGACGCCATGCGGCGCATACGGCCATTTCAAGATCACACGATACCTTCTGCGCGTCACCAAAGACGCACGCTATGGCGACAGCATGGAGCGAGTTCTCTACAACACCATCCTTGGTGCGTGGCCTATTCAGGCCGATGGAACGTCGTTCTACTACTCAGACTACGCAAATACCGGAAAGAAGGTCTGGTACAAGGACAAGTGGCCGTGCTGCTCCGGGACATTTCCGCAGCTTGCGGCCGATTACCACGTCAGCACGTATCTGCGTTCGCGCGATGGAGTCTACGTCAACCTGTTCACGCCATCGAGTGTCCGTTGGAACGACGACGGAACCAAGCTCCAGCTGACGCAGACGACCAGGTACCCCTTCGAAAACAAGATCGAGATTCAAATTTCCGCGTCGCAGCCGCATGAGCACACGATCTTCATCCGGATCCCGGCCTGGGCTAAACCTGATCCGGTTGTCATGGTCAATGGCCGGCGAGTAAGCAGCCAAGTCGAGCCTGGATCGTTTGCAGCGCTTCGCAATACATGGAAAGATGGCGACCGCATTCAGGTTGAGCTTCCGATGCCGCTCCGCCTCGAAGCGGTTGATGCAAACCATCCGAACCTGGTGGCGCTGGTCCAGGGACCGCTTGCGCTGATGGCTATTGCGGAATCACAACCAACGTTTGATCCGCAGGCTCTTCTCCGAGCGAAGCCGGCGAACAACAACCGCGGAGACTGGACGGCGACTTCAGTCAGCGGTGGAGATGTGACAATGCGGCCATTCATGACGATCGACAAGGAAAACTACAGCACGTACGTGCAGATCAAGAGTTGACTCACAATTTGTGCCTGCAGCAATTCGGAGGTCATCAGGCTCACCCCAATCCGATTCGGGATACAAGGCGAGGCGCCCCGGACCGCACGGAAGGAGAAATTGGAGCGATGATCAACCGGAAAGAGTTCGTGAGAGGCTGCGCAGCCGCGATCTGCGGAACCGGCATATGTTGTGCGGAGAAGGTATCTGCCGCTCAGGTGACGGAAGAGCATGCAGACGGATGCGATCCGAAGCAACTTTCAGAAGTACGCGACCGCGCTGACGCAGCTCGGCTGCGCTTCTCGAAGCTGATTGAAATCATCGAGGCTCGTTCGCCCGAGGACGAGCGTAAACAGATTCTGCGTGCGCTTGGAGGCAAGTGCGCGGATACGTTTCGCGCAACCTTGATCGACCGATACAAAGGGAACGTCGAGGGCTTCCTCGATGAGGGCCGGCGCAACTGGATGGCGGAAGCTACTTACGACAAAGCAAAGGGCACGATTCGCATTGTCGACAAGGGGCCATCATGTAGCTGTCCTATGGTGAAGGTTGGTACGACACCTCCCAGCTTTTGCGATTGCACCTTGGGATGGCAGGAAGCAACCTACTCAGAGATTCTGGGACGCCGAGTCAAGGCAGAGCTGGAAGAATCGATCCTTCGTGGCGGCAAGCGATGCGTGTACCGCATCACTGTTATTTGACACCAAGTGCGGAGTAGCGGATCCGCTCCCTTTCAATGTCACGGGGACAGCGGATCTCCCTCGACAAGTTTGAACCGGTTTTCTTCGCGCTTCTTGTTGTTCGCCTGCTGGCGAAGAACCGCAAGCTGCTTCAGCAAACCGGGAATTTCGTTTCTCTGGTCAGTTTTTCGCAATGCACGGACGAGATGATATAAGGCGGTCTGGTCTGCCGGATCATCATGGAGTGCTTTACGGCATTCCGCAACGGCGTCTGGGTATCGCTCCGCTGCCATGTACAGTTTCGCAAGCACGGTGTGAGCCGGACCGAGAGCAGGATTCAAGGAAACAGCTCTCTTTGCTGAGTTCATCGCCGTATTGAACTCGGAAGTGCCGGGCTGCGGGTCCTGTTCGGCGAGCACGTCAGCTTGCATATAAAGCAAGATCGGATCATTTGGGCGTGCGCGCAGCTTCTCCTGAATTCCAGCAAGAGCCTTGCTGAAATCGTTTTGCTGCACGGCGGTCAATCCCTGCGCGGCTGCCGATAGAGATGACTTTGGATCCAGTTGGTAGGCTCTATCGAAATCACTTTGGGCCTTCTCGTACTCCGAAAGCTGAACATACAACATTCCCCGTGCGAAGTAGAGCGCCGCGGCATTGGGCTGCAGGTTGATTCCATCGTTCACCACGTTAATGCCGACCTGTACTGACTGATGTTTCTCAGCAATTGCGGCAAACTCGATGTACAGATTCACGTTTTTCGAATCGCGAAGGATCGCTTCACGCAGCGAATCGACGGCCTTCTCCGTCTGATGCGATTGCTCGTATGCCTGCGCGGCAAGTTCCAGGGTCTGAGGGTCTGGATCTGCGGCTAACAATGGCGTGAGCGTAGCGATGGAGTCCTCTGGAAGTTGCGCCATCAACTGAACCGATGCCAGGACCCGGCGTTCCTGGACATTCTCCGGATGTGATTCGACGCTCCGCTTCAGCATCGCCATTGCTTTGTCGAATTGCTTTTGCTTCACGAGGCAGGCGGCGTACGCATCCAAGCCGGCCGGTCGCGCCTCAAACACAGGCAGAGCCCTTTCAAAGTGAGGCAGTGCCGAGGTACAGTTCCCCTGCTGATACTCCAAAACCGCCACCATGGCGTGGCTGGTCAAGTCGTTTGGATGAAGCTTCAATAGATGTTCAATGATGGGAATGCCAGCAGCGTCTCCCTGGTCGAATTCAATCTGCGCTGCACCTTGCAGAGCAGGAACGTTGTCCGGAGCGAGCTTGATAGCACGGCGGAATGAAGCGAGCGCGTCCTTTGAGTTACCGGCGCCTTTAAATGCGACGCCTTGCATCGTCCACAGCTCTGAATCTGCCGGTGAATGTGCAATAGCTGCATGGAGCAGCCCGAGAGCCTTCTCGTATTGTCCGGCTCGAAGCGCTGATACGATGTCAGCGGTCCGACGATCGCCTGTTTGGGCAGCGAGATTCGCGACCAATGCCGTCAGAGCCACAAAAACGAGAAGTGTCCGGCGATGGGAGGGAGCAGTTGTCATAGCTCTGAACTAAAAGCGCAATAATGCAACGGCAAAAAACTCGAGAGACCTGCAACTGATGTTACTCAAAAGAAAGAGGCCGGCCAACTTGAAGAGCTGGCCGGCCTCATCGTTCAAACGCCTTTACATCAGAACGACAGCTTCCCGCCCAATTGCCAGAACCTTGGCTCGTGGGAACCCGTAGCCGCGCCGAAGCTTCCGTCCGGAATGTTCGTGTCGACATTCGCGTAGTTGGCCCGATTGAACAGGTTGAAAAATTCAAACCGGATCTGGAAGTTTATGCGTTCCGTAATCGGAGTGTCTTTGTAGATGTTGGTATTCGTCTCAAAGAAATTCGGACCGCGGAACTGCATTGGCTTCTCGTTGCCCTCTTGTCCAAATGCAGGTATTGCAAAGTTGGATTTCGGTACTGCACCCGCCAGCCACGCTTTGTTGCCGCTCAACTGCTTGTAACTCGTGGCATCCGGATAGTCGAGGTTGTTGCCGTCGGCGTTGTAGTCGCCGCTGTAGGATTGAAGGCCGACTGCCGGGTTGGCCGGAGACGGACAGGCGGGAGCGCCTGTTGACGTATCCTCGCAGATCGGCGCAAATCCGTTAAAGTTTGCTGCCGTGAACGGATATCCCGACTGGAAGACGGTTGTGCCGCTCAGGCCCCATCCCCCTGTCACTCTTCCGCTCGCACCTTTGCCATGATTTAGCCCTGAAATCGAATAGTTCCAACTCAGGGAGACCCGATTCGGCACGTCGAAGACCGACGGTCCGTAGTATTGGCCGGGGTTATCCGGTGTTGGATACGCGAGACCGTCGTCCTTCGAGCTGGAACGCGTGTACGACGCATCGATAAACCCGCGCGAGAAGCGTCCCCTTACATCGAAGTAGATGGCATGGTAGTTGCCGTAACGGTCATTATCCGCGTAGGCGATGGAGCCGAAGCTGGTGTTGAGGCCCGTTCGTACCAGGCTCTCATGAGCAATCAGATCCCCGGGAACCACGTTGATGTCCACTCCGTACGAGACGTTGCCGAT
>Ga0157375_10002115_pt1 | contig 17160 bp, 14 predicted proteins | sample M35metaG_FD_115311 | JGI IMG/M metagenome (GOLD analysis project Ga0157375, IMG submission 115311) | Miscanthus rhizosphere microbial communities from Kellogg Biological Station, Michigan, USA - M3-5 metaG | ecosystem: Host-associated > Plants > Roots > Rhizosphere > Soil | place: USA: Michigan... | reverse complement strand
ATCATCGGGACCCTGGTCGTTGGCAGCCAGATCCGGTTCATGCACAATAGCAACAAAGGCTTTTCTACGGACGCCATAATAAACATCCCACGGGCCAGGGATCAGTTCGGCCGGGTTAAGGGACTGGCAGAAAATATAAGACATATTCCGGGTGTCGAAAAAGTAATTCTGCAGGCCTTTGCACCCATGGGTTTTCCGCATATTTCCCAGATGGTCATCTATAAAGGAAAAGAAGAGATCAGACTGGAGGCGTCAATTCAGCCCGGGAATACTGACTATATTTCCTTTTATCAAATGAAGCTGGTTGCGGGACGGAATATGCTTCCGGCAGACAGCCTCTCCGAACTGGTAGTTAATCAAACCTTCGTTTCCAGTCTTGGTTTTACGAACCCTGAACAGGCCATTGGCAAACGAATCACATGGAACGGAATAGAATATCCCATTGCCGGCGTGGTAGCGGATTTTCATGAAAACTCGTTTCATGTGCCGATGAAACCGGTTATCATTGCCCATATGCCCCAGGCGGAAAAAGGTATCGGTCTAAAACTGGCAACCCGGGGCAAAGAAGTGGCAGACGCCAGAACCATTCTTGCGCAGGTTGAAAAGGAATGGAGAAAAACCTATCCGGATAATGATTTTAACTATCATTTTCTTAATGACTCCATCACCTGGCTATATGATCAGGAGACTAAAACAGCCTGGCTGATGAAGGTAGTGATGGTCATTACCATATTTATTTCCTGCATGGGATTATTCGGACTGGCTCTTTTTACTGCTGAACAAAGAACAAAAGAAATAGGCATCCGTAAAGTCCTCGGTGCTACCGTTTCTAATATCGTAAGCCTGCTTAGCAGAGATTTTGTACTCCTGGTAGTCATTGCACTGATTATTGCTGCGCCGGTTTCCTGGTATTTTATGAACCGCTGGCTGGAAGATTTTGCATTCCGTATACATATCGGGTGGTGGATATATATATCGGCAGGAACCATCGTCGTTGGCATTGCACTTTTCACCGTAAGTTTTCAGGCATGGAAGGCAGCAATGGCTAATCCTGTTAAAAGTTTGCGGACTGAATGAACCCAACCCAATAGGCCATGCTTTCCCTGACTGGCCCAATCCAGTTTATTTATACAGGGAATTTCGTAAATTTCTTATCTAAAGAGTAATGTATGAGTCTTAAATTTTCAAGGCAGATGAAAGAAATCATTTCTTTCAGCCGCGACGAAGCAGAACGACTGGGAAATGATCATATCGGTACAGAACATCTTTTGCTTGGATTGCTGCGTGACGGAGACAATACAGCGCTTCGAATTTTGAAAAGTTTCAGGGTTGACACTGGAGAGATGCAAAAGGAAATCGAAATGTCTGTTAAATCTGATAAAATTCCTAAAAACTCAATGCCGCTAAATGCCGGCGCTGAACAAATAATACATGGAGCCGTAGCGGAGGCAAAAACGTCAAAAAGCAAAAGAGTGGAACCTGAACATTTAATCCTGTCCATTCTCAATAATTCCACGACCGCTCCGAGAATTTTAGACCACATGCGATTCAGCTGATCCCTACATTCCAGCCTGCTTTCTGTGCTGTTTTATACCTTATCTGGTATCAAAACTTCCAATCAAAAAGAACAGGAAATACTATCTTCATACCATGAACAAAGTTTTCACCGATGCATTGAGCGCGGTGCAGGATATTCCTGACGGCGCGACGCTCATGCTGGGAGGATTCGGACTCTGCGGGATACCGGAAATTTCCATCGGTGCGCTGGTAAAAACAGGGGTGAAAAACCTTACCTGTATTTCTAACAACGCGGGTGTGGACGATTTTGGCCTCGGGCTTTTGCTGAAAACGCGGCAGATAAAAAAAATGATCAGCTCCTATGTCGGCGAGAACGCGGAGTTCGAAAGACAACTGCTGCAGGGCGAACTCGAAGTAGACCTCGTACCCCAGGGCACGCTGGCCACGCGGATACAGATGGCCGCCATGGGAATTCCTGCTTTTTATACGCCGGCGGGATATGGCACCGAGATAGCAGAAGGGAAAGAGACCAGGGTTTTCAACGGCAAGCATCACCTGATGGAATATGCGCTGCACGCCGACTTTGCCATCGTTAAAGCATGGAAGGGCGACCGCATGGGCAATCTTGTTTTTCGCAAGACGACGCGGAATTTTTCAACGTCCATGGCCAAAGCAGGAAATATCACCATCGCCGAAGTGGAAAATCTCGTGGAACCCGGACAACTCGATCCCGACGAAGTGCACGTCGCCGGAATTTATGTCCACCGGATTTTTGAAGGGAAGAATTATGAAAAGAGAATTGAGAAAAAAACGCTTGCAATTAAGAAAGGTGCATAGTATATGGTTTATGGTATATGGTATTCCCATGCACCACCCTCCATACACCATTAACCATAAACCATAAACCAAAAAATGTTTAAATCCATAAGCTTCTTCGAAAAAGATCTTGGCGTCGACAAACGCATTGCGCGGTTTTTTGTCGACCGCCGGGTACCGAAAGAAAACGCATATTGGAAAGGCAGACTGATTTATATCAGCTCGGGGAATGGTTATAACATCATGCCGATCTTTTATGATATCCTTTACCGGATCGGGATTCCCCTCGAGTCACTCCTCGAAGAGCAGCATATTTTGTTCATGGAAGAAATTCTCCACCTCGCGGCACTGGAGGAAACGAAAGTGATTGATAAGGCGACCGAACTTTCGACCATCACCGGACTTCTTAAGGGTCGTATAAAGGACGAGGCAGCTTTTGCACGGCTTCATGCCTATCTGTCGCAGCCACGGCCGCTGCCAACAGGCGAATTCGGAACTCCTTATCCCGCATTGAACCGGGCGGACAATTTTCTTTTCGTTCTTTGCGATCTGCCGGTAACTGAAGCGCAGTGGAAGCTCGCCCTCCGCTACTGGTACGCAGTCATCACGACGATCCTTCTGCTCGATGACCTGTCTGACTATGAAAAAGACAAACGCGAAGGCGAAGAAAATGCCGTGCTGGAAATGGGAGAGGGCATCGAAGGATTCAGAAAAGCCGAAATCCTGATGAGTGAAGCGGCGGTAACGCTGAATGAAATAAGCCCGGCTTTTTCGGCTGTCGCCCAGATAAGTTTCGATCACAAAAAAGACTTTATTCCGGCCGAATATGTCCCTCGATAAATTTGGTATTGCAAAACGCATCGCGCAGGAGCTGAGAGATGGCATGTATGTCAACCTCGGCATCGGCATTCCAACGCTCGTGGCGAACTATATTCCGCCCGGCATGATGATCATGATCCAGTCGGAAAACGGTATGCTGGGCATGGGTCCTTACCCCGATGAAAAATCGCTTGACCCCGACCTCATCAACGCTGGAAAAGAAACCGTAACGATCCTGCCAGGCGGCGCCTTCTTCGACAGCGCCGAAAGCTTCGGCATGATCCGCGCGGGAAAAGTAGACATGACCGTACTCGGCGCCATGGAGGTCTCCGAAAAAGGCGATATCGCCAACTGGAAGATCCCGGGTAAGATGGTCAAAGGCATGGGCGGCGCGATGGACCTCGTCGCCAGCGCGAGGCATATCATCGTGGCCATGCAGCATACCAATCCGAAAGGAGAATCCAAACTCCTTCCAGAATGTACCCTGCCACTGACCGGCGTCGCCTGTGTGAAAAGAGTGGTTACTGAACTGGCCGTGATGGACATCACGGAAGATGGGTTCGTTTTATTAGAGCGCGCTCCGGGCGTAGACGTGGAAGAGATCCGCGCAAAGACGGCGGGCAAACTGCATGTGCCGGATCATGTGCCGCAAATGAAATTATGATCGCGGGATCTCACGACCGGTCGATTCTCCCATTAAAAGTCAATCATTCGGATCTTAAACTGATCACCGGATTAGCCTTCGCTGCCCTGATCGCCTGGAAGGCAACGGCGAAGAGCGCAATTGTTGAGGCGGCAAAGCTGGCAATCATAAAGACTCCAACACCGGGATACACGCGGTAGGCAAAATCCCGCAGCCAGTTATTGATGGCCCACCAGGCAAGCGGAAAGGAAATCAGGGAGGCAATAAGCATCAGCCTCATAAAATATTTCGTAAGCATAATTGTAATTCCAGCCACAGTTGCACCCAGCACTTTGCGGATGCCGACCTCCTTCGTTCTCTGTTCGACCATGTACATACTTAACCCGAACAGGCCCATGCAGGCAATAAGAATTGCTGTAAGAGCAAAAACGCTGATCGCTTGCAGCAGGCGGTTGTCTTCCTGATAAAATCGGTTGATCTGTTCGTCCAGAAAAAAATAATCGAACGGATAATCACGCACGCGTTTTTTCCACTCCTTGCCGATCAGGGGCAAAGTGCCTGCGATGGTTCCAGGCTTCAATTGAATGGAAACGTATAGCGGATTATTACTGAGAACAATTGCCAGGGGTTGAACAGATTCTCTTAAAGAAGCGAAATTAAAATCTTTTACCACGCCGATGACCCTGCCCTTTCTCACCTCGAAAATCTCGAGTGATTTTCCAATCGGATTTTTCCAATTCAGATAGCGGACCATGGCTTCGTTTATCACAATAGAATTGGCCGTATCGGTTGTGAACTCCGGAGAAAAATACCTGCCTTCTTTCATATTGATATGCAGGGTCGATGCGAAATTTGCATCTGTTTCCATCAGGTTACACATCAGGTGTTCGCCTTCGGTATGGCCTTCGGGTATAATTCCATAGCCATTCAGACCCTGTCCGGGAACACGGTTACTTGCGGACAAAGACTTTATGCCCGGGAGTTTTCTAAGGGCCGTCATAAATTCCGTGGCTCTGGATTCCAGTGCGGTACTGGCAAGTTGAAGAACTACAACCTGATCCTTCTGAAAGCCGAGGTCCTTGTCGGCCATGAAGTGTATTTGTTTGTTGATGACCAGGGTGCCGATGATGAGTAATATGGATAACGAAAACTGGATCGTCACCAGCGATGTGCGCATCCAGCTGTTCTTTCCTGACCTTACCGTATTTCGAAATACATCTGTGGACTTAAACCTTGCGAGAAAGACGGACGGGTATAGACCCGACAATAGGCTGATGAACACCAGCAGGGTGGCCAAACTGAACATAACCTGGGGTTCGAGTAAATCCATTTTTTTGAGCTCCGATCCGGTGAGGCCGTTGAAGGATGGTAAAAGAATGGCCACCAGTAACAGTGCCGCGATGAGGGAAACGGTACAAACCAGGAAGGATTCACTAAAAAAACGGACGATCAACTGAGACTGCGTTGCGCCCAGTACTTTTTGCACGCCGGTTTCTTTTGCCCTTCGCAAGGCAGCTGCCGTTCCGAGGTTTATGAAGTTGAAGCTGGCGATGAGCAGAATAAATGCGGCAATGATCATCAGCGTGTAGATGATCTTAATGCTGTTCGTCCGGAAGGCACCCGAGTAGAGAATACCCTGTGCGTGCAGATGGATGTCTTTTAATGGCTGCAGATACGGACGGAACTGAAACTCTTTTTCATCCCGGTAACGGTGGAGTAATTCGGAAATCTTTTCCTCTGCCTTTTTCTGATCTGAGGCCTTATCCATACGGATGAACGTGTGAACGACCTGCGTGGTCCAATTATTTATCCAGTAGAAATTATCCTTATTGGCAGGAGTGGTAAGCGTTCCCCAGGAGATGAGCAGTTTAAACCTGATGGAAGAGTTTTCCGGAACATCCCGGGAAACGCCGGTAATTTTCACGGCCATATTGTCAAGCGTAGTTAAAGTCCTGCCCACGGGATTTTCGTTGCGGAAATATTTTTTTGCCGTCGATTCGGAGATAACCGCGGTAAAGGGTTCGGCCAGTGCAGTCGTTCTGTTTCCCTGCAACAGAGGGAAATTGAAGAGCTGCAGAAAAGAATTGTCGGCATACACTACATCACTCAGCAGGAGATGAATAGTATCATAGCTGACCAACATATCGTTAAACCATGGTCTGATGCGCGTTGCGGCGCTAACGCCTGGAATTTCTTTGATGATTGCGGAGGCGAGCAGACCGGGCGTAAGACCGTCTTTCTGCGTTTGACCTTTTTCATTGGTGATCTTATTTACCCGGAAAACAGATGAACAATCGTCATGAAACCGGTCGAAAGAGAATTGTTTGCCGACGTACAGGCCGATGAGAATAAAGCTTGCCAGGCCGATAGTCAGTCCGAATGAGTTGATCAGAGAAAAAGCTCTGTGTTTTGACATGTGGCGGAGGGCTAGCCTAACATAGTGATAAAGCATAGTCGTTGTTTAACGAGTGACTATTTTCTCATGTGTCGTGTTGATGAACGATTGGTGTCATACGATTCATCAATGATGCCACAGTTATACGGCCTTCAAAATCAGGGCTATACAATTGCAGAAAGGTTACCCGACTGCACGATTTTGATACGGTGTTGTCCCAAAAAGGATGGATTGCGGCACACACTGATTTTTGATTTTAACTGGGACGGGCGCGGGGTTAACAGAGTTAAGGGTCGTTCAGCCTCGCGTAGCCAAATGTTTCAATTTCATTATTAGATTTCGTCAGATGGATTTTTCCATTTGACAGAATGTAAAGACTATCGCAAATATCTGTGATGTGCATATACATATGATCTGTCATCAGTAAGCCCTTTTTTGCTTTTGTCTCAATAAGAAGTTCCTTAACATTTTCTATTTGAATGGGACTAAGATGTGTAAATGGTTCATCTAACACAGCGAATTGCGACTCGGATTTCAAGATAACATACAGCTCTATCAGCCTGTATCCTCCATTCGAAAGACTTCCTACGGATGATTTATATCTATTTGTAAACTCAGGAAATCTTTTGGAAAAATGGGAAAAGTCTAATTCAAAATCTTTAAATATTCTTTTCAGAGAAAGGAACTTAGGAACAAAACTGAATTGCGGAAGGAAAAGTATTAAACCTGACTTTTTATATGCTTCATTTTGAACCATATTGTCAAAGCGAATTGATTTTTCGCACTTCAGGTCACCATAAATAATTTTCATGAGGCAGGATTTGCCCGCTCCATTTGTACCTAACAGGCCAGTAATTTTTCCGGTCTCACATTTCAAGTGAATATCGGATAGTATTTTTCTGCCATTAAATTCCAGCTTAATGCTATCAGCTTCCATTTTATGGATCATCTTTATTTATATATCATAATAATCAGGAATATAAATAGAGAGAAATCGAAAATGAGGGAAGTCACCCAAAGCAAAACTTTCGACAATCCTAAATTTTGATAATAGTAATATTCTTTATTCTTATAGCTGTTTATGAAATAGAAAGTTATGGCTAGTGTTGCTATTTTTAACCAAAATAGATAAGCAAATATACCAAGGCCATATTCCCAAAATAATACAAGGCTAGATATGGTTAGTAGTAAGGACAGTAAAAGGAAACTTCTGTAAAAAGTCCAGACAAGTCGTATCGTTTTGGAAATTCTCAATACTGATTCCTTATTTTAAATGTATGCACTTATGGGTTATGTAATTTGTTAACTTTCATGGATAAATGATTTCTCTGGCATCCCGGAATCAATTCAAACTACTGAGAAACTGGTAACCGAATAGATCAACGTCGCCTGCTCATGACTACAGACTGGTATAAGATGGATCCCGTCTTTATCTGCCGGAAAATGTTCTGCCGCAGATATCGTATGTAGGGTTTATGAAGAATTGAACATATCGCCAAAAAGCATACAGTTCCTGTAACGAAAACGGTCAATCCAAAAGATCACCGATCTCACAATAGATTGATTAGTAAGAACTGATCCTTCCGGCACAGTCCTCGCTGTGTTTTCCCCAATCGAAACGGCATGCATAAGCTCAATAACTATTTTAAAACCGCCTGGAGAAATATTAACAGAACCAGGGGATACAGTGCGCTCAACATCTTCGGACTTGCCACAGGAATGGCCGTTGCCCTGATCATCGGGCTCTGGGTCCACAAGGAATATTCCTACGATAAATTCCTCGACGGATACCGTCAGATATACCAGGTAAGGCGCAACTATTATGGCAATGGCGACACGGTAAACTATAACGGCAGCTCGCTTAAGCTCGCAGACGCGCTCAGGAGCCAGATTCCGGAAATGGAATATGTTGTCGAAACAGATTATCCCGGTTCGCATAACCTGGCTGTGGGCGAGAAGAAGTTTTACATGACAGGCAGCCAGACCGCCGCAGATTTCCTGAAAATGTTTCCCTATCCGCTGCTGGAAGGAACTCCGGCTGAAGTGCTGAAGGATCCCTATTCCATCGTGCTTACAGAAAGCACGGCAAAAGCCTTGTTCGGCGATCAGAACCCTATGCATAAGTCCGTACGCTTCGACAATAAGCACGACCTGACCGTCACCGGCATCCTGAAGGACCTGCCTGCCAATTCAACCTTCCAGTTTAATTTCCTCGTGCCCTTCAGTTACTACGAAACAAACAATGACTTTGTAAAAAATGCGCGTCACCAGAATTTTGAGTGGAACGGTTTTCAAACCTTCGTAAAACTGAAGCCCGGCGTTTCCTTTGCACAGGTTGCATCCAAAATAAAGGACATTGAAAAAGTGGATAAGGACAATATTATGTCCAGCCAGACAGACGTGATCCTGCAGCCCATGAAAAACTGGCACCTGATGGGCCGTTACGAAAACGGCAAAGAAGTGTCCGGCTTCGGCGAATACGTAAATATGTTCAGCGTCATCGGCGTGCTGGTTCTGCTGATCGCCTGCATCAATTTCGTGAACCTCGCAACCGCACGTTCAGGAAAGAGAGCCAGGGAAGTAGGCGTAAGAAAAGCGATCGGTTCGAGGAAACAAGACCTCGTGTTTCAGTTCCTCACAGAATCCTTGCTGCTCACATCGATCGCCGCCTTCTTCGCGATATTCCTTGTACAGCTGGCCCTGCCGGCCTTCAATCAGCTTACCTCGGGCAAAATAAATATTCCATACGCGAACCCTCTATTCTGGATGATCATCACAGGCAGCGTGCTGTTTGTTGCGCTGGCGGCAGGAAGCAGTCCGGCCTTCTACCTATCTTCCTTTAACCCGGTAAAAGTGCTTAAGGGAACCGTTCAGGTGGGAAGAACGGCTACCCTGCCGCGAAAAATCCTCGTCGTACTTCAGTTCAGCTGTTCCGTTGCGCTGATCATCAGCACTTTTATTATTTACCAGCAGATACAATACGGGAAAGACAGGCCGGCGGGTTTCAATATGAACCGCCTGATGATGACGGACATGAACGAAGACCTGAGCCGCAATTATGGCGTGATAAAAAATGAGCTACTGAAAAAAGGCATTGCCGAAAGCGTGACGATGGCTTCCGCTCCCATCACCAGTGGCGGTGGCCACAGGGATGTGAGCAGCTGGCCCGGCAAGCGGTCTGGCGAAACCGTTGACATGGGCGCCATATATGTCTCGGATGATTATTTTAAAACGGTAGGAATGACCATCAAAGAGGGCAGGGCATTCGAAGGCAGCAGGGATACCCTAAATGTGATCTGCAATGAAGCCGCTATCAAACTGATGCGTTTGAAGAATCCGATCGGACAGTCCATCACCTATATCGATCAGCCGCTCAGGATCATCGGCATCGCGAAAGATGCCATGACGGTGTCGCCCTTTGCGCCGGCTGACCCCACCATATTTTTGTACGATCCCGGACCGGGCTACGTGATGATGTACCGCCTGACGCCCGGTATAAAAACCGCCGACGCACTCAGCCAGCTCGCGACTGTCTTCGCCGCTTACAACCCAGCCTATCCTTTTACATACCAGTTTGCAGACCAGAGCTACGCCGCCAAGTTTGACCTGGAAATCCTCGTGGGTAAGCTGGCGGGTCTCTTCGCGGGCCTCGCGATATTTATTTCCTGCCTGGGTTTATTCGGACTCGCAGCCTATATGGCCGAACAGCGGACGAAAGAAGTCGGTATACGGAAAGTTCTGGGAGCCACATTGCCGCAGGTCTGGTTTCTTCTGTCGAAAGATTTTATCGTGCTGGTCCTGATCAGCAGCTTGATTGCATCACCGGTCGCCCTCTACTTTTTGCAGGGATGGCTGCAGAAATATTCCTACCGCATCAGCATCGGCGCAGGCGTGTTCATCTGGTCGGCCCTGACCGCCCTCGTGATTACGCTGATCACGATAAGTTTCCAGGCCATCAAAGCCGCGCAGCTGAATCCCACAAAGAGCCTGCGGTCGGAGTAATCTAACAGGGTAGTGATCAAAGTGTAAGCGAATCTTTCGCAAAATTCACTGCATCCGTATTTCACCTGGATTGTAACATCTTACCGTTTGGGTAAAATAATTTCTTTGGAATTACAAAAATTAGAATACCTTGTAGTGTATTACATAACTAGTACACTATGGTACAGGTAAATAACTTTTCTTTCGGCTATACCAAACGAAAAATCCTATACAATAATCTCACGCTTACGCTGGAGAAGGGGAAGATTTATGGCATGCTGGGCAGGAACGGCGCCGGCAAGTCTACCTTCCTGAAAAATCTGAGCGGGCTGCTTTTCCCTACCAAAGGGCATATTTATGTCTCCGGCCTCGAGCCGAAAAAACGGCTTCCTTCATTTCTGGAGAAAATATATTTCATCCCGGAAGAAGTGTATGTGCCTTCCATTCCGCTGGCCAGGTATATCCGGTTATTTTCTCCTTTCTATCCTGAGTTTAGTAAGACAGATTTCGATAAATATCTGGACATGCTCGAAGTCGACTACACCGCTCATTTGAAGTCTCTCTCCTTCGGTCAGCAGAAAAAATTCATCATCGCCTTTGCCCTGGCTTGTAATACACCTCTGCTTTTGCTGGATGAACCCACCAATGGGCTCGACATACCTTCCAAAGCCCAGTTCCGGCGACTGATTGCATCGGTTATGGACGATGACCGCATCATTTTTATATCAACTCACCAGACAAGAGATCTTGAAAACCTCATTGATACCGTGCTGATCGTTGACAATGGGGAACTTTTATTGAATGCATCCATGGAACAAATCAATAAAAAACTGAGTTTTAAAACACTGGGAGACATCCCGACCGATATACCCATTCTGTATTCTGAAAAAACGTTCGGGGGATATTCCGTGGTGACTGAAAATTTGGGGAATGAAGAAAATCAGTTAAACCTGGAACACCTGTTCAATACCGTGGTGCTCAAACCGGATCCCATCAAAAAGTTGTTTTTAGCGCAATAAATACAAACACATGAACGAAGTATTTAATTTCCGAAGGTTCGGTCTATATACTGCAAAAACAATCTTCGAGAGGCCGGTGCAGCTTCTGGGCACATTTGTGCTTTCCTATTCAGTGGCGACACTGATCTATTTCTTATTAAAAAGCATGGGAAATTTCGAGGTTGCACAGTTGTTGGCTTTTTCTATAGGCCTGGTAGGCGGAGGTTGCCTGCTGGCATCCCTGGTATTCGGTTATTTTTCTGATATGGCAAGCGGTGCTTCCTACCTCACCCTACCTGTTTCTGCACTGGAAAAATGGCTTTGTGCCGTTTTATTGGTCGGCCTGTATACGGGATGTTTCCTGCTTTTTTTCAGGGAGCTGGACAGGCTTTTTGTTCATATCTACCATAGCAGTTTAAATAAACAGGACCCACGGTATCAGAACCAATACAATGCCGTGTACATATTCAGGTATTTTGATGAATCATTAGAGGTATTCGTATTTTTTCTGAACGCAGTTACCGCTATGCTGGTTGGGTCTTTGTTTTTTAACAGGGTGAGTTTTATTAAGGTCTCCCTGGTGCTCTGTGGCTTGTATTTTTTTACGTTCTTTTTAAATTATATAATAGGTTCAATCTTATTTAAGGGCATGGTTCGGTCCTTTCCTTTCCACAGTCTCTCGATCAGAAATGGAAAAGAGGTGGGCATACTGGTAATGCCTCCTGCCTGGAGCCGGCTTAATGATCTCATATCAATATATATTTTACCCGGCATCCTGCTCCTTGTATCCTATATAAGACTAAAAGAGAAAGAGATTTAAAAATAACTATGGAATTCAAAGACCACCAGGCGATTTATTTGCAGATTGCCGATTACGTCTGCGAGCAGGTATTATTGAAATCCTGGAAAACGGAGGAAAGAATTCCGAGCATCAGGGACCTGGCCATTGATCTGCAGGTAAATCCGAATACGGTGCAAAGGTCATACGACTTCCTCCAGGAACTCGGAGTAATCGCAAACAAGAGGGGTGTAGGCATTTTCGTTGAGAAAGATGCTATAAAGCGTATCATGGCATACAAGCGAAAGGAATTTAATACTAAGACACTGCCCATTATTTTTAAAAACATGGCTCTCCTCAATATGGACCTGAAGGAATTCGGAAAATTGTTCAACAGTTATATGGAAACTCATTCAAAATGACAACATGAAACTATCACCCATTATACTAATGATCTTACTTGGACTTTTGATCATCAGTCCGGTCGTATCAAATCTGATATTTAAGAATCAATACGACCAGGTTGATAAAGCGGATCCGTTTTGGAACTATACCAAACTGAATAAAGGCGTGTTTCATCATATCAGCCTGGAGGCGGGAAATGAAACCCTTGTTTCCTTTATTCCCGGCCCCCATGGTTCCATCGGTGTTTTAAACAGCTGGGAACAAACAATGGCAGACCGTATACAAACGCGCATTTCGCAAGACACCTTATTCGTGAAGATCTGGCAACAATGGGACCCTCCGGGTATACGGAACTGGATGAAGTCCCACGAATTGATTTCTGTATCCTGTCCTAACCTGTATTCTGTAGCTGCAACCAATGCCAGTCTGCACCTGTATAAAATGAAGGAAAAAAACATGTCTCTCCGTCTCGGCGGTCGGTCTGAATTGGAACTGGAGAGCGATATACCGGGGTTTGACTCCCTGTCGATCAGTCAATCAGATTCATCGCGGCTTAAATTTGAGATGACCGAGGATTTGCCCGTTTCAGGAGTGATGTATGCGAAAGCAATAAACGCGGACGTACAGGGTTATAGTCTGCTGGATATTGGTCATTTTAAGATTCAAAACCTTCGTCAATCGATAGGAGACAGTGCAGCCATTATTTTATCGGGGTATTCATTGAGCAGAATAAAATAGCTATTAAGGCAGTATTAAACTATCGTCGAGACAGGATCCTAATGTATCTTTTTGACAAGGATAGCAGAGAAGACGTAAAACCTTAGGCAGCTCAATCAATTCAAACGGTAAATCGCCGCATTTAATATGGTCGCAAAACTAACCCAGCATATATAAGGGACGAGTAACCACGCTGCGGTCTTATCAAGTTTTGAAAAAGCAATAATGGTTAGTACGATAAATATCCACAGCAGGGAAATATCTACCAGGGCAAGCCCGATTTTATGAAAATTGAAAAACAGGAAGCTCCAGCAAAAATTCAGAAAAAGCTGGATGAAAAAAAGCCATAAGGCATTCGATTTATAAAGCGAAGGCGGTTTTTTCCAGATCATCGAAAGAGAGACGCCCATCAAAATATACAACAGGGTCCATACCGGAGCGAATATCCAATTGGGCGGGTTGAAAGAAGGTTTATTCAGTTGCGCATACCACCCGCCGATGCTGGAGGCCGTTGCGAACCCTGAAACAAATCCAACGCCAAGGGTGATCAATAGTGAATAGAATAATTTCATAGTTCTTAAAAATATACTGCCAGTATATTGCGCGGAGACAGCATCCTGTTTGAATTCATTCTAAAGCTAATTAAAAAAGAAATAATCAAAAGACTGCCCCCTCGCATATATGAAAACAGGATTCAATGCTTTGCATTAAATTTAATAGTGCTAAAAAAGCGCATTGCATGAATCTTCTCCTTACTTCATCCGGCATCAGGAACAACAGCATCCGCAGCGTATTAGAGGATCTGTTGGGAAAACCGATCGCTGAATCCAGCGCACTCTTCATTCCCACGGCGATCTATCCTTTCCCCGGTGGTGCCGGCATGGCATGGCAGGCGATCTGCGGTACTCACTCTTCCCGCCTTGCCCAGCTGGGCTGGAAATCGATTGGTCTGCTCGAACTCACGGCATTGCCTGGCATCGACAAAAAGGCCTGGGTTCCTTCGGTTAAAGAAGCAGACGCGCTGCTGTTTTGGGGAGGCGATCCCGTCTATCTCAGCTACTGGATGCGCCAGTCAGGACTTACAGAACTTTTCCCTTCGCTTCGGCGCGAAGCGGTGTATGTAGGCGTGAGCGCCGGCAGCATGGCGGCCTCGGCCACTTTCTGCGAGACTTACCACGAAGCGCCTAATGGCAAAGCCAATGTGCTTAAGTCGGAGGAGATAGTATTCGATACCCACAGTGGAGAAATCAGGCGAACGCTCGTCACAGCACAGGGTGCGGGACTCGTCGACTTTGCACTGATTCCTCATTTTGAACATAAAGACCACCTGGATGCTTCCGCTTCCAACGCAGAAAAATGGGCAGCGAAATTGCCGGTTCCAGTCTATGCGATAGATGATGAGACTGCCATCAAAGTAAGTGATGGCTCCGTTGATGTCATCTCCGAAGGGCAGTGGAAACTGTTCGGTCCCTCACTCTAACCCTCTTACGCGTTACCGGTGCACGTCATACTCCCTGATCGCTGGAAAGAATCAGATGTGAGGTCAAGATCCGGAAATTGCTATTGATACTTCAAGCCCGCCTTCAACGATCAGCAACATTTATTTACCCACCTGCACTTTCAACTGGGTGAATGAATGGGGAGGGAACGTACACGTGAGCTTGTTTTTCCCGGTTTCGATGTCCTTTACTACCGGAACATATTGCGCCTGTTTTTCAAAAACAACCGGCTCGTCCAGTGATTCCGCAGTTACCAGGCTGGTCTGGGCTTTCCCTGTAAAAACGCCGGAAGTATTCACTATATCGGCCGTGATCGCCTTGTCCTTATGACGGTTAACAACATTTATATAGATCGTCTGGCTTTCTTTTGAGTACACCGTGGTCACGTCGAGATAGGGTATTCCCTTATACATTTCCGTGTTGAATGTGTCACAATCCACATAGGTATCAATCGTATTACCCAGGCAATTATTAGAGAACAATTTAAACGTATAAAACAGGGATGACTTATAGGTTCCTTTCTTGGGATCGTTCGACAACAGGGAAGTAAGCAGGGTGAAGTTTGCCATCTTCACCACATCCGCATGTCGTATAAAAGAATTCAGGCATTGGGCAACGGGGAGAACATTTCTGAAACTTCTGCCGAAACTTCCCCACTCGTCCAAAGAAATATAAACCGGATTCTTGAATCCCTTCATGGCTCTTGCAATTTGAATCTGGTCGGCGGTTAATTTGATCCTGTGCTCGAAGATCATGGCACTTTGCCCAATGAATGAATAATAATCGGTGGCGTTTTCCCAATAGCTGTGAATGGATATATATTTGATCATATCTCCGAGGCCGGCAAGCACTTTGCGATTCCAGTCCAGCCATTGACCGCTGCTTTCATACCATGAAGATCCGGCAGCGACAAATTCCAGCGTTGGATCCACCGATTTCATCGCTTTGGCTGCTTCTCTCGCGATTTTCACATAGTCATCGGCTTCCTTGTGCCCCAGCTCCCAGGGCGCACCATCCACTTCGTTGCCCAGGTCCCAGATTTTAATGTCATAGGGTTTTTCATGACCATATTTAATTCGCAAATCCGAATAATAAGATCCTTTTTTATACCGGCAGTATTCAACCCAGTTCACGGCATCCTGTATCGTACCCAGCCCGAGATTCACACAGACGATATTTTCACTACCCATTGCCTGGTTCAATTGAACCCATTCATCTGTTCCCACATGATTATTTTCAGGTCCGCCCCAGGCCAGGTTAATGCGGCGGGGACGGGCCTCTTTTGGCCCGATACCGTCCTGCCAGTTATAACCCATCACAAAGTTTCCGCCGGGCCAGCGCATATTGGTAATCTTAAGTTCCTTCATGGCATCGGTATAATCTTTCCGGAAGCCGTTTGCATCTGCCAGTGGGGAAGAAGGATCATATAAAGTGCCATATAAGGTATTGAAGTCTACCGAATCCGGTAAACCCACCCTGGCGCCATTCAGATGAATGGGTTCCATGAAGACGCCGTAGATTTTCGGATCAATCTCACTGATGGATCGCTCCGGATCTATCTTGATGATGGCTGAATGTTTGTTACCCGGGGTTTGGGCATGAACAGAAAATTGTAGTAAACAGGATATAGCGGTAATACATATCAACTGCCTGATGATGGCCCCGCAACGGTTGCTAACGGAAGAAAAAACATTTCGCTTAAGGGTTAAAACCTGCATAAAACCTGACTTTTTAATAGTAAATAATTATAAATGTCAAAACAACATTTAAAAGTTACGGGTTTTTTATGAATGCACCTGTTTCAGGTATTTATTTTTTTAACTCATTACGTTTATCGACGATTTTAAAAGTTCACATCGCAGAAAGTGAACACTGCCGGATTTAGATCGTCGCAATTGATTAAAATCATTAGGTGCAAAGTCTTGGTATATGGAGAAAATATGCGTAGATTGATATAACAAAGCAAATTTTTCAACAACTCTTTCAACCAGCGACGTATTTCTGTCCTGTGAATGCCGGATTTTTAAGATCATCTGCCGTCATTTTACATCCTGTATTACCCTGAATTAAACAAAGCCCCTTTGTACCTGTTCACCGCGTTGTGGTGGAAATATGTTTTATCCTTTTCAAAACATAAATTTTATTTTATGAAACACAGATGCAATGTTTTTTTGTGGAAGTCCATTCTCTTTGTTGTAATTCTTATTACTCTGAATAATCGGGCGATGGCGCAGGTGCCATCGGATACCACAAAACCGAAGGTGGATACGACCACCACGATGAAGGCCGATACGGCTAAACCGGCACAGCCTGCCGCGACCACGCCCCCTCCCGCTTCGAATGAAAAAGCAAAACCAAAGCAATTCAATTTTTATATTGGAGGAAATTCTAACACCATGTCAGGTTCCACAGCCAAATACAATGCAAATTCGGCTCTTGGTTACCAGATAGGAGTAGCCTGGAAAAAGGGCGGTTTCACCTATTGGCAGGTTGGACTCATGTATAACTATTCTGCGTGGGGTTTTAACAGCATTGCAACTACGATAGACACGGGTAAACTCAATGTTCAGGCCCTGGATATCCCATTGACT
>Ga0157375_10002112_pt1 | contig 17165 bp, 13 predicted proteins | sample M35metaG_FD_115311 | JGI IMG/M metagenome (GOLD analysis project Ga0157375, IMG submission 115311) | Miscanthus rhizosphere microbial communities from Kellogg Biological Station, Michigan, USA - M3-5 metaG | ecosystem: Host-associated > Plants > Roots > Rhizosphere > Soil | place: USA: Michigan... | reverse complement strand
TGAAGCAACTAATATTTGAATTTTATTTTTCATAACTCTTTGGTTTTAAATGTTATATTAAACTTATTTACTATTTCTTTACCAAAGATATATAAAATAATTCATATTAATTTTACATACAGTTAACATTGAGTTAACATTGAAAATTAAAACACTGATTATCAGTAAAATAAATTTTAAAAATAATTGAAAATTTAACATTGGTATAGCAATTGCAACTGTTTTTTTGAACAAATAATTACACAAATGCTAAAAAAAATTATCTTGGTACTTAATATATGTATCATCCCAACGTTTTATTATGCTCAATCACAGACTGAGATGAATATTGCTAGTGATAAAAACTTTCAGAAAGCAGATAAGGAGCTTAATCGTGTATATCAGAAAATATTAACATTACCCGAATACAAACAAGACAAAGCTTTTATAGAAAGTTTGAAAAAATCCCAGCGAATATGGATACAGTTCCGTGATGCAGAAGTTTTAGCTAAATATCCTCATCAAAATGAACGTGCCTATTATGGAAGTATTTTTCCTACATGTTTATCGAATTATAAAGAAGAATTAACTCTTGAGCGTATAAAAAAGTTAAAAATATGGTTAGAAGGAATTGAAGAAGGAGATGGTTGCTCCGGCTCAGTTAAGTTTAAATAATAATTAAAAACCGTTCAATATTTTTGAACGGTTTTTATATTTTAAGGTTTATTCAAGTTCTCTTTTCAAAAACTTCCCGGTCAAACTCTTCTTCGATTTCACAATTTCTTCGGGAGTTCCTTGTGCAACGATCTGTCCGCCGTGTTTTCCACCTTCCGGACCCACGTCGATAATATGATCGGCAAGTTTTATCACATCCATATTATGTTCAATAATAATAAATGAATTTCCTAATTCCACCAATTTATTAATGGCTTCCATCAGGATTTTAACATCTTCAAAATGCAGTCCGGTTGTAGGCTCATCAAGAATGTATAAAGTATTTCCGGTTTGTCTTTTTGCAAGTTCCGTTGCTAATTTAATACGCTGAGCTTCCCCACCAGAAAGCGTTGTCGACTGCTGTCCTAACGTAATATATCCCAAACCTACATCCTGCAACGTTTTCACTTTAGCAAAAATCTTAGGAATTGGCTGGAAGAAATCTACTGCTTCATCAATCGTCATATCCAATACATCGGAAATAGATTTTCCTTTGTAGCGAACCTCAAGTGTTTCTCTGTTGAAACGTTTTCCGTTGCAGGTTTCGCAATGAACGTAAACATCGGGTAAAAAGTTCATTTCAATCACTTTCAAACCTCCACCCTGACAGGTTTCGCATCTTCCGCCCTTCACGTTGAAAGAAAATCTTCCCGGCTTGTAACCACGGATTTTACTTTCCGGTAATTCAGCAAAAAGATTTCTGATATCTGTAAACATTCCTGTGTACGTTGCAGGATTTGAACGAGGAGTTCTACCGATCGGTGTCTGATCGACATCTACAATTTTATCAATATTTTCAAGACCTTCAATTTTTTTGTAAGGTAAAGGTTCCTGAACCGCTCTGTAAAAGTGTTTGTTAAGAATCGGATACAGCGTTCCGTTGATCAGAGAAGATTTTCCGCTTCCTGAAATCCCTGAAACCACCACCAATTTTCCAAGAGGAACTTCAAGGGTTACGTTTTTAAGATTGTTTCCTGTAGCTCCTTTTAATACTATACTTTTGCCATTTCCGGCTCTTCTTTCATCAGGAACGGCAATTTTTCTTTTTCCTGTAATATAATCTGCCGTGATCGTATCGGCTTTTAACAGATCTTTCGGTTTTCCCTGCCAAAGAATTTCTCCACCGAATTTTCCGGCTCTCGGACCAATATCCAACACCTCATCGGCTTCCAAAATCATATCTTTATCGTGCTCAACAACCAAAACAGAGTTTCCGATGTCACGAAGATTCTTTAATGATTTAATCAGTCTTTCGTTGTCTCTTTGGTGTAATCCGATACTTGGCTCATCCAGAATATACAATACATTTACCAACTGAGAACCGATCTGCGTTGCCAGACGAATTCTCTGAGATTCTCCTCCCGAAAGGGTCTTTGAACTTCTGCTCAAACTTAGATAATCCAAACCGACATCCAATAAAAACTGAAGTCGGGTTTCAATTTCCTTTAAAATTTCGTAGGCGATGATTTTATGTTTCTCAGAAAATTTATCTTTGATATCAGCTAACCATTCTTTTAAGTCCGATAAACTCAATCCGTTAACCTCAGCAATATTTTTTCCGTCAATTTTAAAACTTAAGCTTGCAGGCTGAAGACGCGTTCCTTTACATTCAGGACAAGTTTCTTCTGTGGTGAAATGTCTTTCCAGTAAAATCGCTTCGTAAGATTCTCTTTCATCGATCATTTCTTCCATGAAAGGAACCAAACCATCAAAACTGATCTTTATTTTCTTGGTAATTCCTGCATATTTCAGGTCTTTATTGAATTCCTTATGACATCCGTTGTAAATATAATCCAACGCTTCTTCCGGAATATCCTGAAAAGGAGTCGTTAAACCTAAACCGAAAATTTCAAGAACATTTTTAATCTGAGCTAAAATCCATTTATTAGATTTAATATCTTCCAAAGGCAGTAAACCTCCCTGATTGATGGATAATTTCGGATTTTCTACAAAATAATCTGTGTTGATTTTTTTAATCGTTCCCAATCCTTTACAATGCGGACAGCTTCCTTTCGGAGAGTTAAACGAAAAAGTATTCGGTTCCGGTAAAGCTAATGAATGACCTGTTTCTGCATCCATCAGGTTTTTAGAAAAATATTCAATTTCCGTACCTCCCAGCTTCTGAATTCCGATCAATCCTTCTCCCATTTCCATTGCTGTACGCAACGATTTTTCCATTCTGCTTTCGGATGCGCTTTCCCCGATGATCCAACGGTCAATTACGATATCGATATCGTGGGTTTTGTAACGGTCCAGTTTTAAATCGTATTCAATATCCTGTAATTCACCATCAATTCTTGCCTGTCCGTACCCTTTTTTAGCCATCTGAACAAAAAGCTCGTGATAATGCCCTTTTCTTGAACGTACAACAGGTGCCATCAGCATGATCTTTTCGCCTTTATAATTTTCTTTGATTGTATCCAGGATCTGCTCTTCGGTATAGCTTACCAATTTTTTTCCTGTAGTCTGGGAATAAGCATCGGAAACCCTCGCATACAAAAGACGCAGATAATCGTACAGTTCCGTAACAGTTCCCACGGTTGAACGTGGGTTTTTGTTGGTTGTTTTCTGCTCGATTGCAATTACGGGTGAAAGTCCTTCGATTTTGTCAACATCAGGACGTTCCAGACCGCCCAAAAACTGACGTGCATATGCCGAAAACGTTTCAATATAACGCCGCTGACCTTCCGCAAAAATTGTGTCAAAAGCCAATGATGATTTTCCGCTTCCCGAAAGTCCGGTAATTACTACCAATTCGTTGCGTGGAATTTTTACATTGATGTTTTTAAGATTATGCTCGCGCGCGCCGTAAACTTCTATATATTCTGTTGATTTACTCATAATTCGATGTGATTCTACCTGAAAATCACGATGTGCAAAATTACGGAATTTTATGGAATTTTTTGTGTTAAAAAATGTTAGATTAATTAACAGTAAAAGAGAAAAAGTTTTTATTTTAAATTAAATTTTTAAACTTTATAATGTTTATAGTTTATTCATAAGGATCCTTCGACAAGCTCAGGATGACATCGCTAATACTAACTTTTTTATTCTCGAAATATTTTCACATTGTCATTCTGAGCTTGTCAAGGGATCTCAACTTAACTATTTTTTTTAAATTTACATTTCATTACCCACAACCATGAACAGACTACGAGAGCATATCGAAGAAATAACTCCAATTACCGACGAGGAATTTGATTACATTCAGACATTTTTTACCCTGAAAAAAGTTCGTAAAAATCAATTCCTTATTCATGAAGGTGATGAAGTAAAACATGAATTCCTCGCTTTGGACGGAATTTTTAAAGTTTTTTACATTGATGAAGATGGAAAAGAGCATATTTTACAGTTTGCGAAAAAAAATTGGTGGATGACAGATTATATAGGATTTTTTAAACAAACCAATTCTAAAATGTTTGTTGAATGCCTTAAGGATGGTGAAGTAGTAAGCCTTTCTTTACAGGGAAGAGAAAAATTAGCCTCAGAATTTCATAAAATGGATCATTTTTTCAGAATTAAACTGACGAATGGCTACATTGCTCTACAACAGAGAATCATCCTTTTATTATCAAGCACCCCTCAACAGCGATACGAAGAATTCTCACGATTATATCCTGACCTCATCTCACAAATTCCTAAAAAATACGTAGCAGAATATCTGGGAGTCAGCAGAGAAACGCTGAGCAGATTGTATTCCAATAACAATAAATAATTTTTTGTCATTGCGAGGAGCAAAGCGACGAAGCAATCTTTTTTTAACACTAAATTTTGCATGAATAACACTAAATAAATTGTTTTTTTATACTATGTTCTGATTCGTCCAACATAACAAACATTATGTTACATTTCAAGAGATTGCTTCGTCACTTTGTTCCTCGCAATGACGATACGTTGCAACCCTAGCCCCGATTGAAGAGAAAATCCCGCAATGGAGCGAAGCGGAGCCGCGTAATGAGGAATTGCAACGGAAAGCGGGATTAAGCTCTAAATAAAATTTAATAACAAAGTGTGATTTCGATCACACTTTTTTTGTGACTTCACTCCTTCTTTTGAGGTATGGAGTCTGTATAAATTTGCTATAGAAATTAAAACAATTTCAAAAGATCAATTAAAATATTTAATTAACAAAAAAATTTAAGTCATGAAACCAAAAGTATTAATTATCGTATCAAATGCAAACTCAATCGGTCCTAACCACAGAAGAACAGGAACTTTCTTGCCTGAAGTAGCCCATCCTTATGCAGAATTTGAAAAAGCAGGCTATCAAATAGATTTTGTGAGCCTTACTGGTGAATCGCCGTTTTTAGATGCTTTAAACTTAGCCGATGATCCGGATAATTTAAAATTCTTAACAGGAAAAGGTTGGCAGGATATGCACAAGGCAGGAAAGCTTTCTGATATCAATACTGATGATTACGATGCAGTTTTCGTTCCGGGAGGTATTGCCCCAATGGCGGATATGCCTGAAGCTCCAGAACTCAAAAAGGTTATTGCCGATTTTTATGAAAGTAATCGTGTAGTTGGAGCAGTTTGTCATGGTCCGGTATCCCTGTTAAATGTAAAATTGAGTGATGGAAGTTATTTGGTTAACGGAAAAAATATAACTTCTTTCACTACCGAGGAGGAAGATAATTATGCCAGACCAGACGTTCCTTTTGATTTACAGACTGCATTGACTGAACAAGGAGCTATTTTCCATACAACAGCGCCTTGGTCTGCAAACAGTATTGCTGACGGAAATCTTGTGACAGGTCAGAATCCTGCTTCTGCAAAAGGGGTTGGCGAAAAAATAGTTGCTTTGTTGGAAGCAAAAAAAGCGTAACATTTAAATTAAAAAATGGATCAAAAAGCTGTCTACGTTCATGCCAAATGGCAGGTAAAAGAAGGAAAATTAAATGCAGTTCTCCACTTAATGAAAGAAGCTGCTGAGAAAAGTACTCAGGAAGAAGGAAATTTGTTTTACAAACTCCATCAGAGTCAGTCAAATAGCAATACATTAATTTTATTTGAAGGATATAAAGATGCAAATGCTGTTGACACACACCGGAATTCTGAGTATTTCAAAAATATCGTTTTGGAGCAGGTCGTTCCCTTGTTAGAAAATAGAGAAGTGATTGTAATGGATCGGTTATTATAATTGTGTTTTAATGGGCTTCGGGCAAACCAAAGGTTTGCCCGAAGTTTTTTATTATTGAGATGCTTTGACTACTTCTATAAAGTAAACGGTTGGTATTAGAAATGCAATCCTGAGCCGCCAAAGGACCTTTACTTTATATTTAATTTTCAAAAAAATCTATATCTTCATTACTGATTTTCACGACGTATTCAATACCGTCAATGGCTTTTAAGATGATTTGATTTCTAAGAATATTTGCCATATTTTCCCAATACGCTCTTCCGTAGAAAGAATAATTTTGGGGAATAATTTCAACTTCAACCGTTCGTACAAAACCTTCTTTTGGCTTGTTGCTGATCATGGTTCCTCGGGTTACCCTGACGTCTTTCAATTCATCTTTCAACACCATTCGGCAATAGTTTTTGACATCTTCCAGAGAAATAATCTTGTCTCTCGTTGTCAAAGCGTATTTGTAAGCCTGAATACTGTCTGTTCCTTTCTGTTCTTCAGCTCCACCGATGGTTTCGGTTAAAAGCACCAAAGTCTGTGATTTTAATTGATTGGAAAGTTCTGTTCCGGGGCGCATATGATTGGCTAACGTGCAATGTGTCACCCAAAACGAAGCGTACGTGTGATCTGTTTTGTCGACAGGCTCCATAATGACGTAATTGAGTTCCTGTTTAATGCTTCTTTTTGCATTATTCACTTTCTGAACCATTGATTTCATCTTATCAGACATTTCACTTAAAACACCTTTCACATTATCCCTGTTTAAAAGAGAAAATGCTGCAATCTCGTCTCTGGTAAGCTCAAGAACATTGGCGATCATATCAACTGCATTTCTGTTGGTAAAACGCTCCATTCCGCCTTTTCTGACGGTATATAAACCTTTTTTCAGATCGTCATTTGGAGTGAAAGGAATTTCCGTGTACCGTCTTCCATCACCGTCCTGAACTTCATCCACATATAAAAAATGTTCACCATCATCGGTTACTAAGGGAATATTATTTCCCATAATGTCTAAACTGTACTCTGTTTTCTTCCAACCACGGTTATAAATCGGAAAAGCATTTAATACAAAAGAAAAATTATCCAGAATCTCCGCGGAAAATTGTGGCGGAAATTCAAAAGTCAGCCACAGATAGTTTTTTCCATCGATATGTTTTAAAATTTCATCTTTTCCGGAAAGAAAATCGAGATTTTCTGGAAGTTTTCCGGGTTCTGAAATTAATTCATTGGAAAGACCTTTTACTTCAATAAATTTATGATGATAAATGCTTTTCACATCTTCAATCACTTTATTCTGAATGGATTGCTCACGAAACATTTGCTCGTAGCCGTCAGTCTGATTATTTTTAAGATAGGTTAAACCTTCTTTTACAAACAACGGATTTCCGTTGCTTGAAACCGTTATGTAGGGCAATAATTTATAAGTAAAATCCAAATGCTCAAAGGCAGGATTCGAACAAAAAACGCTTATATATTTCGGAAAATTTTCGTTGGTGTATTTTGTAGCATTAATTCCGATGGTAATTTTTCTGTAATCTTCCGGTTTTCCCTGAAATCTGGAGATAGGAATTTTATTCAGTCTTTCATCAATTCCGTAGCAAGTATTTCCTACAAACATAATGGAAGTCTGAATTTTATTAATTCTAACATTTCCAATCGGTGTAAAAGGAATATTAACCTGTTTATCCGATTCTGATTTTACAGTGGAAGTCATTTGTTTTCTGAAGAAAAACTCAGTGTGTTCCAATAAAACCTCAGAAGATTCGTCAGGTTGCGTAAAAGCCACTGAATGAGCCGGAATGGGATGTGTATAAATGGACGGTGTTAATAATTTTGCCAGTTTTTCTAAAATCCGGGCATTGACCGTCTGTATTTCGTTGTTGGCTTTAAAAACTTCTGTACTGAATGCGTCGATCAGCAATTTTACAAACGGATCAAGCGATTGCGGACTTTTCAGTCCCCAAACTTTGGTCGCATTCTGAAGCATTCTCGCTTTTACGGATTCTTTGGAATATATATTTTGGTCTAAATTCATAAGTTCTGGTTACAGTTAAAGTAATTTAATCAATTGACATCGGGCTTAAAAACAATTCTGTTGAAAAGCTGAAACGCTCTCCCGACTCTTCCATTTTTGCATTGATGGCAATTTTTACTTTCTTTTTGATTTCGGTGTGTTCTTTTGTGTCGTAGCTGTGTTCCACGATTTGTATGTGTGCATCTATCTGTGGCTGTACGATTCGGGGTTCATACTCCTGAATCTGTCTTTTGAGACTTTTAATAAAAATATTTTCCCAAACGGCACTTGTAACTCCATTATCGAATTCCAGATTCCAAACGTCGTTTCCGTAATTTTCATCATATCTGTTTTCGCCTTTTTTGGTGGTTATCAGCAGCATAATGTTGTGGGCAATACTTTCACCCATGTCGCAGGTGTCAATACTTCCTCCCTCGGTCATTAATGTTGATGGAACGAAAGGCATTCTGTAATTTGGTGTGTCCATGATATCAACTTCTTTATTTTTTACGTCATAGTCTGGTTTACATAAAACGAAATACCAAATTAAGCATTTTCAAATAATAAAATGTTATATGAATTTAAAAATGTTATTTAAAATTTACAGCTTAGTATCATTCTGAAATTTGTCATTGCGAGGAGCGAAGCGACGAAGCAATCTTTATTACTTTTAAGAGTGTTATTTCAGTTTTTTAGATCCTTTTAGGATGACAAGCAGAGTATTGTAATCGTGAGCCTTGTCAAGGCTTTGGCTGTTGAAGAAACGACAAATACCCTAGCCCCTGTTGCAGCGGTTACCCCGCAGCAAAGTGCTGGAAAGTTGGAGTTTTGGTGTTGGGAGGGGAATGGCGTGAGGATTATGAGCGGAAAACGGGAAATAGCTCCAAAAATATAAATAATCTGTAATAAAAAAGCTGCTCAACCTAGTCAAACAGCTTTTGAAATTTATTCTTTAATTTTCTTATTTCGATTGATAAAATAATATACCGGAAGTCCGAGTAAGACCATCAGAAATCCCGGCCAGGTATATTGTTGTTTGTAAATTAATAATAATATACAGAACCCTGTTCCGATCAATAAATAAATGATGGGAGTAATGGGATATAACCAGGTTTTATAAGGTCTTTCCAAGTTTGGCTGTTTGAATCTTAAGTAAATAACTCCAAAAACGGTAATCATATAAAACAGCACAATCACGAAAGAAATCATATCCAAAAGATTGCCATATTGACCGCTCAAACATAAGATAGAAGCCCAAACTCCCTGCATCCATAAGGCATTGGCGGGAACTTCATTCTTGTTGTTTTTTTCGGCTTGCTTGAAGAACATTCCATCTTTTGCCATAGTTTGGAAAACCCTTGCTCCGGCTAAGATTAATCCGTTGTTACATCCGAAGGTCGAAACCATTACCAGAATAGCAATAATCACTGTTCCTGCACTTCCGAAAATAAAGTGAGATGCAGCAACCGCTACTCGATCATTTTCTGCAAAGGCGATCGCGTCTCTGTCTAATGCATTTAAGTACACATAATTCACCGCGATATATAAGATCATCACGGCAGTAGTTCCGTAGATCATTGATTTTACGACGTTTTTCTTTGGATTTTCTATTTCACCTGAAACGAAAGTCACACTTTCCCAAGCCACAGAACTAAATACAGAACCGACCATTGCTGCTGCAATTCCGCCCAATAAGGTCATTCCGCCGATGGGTTCCCAGCCTTCTTTGAGGAAGTTTCCGAGAGCATCTTTTTTCAGATTGCTGAAAGAATCATATCCCAAGCTAAAATTTTCCGCCAAATGAGAGAAATCAACTAAAATAAATCCGGCAGCAATTAAGCCTACTATTGCAATGATTTTAGAACCCGTAAACACGTTTTGTAAAATTTTACCGCTTTCTACTCCTCTTGTATTAAAATAGGTCAATAAAATTATCGTACCGATCGCTAAAATTTGGATCCATGTAATTTTAAATTCTCCACTTTGGAAAATCGGAGCTGCATCGTTCAAAGCAGGAACTAAATACGCCGTAAATTTCCCGAAAGCCATTGCTACAGCCGCAATTGTACCCGTCTGAATCACCGTAAACAATCCCCATCCGTACAGGAAACCCATCTTTTTACCGAAAATTTCTTTAAGATAAGTGTATTGTCCGCCCGCTTTTGGAAATAACGCCGAGAGCTCGCCATAACTGATCGCTGCCGCAACCGTCATGATTCCCGTAATTACCCATACTACGATGAGCCAATATCCCGAACCGAGATTCCGCATCATGTCGGCACTTACAATGAAGATTCCACTTCCGATCATAGAACCCATTACCAACATAATGGCATCCCAAAGTTTTAGTTTTTTTTGCATAGCTGAGTATAGGCGTCAAATATAAATAAATATGCGTTTGGTTTGTGATTTTGTTTGAAATTAAGATCAATTGAAGCAGAAAAGTCTACTAAATCTTTAAACCATTAAGATTTAATTAAGGAGTTAAGAATATTAAGTTTTGCTTGCTTAAGTTTTAAACGCAACGGTCGCAAAGGTTTTGTTATAATAAACGATTTTTATTTTTCGATCGCAACGGCACTTCGTTCAGCAAATGATAGCCATTAAATATATATTTATTTATTCATTCATTATTTTCTTACGTAGTACTCATGATTGAAAATTAAATTAAAAAAAAATTATAAAATAGAACGTTTTCCTAAGTTAGAATTTATTGCTATCATTTGCTGAACGAAGTGCCCTTGCGATCGATTTTTTTTCAAGATTAATATAAAAACCTTTGCGATCATTGCGTTTAAAATAATTCATTAAACAGATTTATTTAAAATGATTTTAAACATAAGAAATCATGACCTATTTTTTATCAAGTTTTTAACAATTTGTGATTCAATTTTTTATTAGTAATTTTGGGAAAAATATTAAAAATGAAATTCAAAGCAATAATATTCGCAGTAGCAGTAAGTGTTTCAACGCTTGCTTTTGCTCAAGAAACAAAGAAATTCGGTCCGCCTGCAGGAAATGCATTGGTTGGTGATACTTATGGAGGCAGTATAGCTGCAGGAGTTGAGTCTAAAGCAATCTCTGTTGAAAAATTGAGCAAAAAGCTTAAAAAAGAGAATAAAAAAGTAGAAAATGTTGCTATCAAAGGAAAAGTAACTGATGTTTGTGATAAAAAAGGGTGCTGGTTAACAATCCAGACTGAAGATAATTCTCAATTTTTCGTGAAAATGAAAGATTATGCATTCTTCGTTCCTACCGCTTTGAAAGGTAAAACTGTCGTGCTAGACGGAAGTGCTGAAAGAAAGGTAACTTCTATCGACGAACAAAAACACTATGCAGAAGATGCTAAGAAACCTCAATCTGAAATTGATGCGATCACAACGCCAAAAGAAGAAATCAGATTTGTAGCCAACGGAATTAAAGTTGTGGACTAAAACTTGATCTTTTCGTTAAAATAAATAAAATAAAAAGCGGAACAAATTGTTCCGCTTTTTTAGTCTTCTATTTTAAAATCTACTACAGCATCCAGTTTTGGATATTTAGTAGCAGAAATGAATTTCTTTCCGGTACAGTCGATTTCGAGCCAGCCTTTTCTTCGGTTGACATCTCCTACTTCCATCACGAATGGGATGAATGATATTTCGTCCTTTCCTTCCTCTTTCATTTCTCTGTACTGAACGGCAACGTCCAAAATGCACTCATGATCTGTATTTAATTTTACATTTCTGTAAACAATGTCGTAATGCGTTTCCTGATTCTCGGGAATTTCAAGATAGGTTTCCCAGCCTGTAATACCAGAATTTAATTCACTTATCGCTTTTAAAGCATAATATAATGCAATTGTATAATATTTCCTCGTTCCTTTTCTCGTGTAATCATCTATAAAATGCCCTCCTTCAAACAAAATCGTAGGCATTCCGGCTTTAATGAAATTATCGCCTGTAGATGTCGGGTAGAACTCATCTGAATATCTTCCGATCTGATTGGGTATCAATTCTTTTAAATGAGCATAAACTTCGGCAATTACTGCCATACATTTTTTTCTGTTATCGGTAACAGTACGTTCATAATTTTCAGATGGCGCCAAAAAGGAAAGTGTCGCAGGATGAACGCCGTCTGTGGTAAAAATAGTTCTTTGTTCGTGCAGATTCAGAGCATAGTCGTATTTGGTAGAAGCAACAGCTTTTTTAAGAAATTTAATCTCTTTACTCGATTCATTGTGGAAGTCCCTGTTTAAATCAATTTCTATGGCATTCAGTCTTGTCCATTTTTCGGAACCGTCAGGATTTAACATAAAAATAAAATCAAGCTTAATCTTACTTAACAATTCCTCTTTCAATTGCGGTGCCTTATCTAAAGTAACTAACAGGTCAAGCATTGCATGTGTGGCATTTGACTCATTGCCGTGCATTTGTGACCAAGCCAGAACATTAATCGTTCCTGTTCCGATGGATAATTTATAAATAGGTTTTTCTAAATACGATGTCCCGATCTCCTGAATATAATCGCTGTGATTCGATTGTAAGTAAGAAAATAATTTTTCAGGGGAAATATAGCGATTTGGGAAATCAGGATTCTGTAGATAAATCTGTTCAAAATTCATTGTGGAATAATTTACAAGAGTCAAATTTAACCAATTTTTCAGAGAAAATAAAATTAACATTTGTAACATTGTTAAACGGTGAGAATTGACATTTTGACTGTGGATAAAATTGTGGATTGCGGATAATTTATTTCAATATATTTAATTCATTTAAATTCAGTTAGTTATAAAATTTATCTCAATATTAATTTCAAATTTACTTTAAGTAGTAAAAACCCTATTTATCAACAAATGAGCGTAACTAACTTAAACGTGGAAAACTACTGGAAAACGTGTTAATTAATTTAATATACAAATGTAAATTGTTGATTATTTAGAAATCATATCTAAAATAGATGATCAAAATCAAGCTTAAATAAATACCGTAACTCAACAAAATTTATCAGAACAAAGAATTAGTTTTTAGTTGTTACTAATCGTTAAAATGAGCTTATATTCGGTATTTACACAGATAAATTACTAGCCTTTCGTATTCAATTTAACCTTATTTATATATAAAATCAGGTATTTAGCTTGTCTCCTACTCTATATGTTAAATTTTAAGCTTGTTAATTATGTAGAATGGCTCTAATACGATATTTAACGAGTGTATTAATGTTAAAATGTTCAATAATTCGTTTACTTAATCTATTACTTTAAGTAAAACCTTTAAAAATGTGTTTTGGGGAAAATTTGTTAAATAATTTTAAGCCTAAAATTTTATTAACAACATAAACTATTGTTTATCAGATAATTATTGCTATTTACAAATGTATTATTAATAAGTTTAAAATTGTTTACTTTTGTATTTTGCATTTGTAAACTTTATTTTTACATTTGTAACACGATTTAAAGCTTACAATTATGAGTTTAAACGACAGAATTTCCAAAGTTATAGAGTATTCAAAACTCACTCCTTCCGAATTTGCAGATGAGATCGATGTACAGCGTTCTTCGATTTCGCATATCACTTCCGGAAGGAATAAGCCTTCTTTAGAATTTATCATAAAAATAAAATCCCACTTCCCTGAAATTCTTTGGGACTGGCTGGTAAATGGTGACGGCGAAATGCTAAAGTCAGAGCTCCCCGAAACTCCGGAAATTAAAGAAGAAAAAGAAATTGACGATGAGAAAACAAAACCGACTTCTCTTCCCGATTTATTTACAATGATGAATGACGATGATGATTTCGGAGTTGAAGAAATACAAATTGAGACTCCAAAACAAGCTTCTCGAGAATCATTTATACCACACCAAAGTATAGCTCAGGAAAAAATAAACGATTCTCAGCGATTAGGAAAATCTAATGAAAAAATCATCAATCAAGTTATTGAAAATCAACAGAGTAAGATTAAACGTATTGTTTTGTTCTACGAAAACGGAAAATTTGAAAGTTTTGAGCCATAATAAAACCTGACCAAAGAAAATGATCAGGTAAAAAAATATTTGAAGAAGAAAACTAAAGCTACTGCTTTATAATTTTCAAGCTATTTTGACTAAAATGATAAACACATTTTAAGCTTTTTCATGGTACACAACTAAATTACAAAAATAATATTAAATCCACAATAAAAAATTTATTTTAATATTAGATAATTAATAGATTAAATAATTTAAATAAGTATTATCAATAATTACCTTTTATAGATACAAAATAGCATAATTAACTCGTTCTTTTTCAAAACTTTACACAATGAGTCTAATATTTACTAAATTTTTTAATATAAAATAATAAAAAAGTCCCACAAAAATGTGAGACTTATATTTTAAAGTGAAAAATTTTCTTATTTCCCTTTTCTTCTATCCAATTCTTTCTTAATAAGACCAAGCTCTCTTCCTGTTTGCCCGGCAACAGAAGTGTTTTCCTGGGCTCTTCTCGTAAGATATGGAACTACGTCTTTTACAGGACCATATGGAAGGTATTTCGCCACATTATATCCTTTATTTGATAAGTAAAACGTAATATTATCGCTCATCCCGTAAAGCTGTCCGAAATATACATGAGGATTGCCATTTTCAAGAGATGCAGCCTTCATTTTATCCATCACCAATTCAGAAGAAATTTCGTTGTGAGTTCCAAAGAAAGCCGAAACTTTATCTAAATGATTCATCACAAAATCAATTCCTGCATTGTAGTTTTTATCTGAAGATTCTTTATTAGGCTGGATTGGATCAGGATATCCTTTTTCTGCAGCTCTTGCTCTCTCTTTTTCCATGTAAGCACCACGAACGATCTTATAACCAATAAAATAGCCTTTTTCTCTTGCTCTCTGAAGATGTGCTTCCATATATTCCAATCTGCCGGTTCTGTACATTTGGATGGTATTCCAAACAATTGGTTTTTGCTGATTATATTTCTCCATCATTTCCTCACAAAGCTGATCTGCAGCATCCTGCATCCAGGTTTCTTCGGCATCTACCATTACTTTTTTGTCGTTTTCATGACAAAGTTTACACACTTCGTCAAATCTTTTTACGACCCTTTCCCATTCTTCTTTTTGGCTTGAAGTCAGTTCTGCATTTTTTCCTACCGCCTCATAAAGATCAATTCTCCCGAAAGCTGTTGGCTTAAAAACAATAAAAGGGATTGCAGGATTTCCTACTGAAAATCTTACAATATCCTTGATTTCTTTGCAAACCGCATCAAAAGTTTCCTCATCTTCCTTACCTTCAATCGAATAATCGAAGATGCTTCCAACTCCTCTTTTGAAGAGCTGTTTTACCACATTCATGCTTTCTTCACGCGTTTCACCACCACAAAACTGTGCAAACAAAGTGCTTTTTACAATTCCGGTAACGAATGGAAAATTATTATGAATCGTGAAATTAAGGACAGAAGTTCCAAGACTTGTAAGAGCAGGCTGTTCAATCATTTTGAACATCCAGTACGCTTTTCTTAACTGCGCATCCGACTTATCTGCAAATGCTACTTTGGTATCGTTAAAAATGGGCATTACTTTTATATAAATTTAGAGTTTGGCAAAGGTAAGAATATCCGAAGGTTTATTAAAGGATTTTCTCTATAATTTGCTTTCAATTCCGTTAAGAAGCATGGCGATAATTCCTACAAAAACCCAAAAACGTAAGATATTTAAAGTCACAAACTTGCTTTTTCTGGATGAATTTAATAAGAGATAAATACATAGAATCATTACAAATAATCCGCCGGTAAAATAGTACGCCATAAACCCGGAAATCCCCGTTCTCATGATCAGTTTCATAGAAACAGGCATTGTGATAATCAGCAAAGAAATGATTATTGCCTTTGTCGTACTGCTTTTAAAATAATTGGGAATCGTGATATAGCCAAAAGCTTTGTCAACACTTTTCGTCAGCGTATCTTTCACAATATCAATACATAAAAGTATTAAAAATAAGAAAATCGCCATCAAAAGAACTTTTTTGGAAAAAGTCTCATAATACACCATCATTCCAAAAAAAGGATATAATGTAAGACTTACAAAAGTGAGATTATTTAGTATTAAAATTCGGCTTAACTTATGGCTGTAAAACCACATAAAAAACTGATAAACAACAAAAAACAAAAATACATTATGTGAAATCAACCATGCAACAGTGAGAGAAATGATGCATAAAAATAAATAAACATAAAGAAAATATTTCTGTTTGATAAAGCTCTGAATCCTTGTTCTGAAAGGCTTTACAATATGATCCTTTTCAAAATCATAAAACTGATTGATAATGCCGCCTGCCAAAATTGTTAAAACCGTACAGAAAATAATCCCGTGAACTTTAAAATCGAACACAAATTTCCTGAACGTTTCATCCTGATTAAACAGGAAAAATGTAGAAACATACAGCGCAAAAGTGAGCAAAATGGCAACAAAAAAGCGAGCTCCCAAAAGAAAGCCCACAAATTGTGAAAATCTATAAAATAGAGATTTTGATATAATGTTTTTCTGTTGGAAATTTTCTTTTTCAGAATAATTCATCCCCAACTCCTTTAGAATCTGTAAATTACCTCTTTTTGGAAGCCATCAAGCATTTTTTCAGCTTTCTCGTAGTCTTTGGTAAATCCAAGGATATAACCTCCGCCACCGCTTCCGCAAAGTTTAAGATAATAAGCATTTGTGTCTAAACCTTTTTTCCAAATGTTAAAAATACTTTCAGGGATCATCGGACGGAAATGTTCGTAAGCCCAATGTGAAAGCTTTTTCAGATTTCTGAAGAACGGATTCATGTCTTTTTTAAGGAAAGAATCAATACAGGCGTTGTTGTAACGGATAAATTCTTCTTTCAAAGTTTTACGGAAACCTTCGGTTTTCATTTTTTCAAAGAAAATCTGGATCATTGGTCCGGTTTCGCCTGTAATACCTGAATCAATCAGAAAAATAGCACCTTTCCCTTCTTCTCCTTTCGGTATAGAAACTTTGTCTAAATTCTCTTTATTTTCGATAAGAATTGGCAGATTCATGTAGCAGATCAAAGGATCCATTCCTGAACTTTTACCATGGAAATAGCTTTCCATCTCACCAAAAACCGCTTTAAGAGATTTTAAAATATCTTTTGAAATATTCTCCGGATCGTGCTTTTTGATTGAATATTTTTCGAAAATAGCAGCTACCAAAGCACCCGAACTTCCTACTCCATATCCTTGCGGAATATTTGAATCAAAGAAAAGTCCGTTTGAAATATCGTTTTTGAATCTTTCTACGTCTAATTTAAAATCATCGGAAAGACCTAATTCTGCCAGATAATCAGAATATTTTTGCAAATGTTTGTTTGAT
>Ga0157375_10002111_pt1 | contig 17165 bp, 17 predicted proteins | sample M35metaG_FD_115311 | JGI IMG/M metagenome (GOLD analysis project Ga0157375, IMG submission 115311) | Miscanthus rhizosphere microbial communities from Kellogg Biological Station, Michigan, USA - M3-5 metaG | ecosystem: Host-associated > Plants > Roots > Rhizosphere > Soil | place: USA: Michigan... | reverse complement strand
GACTGTGAGGCCTAGCTGCTGCCGCAGGTCCATGAGCAGCTCGTCGAACGCGGCGGCACTGATGGGGTCCAGGCCGGCCGTGGGCTCGTCGAGCATCAATAGTGTGGGGTCGAGCGCCAGAGCTCGCGCCAGAGCGGCTCGCTTGATCATCCCGCCCGAGAGTTGCGCCGGATACTTGCCGGCCGCCTCGTCGGCGAGGCCCACCAGCCGCACCTTTAGCATGGCCAGCTCGTCGAGTGCACGGGACGCGAGCCGCAGGTGCTCGAGCATGGGCAGCTGCACGTTCTGCAGTACCGTAAGCGAAGTGAACAGGGCACCCTGCTGGAAAGTGACGCCATAGGTGGCCTTGATCTGCCGCAGTTCCGCATCATTCAGCTGGTTGAGCGTACGCCCCTGCAACCGAACTTCGCCGGCCTGCGGCCGCTGCAGTCCGAGGATCGAACGCAGCAACACCGATTTTCCCGAGCCGGAACCTCCCACGATTCCGAACACCTCGCCGCGCTCGACCGTCATGTCGAGCCCGTCGTGCACGATCTGCGCGCCGAAGCGATTCACGAGCCCGCGGACTTCAACGATTGGATCGCTCATATGTCGAGCAACCAGAATGCCACGGCAAACATGGCATCGGCGAGCAATACGAGGAAGATCGACTGCACCACCGCGGTGGTCGTGAGGCGACCCAGCTCGCGCGACGAGTCACGCACCTGCAGGCCACGATAGGTGCCCGTGAGAGCGATCAACAGCGCGAACACCGGCGCTTTGATGATGCCCACCCAGAAGGTGGTCGGCGCGATGGAATCCTGGGCACGCTCGAGGAACAGCACGAGAGGCATGTCGAGCAGCCAGTGGCACAACAACGCGCCACCGGTGAGGCCGACCAGGTCCGCGACGACGGCGAGCAGCGGCATCGCGATCACCAGGCCGATGACCCGCGGCAACACCAGCACCTCGTGGGGATCGACCCCGATGGCGTGCAGCGCGTCGACTTCCTCGTTGAGTTTCATGGCGCCGATCTCGGCCGCGAAGGCACTGCCCGACCGGCCAGCAACAATAATGGCCGTCAGCAGTACCGCGAGCTCGCGCAGCACGCTGATGGTGATCAGGTCGACCACGTAGATCTCGGCGCCATACTCGCGCATGTACTGCGCAGCGATGTAGGCAATGATGACCGTGATCAGGAAGGCGATCAGCGAAACGATCGGAATCGCCGTGAGCCCGGTTTCGTACAGGTGTCGTGCGATCGAAGTCGGCCGTACCCTGCGCCAGCTCGTCCAGGAGCGCAGCCAGGTGATGGTGGTATGGCCAAGGAAATGGAGCGCCATCAGCAGGCTCTCCCAGCGTCGCAATACCTGCCGGCCCAGCCGGGTCACGGGCTGGAACTCGGATTCCGACGAGGACCCGGGCGTCGTCCGCTTGTGCTCGATGGTCGATTCGATGATTGCGAGCTGGCCGGGCTCGGTCCCCGAGAACTCGACACTCAGGCCGGCTTTTTCAGCCGACTTCAGCCACTCGCGCAGCTGCCAGGCGCCCGCCAGGTCCATTTCCACGTCTTCAGGCACCGTGATCCGCAAAGTGCCGGCGTCGGACAGTGAAATGTCCTTGATCTCGGCCTCGATGGCGGGCAGGTCGCCGCCGCGCCAGTTGCCGGCGAGCTCGGCTTCCACGGTGTCGCCGTCGCGGCGGGTCTTCAGATACATGTCGGGTTGGCGGCGCCCACTAACTAATCAACAGCTCGCATACGGCGAAGGATGCCAATAACGAGTCTTGGGGTCAGCCTGGATCACCCGCGGGATTCTACCCGCAGCGCCTAGTCAGTCGTGAAGGTTCGCCGGGTGGGGTGAATCCACCCGGCCGCGACGCCATGTCAGGAATCGTCGCGATACCTTCGAATGCGGATGGTTACGAAAATCATGGCCGCCGCCGCGGCCATGCCCAGCCACGCCTCGCTGGACAGGAGCACACCCGGCACGTCCACCGCGGCAAGGACCTCGCCGATTCGCGGGGCGGCGACGCCATGGTTCCCCATGTTGAACGCGCTCTGATCGAGATGCATGGCCGGGACGAATCCGAGAAAGCGACGCCCGATAAAATCAAGCACATGCCTGCTCTGGAAGAAAACCCCCTCCAGCGCCGGCAGCGCGGCCAGAGGCACGATGGCCCACAGGAACACCAGCTTGCGTGCCCAGGCGGAGAGCATCAGGAACCAGGCAGCGATAGGTGCATACCAGACGACACCGCATAACAGGATGGCGAGTTCGACGACCAGGGCCTGAAACCATCCGACGAAATTCCAGTCCGCCAGGACATTTCCAAACAATGTGCCGTGGAACCGCAGCCAGAAGATCGAAAACAGCACCAACTGCGTGACGGCGGCCAGCACGAGTACTCCGAGGGGAACCACGACCAGCGCAACCGCTAGTTTCGACAGGACGGTTTGTGTGTCGGATAGCGGCAATGACTTCCAGAACAAGATGCTTCGGTCACGCCGTTCGCTGAACAGGCAATCGATCAGATAGAAGAACACCACGATGCAGGCGAAAATTGAAATCAGCAGCGCGATGCCAAGGAACGAAAAGGAGACCGTGGCGTTCGCGGCCTCGTGGGCCTTTCCGGTTTCAATGGCCTGGCCCAGTTCCTTGCGGTCGTCGGCATTCAGGCCCTGGATCTCTTCGACGTGGGTCGCTTCGAGAACGCCCGCGGGAGCGTGCTTCGGAATGAGGAACAGAAACACCCATGCGGACAGAACGATGATGATTCCCGCCCACACCAGCGGCGCGATCCACAGTGAGCGGTGCTCCCAGAATTCGCGCCGCACCATCAGCAGCATGGTGCTCATGCGGCCTCCTTCTGCGATGCCGCCGGCGCGCGGCCGGGCTGCATCATTGCCACGAACAGGTCGGCCACCGATGGGATACGGACCTCGCCGAGAGATTCGAGCTCGGCCCGGTTGCAGCCGTCGAACAGCATGGCCGCACGGCCGAATACGTCGCGCTCGTCGATTGGCTTGAGGGCTCGCGCGCGGTCGACGTTTCCGGTGGCGGGCACCAGCTGGGCGAAACGCTCGCCGAGCGCTTCCATGGGCGAATCGAGCACGATCTTGCCGTGCTGGATGAAGATCACATCAGTGAGGATGTTCTCGATCTCCTCGACCTGGTGCGTGGTGACCAGGATGGTGCGTTCCTTGTCGAAATAGTCGTTGAGCAGGTTGTCGTAGAAGGCACGCCGGAACAGCAGGTCGAGTCCCAGGGTGGGCTCGTCCAGCACCAGCAGCCGCGCATCGATGGCCAGGATCAGTGCCAGGTGCAGCTGCGTGACCATGCCCTTGGAAAGCTGGCGCACGCGGCGGTCGTTGCGAATGTCGGTCTTGGCGAGAAATTCTTCGGCCTTCTTGCGATCGAAACGCGGGTGGACTCCCGCCACGAAATCCAGCGCCTGGGAGACCTTCAGCCAGCGCGGCAATACCGCAACGTCGGCGATGAAGCACACCTCGTTCATCAGTTCATTGCGTTCGGTCCGAGGATCCTTGCCGAGCACCTTGAGCTCGCCGTGGAAGGACGACAGGCCGAGGATGGACTTGATGACCGTGGTCTTGCCGGCACCGTTCGGGCCTATGAGGCCCACGATGCGGCCGGGCTGCACATTGAGGTCCACACCGCGAAGGGCCGGCGTGTCGCCGTAGCTCTTCGTGAGACCGCGAGCTTCAATTATTGCTGTCATCGTCGTCGCCTGCGTTGGCACGGGTCGGGAACGGCTGGGAGGCCGGAGCCGATTTCGCACCACGTTTCATGAGTTCTTCGGTAGTGAAGCCAAGACGCGAGATGGTCGCGTAGATCTTGGGCCACTCTGAATCGAGGAAATTCTGGCGTTCGTCCTTCATGAGCGCCTGGCGCGCACCCTCGTTGACGAACATGCCGCGTCCGCGTTTCTTCTCGACCAGCTGCTCATCGACGAGCTGCTGGTATCCCTTGAGAACGGTCAGCGGATTGAGACGAAACTCGGCCGCCACAGCGCGGACCGAGGGCAGCGGATCACCCTCTTTGAGGACACCCTCGAGGATCATCGCTACCACTCGATCACGCAGCTGCCGGTATATCGGCTGGCTGTCGTCCCACTGCGGGTCCATGAGAGTGCTCCCGTGACCTAGCGTACCAGAGCACTAAAAGCCGTCACGAAACCGGCGCTGTTGCCGCGCTGTGCAAGTTCGAGATTCGTGCCTTTCACGAACGCCCAGCTCAGGACGACGGTCAAAGCCAGAGCGGCAAAACCGCTTGCGACTGATTTCAGGTTGAGGGTGAACATGTGGGTCTCCTTGTCTATTTGTCTGTTTCACGTTTCAGGGTGGATCGACCTTCGATTCACCCTTCGTGTTGGTGTTATATATAACTACAACACCACATCAGATGCAAGCCCTTAACCCAAAAAAAGTGTCTGCCGCGTTGCAAGCCTTGAGGGGCAAAAACCCCGCAGGAGAGCACATGGGCCCTAAGTTACTGTTCTTCTTCGGAATTGTGGTCACGCACGGAGCCCTTGGTGCGGCACTCATGCGCCAGGAAAGTCCGCTCACGCATGTTTCAGTCTCGACCTCGACCTGCGTGCAGTCCCCCACCCCGCTGCCGTATTTCGGACGGCGGGGTGACCTGGAGATGCTTGCGCAGGTATTGCCCGCGGAAAACCCGCCGGAAAACGACAGCGGGGCGACGCGGCCGTGAACGCGGTTGCCGCCACGATGGAAGGTGTCACCGCTTCAGAACCCTCGACGCGCTTCGCGAGTGCCAGGCGCGCGCGTAAAGTCGACGACGTGAGCGACGACGAAGACGCGCAACTCATGCTCGCTTACGCACGCGGTGAAATGCGCGCCTTCGAAACGCTGTACGCACGGCATCGCGGCGCTCTGTATCGCTATCTAGTGCGCCAGGCACGCGACACCGACACCGCGCACGATCTGTTCCAGGAAGTGTGGAGTCGCGTGATCGTGAATCGCGCGCGTTACCAGGCGCGCGCAAAATTCCGCACTTTTCTCTTCACGCTTGCGCACAACTGCTTCATCGATCACTGTCGCCGCGTGAAGGCGCGGCCGGTGGCGATGGGCGTCGACGATGCCGACGCCGCCGACCTGCTGCCCGCCGATGAGGAAACGCTGCCGGACGTGGAGATCGAACGCGACGAGGTATCGCGGCGCTACCGCGCGGCGCTGGCAGGCCTGCCGGCGGAACAGCGCGACGTCTATCTACTGCACGAGGAGTCGGATCTGTCGCTCGACGAAATCGCGCGGGTCACCGGGGTCGGCACCGAAACCGCCAAGAGCCGCCTGCGCTACGCGGTCGGCAAACTCAAGGCGGCCCTGACCGTGGCGGAAGACGTGACATGACTGGCCCCGACGGCGAATTCGACGACTTCCTGTCGCGACGCAAGCCGGTGTTTCGCCGCCCCGAGGAGGACCCGCTCGAGCCGCCGGCCGAGCTCGACCGCATCGTGCTGCGCCGCGCCCGCGAGGCCATCGAAACGCAGCCGGAACCGGCCTATCACGGCACGCGCTGGGGTATGCCCGTGGCGCTCGCCGCCACGCTGCTCGTGGTATTCAGCGTGTTCCTGCACCTGGGCGTCCAGAGGAATGAACCGGCGGCGCAGGTCACGGTGCAGTCCGTTTCCCAACAGCTCGACTATCCGGCGGCCGCCCCGTCTCCCGAGAACGCCGCCGAACCTCCGCAGGCCGCCGACGCCGGAGGTCCCAAGGTCGCCGCCGACCTCGACCAGTCCCGATCCGGTACGCGCGATCGGCTGGGCTCACCGGGTTACGCAGGCGAAGCAGAAGCCTCACGCTACTCGCCCCCACCTCCGCCGCCTCCGGTGGTCGCTGCGCGGGCGCCCGGCGAAGCCGCACCCAGCGCTGCCACGGAGCCTGCCGCTGGCGACAGCGCCTCGCAGTCGCGTTCCGTGGTCATGAGTGCACCGACGCCTGCTGAAGCCGATCGGGCAGTGGCGAGTGCCTCGTCCACACCCATCTGGCGGCGCGATGCGCGCACCTGGCTGGCGGAAATCGACAGGCTGCGGGCCGAAGGCAAGGCCGCAGAGGCCGATGCCGAAATGACCGAATACAAGCGCCAGCACCGGGCATACGCGGGCAGCCCCGACAGATAGCCTCACCGCATCGCGGCAGGCATGCCGCCTGCTAGAATCCGGCCCCTTTTTTCAGGCCCCGCATTTTCCGGGCTATGGGAGCTGGTCTCGATGAAACCCGCAGTCAATGTCGCCATCACCGGGGCCGCCGGCCAGATCGGTTACGCACTCGCCTTCCGTGTCGCCTCCGGCCAGATGCTGGGCGCGGACACGCCCGTGAACCTGCATCTGCTCGAGGTCACGCCGGCGCTGCCGCAGCTCTCGGGTGTCGTCATGGAACTCAATGACTGCGCCTTCCCGACCGTCAACAGGATCGTCGCCACCGATGATCCGCGCGTGGCTTTCAAGGACTGCCAGGCAGCCCTGCTCGTGGGCGCCCGCCCGCGTGGACCCGGCATGGAGCGCAAGGACCTGCTCATGGCCAATGCGCAGATTTTCTCGGCGCAGGGCAAGGCGATGAACGAAGTGGCGAATCGCAACGTGCGCGTGCTGGTGGTGGGCAATCCCGCCAACACCAACGCGATGATCGCGCGCGCCAACGCCAAGGACCTGAACCCGCGCAACTTCACCGCGATGACGCGCCTGGATCACAACCGTGCCGTGTCGCAGCTCGCCGAGAAGACCGGCAGCCACGTGACCGGAATCCAGAAGATGCTGATCTGGGGCAATCACTCCTCGACGCAGTATCCGGACCTCAATTTCTGCACCGTCGACGGCAAGCCGGCGCATTCGCTGGTCGATCGCAAGTGGTACGAAGAGACCTTCATTCCCACGGTGCAGCAGCGCGGCGCCGCGATTATCAAGGCGCGTGGCGCGTCGTCGGCGGCCTCGGCCGCATCGGCGGCCATCGACCACATGCGCGACTGGCATCTCGGCACCGCGGCCGACAACCTCATCAGCATGGCGGTCCCCGCCGATGGCAGCTACGGCATCAAGGATGGCGTGGTGTATTCGTACCCGGTGACCTGCGCCAACGGCGAGTACAAGATCGTGCAGGGCCTGGCCATCGACGACTTCTCGCGCAAGCGCATGGACGCCACCGACAGGGAACTGCGCGAGGAACGCGACGGCGTCAGTGAGCTGATCTAGCCGGTTGCGCGCAGCCGGCCGGCATGCAGCACGATCGGCATCCGTACCGGCAGCTGTTCTCCGGCGGCCGGCCAGAGCGGCGCGATCGCGGCACGCAGCAATGGCAGCGGGTCGCGGCCTTCCGCCTTGCGGTAGCGCGTGGTGGCCGACCAGCTGCTCACGTAGCCCAGCACCTGCTCGAGGTTCCAGCGCAGCTCCAGTGCAAACGGCGGGTGCGGCAGCTCGTCGAACCCTAGTTCTTTCGGAATTGGCGGCAGCGTCGTGTAGTTAGACTCCACGTGCCGCCGCTCCGGCGGCCAGTACTGTCCCACGACATCGCGGTAGAACTCCGCCAGCCGGGCGTCGAGCTCCACGTCAACGAATTGCGGCCGAGGGTAGGTCCACACCGCGAGCACCGCACCCGGGCGCGCCACGCGCCGCGCCTCGGCGTAGAACGCCTCCACGTCGAACCAGTGGAGCGCCTGCGCCACGGTCACGAGATCAACCGAGTCCGCCGCGAGCCCGGAGCTCTCCGCAGTCGCCACCGAGTAGGAAACGCGCGCATGCGGCCTCGCCGCGGCGATCTGCTCGGTGTCGGAGTCGGTGGCGAACACCCGCGAAAAATGCGCGGCCAGCGGCACGCTGGCCTGGCCGCTGCCGCAGCCACAATCCCACGCTGCGTCCGTGGCGGGCGCGGCGCGTGCCAGCCACTCGAACAGTTCGGATGGGTATCCCGGCCGGAACAGCGAGTACTCGCACGCCACCGTCGAGAACAGCTGCGTGTTGGACATGCGCACCTTCTACGCCTGATGTGCTGCCGATCCAAGCGCTTCGGGGGCCCCGGCGCGCGCCCGTGAGCTATAGTTTGCTCATTCGCGAATCGAGGTTTTCAACATGCTCGGCGCAACCCTGGTCATCCTCATACTGATCGCCGCCGCCTGGTACGTGGCGAAGGTCGGCACGGTGTTCACGCTGGTGTTCATCGGCGCGGTCGTGTTCATGGCCTACAAGCGCCTGCCGCTCATCGCCTTCACGCTGGTGTTCACGGTGCTGCTCACGGCCTACACCTTCGTACCGCCGGCCTACGGCGTGTGGAAGGGATTTCTCTGGGTGATGCTCGCCGCGCTCTGGCTCTTCAATGTGCGCCCGCTGCGCAAGGCGCTGATCACGCGGCCGTTCATGAAGGCATACATGCGCATGCTGCCCTCCATGTCCCAGACCGAGAAGGAGGCGCTCGAGGCCGGCACGGTCTGGTGGGACGGCGAGCTGTTCACCGGAAAACCCAGGTTCGAAAAGCTGCTGGCCAGCAAGGCGCCGCAATTGACGGCCGAGGAGCAGGCCTTCATCGACGGGCCGTGCGAAGAGCTGTGCCGCATGTTCGACGACTGGGACATCACGCACCGCCGCGCCGACATGCCGCCGAAGGTGTGGGACTTCCTCAAGTCAAAGGGTTTCTTCGCGATGATCATTCCGAAGAAATACGGCGGCCTCGAATTCTCGGCATACGCCCACTCCTGCGTGCTGGTGAAACTCGCGAGTCGCTCGGGATTGCTCGCCGCGACCACGGCCGTGCCGAATTCGCTCGGTCCCGCCGAGCTGCTCAATCACTACGGCACCGAGGAACAAAAGGATCACTACCTGCCAAGACTGGCCCGCGGCGAGGAAGTGCCGTGTTTTGCATTGACCGGCCCGCGCGCCGGTTCCGACGCCGCGGCGTTGCCCGATACCGGCATCGTGTGCCGCGGCCTGTGGCAGGGCCGCGAGATCGTCGGCCTGCGGCTGAACTTCAACAAGCGCTACATCACGCTCGCACCCATCGCCACGGTCATCGGACTCGCATTCCGCATGTTCGACCCGGAGAAGTTGTTAGGTGAGGCCGGCGACCTGGGCATCACCTGCGCGCTGATCCCGCGCAACACGCCGGGCGTGACCATCGGGCGGCGGCACTTCCCGCTCAACGTGCCGTTCCAGAACGGACCGCTGTCGGGCAAGGACGTTTTCGTACCGCTGGATTTCATCATCGGCGGCCCGAAGATGGCGCGCCAGGGCTGGCGCATGCTGGTCGAACAGCTGTCCGTCGGCCGTTGCATCTCGTTGCCGTCGAACACCACCGGCGGCTCGAAGGCGGGTGTGTTCGCCTCGGGTGCGTACACGCGCATCCGCCGGCAATTCAACATGTCGGTGGGACGGTTCGAGGGCGTCGAAGCCGTGCTGGCGCGCATGGTTGGCTACACCTACACCATGGACGCGGCGCGCTCGGTGACGGCCGGCGCCATCGACGGCGGCGAGAAGCCGTCGGTGCCTTCGGCCATGCTCAAGTACCACGTCACCGAAATGGGGCGGCAGGTCTCAAACGACGCCATGGACGTGCACGGCGGCAAGGGCATCCAGCTTGGACCGCGCAACTATCTCGGGCGCAACTACCAGGTGATTCCGGTCGCGATCACGGTGGAGGGCGCAAACATCCTCACGCGCTCGCTCATCATCTTTGGCCAGGGCGCGATCCGCTGCCATCCGTTCGTGCTGAAAGAAATGAACGCGGCGCGCGCCAAGAACGTCGACGACTTCGACGGCGCACTGTTCGGCCACGTGGGTTTCACCATCAGCAACGCGGTGCGCTCCTTCGTCATGGCGCTCACGCATGCGCGCTTCACTCATGTACCCGAGGTGGGCGAAACCAAGCGTTACTACCAGCACATCGTGCGTTTCTCCGCCTCGTTCGCGTTCGCGGTGGACGTCGCCATGCTGACACTCGGCGGCTACCTCAAGAAGAAGGAGAACCTCTCGGCGCGCCTTGGCGACGTGTTGTCGGCCATGTACCTGGCGTCGATGGTGCTCAAGCACCACGAAAACCAGGGACGCCCGGCCGAAGATCTGCCCATCGTGGAATGGGCCTGTCGCAACCAGCTCTACAAGGCCCAGGAACAGCTGCACGACTTCCTGCGCAATTTTCCCAATCGCTTCCTCGCCGGCGTGATGCGCGCGCTGATTTTCCCGGGCGGGCGCGCCTATTCGGCGCCGAGCGACCGGCTCGGCCGGCAGCTTGCCGACGCGGTGCTCAACGCCACCGAGGTGCGCGACCGGCTGTGCCGCTTCGTGTATCGGACACTGGAACCCGGCAATCCGCTGGGACTGCTGCACGAAGCGCTGGTGATGTCGCAGACCGCCGAGCCGATTGAAAAACGCATCCGCGTGGACGGCGTCAAGACCGGCCGGATCAGCGCGCTCGACACGCCGGGCCAGATCGCCCAGGCGCGCGAGCTCGGCATCATCTCGGAAACCGAGGCGGCGGCGTTGCGCGAATACGACCGCAAGGTCATGGAACTCATCAACGTGGACGACTTCGACTCCCATGAACTGGCGGCCCACGTCGAAGGCGGTGCGCGCGCCAGCGCGGACCACGGCGGCGTCGCACCCGGCCAGGTGGCGTGAACGCACCGATGGATTCCCCTCCCGTTCCGGTAGTTAGCGCGCCGGAGCTGCCGGCAGCAACGTTGCCGGCGCCCGCCGCACTGGTTTGCGCCAACTGCGGGACGCCGCTTGCCGGCGAATACTGCGCCGCCTGCGGCCAGCGGCACGAGCCGCACGTACACACCATCGGACATTTCGCCGGCGAGGCCTTCGAAAGCATCACCCACGCGGATTCGCGCCTGTGGCGCACATTGTGGTTCCTGCTGGCGAAGCCCGGCCGCCTCACGCGCGAGTTCTTCGAAGGCAAACGCGCCGGCTACCTGCCGCCTTTTCGCCTGTACCTGGTCATCAGCCTGCTGTTCTTCCTCGTGGTGGGTCTGCCGGAGGCTATCTCGGTCGACGTCGATGGCACCCCGACCGCGAGCCGCATCCAGGGCATGAACGAAGCGGCGCAGGAGCTTGAGACGGAACTCCCTGCCTCGCCAGGGGCGGCGCAGGCGGCGGCGGCCATCCGTGCCCGGGCGGCAACGGAAAAGGCCGCCCTGAATGGCGATGTGGATAGCGACGGGGATGGCGACGCGGAGCCCAAGGGCGGCATGCAGGACGACAACGCGATCACCGAGTTCTGCAAGGAATTCGAGAAGCCCGATCCCAGGGCAAACCGCAACTACGCCAAGCTGCACGACTTCTGCACACGAACCGCCAAGGATCGCGGCCGCTCGCTGGGCGAAGCCGTGGTGCACAACATTCCGCGCGCCATGTTCGTGTTCCTGCCGCTGCTGGCACTGGTCATGAAGCTGATGTACTGGCGACCGAAGCGCTACTACGTGGAACACCTGCTGTTCCTGGTCCACAACCATGCCTTCGTGTTCCTGGCGCTGGCCATCGTCGGACTGTGCAAGCTCATTCCCGTGGTGGGCGTGCATCTGGGGCTGCTCGAGTTCGCGGCCTGGCTGTACATGGTCTGGTACATCTTTCGCGCCATGCGCGTCTATTACACGCAGTCGCGCGGCCTGACTTTTGCCAAGTACGTGGGCATTGGCCTGTCCTATTTCTCGACCAGCCTGGTGGTGCTGCTGCTGACCGCGATCTACAGCGCGCTCACGCTCTAGGGTGTCGGCGGCGTCTTCTTGCGCGCCGCGCGGCGATGGACGTACCTTGCGCCCCTGTCACGAGGAGGACACGCCCATGATCATCCGCTCCATTGCCCGGACCGCATGCGTCGCCGCCCTGGCGCTCGCCGGTACCGTAATCGCACGCGAACCGTCGCCCGCTGGCGCCGAGGTCTACATCGTCTCGCCCAAGGACGGTGCCAAGGTGAAGAGCCCGGTCACGGTGGTTTTCGGTCTGAAGGGAATGGGCGTGGCGCCCGCCGGCATCAAGTTCGACAACACCGGCCATCACCACCTGCTGGTCGACAGCGACGCGCCGGCCGATCTGTCGTTGCCGCTGGCCGCCAACGAGAAGAGCCTGCACTTCGGCAAGGGACAGACGGAAACCTCGCTCACGCTGCCGCCGGGCAAGCACACGCTGCAGCTGGTGCTCGCCGACTCGCTGCACACTCCGCACGACCCGCCCGTGATTTCGAAAAAGATCACCATTACTGTCGAGAAATAGCGCCGGAGCGGGTAAAACGGCGCCATGTCCGCGCCGCGCGCCATCCTGCACGTCGACATGGATGCGTTTTACGCATCCGTGGAGCAGCGCGACGACCCGCGCCTGCGCGGTCAGCCCCTGATCGTCGGCGGCACCAGCAATCGCGGCGTGGTCGCGGCGGCCAGTTACGAAGTGCGCAAGTTCGGCGTGCGCTCCGCCATGCCCATCCGCGAGGCGCTGCGCCGCTGCCCGCATGCCATCTGCGTGACGCCGCGCATGTCGGTGTACCGCGAGGTGTCGCACCAGGTATTCGCGGTCTTTCACGAGTACACGCCGGTGGTCGAAGGCCTGTCGCTGGACGAAGCCTACCTCGACGTGACCGCGAGCCTGGCGCTCAAGGGTGATGCGGTGAGCATCGCGCGCGGTATCAAGGAACGCATTCGTGCGAGTACCGGGCTCGGTGCCTCCGTGGGTGTGGCGCCTAACAAGCTGGTGGCCAAGATCGCTTCCGAGCTGGAAAAGCCCGATGGCCTCACCGTCGTCACGCCGGCCAACCTGCGCGCGCTGCTCGACCCATTGTCGGTGCGACGGCTGCCCGGCCTCGGCCGCAAGCTGGGGGAACGGGTCGAGGCGGCGGGCCTGCATACCTTCGGACAGCTGCGCTGCGCGACGGACACGGTGTTGTGGCCCATCTTCGGGCGGGATTCGCAGCGAATGCGCGAACGCGCCTCCGGCATCGACGACCGGCCGGTGATGTCGGAGTGGGACGAGAAGTCCATCAGCGCCGAAGAGACCTTCTCCACGGATCTCGTCGAACATGCACGCATGCGCGCCGAGGTTCTGCGGCTGGCCGACCGCGCCGGCGCGCGCATGCGGGCCCAGAACCTCGCCACCGGTTGCGTGCAGGTGAAGATCCGCCGCGCCGACTTCACGACGTTCACTCGCCAGAAGCGCTTCGAGCCTTCGACCACCGACTCACGCACCATTGCCAAGATTGCCGGCGAGTTGCTCACCGCCTGGCTCGAGGAGCAACCGCGCGCCCGCGTGCGTTTGTTAGGCGTGGGCGTGAATCACCTGCACGCCGCCGACCAGCTCGACCTGTTCGCCCAGGGACCGGCCCAGTCCCAGGAGGGGTCCTCGTCGACGGCGCTCGATGTGGCCGTCGACCAGATCCGAGAGCGCTTCGGCAATCTGGCGGTGCGCCGTGGCAGCGCCCTGCCCGAGTCCCGGGGAGCCGAGGAAGCGGCCGAAAATATGTCCGAAGAGGCACCCGGCAGGCGCCGGCGTAGCACATCGCCGACAGCACCCGAGCGGCGGTAGCCCCCCGTTAAAACCCCGTGTAATACTCGCCGCCATATTCAGGCGTGCCGCCACTCTTGACGCCACCCCCTTCACCACGGAATGGGGCGGCGCACGTTAAACATCCACAACTGGCCGCCAGTCCGTAACGAAACATGTACGCGTCGTTTTTTGGCCTCAACGAAAAGCCGTTCTCCATCACGCCCGATCCGCGTTTCCTGTTCCTCTCGGAGCGGCACGCGGAAGCCCTGGCGCACCTGGTCTATGGCATCAACGAGGCCGGCGGCTTCATCCAGCTCACGGGCGAGGTCGGCACCGGCAAGACGACGGTAGTGCGCTCGCTGCTGGCCCAGGCGCCCAAGCATGCTGAAATCGCGCTGATCCTGAATCCGCGCATGACGCCGCCCGAGTTCCTGCTGGCGATCTGCGAAGAACTGGGACTCGCGGTCGAGGAGCGATCCGAGGGCAGCCTCAAGGACCTGGTCGACCTGCTCAGTCTTCACCTGCTCAAGGCGCACGCTGACGCCAAGCGCATCGTGCTGGTGGTGGACGAGGCCCAGAACCTCGCGCCCGAGGTGCTCGAGCAGGTGCGACTGCTCACCAATCTCGAGACCGAGACCCAGAAGCTGCTGCAGATCATCCTGATCGGCCAGCCGGAACTGCGCGAACTCCTGGACCGCACCGAATTGCGCCAGCTCGCGCAGCGCATCACCGGCCGTTATCACCTCGATCCGCTGTCTTCGACGGAGTCGGCAGCCTATGTGCGTCATCGGCTGCGAGTCGCCGGCGCCACGCGCGAAGTGTTCGCCAACGGGGCGCTGCGCGAGATCAGCCGCCTGTCGGGAGGAGTACCGCGGCTCATCAACATCATCTGTGACCGCGCGCTGCTCGGCGCCTTCACCGAGGACCGTCACCTGGTGACCGCCAGCGTGGTGCGCCGCGCAGCGGGTGAGGTATTCGGCAAAACAGTCCAGCCGCGCTGGCTGCCCTGGGCCACGGGAACGGCGGTGACGGCACTGGCCATCGCCAGCCTCGGGTTGGTCGTACCCCGTTTTTTCACTCCCGCGCCGGCACCAGCGACCGTAGCGGAGGTTCCGACGCCACCGCCGGCGCAACCCCCGCCCCCGCCCCCGAATCTCGACCACCTGCTGTCGCAGTACGACTCGGACACCGATCCGGATAACGCCTTCCGCAAGCTCTTCAAACTCTGGGGCATGCGCTATGTGGCGGGCGGCACGGATCCCTGCACGCAGGCGCTGCAATCCGGACTCGAATGCCTCACACAGCGCGGCTCGCTGGCGCAGTTGCGCCTGTTCAATCGGCCGGCGGTCCTCAACGTGGTCGACTCCGATGGACACGCGCACCAGCTGGTCCTCGCGGGGCTGGACGATGAGCATGCGCACATCGACCTTGGCGGTGCGCGACGCGAAATCGGCATCGGGGATCTGTCGCGCAGCTGGTTTGGCGACTACGTCCTCCTGTGGCGTTCCGCAGGCGGCGGTTCCGAGCCGCTGGCGCTCGGTGCGCGCAACGCGCGCGTGAAATGGCTGCGCGACAGTCTGCGCCGCGTGAACGGCCTGCCCGCCGAAGAACAGGAAATGCAGGACGACCGCTTCGATGCGGCGCTGGTGACCCTGGTCGAGGACTTCCAGCGAAAGAACCGGCTCGCGGTCGACGGCATCGCCGGTGTGCAGACCCAGGTGGCGCTCGATGCCGCCCTCAACGATGCCGCCACGCCATTCCTGCACAACTCGGCGGGGAGCTGACATGTCATTCATCCTCGACGCGCTCAAGAAATCCGAGACCGATCGCCAGCGGCAGGCCTCGCCGGCACTGTTCGAAGTCAAGGTGGCGGCGCCGCGCCGCAGGTTCCCGGTGTGGGCCGTCGGGCTCGCGGTGTTGCTGGGTGTGAACATGATTGCGCTCGCCTGGGTGCTGCTGCGCCGCGCGGACGGGCCGGCCGCGCCGCCCGTGGCCGCCGCGCCGCCGCCCGCCTCCAGCGCCGTCCAGGTGTCGGTGAACGGGCAGCCGGGCATGGTGACGGTGCCGGCCACTGTGACCCTGCCGACGACGGTGAATATCCCGATCAGTTCCGCGCCCACCGTGACCGTCGGCGGCGGCAGTGCCGACAGCGGCGTGGACCGCACGGCGCCGCTGGCCGACGAGCCGCTGCTCGAAGGTCATCAACCCGCGGTACCCCCCGACTACGACGCGCGCGACTACCGGCCGGCGATCACGCCGGAACAGGCCGGCGCCATTGCCGCGGCGCGCCGCAGTGGTTCGCTGCCCTCGAAAGATGAACTCCTCGCGCAGGGCAACCAGCTTCCCGAATTGCGGCTCGACCTGCACGTGTATGACCCGAACCCGGCCGCGCGATTCGTGTTCATCAACATGCGCAAGCTGCGCGAGGGTGAATCATTGCCCGACGGCGTGCGCGTCGACCAGATCACCTCCACCGGCGCCGAGCTTTCCTACCACGGCAAGCGTTTCACGATCGACGGCGACTAGAAAGGAAAATGGGGACATTCCTGTTTTCCGAAGCGGAAAACAGGAATGTCCCCATTTTCCTTTCATTCCGCGGCGAGGCGCTCGATTTCGGGCGGTGTGAGCCGGTGGATGACCCACTCGTTCATCCGGCGCGCACCCAGGGACTGGTAAAAACGCAGCGCGGGTTCGTTCCAGTCGAGCACCGCCCATTCCATGCGTCCGCAATTGCGCTGCCTGGCGATTCGCGCCAGCGCCCGCAGCAGGGCACGGCCGATGCCATGCGCGCGCTGCGCCGGGCGCACGAACAGGTCTTCCAGGTAGAGGCCAGGCCGGCCGACGAAGGTCGAGAAGTTGAAGAAATACAGCGCGAACCCGGCTGGTTCGCCGTTCCACTCGGCGATCAGCATGTGGATCACGGGATTCGGCGCCTCGATCTCGCGCAGGAAATCGTCCGGGGTCGCCTTCGCCTCGTGCTCCAGCTTTTCATACTCGGCGAGCTCGCGCACCAGGTTCGCGATGGTGGCCGCGTCGGCGCGGGTTGCCGGTCGTACGTTCAGCATATCCTCTAACTACTCCGCGATGAACCAGCGGTCGCCCTCGCGCTCCACCACGAATCGTTCGTAGGGCAGGCCCTGGCCGCTGACGTCGTAGATGGCGCGCGTCCCCTTGAGGTCGTAGCGGGGACTCAGTTCCTGCACGATGCGCAGCGTGGTGATCAGGGTTTCGCGTGTGTTTTCGTTGTTGGTGCAGGCCGTGACCAGGGTCTTGCGCGCACTGCGCGATGTGCTGCGATTGAAGTTCGGACTCATGAACTGGTCGTAGTATTCCTGGCAATTGCCCGCGGCGAGCGCCGCCTCGGCGCGCGCCAGCAGCTCGCTGATTCCCGGCGCCAGCGGTTGGGGCGCGGGCGCCGCCCCGACTGAGCTGGCAGCGGCGGGCGGCGCCTGAGCGGCCGACGCACGGCCTTCGATCAGATCATCGAGCTGCGCTTCGATTTCGGTGGGCACGATGGCACGCCACTGCTGGCCGTATTGCATGAGGCCGACCATGACGACGACCTTCACCGAGCCGCGATCCTTGGGCTGCTCGCCCTTGCCGATCAGGTAAACCACCTTGCCGTCCGGGACCGCGGCGAGCCAGTCGTATTTCTCGTAGACGCGCGCGCGCATCCGCAGGCGCTCCGACAG
>Ga0157375_10002110_pt1 | contig 17167 bp, 6 predicted proteins | sample M35metaG_FD_115311 | JGI IMG/M metagenome (GOLD analysis project Ga0157375, IMG submission 115311) | Miscanthus rhizosphere microbial communities from Kellogg Biological Station, Michigan, USA - M3-5 metaG | ecosystem: Host-associated > Plants > Roots > Rhizosphere > Soil | place: USA: Michigan... | reverse complement strand
CTCCAATTTGGATCAATATATTTACGGATAGCGGTTTCAGGGCGAATCCGGTTGCTTCTATATTTCTCATCCCAGCAACACATAAAGCTATCCATTAGACCGATAGATACAACCGTATGAATCTCCATAGCTTTTGAAAAACCGGTTTTTGTTTGCCTGCAAACTATACCTGTAATGCCAAGCCAGTGTGCTCCCGGTGATATTTTTTTCAAACCGATCATCATATGACCGTTGTCTTGTACCGCAAAAGGGTTACAATCCCAAAAAGCGGCAATAGTTCGATGTTCTGGTGTTAACTCACTTCCTCCTAATTTATAGCACCTCAGCATATATTTATAAAACTCGGATCGCTTATCGGTTGAGAAAGATATTGGTCGTGATACTTTGAACTGCGAACTCGAATCAAGGGTAAACGGACGAATGGTATTAAAATAAGGCTCAACCGGCGCCATATAAGCCGGAGGCGTTGGATACCAGGTACTATCTTTTCCAAGTGGTGTATATCTTGTATAGTTACTGATACGATTGTATTTGTCCTTTTTGGCATAAGCCATTATCTGCTTGCTGATAGCTTGTGCATAATGTTTTGAGCTATCAATAACCTCGTCAGTAAAGCCAATTTTCCTGCACGAATCCAGAAATGTCTGCTCGTATCTAATCATTAGGTTGCCTGATGGCTGCAGTTTTCCAGCGGTCTCCATCATTGCGATCAGTGCACTCAACTGATAATTGTACCCATTGGCAAATGATGGTTTTTTGATATCAGGATATTGATTTAATATACCATGCATACTCTTTTCGCTCTTGTCGTTCTCAGACACTACCTCATAACCTGCAAGACAGGTATAAGAAAAAAAACGAGCGGCCAGCGGAGGGTTGGTTATATCGTGGATCATTATCCCTGACATCTGATTTATCACTTTTGTGATGTCGTTGCTGGTTAACTTTGGCTGAGTTTGGTTTTTGCAACCATTGCTTAAAATAATTGTAGAAAATAGAATGATTAATAATAAAGCCTTTTTTCTCATATCCTAATTCTCCTTATAGGCTTTTAATCCCTGCTGATTGATACCAAACAGCAATGTTTTGTTAACTTCCAATATACTTCTTACGTCTCCCCATAAATGGAAACCGGACTTTAGTTGAGGAACATAGGTAAAATGTCCTTTACCATCTCCTTTTAACAGGGTACCATAATTTGCATCTGATTTTCCGAAGCGTAAACGCGCCCTGTTAATATTACCACACAGCAACATGTCCGTATTGCCATCATGATCATAATCCAAAGTGGTTATAGCAAATACAGGAGAAGACTGGACTTCTAATGGCAGTGACGACGTATGAAATTTGCCTTTACCATCGCTTAAATAATAAGTTGTAGCAAGATTGGTAGCTATTAAATGGCCCGCTCCCTGCAATTCCAAGGTGGTAAAGATATCGCCAAGGGAGGCATCTGCATAGCTCTTGTAATCTGGGAAACGTGACCGCATCATGCTAATTTGTTCCAGTAGCTCGTCGCGCGAGACATATGGATAACTTTTGTCCTGAATATAAAAGCATAGGATAGGATCAACCGCACCATTGTCGTCAAAATCTTTGTAATATATTTCGGCAGGTTCGGCGGCACTGGCTTTACACTGTGTGTTCAGTCCCTCATTGCCGATAACAAGATCCGGATGCCCGTCATGATTGAAGTCCTCAACCAGTATTTTGTTCCACCATCCATTGGTAGGCTGGTCAAAATAATCGCTTGTGTGATTGGTCAATTTACCATTACTGTTAATCATTACAGTCACCGGCATCCATTCTCCCACTAAAACCAGGTCGGCTTTTTTATCACCATTCATATCCACCCATGCCGCATCGGTCACCATACCAATATGCTGTAGTGAAGACGCTATTTGATTCGTTTGATCTGTGAAATGACCTTTGCCATCATTTATAAGAATATAGCTCGATGGAGTTTCAGGATACCTTCCAGGTATTACTCTTCCGCCTACAAACAAGTCTGGGTGTCCGTCGGCATTAATATCAGCTGCCCTTACACAGCTTTTACTGCTACGCATTTTGGGTAACGCATCTTTTGATTTTGTAAAATTGCCTTTACCATCATTTAAATAAAGGCGGTCTTGAAGCAACGGATCGTCTGGTGCAAAATTATCATAGCCACCCGAACACACGTACAAATCAGGCTTGCCGTCTCCGTTGGCATCAAAAAATATAGCGTCGGCATCGCTGCTTTTTTTGTCGGCCTCAAATGCAGGTTCGGATTTTGCTGTAAAACTACCGCCTGCTTGTTGAATGTAGATTGTGCCAGGTTTGCCATTGCCACCGCCTACGTATACATCCTCAAGTCCGTCACCATTTATATCTCCTTTTACCATGCATGGACCGGAAAATGATAGCGGATTTACCATCAGCGGCTGACGTTTAAAATCATTGATGCTATTCTTTTCTTGTTTATTTACTACCGGTGAATTAACTTCAGTAAATATGGACCGTGGTGTTGGTTGAATTTGAAAGCTGCCGCGGGCATCCTTTTCATTCAAGGTGAGTTGCTGATCAGCTTTGATATTTTTTATAACCTGTTCCTTACCCTGTTGCCACACAATACGTAACGAATCTATTTTATTATCTTTTCCTAATCCAAAATGCAGTATCGGCGATACGCTTGACTGAAAACCACGGCTTGGCATTTGTTCCAGGTATTGTTTTTTATCCTTTACATATAAGGTGACTTTTGCTCCGACCCCCTGGGTGTTTTTTTCCGCACCGTTCAGTTTAAGCTGCAGATAGTGATTATTTGATTGCTTGTTAGCTTCATTCTGATAAATAAATGCGGGCTGGTTTATATTATTAACTACCAGATCAAGGTCGCCGTCATTATCCAGGTCTACATAGGCTGCGCCATTGCTGTTGGACGATTGTGTAATGCCCCATGCAGCACTGGTATTTGTAAAAGTCAGGTTACCGTTATTTTTAAAAAAGTAACTCTTTACCTGTGATGATGGCATCTGTTGTACCAGGTTGTAGATGTCCTTGCGCATCATTCGCCTGTCCTTCAAGTAATCACCCATATATTTTACAAAATCCATATTAGTAAAATCACGGGTATAACCGTTAGTTACAAACAGGTCTTTCCAGCCATCATTGTCATAATCGGCCAGTAGGGGAGCCCAGCTCCAATCTGTATTTGAGATACCTGATAATTGCCCAACTTCGCTATAAGTTCCGTTACCATTATTTATTTGCAGCATATTGCGCATATACTGATAATAGAACCCTGTACGAAGTGTCAGGTCAAATTTTTCATAATTATCAGGAGCAAATAATAATTTTTGGCGATGATTATCTTCCGGCAGCATATCGAGGGTTAGAATATCAGGCAAACCATCATTATTTATGTCCGAAATATTGTTTCCCATTGAAAACTGGGATGTATGTCCAACGGAGGATTGTAGTTTATTAGTGAAGGTACCATTTCCGTTGTTGATATAAAGGAAATCGGGTATCGTATAATCATTGGAGATATAAATATCGGGCCAGCCATCGCCGTTTACGTCATCTATTGCCGCGCCTAAACCATAGGTAAGGTCTGAGCTGCTTATACCAGCCTCGGTAGTGACATTTTTAAATACACCGTTATCATTTCTGTATAACCGAACGCCATTCAATGAATTTTGCTTTTTTAAAGCTTCGGTAGTATTCACCTCGTCTAACACAGGCAGCTGAATAGGGCTGTGATTTAATAGAAACATGTCCAGATCGCCATCTTTGTCATAGTCAAAGAAAACGGCCTGGGTACTGTATCCTTCGTCGGCTAAACCATATTGCTGTGCCTGGTCAATAAAATGGGGGACACCGTCTTTATCATTCCCCTGGTTAATAAATAGCTGGTTTTGGCGTTTTTCCGCCCTTACATTTCCTGAATAGCAAACATAAATATCGAGTTTGCCATCGCCATTTACATCTGCCATAGTAACCCCTGTTTTCCATGGGCCGGGCCGGCCTGCAACACCAGCAATGGCTGTAACATCTTCAAACTGCATGTGGCCTTTGTTAAGGTACAGCTTGTTGTCAATCATGTTGCCGGTAAAATATAAATCCGGTAAGCCATCACCATTTAAATCGCCGGTGGCTACACCGCCGCCATTATAAAAATATTCATACATCAAAACGTTGGTATTTAACCCTTCGGATAATGTATTACTAAAGTCTACATGCGTTTGTTCTGGTGATAATAGGGTAAACAGAACGTTACCGTTTGCCTCTCCGGTTGTTTTATCTTCAGACTGATGCTTACAACCCGCCAGTGCCAAAATCCCAATTAAAAGTAGTCGGGAAGATAATTTGAAGTACGTATTCACAATAGTTTAAACTTGAATTAATGGATTAAATGTAAAAGAATGCCGGGCATTTAACCCCGGCATTCTTCACACTAAATATATAAATTTTTATAACCCATTAATCAATAACCGGGGTTTTGAACCAATTTTTTATTAGTGTTGATCTCGTCCCTGCTGATTGGTGGGAAGTAAATCTTATTTGCCCAGGTGCGATTTTCTACCCCTGGATCGATCTCCTGTACAGTATAAGTATATTTATAATTGTCTGTACTATACCGGTATATAGGCACCGTTTTGCCGCCTAGTAACGTACCGGTGATCTTTATTATACGGACTTTATTACCTAGTGTTGTCGGTGCTATCATCCATCTGCGGGCGTCATAAAAGCGTTGATCCTCAAACAGCAGCTCTTTGTTACGCTCACGTCTGTACCGGTCTATAAGGGCTTGCCCAGTTTCGGTGGCTGCGATTGATGGCATGCCTGAACGCCAACGGATTTTGTTCAGCCAGGTGCGGGCAGTCAGTTCATCTTTTAATTCGAGGCATGCTTCAATGTAATTAAACACAACTTCGGTATATCTGATCAGTGGTGAAGGTACTTCTGAACGGGTATTCTGATCCATGATGGCCGGATTAGGATCGATGAATTTCCTGATCGCATAACCTGTACGGGTTCCGTTCCAGTTTTCAATAGGTCCATTCCTTGTATCCAAGCCAAAGTAAGGTTGAGGGCTCGCAGCGCTACCAATTTGATAGGTACCCATTTGGATTTCATTATAAGGATCGATACCTGCGCCATCTGCTGTACGTGGTTTCCATGGAGCACCGTCATATAAAATAGATGCATAGAACCTTGGATCACGGTTTGCATAAGGTGTTACTGCATCAGTTGGATTACTCCAGCTGAAGTCATGTGCAGCGCCTGTTCCATCCAATGCTTCATAATCATCAACCAGGTTTTGGGTCGGCTCGCTTGATGTCCAACCGTGATAGCCATTGGTACAGTTGTTACGGCCATACCAGGCTCCCCATTCGTCCTTAGCGTTGCTGAAATACCGGGCAAAGATAATCTCCGCCTCACCACCATTTCTTGACAAGTAAGAGTTTTGGTAGTTGGTGAAACCATCGGCCGTACTTGCAGGAGCAGATAAATTAAGCATGTACCCATATCTGCCTGTATTGATTACAGCCAACGCGGCATCTTGCGCTTTTTTCCAGCGGCCATCGTGGTCGCTGGTGGTATAACCTAATAATTCGGGGGTCTTATAATCCGCCGGGAGTATTGTTGCTAATTTTACCGGATCATGCAGGTCGCTGGCTGCATACATCAACACCCTCGCTTTTAGTGCCAGGGCAGCGTCAGCTGTAGCACGGCCCTTGTCCATAGACTTCCCTCCCAGGTTGGTGACAGCCTTATCCAGATCCTCCGTTATAAAGTTCACGCATTCTTCATAAGAGCTTCTTGCAATCGTAAAATCAGCGGTATTGATGCTATAAGAAGACTTCACTAATGGGATACCCCCATAATAACGCAACAATTGATTGTAAAAATAGGCCCGCATAAAGTAGGCTTCGCCCTGCAATCTGTGAACTAATGCCGAATCAAGTGTGGATTTAGCGAGATTCTCTAATGCAATATTCGCAGACCTGATACGGGAATACATGGTGTTCCATTCATAAGTATCCTGTACCCATCCCAAATGATCCGGGCTTATATTCGCCTCCATCATGTCCTGCTTTCCAAAATTATAGAGCGCATTGTCCGTTAAGCAATCCATGCTTTCCTGGTTCAACTCGCCCGTACTTAAGCCATTATACAGATCCGTTACATAAGCTGCGGAAAGATTGGGGTCTGCCCAGGTGGTTCCTGCCGGCGCTTTGTTCAGCGACTTTGTACTCAAAAAGTCCTTCTTACACGATGTAAGCAGCACCCCTGATACCACTATTATTGTTGAAATATTTCTTAAAAATGTTTTCATATCGTTCAAATTAGAATTTTACACTTGCTCCCAAATTGATAACTCTCGCTTGTGGGTAATAGTGCCCGTCCGAACTAACAGATTCCGGGTCATAAATATCTTCCTTGGCAAAGGTTAACAGGTTAAGGCCGTTTACATAGAACCGCAAATTGTTTATACCCACTTTGCTGGTGAGCGAAACCGGCAGAGTATAACCCAATTCAACGTTTTTGACACGTATATAATTGGTATTCAACAACCAATAAGTGTTACCACCCGAAAAATACTGATTATTTCTGTCAACTGTGCGAGGATATTTGGAACTTTGATTGTCAACGGTCCAGCGGTGATCATAACTCCATTGCAGGAAGTTACCGATAGTTCCTGATTCTGTTTGCAGAAACAGTTGTCCGCCGGTTGCACCCTGCATTAAAACAGTTAAATCAAAGCCTTTGTATTGTACCCCGAAATTCAAACCTCCCTGGAAAGTAGGTAAATTAGTTTTGTCATTCCTCACGCGGTCATAACCATCAATTTTATGATCTGGTTCTTTTTTACCGTTATCGCTGCCAATGTCTTTGTATCTCATATCGCCCAGGCGTATTGTACTTTCACCTACACCGCTATAATCAACGTAGTTAGGGTTGGTTCTGTCATTAGCTGCGGCAACTTGCTCTGGTGTGGAGAATATGCCATCGTATACATAATAAAGTTGGGCGTTGATAGGATGACCTGTAGACTTTTGCCAGTCAGGTGCTCCCGGTACTTCATCCCATTTATCGATCCGGTTTTTAGAATAACCGCCATTAATACCTATATTATATCTAACCTCACCTATCCTGTCATGCCAGTTAAATTGAAACTCCCATCCTTTATTAGTTGTCTTTCCGTAGTTTACCGGCGGCAGCTCGTTTTTGGGAATTGCGGTTGCTGGAACTGAAGCTGAATTATTCCACAATATATTTGTACGTTTGTTTAAAAACGCCTCCAGCACAAAATCCAATTTTCCGTTTAACACTGTTCCTTCCAATGCCACGTCGCTATTATTAGCCGTTTCCCATGTAAAGTTAGGGTTTGGCGCCGTACCTTCTATTAAGGTTTGAGCAGGCGCACCATTAATGATGTATGAACCTACGCCATATAATGATTGATAAGCAAATTCACTCAGGATAGGCGGATTAGATCCGGGTATAGCAACCCAATCATTACCCATTTGCCCCCATGACCCGCGAAGTTTTAAATTTTGAAAGAATTTAATATTATCTTTAAAGAAACTCTCTTCCGAAATTCTCCAACCTGCTGATATACCAGGGAAAAAGCCGAAACGGTGAGTCTCAGGGAACATATAAGAGCCATCTAGCCTCCATAAGAATTCAGCCAGGTATTTTTCTTTGTAGTTATATCCCACGCGGCCAAAGTAGTTTAAACGGGCTTTCTCCCAAGCTGTACCGCTATTACCTATTTCAGAGTTGCCACCCCATGATAGTTGATCGATAGCTGTTGAGCTAAAATATTTACGACTAGCGTCGAAATAACTTTGATTTGACTTTTCCTTGGTTACACCAGCAAGCAGTGTAACATTGTGGCCTCCAAAACTGTGATCATAACTTATTATGCCTTCAAGCATGGTGCTTAACTGGTCCTCATCGCTTTGAAAGAGATGCGCCTGAGCCGGACCGCGCGCTACCTTGGTAAGCACCGGATTTGTAGTTGATTGACCATCCCAGCTGTATACATACCATGGCGTTTGCCATTCTTTTTCTTCCTTAATGTATTTATCAATGGCCACATTTCCCGTAAGTTTCAATCCGGGTACACCTGGAACCTGTATTTCAAGTTTACCGTTGGTTTGAACATAATACCTGGTATCTCTGTCATATCCGGTTGCGTTGGTAGTGATTAATACCGGTTGCTGGCCATTTTCGATGTCAGGTCCGGGTAATCCATTCGGCCAGTAAGCCGGTCTGTACGGATAACCGCGCATTAACATCCGGAAGATGTCGCCGGCGCTTTCACCAGCCGGGAAGAAGCGGTTTTCCTGGCGGCCAGATACGCCAATACTAGTATTAATATATTTATTAACCTTTGCATCTACATTTAACCGTAAATCATACTGTTTGTAACCGGTAGCGGAGTTTTTGTAATAAGCATCCTGGTTTTCGTAGCCTATTGAAGTCAGGTACTTAATATTTTCTGAACCACCCGATAACTGCACATTTTGACGTGTTTGCGGCGACCAGTCTTTTAAAGTAGCTTTAAACCAGTCGGTGTTTGGGTGTCCCCACGGATCAGAATGATCGGCAAATTTTTGGAAATCAGTTGGCCCAAATGTAGCTGTTGTGGTGGCACCATTATCAGGACGGGTAAAGCTCCCTGTCGTTTTAAATGCCGTCCATGCATCTGACCAGTATTGCGATGGTAAATTGTATAAGTCAATTTCGTCTACCATGGTGGCATATTCAGTTGAATTGGCCATTTTAGGTATCAGCGTAGGCTGCGCCCATCCATGATTATAGGTGTAGGAAAGGTCGGGCTTACCAATTTTACCATGTTTGGTAGTGATCAGGATAACACCGTTGGCTGCGCGGGCACCGTAAATAGCGGCTGAAGCGTCTTTCAATACCGACATGCTTTCAATGTCAGCCGGGTTTATACGATCAATATTATCTTGTCCGGCCGGAGCGGGAACCCCATCAATAACGATCAGAGGGGCGTTATTACCAAGTGTATTAAGGCCACGTATATTAATAGTAGCACCGTCATAACCAGGCTCACCGCTTGCATTGGTTGCAACTACTCCAGCCATACGGCCAGCAATAGAGTTAGAAAGGTTAACAGCTGGTGATTTTACCAGTTCCTCGCCTTTAACAGATGCAACAGACCCGGTAACAGTTATTTTCTTTTGTACACCGTAACCAACTACTACTACCTCGTTAAGGCCCTTATTTGCTGATTGCAGTTTGATATTAATAGTTGTTTTACCTTGTATTGGTACCTCAGTTGTAGTGTAGCCTACGTACGACACGACTAATGTACCATCTTCCGGTCCATTGAGTACAAAGTTTCCGTTTACATCAGTTACTGTACCGGCGGCTGTGCCTTTAACTTTTACAGAAACGCCTATAAGCGCCTCTCCGGTTGACTGATCAGTTACTTTACCGGTGATTTTAATTTGAGCTAGTAAATTATTTAACTCTGCTCTAGGGGTTGTGGTAAACTTTGTTTTTGGAATGCTCGAAGTACCGGCCGAAGAGGTACTGACAAATAGCAAAGCAATTAACAGCTGGCTTAGTGCTACTTTTGAGACATTTAACAAGTTTACAGTTCTATGTAAATTGTATTCCATGTTTAATTGGTTAAGTTGATTAAAATTTTAAACGCACACTCTGAGGTGGGATAGTTTACTCGAGTTCAATTATTCAATAATTATAACTCTTTGATTAGGGTCTGCTCTGTTTTGTTTATCTCATCATAGTTGTCATTATTTAGGGGTTTATATTTAATACAATTGGTTTTTTGGCCTAAGAGGGCATTTATTCAATACCCATAATTACTCGTTATTACAAATTCACAGTTATAGTGTATACCTCAGTAATCCTTCAAACAGAATTGATTCAGACACACTACTAAGCCGGTTAAGGCTTCAAGAAATTAAATGTTATAACTACATTTATAATTGATTCCACTAAAGTGAGTAAAATCAAGGTGATTGACAGGGGGTAAATTCTTAAAACTTGAGGGGGTAATTGGTATTATCCGGATATTTTTTTAATCTGTACTTATAAGTTGATTAACCCAGAATTAATTATTGCCAATTTTAAGCTTTACGGCATTCCTGGTAATACTTGACTGAAAAGGAACACGGAATTTCTTGATATATTCAGATGGGTTTAATCCAAACACTTTGCTGAATTGCTCCCTGAAATATTTAAGGTCATTAATGCCCACCTTGTACGCAGCTTCCGAAACCGTACAATCGGTATTCAGGAACAACTCTGCTGCCTTTCTCAGGCGTATAAATCGTATAAATCCATTTGTAGATTGTCCCGAAATAGATCTGATCTTTTTGTAAAGATTAGACTGGCTCATCCCGAGTTCATCAGCGAGCGTTTTAATACAAAAATCACTATCAACTAAATGCGCTTCAACAATCTTTATGCAGCCTTCCAAAAACTCCCTATAATCCGGAGATATTTTAAGGTTATCCGACTTTAAAGTAATTTCATTATAAAAATATTTTTGAAGATTATTTTTGCTCTTCAGTATACCTGTAACCCGGGCAACCAGCATTTCTTTCTCAAATGGTTTGCTCATGTAATCATCGGCTCCGCCTTCTATCCCTTTTAACTTAATTTCAGGTGAGGAGCTTGCTGTTAACAACAAAACAGGAATATGGCTCAACGAGGGATCATCCTTAACCCTGCTGCAAAGTTCAATACCGCTCAGTCCCTTCATCATCACATCACTTATAATAATATCGGGCAATACCTGATAAACCAGGTCTAACGCGTCCAACCCATTTCCGGCTTCGAATATTTCAAAATCGGCGCAAAAAATTTGCTTTAAATATTGCCTGATCTGACTGTTATCATCCACAATAAGCATGGATTTGGATTCAGAATTAAGCTGATCGAAACTTTTGTTTTTAAGCTGGGCCAGATCTTTATCATGAGCAGGTATTTCCTCGCTATAGGTTTCCATGAGTTCGTCTAAAAACACTGATGTTTCTGCAACGTCTTCAAAAATAAAATCATTGTTCAGGTGATCTTTACCTTTTAACAGGCAAACCTTAAATGTTGTGCCCATCCCATTTAAGCTATGGTAGCTGATATTACCTTTGTGGCTTTCGATAAATCTTTTCACAAGATAGAGGCCAATGCCAAATCCTCCAGTTGCAGGTAATTCGTTTTGTACCTGGTAAAATTTATTGAACAGTTGTTCGCCGATCTCTTTAGGAATTCCACAGCCGCTATCTTTTATTTCAATGTTTACCAAAGTTTCGGTTTGAGAAACATTGCAAACGATGGTGCCATAATTAGGGGTAAACTTTAATGCATTTGATATCAAGTTAAACAAAACAATTTCGATTTTTTCTCTATCTGCAAAAACTTCTATATCATCGGTATCACAAACAAATTCAAACAGGATATTTTTGCTTTTTGCCTGGTAACTGAAACATAAAAATACTTCCCTGGATAGGTTAACAATATTAAGCCTGACAATCTTAAGCTTGTCCGATTCGGTATCGGCTTTTCTAAATAACAGCAACTGGTCAACCAGGCTTAACAGCCTGCGTGCATTTCGGTAAACAATGTTCAGGTTACTTATATCATTTACCTTCTCGCCCGGGGTAAATAGCAATTCTTTAACCGGATTTATTATTAAAGTTAGTGGCGTTCTGAATTCATGTGAGATATTGGTAAAAAAGGACAACTTCCGTTCATTTAGTTCTTTTTCCTTTTCCGCGGACATCTGCGCAATCTTCACTTCGTATTTCAGCCGGGCCTGGTTACTGCGGTAACGGAAATAATAGAATATAAGCGTGCCTATTATTGCAAAATAACTGAAAATAGCCCACCATGTTCTATACCAAGGGGGAAGGATTCTTATTTTTAAAGTAGCACATTCTTCAAACCAGATACCATCCTGATTAGTGGCCTTTACTTTAAATGTATAATCGCCCGCAGGGAGATAGCGGTAGGTAACTGATTTTTGATTTTTTACATAGTTCCAGCTTTTATCCAATCCCTCCAGCTTATAGGCGAATTCGCTTTTTGCGGCATAAGCATAATTTAGAGCTACATATTGTATAGAAAAAACCGACTGGCTGGGGTTTAAAGTAATTTGGGTTGACTCATTTATAACTTCGCTTAGTATATTATCTTTTTGTCTCACCCCAACCTCTTTACCAAATAATTGAAGCCCGGTAATTAATACCCTGGGCTGAAACATATTTTGCCTGACCTCAGCCGGGTAAAAAATGTTATAACCTTCTGTACCGCCAAAAACCATAAATTTTTCTTTGCTGCAATACATTGATGAGTTTGGGTTAAATTGCCCTGCCTGTAATCCGTCCGAAGTATCGTAGTTAATAATCTTATTGGTATTCACGTCAATTCTGGATAATCCCTTGTTTGTACTTATCCAAATATTGCCTGCTTCATCTTTTTGTATTGCGTTGACGGTATTGTCCGCTAAGCCATCCTTTTCTGTATATTGTTTAAAATTTTTATCGTTGGTATCATATATAACAAGGCCACTTCCTTCAGTGCCTATCAAAAGATTTCCGGTTTTATCCAGGTACAAAGAATATACAACCTTGCTGGGTAGAAATTTTTCGGCCTGAGCCCTATTAAAATAATCAACAAACTTATTTTGATCCTTAATAAAATACTTGAGACCGGAAGCATATGTCCCAATGAACAAGTTGCCTTGTTTATCTTCAGCAAGTGCCCGGATATTATCGGTGCCAATAGTGCTGTTTTGGGGGGTATAATTAACAAACTTATTTTTGCCCTGTGGTATTGAACTTAACCCGCCGCCATTAGTTCCGATCCATAAATTATTTTTCGAGTCCTGAAGTATTACGCGTACGTCATTTAGGCCGATGCTCGTCGGATCGTTAGCTTTATGAGTGAAATTAGTGAACGAGTCCGTTTCCTTATTGTATCGAAAAAGCCCCTGTGAATAAGATCCAAACCATAATGTATTTAAATGATCTTTATAAGCACAAAGTATAGCATTATCCGTTAATGACCCTTTCCTTCCATCAGCCCTGTAGTATTTTATAACTTCGCCATCCAGTTTCTTCTTGTATATTCCATCTCCGTCGGTACCCAGCCATAAATAACCTTCGTTATCTATGCACATGCCATAATATCTTAGAAAACTAGATCCATAAGCATCTGTTAGTTTATTCTGGAACTTTTTAAACTTTTCAGGAATGTTGCTCAACATGTAAATACCATCGCCATACGTTCCGGCCCATATATTTTTATCCTTATCCTGGAATAAAGTTTGCACAGAGCGCGCTGTAATGCTATAATTATCTTCAGATTTTACCGGGTTAATTGTCAAGTCTTTATAACCTGACTTTTCGGCTTTAGCAATATCAATATTATACAACCCGCCGTCCTGCAAGCCAATAAACAGGTTTTTCCTATCATCCTCAAGCAGGGAAGAAAAATAGTTACTTCTCAGTTTATATTTTGGGCCTAAAAAAACATGAAATTTATTCTCTGTTCTTCTATAAAGAAACAGGCCCTTGCTGGTAGCTATCCAGATATCATGGTTATGATCTTCATAAATGGCATTAATTCTGCCAGGAGGAATTATATTTAGAGGGATTTGGTTATTTAAATTTTTAAAGACAGCTCCATCTTTTGTACTGAAAACATTTAGTTCACCACCCTGGGTACCAACCCATAACAGCCCAAAAGCATCTTCAATTACGTTAACAACAAAATGACCCGCTAAACCTGGCAGCTTTTCTTTATTATAACTTTTAAATTGTCGGTCTTTTCTATTATAGGAAGAAATTCCTGAACTACCACATGAAAACCAAAGCTGACCCCTATTATTTTCAAAAATATTGTATACGTTGTTTAAATCGGCTGATTGGGCACCCAGTGGATTAAACTTAGTAAAACGCTCTGTGTTAGTATCAAATTTATAGATCCCCCTTCTTGATGATATCCAAATATCGCCATGCGTATCCTTAAATATGATCTGAACATAATTGCTTGGCAAACCATATGGGTTGTTGGGTTCAAATTTAAACACCTTGAAATTGGTGCCATCAAAACGATTTAAACCATCGTCCGTGGCAAACCACATAAATCCTTTATTATCCTGGGTTATGCTGTTAATTATACCAAATGAAAGACCATCTTTCAATGAGTATTTCATTACTTTTTTGGCAAATGAACCTTGGGCATACCCACAAAAACCAGCCATTAGCCCCACCAGGATAAATACAAATCTTCTCATGAATGTTAGCAATCAGTTAATAAGTGGTATCGAGTCACCTGTAACAAAATGAATACAAAAGCGCTCAACTCAAATGTAGTTTTTTTAAATTAAAAAAGAAATGTGTAATTGACAATAATAATACCGGGTCATTGAACAGAATTGTAGTGATTGCTCGTTTCGGTTAGAAATTGATATTTTACACTTAATTTCAAGAATTACATCATCTCAATTAACGACCGTGACCAGATAACCCAACCGATGAGTTCTTGTAAAACTTTTTCAAATCTTCAAAAATCTTTATCTGCTGATAAATGCCTTCTGTCTATTAATTATTACTCCCCGTCTATTTGGTTTTAATAGCTTTTTGATATTCCTGTTCTTCGGGCCATCAAAGGAAAATGATGAAGAAAGCTATATTTATATATTTTGTTTTTACTGCTGTTTACAACGGTAATGGCCAAGAGCATAACTACAAAGCGGCTAATTTATATTCTGCCGAGATACACCTTCAATCATTTAATAATTCCAAATTTGTAAGTAAGATCATCAACCCATTACAATCATGAAAAACAGGAGAACCTTTTTACCTGGGTTAATTGCGGCAACAGCATTAAGCTTTTCTGCAATTGCATGTTCAGCACAGTCGACTCCAAAGAGTGCGTTACTTGCGCTCTCTAAAGCCAACCACACGCTTGCTATTGTAGATCCAGCGACTTTGAAGGTGCTGGCAAAAGTTCCGGTTGGGGCTGATCCTCATGAGGTGATTGCATCAGCAGACGGTAAGACGGCCTATGTTACTATTTACGGCGGCGGTTCTTTACATGAGATCAATGTCATCGACCTGGTTAATCAAAAGGCATTGCCCAGCATTGATACCAAGCCTTTTTTTGGACCTCATGGTATAACCTTTGCGGCAGGTAAAGTGTGGTTCACTTCAGAAGGTTCTAAAGCAGTTGTTCGCCTTGATCCTGCAACCAACCAATTTGATTGGGCGATGGGAACGGGGCAGGATCGGACGCACATGATTTATGTAACTCCAGATGCTCAAAAAGTATATACTACGAATGTAAGTTCAGGAACGGTCAGTATACTGGTAGACACAGTTATTCAGCCTGGTGGCCCACCTCCGGGAGGTAATCCACCGTCACTGGGAGCAACGGCTCCTGCTGGCTCTCTACCGCAAGGATTCAGACCTCAGCCTCATAAAGATTGGGTACAAATTATTATCCCGGTTTCAAGAGGTTCCGAAGGGTTCGATGTATCGCCCGATTGTAAGCAATTATGGACCGCCGCTTCTGATGATGGAACGATAGCCGTTATCGATCTAGCTACAAAAAAAGTAATCGATAAAATTGATGCAAAGATTCTTGGTGCTAACCGTTTAGAAATTACACCTGATGGCAAGCGTGTATTGGTATCAAGCCTGAGAAACGGGGATATTGTGGTATATGATGTTGGATCGCATAAAGAAGTGAAGAAGGTAAATATCGGTCACGGCGCAGCGGGTATTTTGATGGATCCGGATGGGTCACGTGCATTTATCGGTTGTACCGCTGACAATTATGTAGCAGTTATAGATTTGAAGAAATTGGAAGTTGTAGGCCATATTGATGTGGGGGGCGGCCCCGATGGATTAGCATGGGCAGTTAGGCAATAATACTTGTCAGTATAAATAGTAAAAGAAAAGAGGCTATCCCTTTCGAGATAGCCTCTTTTCTAATTTTGTCGTAATAATTTTAGTAACTATTAAGAATAGTTGGACTATAACTTATTGTGATATAGTGACTGTTCCCATATCTTCAACAGCACCATTAGCTACTGTAACATTACTCACAGTTTTTTTAAGGTATGGACTAACAGGAACAAAATTTACAGAATAGGTTCCGGCAGGAAGACCAGGGAAATAGAATTTTCCGGTAGAATCAGCTACTGAACCAACTGTGTCGGTACCCATAATAGCATAAACCTTTGGATAAGAAATGGCAGGGGTTACGATACCAGTTATTGCGCCCGAAGCAGCATTAGCTACAGCCCGGATAACAGGTTTTAATATATATTTGCCATTCCCGGTCAGAACAATTGACTGTGCTGCATCGAAATCTAATGTCAGGGTGTAATCAATGCCTGCTGTTAAATTATCATGAATATTTAATTTCACACCGGAAGTTTGTCCGCTAGGAGTGGTCAGGTCATAGGATACCCCACCAATAACTACCTGATTCCCTGTATTGTTTAATACCAGGCGTATTTGCTGTATAGTCCCGGCAGGAATATCTTGCGCGGCTAATAATGTATCTTTCCCTAATCTGAAATGTAAAATGTCGATTGGGCCGCTGCCAACTGCAAATGTTTGCTCCCCCTTATCTGTGGTGATTACGACCTTTTTAATGTTTACCCAAACAGCATCATAGGGGCCTGGTGCATCTGTTAGTTTTACACTAACGTGCGTTGAACCAGATGAGTTTTCCTTTTTACATGACGCGAAGCCAAGACTTAAAAAGGCAATAATGATCAAAATGTAGTTTTTCATGTAATAGTTAATTCGTTAATCAAAAATTAAATTATGTAAATGTAACGACAATGTTGCACTATTATTTCATTCGTCTTAATGCATATAAATAATGATCTAAAAACCAATTAATAAAAATTTTTACTTTAAGTAACTGACTGTGACTAATGAAATAATTGAGAGCATGGTATTATGCTGCTATATAAATTTTATTAAATGAGAAAAATATTATCCAAAGTATATTATTTCTGAGTTAGATGGTATAATTTTATTACAATTGAGGTATTATCAAATCAACTATGAACAAATCAAACAGAAGAAAATTTATTGCGACTACCGCTTCGTTGGCAATCGGAACTACTGTTGCTTCAGCCATGCCGTTG
>Ga0157375_10002103_pt1 | contig 17179 bp, 10 predicted proteins | sample M35metaG_FD_115311 | JGI IMG/M metagenome (GOLD analysis project Ga0157375, IMG submission 115311) | Miscanthus rhizosphere microbial communities from Kellogg Biological Station, Michigan, USA - M3-5 metaG | ecosystem: Host-associated > Plants > Roots > Rhizosphere > Soil | place: USA: Michigan... | reverse complement strand
TTAAAGTCATTGTGGTCATCCGTGTAACCAATGACTGCCGCGCCCTGCGGATCGAAATTGATTTGGAAATAATCGATCAAATTGCGATTCGGCGATTCACCGGTCAACGCCAATCCCTTGAGGGAGATATTGGAGGCGTGGATAGAATGGTCGCTGGCCTGCACAATGCGGAAGGTCGGATTGGTTGCAGTGGCGTTAAAGCTCTGAGCGAAATAGACGCGCCAGCGAGCGTCATCGTTGTTACCCTGGTTATCGGTAGCATACCAGGCGACACCTACCGACCCGGCGGTGGGTCCGGTCGCGATCCAGGGCATTAGATTAACTGTCTGGTTCGAATCGGCAGGGTTATTCACCTGCACGGCGTTGCTCCAGGTTACCGCCTTGTCAGAGGAACTCATGATATATACATTGGTTCCATCGGAATAACAGAGATAGACCGTGTTTGGAGCGGGTCCTGTAGGATGATCGTTGGCCACGCGCATGGCCACGAAAATGTTTGCCGGATCGATCGTGGTCGGGATCGGCTGAGAGAGCGTGTAACTGAGCGGAGGCAAACCCGGGGCAGGTGGTGTGCCCACCGCGATTTGGCCGTCATTGCCACTGATGTAAACTGTGCCATCGAATTGATCGACATCGAGCGCGCCAGTCTGAGATATGGTTCCAACCAATGTAGCCGGCCCATAAGTCAGTCCTCCATCGGTGGACTGCTGAACAAAGGCTATGCCGGCGCCAAAGTTACGATATTCGAGATAGACCGTGTTAGGGCCATAGAATCCCATCCACTGACGATCATTGACCGGAACGCCACCGGCAAAGTTGCCGACCGGATTGAACTGGAAGGTCGCACCGTGATCGAGCGAACGGCCGACTGTCAGATTCGCCGCGGTGAGACTCGCGTAGGCCAGCGACGGCTCTCCGGTTGCCCCGATCCCGGTAAAGGCACCGAATCCTGTGGCTAAGTCAATATCGCCGCCGCCCAGGGCTCCGGCGGATAGCTCCTCCTGCTCCGCTTCCGAAGAAGGCGAGTCGGGTTGGCCTCGGTAGGTCGGCACCCGCATCTTCGGATCAAATAGCGGATTGGAGATGCCGGCGATCGTAGGACGCAGGTCAAAATACCAAAGATCGACTCCAGCGGGGACCCCACGAATCCCGCATATATAGTAGTTACCGAGGAGGTCAATGCGGCTGCTCGGTTCGCCGTCGCTCCCGGCCGTCTGTGCCTTAACCGGAGAGTTAGGCGCGAAAGTCATTCCCCCACTAAGGTAGGTCGCGGTCCGAACTGGCGGGGCGGCCTCGACCGTGATCGTGCCCTGAGGCTGATCAGCGCCCGGCGTGTTGGTGAAATAGACCGCGATGATGTTGAAATCTCCCGTCCCGGCGGTGGTGGGGTTGATCACCGTGCTCTCACTCGTCCCCGGCACACCTCCGCCCGAATTACTCACCAGATCGCCATCCGAGCCATCAGCGTTCCGTTTGTGAATGTAAAGGTCATAGTCATTGGAGCCCGACGTCCAGGAGATCTTGACCGCAATTGTCTTGCCCGTGTAGTCACCTGCGCTCACGTGCAGGATGAAGGTATCTCGATTGGTGCCCTCGATTGCGGTGGTTTCGTCCGTCGCGCCGGTGCCAATGGCGGTACCGGACCACGTCACAGCAGTCGCGGTCGTGGGAGTAACTGTCCCCTCAGTTGGATTGGCTGCCCGCAGAAGCCCGCAGAGGCAAAGAATGATAATCGCTATCAGTGTGAAGGGTAGTTTTGTGCGGTGCATAAGTCTCCCGGTGTTGAATGGGTCTGTCGGTTTGAAATACAGTCATATTTCGTAATTGGATGCAATTTGGTCGCCACCTGACAGAAAAGAAAGACTCCTGCACGGGCTTCTAAAGGCGAAATGGAAGGGTAGGCGGTCGTCCAGTTATTCTCGCATCCGGATCGGGCGCGAGCCTACCGATTTGGACGTGGGTTATTTACCGAAACCGCGGAGCTTGCTGAATCTCCGCCCTTCAGGACACCCTATCTCCACCATCTTCGTGTACGATGATGCCGCCCAGTTTGAGCTTCTCTTGTTCAAGTGGCCCTGTTAGGAAGCGAGACATTGTCGAAGCCGGGAGGAAGCCATGTTTTATTTTCGGATCGATCGCGTTCGATTTTTGGATAACGGCGGCATCAAATCTGGATTGGGAATCTTTGGGCATGATTTCGCCCGGGTAAAGTTTCTCAGCTTCATCACCCCTTCCAATCAGAATGTCCCGCAGCTCGACAAGTGGCTGAGGACGAACGATCCCGCCAGCAAACAAACCGCGCTGGAGAAACTGGTGCGCAGGACGCTGAGCACGCGCGAGCTGACCGAGGTCGACCGCGTGCAGGACAATGTACCGGTGAGCTTCGGCGACACCGGGCTCGTCCTCTATGAAACCGAGGACATTCCCGAAGCCTTCACCTGGACTTTTGTAGCGGTCCGCTCTGAGGACGTGCGCGAGGCAGCCGCTGATGTGAATGAAATCCTGAGCGAACCTGCGTTCGCTTCTTTCTCGTCCAGCGTGTTGGGGCTCATTCAAGCCGGTTCTGCCGTCGTTAATCCGGCTTATGCGGCCGGGATCGAAGTGGCAAAATTCGTCGCGCGGACCGGCGCCCGTCGCCTCATGAAAAAGGGCGATCGCCAGTTGGGCGCGGTCACGGTCAGCTTCATTCGGCCGGAACATTACCCGGCGGGCGTGCGCGAAAGCCACGACGCGCGCGACATGACGGGGAACATGTTTTTCGACTACACCATTTTTGGCTACAAGCGCGCGTTGCCCGTCATTCGGCGGAAACGGAAACGCTCAAGAAACCAAGAGCCGCTCCCTAACGAACGCACGCGGCGAACGCGCTCTGCACCATGATCGTCTCGCCTAGGTTTTCGGACGTGAAGAGCACGGCCTGTCGCCCCCGGGCCCCCATCGGAGTGGTGCGCTCGTAATTCATCCGCAACCCCAGTGCATCTTTGTTTCTTCCGGTGCTTCCCGGCTTGGAATAAGTAAGTTACCGACAAGAATGGAGGCGCGATTTTTTCTTAATCACCGGGGCGACCGCAAAGACGAGACGGCGCGGCCAGCGCGCGCGCCGATTGACTTTCATCGTCGTCTTCCCGGTTATGAACCGACGCCGCTGCACAACGCTCCCGAACTCGCCCGCTTGCTCGAGATCGGGCAGGTGCTGGTGAAAGACGAGTCGCGCCGGCTCGAGCTCCCCGCTTTCAAGATTCTCGGAGCGTCCTGGGCGACTTATCGCGCGCTGGAGGCACGCCTGCAGCGGTCGCTCGAACCCTGGCATTCGCTCGACGAAGTGGTCGCGCGTCTCGCGTCGCTCAAGCCCTTGACGCTCGCGACGGCGACCGACGGGAATCACGGGCGGGCCGTGGCGCATGTCGCGGCGCTCTTCGGGTTCGCGGCGCGGATTTTCGTCCCGGCCGGGACTGCACGGGCCCGCATCGAAGCCATCGCCGGGGAAGGCGCGTGCGTCGAAGTCGTTGAGGGAAGTTATGACGATGCAGTTGAGCGGGCCGCACGGGAAGCAAGCGATCGTTGTCTGGTGGTGTCCGATACCTCCTGGGCGGGCTACGAACAAATTCCGCAATGGGTGATGGAAGGTTATTCCACTGTCCTATGGGAGATCGACGAGGAACTGCAGCGACGCGGCGAACGCGATCCGGACCTTTTCGCGGTTCCGTTCGGTGTCGGTGCCCTGGCCGCGGCGGTCGTTAGGCATTACCGCGCGCCGGCGCGCGAACAACGGACGAAGATCCTCAGCGTCGAACCGCTCTCAGCCGCCTGCATGTTCGCTTCGATGGAAGCGGGCGAGATCGTGACTGTGCCTGGCCCGCACCAATCGATCATGGCGGGGTTAAACTGCGGACAGCCTTCGATGATCGCATGGCCAATCGTCTCTATCGGGATCGATGCTTTCGTCGCCATCCCCGACGACCGTGCGCGGGAGGCAATGCGCGCGCTCGCCCGGATCGGGATCGTGGCCGGCGAAACCGGCGCCGCGAGTCTGGCGGGGTTACTGGAGCTGCTAACCGGTTCCGAGAATGATCGGTATCGTGAGGTTCTCGGGATCACAGAACGCAGCCGCGCGCTGATCATTGTCACCGAAGGCGCGACCGATCCGGAATCGTATCAACGAATCATCGGGCAATGAAATCGCCGGAGAACGATCAATGACCGAGAATGCGGACGGTCGGCTCGTTGACGAATGCACCTGGCGTCGTGAAACGACCAGTCTGATCGATTTCGTGGCGGTCGATGAGTCGCACCGGTGACTGTGTGGCGTTGCCGATTGGTTGCAGCCGAATGCGTTTTGGAATCAGCGAGCCGGTTACAAACACGGTTTGTTGTTCCACCTTTTCCCCGGATCGAGGCGCTTGATCGAGCGGGCGCCCAGCGAACGCGGTCCCGGCCAATAGAACGAGCAAGAGAAGGGTTCCGGAGCGCAAAAAGAGCAGCGTTTTCATACCCGAAACTTACGCCCATAGCTCAGGCTGGGCAAATTACAACCGTGAGCGCCGACCCACGCTCAACATGGCCAAGGTTCCCTTCGGCCGGGGTCAGCGACCCCGGCCAAAGGAGATCCTAGAATTTCTTCGTCAGACGAAAGTAAACAAATCGGCCGGTGGCATCGTAAGTAAAGCCTGGATAGCCGGTGCCACTTCCTTGTTCACCCGACGCGAAGGGCGGGTCCTGGCCGAAGACGTTGTTGCATCCCACGGTAAGGACCGTGCCTTTGGCCCACCGTTGCCAGCTCCATAAACTGTAGTTGTTGGCTTCGGCCGAGGTCTGCAGCGGAGTGCCGTCCTTAGCGCGGTCTACTTCTTTCCCGTCCTTGGAGTATCCCGGCACCGGTTGGCTCTCGACCTTCGGGAGCAGCCCTGAGAAGTCGTAGGAGCCTTGGACGTCGAATAGCCACGTCTGACTGACCCAATGCTTGCGCAGGTCCCCAAGATGCTCGTGGAAACCGTCGATGTAGTGAGCGGTTGTAAGGACGTCGAAGCTATTCCAAGCCCAGTCGATAGTTGAGTCGCCCCTCCACTTGTAGTAACCCTCGTTGGAAGCGGCTTCGTCCGTGGTCCTGCCGGCCAGATTGCCTTCCTTAAACTGCGGGAACAGGAATTGATCCAAATAGGTTGCCTGATTGACCCAGGTGAAAACGCCGTAGCGCGTTTCCTTTTGATATTGCAAGCCGAAATCAAAGCCACGCGCCTGCTGGGCTCCAAGATTCTCGTTTGGAATAATGACCCGCGTAATCTGGTTGCTGTTAGGATCGCGCTCCACCACTTCACCGGGGAAGGGGTTGCCCTCTGCGGCGCGCTTTACCACCTGATCGGCCGTGGCGGCGGCCACCACCCCGGTGCGTTCAACGTCCCAGAAGTCAACGGAGAGGTTCAAACCCGGCACATATTTCGGTGAATAAACAAACCCGCCGCTGAAGGAACGGGAATCCTCGGGTTGAAGATTGCTATTACTGACAATCAAGGTATTCGTCTCCGGTTCAAACGCGCCGCCATTGAGCGGATCGTGCGTACCCTGAAGGGTAGAAATAGGAGCAGCGAATAACTCTTCGAGTGAGGGCTGACGAAATCCTTCGCCCCAGGTGGCCCGCAAAGTGAGAGACTCGTCGATTGGCTGCCAGCGCAGGCCTAGCTTAGGCACCAGGACATTGGTATCGTTATTTTGAAAGTCTTCGTAGCGACCCGCCGCCGTGAATTCCATGGAATAGAAGCCCGGGATCTTGAGTTCCGGACTGAAGATGGGAATGTCGGTTTCGGCATAGAAAGCAAAAGACTTTCGGCCACCACTGACGGATGGAACGGGCGAATTGCCCGCGATATCGCCGGCGACGTTGAGCGCATCAGGAGACTCATCGAGCGTTTCGCGACGGAACTGGCCACCAAAGGCAAAACCAACACCGCCGGCCGGCAACTTAAAGAGCGAGGTCGTATAAACGGTTCCGTCGACGGTGGCCAACTTTGAAATGTCCCGATCCGTGGGATGAACCGTGGCAAACGCAACCGTCGGCTGATTCGATGCGACCGGATTGCGATAGTCACCGAAGGGATTAAAAGGGACGGTGGTTCCGATGAACTGGGGGGAGGCAGGATCGAAGATCGGATCGTTCTGATTGAGAATGCGGAGGAAGCGCGAGATAGAGGTCTGCGTTCCGGTCTGGGTGTTTTTTACCTGGCTATAGCGGAAAGCAGCGTCGTATCCCCAGGTTCCATCAAAGAGTTTGTCCCCTCTGACACCGATCGTGCTCAGAAAGGCATCAGTCTCGTTGTCAAACAAGCGGTTCCCAAACTCAGCCAGACGAGCGCGTGAGGCGCCGGAGATAATCTGGTTGAAGGGATTGAACGGGTTGAAGGCATTAGCCGGCAGTCCGGTATCGGCAAAAGTCGGAGTACCGGGCGGCGACACACCGTTCAAATCACTATGCGGCGGAATCGCCAGCGTGGTCTGCCCTTTGGTTTGGAAATCGCCGGTCGCCGGGGGAGCCGCTTCGTTATGCGTCTTCACGTTCTGGTAAAACGAGTCCGCATAAAGAACCAACTGGTCGCCAAAGAACTTATGATCGGCGCTGACATAGCCGCCATAGCGTTCAGACGCCGGCAGCGAGAGGTTGAATTGGTTGAAGTTAAAACCCGGGAGAATGTGACCGACACCTCGGACACGACTGGTGTCATAGACATAATTACTGGCCGGGGCCAATCCATTCGTGAAATCTGGCGGAGTTCCATATTCAATCCCGCCGGGATTCAAATTTGGCCCCCCGGCGGCGGCAACCACATCGCTGCTCAGTTCGAGATTGTAGGGGCTCGTGTTGGAGCTAAGAAAGGGCGGCTTGGCGGAGAAACCCCGATCCCGGTTGGCGATCGAGTTGCGATGATAATAATTAAGGATGCCGGTGACGTTGGTATCGTCGTTGCCGGCGCCGAAGATCATGGAGGCGGCAAACAAACTCGAGTCCTTATCCAAGGTATTACCGTATTCGACGCTCGCTTCCGCGCCGCGGTAATCATGCCGCAGCTTCACATTCACCACCCCCGCGACCGCGTCCGCGCCGTAGGTAGTGGAAGCGCCATCCTTCAAGATTTCAATGCTATCGATGGCAGCTTGCGGGATCGAATTTAGATCGACGAACATTTGGCCCACGCCGACACCCCCGTTGTTGCCCGTCGGGTAAGGAGCAATCCGGCGCCCATCCAAAAGAATAAGAGTCGCGCGCGTATCGAATGCACGCAGGGCAATCGTAGCCGCACCCACCGCGCTATTGGTGCCGTTCTCATTGTTCGAGGTCGGCACACCATTGGCATTCGCTATCGGAAGGTTACGCAGAAATTCCTCGGTGTTGCGCTCGCCCGATTTGAGCAGCGTCTGGCGATCAAAAGACTGGACTGGATTGGGCCCCACTTCCTCGGCCGTCGGAATGTTGGAACCGGTCACGATAATGCGTTCGGCCGTGGCCGTGGACGGGGCCGCGGCACCGGTCACAGCTGGGGCAGAGGTTGAAGGCGGAGCGGCTGCGGAAGGCGCGCCCGGCTGGGCAACCGCGTCCTGCGCGCGTGCGCTGGAGACGATCACGAGAGGAATTGCCAGACCGATTGCGAGGACTGGGTGGAAGATTCCAAACTTCGAGGGCAGTGATTTTTTCATAAGTTTGTTAGGTTTCTTTACGGGGTCTATTCAGTCCCGCGCGGGCATTCAAGACTTTTTGTCATCTTTTTTAGATTATTTTCGAGGGGCGCAGAGCAAAGAATTCCCGGAGGCGCATCGGTGCCCCGAAGCCGGCTGCTCATCTCCCCGCCGCCAGCCGCTGCAAAGTTAGCCTAACGAGATCTTCCGCGCTCGGCCCGGCCGGCGCGTGCTGCTGAATTTCCCTCACTGCCTTGTGCGCCTCGACCTGCTTGTAGCCGAGAGCGATGAGGGCGAGAACCGCTTCGTTCGCCTGTTCCTGTTCGGGTGTCGGCGCCTGCGCGCCGCTTGCTACTTCCCACGCCGCCGCCACTCCCAGTTTGTCCTTCAACTCGAGCACGATCCGCTCGGCGGTTTTTTTCCCGAGGCCGCTGATTTTCGAAAGTGAAACCACATCGGAATTCACGACCGCGGCTTTGAAATAGCTCACGCTCATTCCGCTCAAAACGGCGAGCGCGAGTTTCGGGCCGATCCCGCTGACATGGTTGACGAGCAAACGGAAAAGATCGCGCTCGGCCGCGGTCATGAAGCCATAAAGAATCTGCGCGTCTTCGCGCACATGCAGATGAGTGAGAATGTGGACCATCTCGCCGGGCGCGGGCAGCTTATCGTAACTGGAGAGCGGGATAAAAACCTCGTAGCCGACGCCGCCGACATCGACGATGGCCTGGGTCGGGAGAGCATTCGTTAGGCGGCCATGCAGGAAAGTGATCATGTGTTTTTCAAGATTAGGGTGAGATCAACCCAGCGCCCTTTTGCGAAATCCAAGCCGCTAGTCGAGAACTTTCGATATCCGCTCGGGAGGGTCGGGTAAAGTTGGTCGGCAACGACGGTCGGCAGGACGACGAAGTGCGGGCCGGCGCTGGCGAGGAAGGGCGGAATCTGGTCCGGTTGCAAGGTTGTCACGTCGCGGTTGTTTTCGCGATTGTAGGTGAGAAAGCCGCGCACCCGGCTGCGGAAATTCCAGACCAGGCTCGGAGCGTCGAAATCGTAGGCGGCAAAATCCATTTCCGGTTGCAGATACGGCGCCGCCTGCCGAAAGAGTGCAGCGGAAGGAAAGTAAGGCGCGAGGAGCGGAAATCCGATGAGCGCGACCGCGAGCAGGACGGTCGCGCTGCCGAGCGACCAGCGGCGCAGGGACCGCTCGCCCGTCGGCCCCTCGAGCCAATGCCGCGCGAGCAAAAGCGCGAGCAAGGGAAAGGCGGGCAGGATGTAGTGCGGCAGCTTCGTTTTCACAATCGTAAAAATGATCACAATGACGGCGCAGCCGGCGATGAGATAAAGATCGAGCGCATCCCGTTTTCCCCAGAGCCGGCGGGCAAGCCCGGGGAGCTTCCACGACCACGGGGCGAAGCTGAAAAAGACGGTGATGAAATAGAAGGGCAACGAGAGGAGCGCGGCCGCGATCGACTTTCCACCGTGCCCCTGCATGGTCCCGAACGATCGCCCCACGACGTGCCGGCCAAGACCGACGTTGAGAAATTCTCCGTGTGTTTGCAGAAGCGCGGGCACTCCCCAGAGGGCCACCAGCGCAAGCATGAGCAAGACTCCCCTAACGAAAAGAAAACGGCGCGCAAAGTGATCCGTCGGGCGCAGGAACTGCATGACGGCGACCGTGCCTAACGGCATCCAGCCGATCGGACCCTTGGCCAGAAAAGCGCAGGCGAGCGCCAGGTAAAAGAGCCACCACCACGCCCGCCGCTTCCTTGGCCTAACGACGACACTTCGCCACGTTCCACCGAAGCGATCGCGCCAGAGTTCGTAGCCGGCCCAATGCGCCAGGGTCATGAAAAAGACCAGCCACATATCGGCGACCGCGGCTTTGGCATGCAGGAAAGTTTGCAGGCAAAGGGTGAAGAGAATCGCCGCCCAAAAACCCGCGCGCTCCAGTTGCAGCCGCCGCCCCCAGGCCAGGATCGCCACCGCCGTCAACGCAGCCGCGAGCGCGCTCGGCAAGCGCGCGGCCAAAGCGTTTTCCCCAAAGGCCCGGTAGCTCGCGACCTGAAACCAATAAGTGAGCGGTGGTTTATCGAAGCGATAGCGATTGTTAAAATACGGCACGACGTAATCGCCGCGTTCGATCATCTCGCGCGAGGCCTCGGCAAAACGCGGTTCGTCGCGATCGACCAGGGGCAGCGCCCAGGTGCCAGCGAGATGAAAAAGCAGACAGCCGCCGAAGAGCAGGAAATTGCGAGTTGCAGGTTGCAAGGGAGCGATTCAAAGATGGCGACGGCCGAAAGACAACTCTCGATGCACAAAATCGCTCCGGCCTGGAAGTGGCTTTTCTTCGTCGTGATCGCGCTCGGCGCGATCGCAGCCTCGTTTCATTTTGACGGGTCGACGCGCCATTGGGTGGTCGCGCATTCGAGCCGCGCGGTCAAAGTGATGATGCACAATGTCAGCCGTTACGGCGACTGGCCGGAGCACGTGCTGGCGGGTCTGCTCGTGGTCGCGATCGCCGCCGTGCGCGGCAACAAACGCTGGCTTCACATTGGCCTAACGATGATCATCGCCTGTGCTCTCGCCGGTATCGCGGCGCGCGGCCTGAAGATCGCAACCGGCCGCGCGCGTCCCTCCGTCAAACAAGAGCTTGGCTGGAACGGCCCGCGCCTGGATCCGAAACATAATTCCTTCCCGAGCGGGCACACCGCGGCCACGACCGCATTTTTCGGCGTTCTGTTCTTCGCCAACCGACGCGTCGCGTTTTGCCTGTTACCCATCCCGCTGCTCATCGCCGCATCGCGCATGTATGTCGCGGCGCACTATCTTTCCGACGTTGTCTGCGCCGCCCTCCTCGGCCTTCTCGTCGCCTGGGTCTGCGCGCGCTGGCGTCCGCCGCCGATTGGGAAAGCGCCGGGTTAATGCGACTCCAGTCAGTCCCCGGCTACGGGAGTGGAAGACGACTTGGTGAGCTGTGTTGCTTCATTTGCACACGAGACGTCCGCTAACTCTTGCAGCGCGAGCGAGTTCTCCTTCCAGGTGCCGGGAATTGGCGGGAAGGCTCGCGCTCTGACGGAATGGAATAACCGGCCGCACGGGTTGCTCCCTTTCTTACCACAAGATTTTCGTTTGATTACAACCTGGACCAACTTCTCGCGTTTCCTCAAGTCGCCGCTATAAAGAGTGCAGGAAATTCCAAGAATTAATGGGCGCGCCGGTCGCAGGGCGAACGGTGGGCACGCGAATGAGTTACCGCGTTTTCCGTTGTCTCGTTTTCCGTTACGCAGTTACACGATAAATGAAGAGATTTTTCTGCATGTTTTGTCTGCTTCCGGCGTTGCTGGTCGCAGTTCCATCAACCAAGGGGGAAGATCAAGAGGTCGTCCTGATCGATGATTTGGAGGAGCCAGATGCGGCCGTCACCAATGTCGTGCTGGCATGGGACGCCAATCCGGAAGGTGACATCGCGGGTTATACTCTCTATTACGGCCGCGCTTCCAACACTTATAGCCGTTTGGTAACAGTGACCGGGACGACGGCGACCGTTGCGGTAAGAGGAAACCGGACGACTTACTTCGCCGTCACTGCCTTCAACGCTGACGGTGTCGAGAGCGAGTTGTCCGCCGAAGTCCAATGGCCGTAAAAACTATATCGTCCGCGGCCGCAGCCTGAAAGGCTTCCGGAGCAGGTTGTGAGCAACTGATTGGCGGAGGGGGTGGGATTCGAACCCACGAGGGCTTGCGCCCTGCCGGTTTTCAAGACCGGAGCCATCAACCACTCGACCACCCCTCCGGGACTGACGGCGCGCGCATTCTAGCGCAGGGTCTCGGTTGAAGCGAGTTGTAGCCGGAATCGGTGATCCGCGTCAAAGCCAGTATGGGCAGCGGGCGCGCCTCGCATGTCATTCCGATCCGCCACACGTGATCCCGGCGAGCGAAAAAGCCAGGCATTGGCCAGACCAGCCGGCATTACCAATCCCGGCGACAAATCTTCCTCGAGAGCGTTCAGGCTGCCTGACGCACCGGATTCAATTGGGCGGCAACTGTCTGGGCGAGTCGCTCGGTCAGATACGGCTTGGAGAGAAACCCGTGTTCCTGGTCCTGCTCAAACTCGGGCCCGATCAGCTCGGCGCTGTAGCCGCTGGTGAAGATGACTTTGAGATCGGGCTTATCGATGATGAGCTTGTGCGCAAGATCGCGGCCGGAGATCGATTCGGGCATGACGACGTCGGTGAGCAAGAGGTCGACCTCGTTGCGAGATTCGGCCCAGACTTCGAGCGCTTCGCGACCGTTGCAGGCGGAGAGGACGCGATAGCCGAGAGAACTGAGCGCGGTGCTGACGAATTCGCGCAGCATGTCTTCGTCCTCGACCAGCAGGATTGTAATTTCTCCTTCGGCCCCGGCCTCGGCGATGGGCTCGGACGTCTTGGCGGTTGATTCCAGCACCGCACCTTCTGCCACTGGCAGGTAGGCTCGAATGGTCGTGCCGCGACGCGGGGCGCTCTCAACTTCGATCCAGCCTTCATGTTGCTTGAGCACGCCGTAGACGGTGGCCAATCCCATGCCGGTTCCTTTGCCCTGTTCTTTGGTTGTGAAAAAGGGTTCGAAGATGCGGTTGAGCGTGACGGAGTCCATGCCGTGCCCGTTGTCCTTGACTGTGAGACAAACGAAGCGCCCGGGCTGAGCGTCCGGGGTATGCGCGCAATAAGCATCGTCGATTTCGACCGCGGTCGAGGAAATGGTCAGGCTGCCGCCCTCTTCCATGGCATCGCGCGAATTCAGCGCGAGATTCATGATGACTTGATCCATGCTGGTGGTGTCGGCATAAATGAGCGGCAGGTCGGGCGCCAACTGCATGTCGAGGATAATGTGTTCACCGATAACACGGCGAAGCATGCCGACGGTCTGGTGAACGATTTCGTTGAGCTGGAGCGGCCGCCGCTGGATGATTTGTTTGCGGCTGTAGGCAAGGAGCTGGCGGGTAAGGGCGGTAGCGCGCTCGGCGGCCTGCTCGACCTGCCGGAGGTAGGAAGCGAGTTTCTCGTCCAGCCGTGGCGAACCGTTCTGCATCATGGAGGCGTAACCCAGGATGACGGTAAGCATGTTGTTAAAGTCATGAGCGACGCCGGCCGCGAGCCGGCCGACAGCCTCCATTTTTTGCGCCTGGCGCAATTCATTCTCAAGCCGCACGCGATCGGTGATGTCCTGCAAAATCAGAAGGTAGAATGGTTCGCTCCCGAGCTCGAGATTATCGGCCGCGATGAGGACTTCGCGGATCTCGTTCGAACTGGTGCGAATGGTGGAGGCGAAATCGCGCACGGCATGATGCGCAGCCAGCTCGAGGTTAATCTGGTGCGAGGTTCCGGGCTGGACCCAGAAGCTGACCTCGCCCGTGAGGACGGATTCGCGCTCGGCGCCGAGTAAGGCAAGAAAGCGCTCATTGGCGTCCAGAAATCCGGGGCCGTTGGCGCGCTGGATGGCCATCGGCACCGGGCTGCTGTGAAACGCCTTGGAAAACCTCTCCTCGGAACTGGTGAGCAAATCCTGCGCGGCGGTGCGCTGCGCGATTTCGCCGGTGAGCCAGGCATTGACCTTGTTCAGCTCGGCCGTGCGCTGAGCGACGAGCGCATCGAGATCGGCCAGTTGCCGGTTGGCAATTTGGGTGAGCTGCCACTTCTTCGACAGGGCGCAGGCCATTTGCATGACCTCGATGTTGTCGAATGGCTTCTTCAACACGAGCACGTGGTCGGTGTTACCGACTGCCTTGGCGATATCTTCCCAGGAGTAGTCGGAATAGGCTGTACAAATCACGATCTGGAGATCGGGAAATTCCTTCCAGATATGCGAGATGGTCTCGATCCCATCCCAGCCCGGAGGCATCCGCACATCGACGAAGGCGACTGCGTACGGGGTCCCGGCGAGCACGGCGGCACGCACCTTTTCCAAACCTTCCTGGCCTTGAAAGGCTGAGTCGATTTGAAAGTTCAACTCTCGACCGGCACTCGGCGCATCACCAAAAAGAGAAGCTTCGTCGGCATCCAATTCTCCCTCCAAGTCCGAGTCGATCGGGCTTAGAATTTTCCGAAAATCCTGATGAATGGCCGGATTATCATCGATCACGAGGATGTGGTTATTGAAGCATTCAGATTCGAGCGAGGTATTCATAATTCAGGTTTGGCGGCAATCGGGAGTTCCAAAGTAAAGGTGGCGCCGCGCCGAAGGCCGAGGCTTTGCACGCTGAGCGAACCACCCATTTCCTTGGCGGCGAGAGCGCCGCTGTGCAGGCCGAAGCCGTGACCGTTTTTGCGGGTCGTAAATCCGTGTCCGAAAATGCGATCGAGATTCTCCAGTGAAATGCCGATGCCGTTATCGGCCACTGCGATTCGCAGAATCTTGTCGTCGAGCGGCGCGATCGTGATCGTGATCCGTTTGTCGATGCGCTGCACGTCATCGAGTGCGTATTTGGCGTTGCGGAGAAGATTGATCAGAATCTGCAGGACGCGGTGACGATCGACGCGCACCGGCGGCGCCGGGGAAAAGCGCCGTTCCAGGACAATGCCATGGCGCTCGAAAGCGCCGATGTTCATCGCGATCGAATCTTCGACCAGTTGATCGGCGGCCAGGTCTTCGAAGGCGCCGCTCACCTTGGCGTAGCTCTGCTGCACGGCCACGACTTCCTTGATGTGTTCGATATTGCGTGCCAGCAGATCGACTTCCGTCAAGAGCTCGGAGTTGTCCTCGATCAGAAACTGGCTCAGCTTGGCCAGATAACCGGGAATCTTTTGTCCGTTAGGATCATTCGTCAGGAAGTTGCCGAGGTCGCCATTTCGTTCCGTCAAGAGCGCCGCCGCCTTGCCGAGATTTGGCACTTTGGAGCGGCGCAGTTTTTCCACCACCAGTCCCGCGGAAACATTCACGCTGTTCAGCACATTGCCCACATTGTGGAGGACGCCGGTCGCGACTTCGGCCATCCCGGCGAGGCGGGAGGTCTCCAGCAATCTCTGCTGCGAATCGCGCAAGGTGACCTCGGCGGTCTTGCGTTCGCTGACATCGCGAATCACGCCGCTCACGAAAGTGCCGGAACCGGTCGTCCAGTTGGACATCGCCATCTCGATGGGGAACTCCGTGCCGTCCTTGCGCAGACCGAAAAGCTCCATCGCTGGACCGCTCTTTTCTTCCGACCCATTCTCGCGCAGCCGGCTCATTCCAGCAGCGAACAGCGTGCGATAACTTTGCGCCACAATCGCCGACAACGGCTGAGCGTGCATCTCTTTGGCCTGGTAGCCAAACATGAGCCGAGCCCCTTTGTTCCAGGAGAGCACGCGCTCCTCACCGTCGGCAATGATGATGGCGTCAGCGGCCGATTCGGCGACCGACCGGAAACGCTCCTCGCTTTCGCGCAGGGCGGTGTTCTGTGACTGAATCTGGCCGAGCATCTGATTGAAAGCGTCGGTCAGCGCGCCGACCTCATCGTCCTCGGTCTTTTCTGCCCGCATTGTGTAGTCTTTGTCGTTGGCGATCCGGTGCGCGATGTCGGCGAGACGCAGGATCGGCGCGCTCACGAAATGTTGGAAACGACCGGAAAGGAAAAGCGCAAGGAGCAACGAAGCCGCCAGCACGAGGGCGAGAATTCCGCCATAGAGCCGGAGCAGATCAACCGACAGGCTGTAAAAGTCGGCCTGCAGTTCGAGTGTGCCCTGGCGCTGACCATCGTGCACCACTGGCTGGACGAGTAAAACGCGCGTCCTATGAATACTGAAGCCGTCACGCGGGGGCGCGCTCCGAATGTTTTCGACGTCATCCGCACCCCAATGCGCCAGCCGGGTGCCGTCGGACAAATGCAGGCTGGCCGAAACGATCTCAGGCATGACCCGCAATCCCTCAATCGTCTGCGAGGCGCGGTTCGCGTCCTTCGACATCGCCGCCTCGGCCGCATTGTTCGCCACGATCTCTCCCATCACGGTGAGCTGGTTGACGAAGTTTTCCCGGATCGACCAGGCCTGGAAGGCAAAGAGCGCCGTGCAGGCAAGGAGCAGCACCGCGCAGCAAGTGAGTTCGATCACCAGAGTGATCCTCTGGCGCATCGAGCGGTCGCGCAGCGGTTTCATATCCGCGACCCAACCTCGCCGCCGCCGGCCGCCAATAAAATGAGGTCCACAACATCGACGAAGATCGGTCGATGGGCGCGCCATTTGAACATCGGTGTACTCGCTTTCATTCTCAATCTTACGGGCACGTTCCCACCAGCGGCTCGCACCGAAGTCGAGACGGCTTCGCAGTCGGTTCTAAGATGAACTTGGAAACGACCGCCAGCGCCGACTCGATTTTGAATCAGTATGACGCAGAAGTTATGCCATTTACGAGGCGACTTCCGCGGCGCGATAGGCGGGGCACTTTCGGCCCCGCCGGGGCGCGTCGAGCCGCAAAGTTTCGCATTGGACTCCGAAGAGTGTTCATATGAACATGTCTCATGAATCCGCGCCGCCAGGGAAAACAAAAGGTCAACAACAATCCAGCGCGCGGCCCGGTTTTCGACGAAGCGCTCGATCCCGTCATGGCACCGCCGCAGCCCCTCTCGTTGCATGGGCGCGGTGCCTCCGCGAACCCGGCTAATCGCTTCACGGCGCTCCATCTCGAGCCCGATCCGGACGAGCCGTCGAGCGACGAAGTTCCTAGCATAACGACGAAGTTTTACCACGACTTCACCCGCACCATCATCGCCCACAACGATAGCCCGGATGTCGGATTCGAATCGAGCCTCAATCCTTATCGCGGTTGTGAACATGGCTGCATTTATTGTTATGCCCGGCCGACTCACGAATTTCTCGGCTTCTCCGCTGGGCTCGATTTCGAAAGCCGCATCATGGTGAAGCAAGACGCGCCAGAGCTTCTCGCTGCCGAGCTTTCGGCGCCGCGTTGGAAGCCGCAGGTGCTCGTGATGAGCGGCGTGACCGATCCCTATCAACCGGTCGAGCGACGCTTGAAGATCACGCGGGGTTGCCTGGAAGTCCTCGCCCGGTTTCGCAATCCGGTTGGAATCATTACGAAGAACCAGCTCGTGACCCGCGATCTCGATTTGTTAGGCAAGCTCGCCGCCCATCGGGCGGCCGCGGTCAATATTTCGATCACGAGCCTAGATCCAAAATTGCAGCGCATCCTTGAACCGCGCACTTCCACGCCGCGTGCTCGGCTCGAGGCGATCCGGCAGATTCGGGCCGCGGGTGTCCCGGTCGGGGTGATGAGCGCGCCGATAATTCCCGGGCTGAACGATCACGAGGTGCCTGCTATCCTCCAAGCCGCGGCGGAAGCGGGGGCGCGGTTTGCGGGGTACACAGTCGTTAGGCTGCCATATGCCGTCGCGCCGCTCTTCGCGCGCTGGCTGGAGGAACATTTTCCCGATCGCAAAGAGAAGGTGCTCGGGCGAATCCGGCACTTGCGCGGCGGTGAAAGACTCAACGACCCGCGCTTCCAGACGCGGATGCGCGGTGAAGGGATTTTCGCCGAGCAGATTCGAGCGC
>Ga0157375_10002098_pt1 | contig 17205 bp, 12 predicted proteins | sample M35metaG_FD_115311 | JGI IMG/M metagenome (GOLD analysis project Ga0157375, IMG submission 115311) | Miscanthus rhizosphere microbial communities from Kellogg Biological Station, Michigan, USA - M3-5 metaG | ecosystem: Host-associated > Plants > Roots > Rhizosphere > Soil | place: USA: Michigan... | reverse complement strand
CGCCATCGTTGTCGTTGGGCTACGGACGCGGCGATGACCGCGATGTAGGTCGGGAAGTCGTCGTGGTCGACGGGCAGCCAGGCGTAGCGGGGCGTGCCGTCGTCACAGGTTTGAGTTGCCGAATAGCGGTCGGCTTCACCAGGGTCGACGCCCGCGGCTTCGAGCACCATGCGGACGGCGGAGCGACGGTCGGCCTTGTGGACGGTGAGCGTCTTGCCGGTCCACTTGCGCGACACCAGAACTCGGCGGCCCCCGCAGCCGAGATGCTCTTGGTCGTGAGCCTTGCTTGGGCACTGGCCTGGTGCGGCGCCGCCGTCGGGGGCGTCTTTGGGCTGGATGCCGTAGGCGAGCCAGTTCCAGCATGCCGGCGAGCACGGCAGCCAGCGCACCTGTTCGTGCAGCCAGTCGATGTGAGCCAGCCGGGCCGGGGACAGTTCGTCGTCCTGGTCGCCGAGCGGGTCGGTGATGGCCTTGGTGAGGTACTTGGTCAGATAGCCAATTCGCCTGTCCGCCTGCGATGTACCACCGATGAGGCCTTGCATGTCGGATTGGCGGCCGAACCGCAGCACATGCGCGGGCCCGGCGTCCTCGTCGTGGTCGAGTTCGTCGAGGGCCTGGTCCCAGGTGGGCAGCGGGGTGTGGGTGTGGGGGTCGACGTAGGCCTCGGCCTGGTTGTCCGACACTGGAATGTTGGTGCCGGCGTAGATGATTCGGTCATGCGGTGGCCACCACACCGAGGCGTAGGTGGCGGCAATCACCTGCCGCAGGAGTTGACGAGGAATCGCGCCACGCAGCGCGGCATGGATGTGCGGGGCGAGCCGGCGCTGTGGTTCGAGGACCGCGAAGTACTGCACGTCGTAACCGACCGCGCGGCGCAGGTTCTGGATGAACCGGTCCCACAGCTTCGCCAAGTGCAGCGCATCGAGGGCGGCGCGGCGGGGGCGTCACGATGCGCCCGTTGTGCTGAAAGCCGCTTGGGACACTGAAATGATTGACAACGACCTACTTGGCGAAGTCATCGGGTCGGTCTGGTCGACCACAGAGTTTCCGCAGGATTGTCTGACTCGGCAGGTCTGGCTCCGATGTTCGAGGCATCAGGCATCGGTCGAATGGCGAACGCGCCGAGCCAACTGCAGCAAACCTGGACCCATCGCCGTGAGGCGAGATAGAAACGCCCAGGTCACGGCGTGCGCCAGACGCCACGGAAGGTCTCATCCTCGATGGCATATTCTCATCGGACTTGTCCAGCCCACCCATACTTCTAGGGATCGTCAAGCTGGATGGCGGGCATCGGCGCGGTGGGGATCTCGACGACGGCCATCTTGGCCGCGGAGTCGGTGGGTATGACGTCGCGGGACAGCGCCGCCAGCGCCCTGTCGGTGCCCACGTCATGGCCGGCTCGCTCGCTGAGCAGCCACCGCACCTCGAGCAGATCGCAGTACGCCTGGATGGCTGTGCCGGTATACCCGACCGCGGCATGCGCCTGATGCATGGTCGGCGTCGCGACCTCCATGACCCACAGCCGGGCCGCCGTCGACTCGTCGACGTCGTGGCCGGCTTCCCGGCACAGCTGCCCCTGGTAGGTGTGCAGGTCGCCCAACAGGCTGCGGGCCTGCCCTTCCCCAACGTCCATTCCGGTGAGGTCGCGCAGGTGCTGGGCGTGGTAGCGGCGGTCTCCGACGGCGACGTTGAGCCTGAGTTTGTCCGGGCTGGCGCTGACCGGTTGCAGGGAAACCTCCTCGACGGCGAAGCCGAGGTCGTTGAGCTGGCGGATCGTCCCTTCGACGCGGTATCGGTCGGCGAATCCGAACACCGGTTCGGTGTGCAGGATCTCCCACAGCTGCTGGTAGCGGTTCTGAATGTCTTGGGCTTCCGCGATCAGCATGTCGGACAGCTCCGGCGGGCGGTTCAGCCGCGCGGCCAGGTCCAGCATGCCCGCCGCGACGTTCTCGACGAGGATCTGCAAATCGAGTTCGCGTTGACCGTCGCTGAGCGTGGGATGCACCTCGCTGGTCTCGGCGTCGACCAGCCACGCCTGCAGGATCTGGCCGTCCCGGGAGAACAGCGTGTTGGCCAGCGAGCAGTCGCCCCAGAACACGCCGTGGCGGTGCAGCTCCACCAGCAGGCTGGCCATCGCGTCGAACAGCCGCGCCCGGTGCTTGGGCTGGTTGGGTGGCAGCCGCATAAACAGGCGCCGGTACTGCCAGGAGCCGTCGAGGTAGCGGGTCACCAAGATTGCCGAACCCAGCTCGGGCTGCAGCACCAGACCCGCGGGGCGAACCGCGGGCAACCCGAGATCCTCGAGTTGGCGCAGCACGCTGTACTCCTTGCGGGCGATGCGTGGCGGCAACTCCTTGAGCGCCCACAGCGCGCCGTCGGCCTCGACGAACTTGACCAGATGCCGGCTGGGCCCCACCGCGATATCGCGCAGCGCAACGTCGGGCACGGTCCACTCCGATAGCGGCAGATCCCACGGCAAGCCCAGCAGACGCGCCTTCGGGGACCGCAGCCGAAGTTCGGGTACGCGCACTTATCTGTTGCTGCTTGCGACCGGCTCGGAGGAAGCCATTGCCGAACCCCGGGTCAGGTTCTCACCGCTCTTGGGATCGAACAGGTGGATTCGCGACGGATCCAGCCACAGCGTGGCGGTGCCACCGGCCGGCACCCGGCTCATCGGATCCAGCGACACACACAGCTGGGTGCGCATCTGCTCGCTGTCCAGTTCATGGGCCAGCTCCGCGAGCTGCGCGGCGATGTCGGTCGGCGCCTCATAGGGCACAAACGCGTACTGCTCATTGCCCAGCCATTCGGTGACGTCGACGGTGACGTCGAAAGTAATTCCCCGGCCGGCCTTTCCGGGATCGACAAGAGATGCGTCCTCGAAGCTGCCCGGCCGGATACCGGTGATGAGCAACTGGCCTTCGCCGGCCACATTGGTCCACTCCGGGCGCGCCGGGATGGATGCGAACGGCAGCTCGAGGCGCCCGTCGCGTAACACGGCGGGGATGAAGTTCATCGGCGGGGAGCCGATGAACCCGGCGACGAACAGATTCACCGGCTGCTCGTAAAGTTCGCGTGGACTGGCAACCTGTTGCAGCACGCCCTTTTTCAGTACCGCCACCCGGTCCCCGAGAGTCATGGCCTCGGTCTGGTCATGGGTGACGTATACGGTGGTGACGCCGAGTCGGCGCTGCAACCGCAGGATCTCGGTGCGCATCTGGCCGCGCAGCTTGGCGTCGAGGTTGGACAGCGGTTCGTCGAACAGGAACGCGTCGGCCTGCCGGACGATGGCCCGGCCCATCGCGACCCGCTGGCGCTGGCCGCCGGAGAGCTGTGACGGCTTGCGTTCGAGATGCTCCTGCAACTCCAGCGTGTCGGCGGCGTCGTTGACGAGCTTGCGGATCTCCTCGTTGGAGTGCTTGCCCTGCAGGCGAAGTGGGAAGGCGATGTTCTCGAATACGCTCAGGTGCGGATAGAGCGCGTAATTCTGGAACACCATCGCGAGGTTGCGGTCGCGTGGCGCCTTGTCGTTGACCCGTTTGCCGCCGATGATCATGTCGCCCGAGGAGATGTCCTCGAGCCCGACTATCATCCGCAGCAGCGTCGACTTGCCGCAGCCGGACGGCCCGACGAGGATCATGAATTCCCCGTCGGCGATGTCGAGGCTCACGTCATTGACGGCCGGGAAGCCGTCGCCGTAGCGCTTGAAGACGTTCTTGATGGTGATCTCAGCCATGGGTCATCCCTTCACTGCTCCAGCTGTTAAGCCCGCGACGATCCGGCGCTGGAATGCCAGCACCAGGATCACCACCGGGATTGTCACGACGACCGACGCCGCCATCACGTACGGCACGGCGGATTCGAACATCGATGCGCCTTGAAAGAACGCCAGTGCAGCAGGAACTGTGCGCGCGTTATTGGTCGATGTCAACGAAATGGCGAACAGGAAATCGTTCCAGCAGAAGAAGAACGTCAGGATCGCCGTGGTGAACACACCCGGCGCGGCCAGCGGCACGATCACCTTGCGAAAGGCCTGCCAGGATGTCGCCCCGTCGACCTGGGCGGCCTGCTCCATCTCCCACGGTATCTGCCGGAAGAACGCCGACATCGTCCAGATCGACAGCGGCAGGGCAAACGTCAGATACGGGATGATGAGCCCGATCCAGGTGTCGTAGATACCTATGTTGCGCCACATGTTGAACAACGGGCCGACAAGCGCAGCCTGCGGGAACATCGCGATACCGAGGGCCAGCGAAAGCAACACCTTCTTGCCGGGGAAGTCCAACCTGGCGATCGCGTATGCGGCGAACATCGCAACGATCACCGACAACAGGGTCGCGATGAGCGAGATGCCGATCGAGTTGATCAATGCCCGGGTGAACAGCGGCTCGCTGAACACCTGGGTGAAGTTTTCGAACGACCACGACGTGGGCAGGAACTGTGGCTCGCCCGAGACGATGTCCGACGGGGGTTTCAAGGAGAGGCTGATCATCCACAGCAGCGGAAAAAAGCTGTAGACAACAATGGCGACGCCGGCGATCGTCCACCAACGGCTCTGTTTCATCAGTCACCCCTCACCTGGGACAGGTCGGTCTTGAAGCCCTTGACGAAGATCCAAGCGATCGCGACCACAGTCAGGAACAGCAGCACCGAGACCGCGGACCCCATACCGAGGTTGACCAGCGACACGTTCTGCCGGTAGGCGAGGAACGAGATGGTCTCGGTGTTGTTGGCGCCGCCCGTCATAACGAAGGGGTTGTCGAAGATGCGCCACGCGTCGAGGGTGCGGAAGAGTAGCGCGACCATGATGGCAGCCTTCATGCTCGGTAGCGTGATCTTCCACAGCCGCTGCCAGGCGGTGGCGCCGTCGACCTTGGCGGCCTCCTGCATCTCCTCGGGGACTTGGACCAGGCCCGCGAGCAGTAGCAGCGAGATGAACGGCGTGGTCTTCCAGATCTCTGACAGGCAGATTACGAAGATGGCCGACCACCGATCGCCGAACCAGTTGAAGTCGCCGAGACCCAACCACTGGTTGACGAACCCGGAGTCGATTGCGAAGGCGTAGCGCCAGATGAACGCCGACACCACCGTGATGATGCCGTAGGGGATCAGGATCGCCGTTCGCACCGGTCCGCGCCCACGCACGATCCGCAGCATCACGAACGCGAACCCGAAGCCCAGCACGAGTTCCACCGCCACAGTGACCACCGTGATGGCAAACGTCGTGGCGAAGTCGTTCCACCACACCGGATCAGTCAGGATGACGAGGTAGTTGTTCAGCCCGACGAAGCTGCGCCCCGCCGGGTCGGTGAGCCGATAGTTGAACAACGACAGCACAATCGCGTACCCCAGCGGGTACGCCGTCACCAGCACCATGACGATGAACGACGGTGCGGCCAGGTACAAGCCGAGTCTGCGCTCGCCCCGCGCTCGGTCCGAACCCTTGCCGGCGGCGGGTGCCGGCGTATCAGGACGCGTCGCCGTGACAGTCACGTCGCCCCCCTTTCGATGGTTTGTCGTTCACAGCAACCGCCTTCCGCTGATCACGTCCGCCATGAAGGCGTCGGCCTCGGCCGGCGTATCGCGGTTCACCGACTCCGGCGGGTGCCAGGTATTGATCACCGACCCGGCGACGTCCACGTAGAACGGGGTGATCGGACGTGGACCGCCCTCGGCGATGGAATCGCGGATGAGGTCGGCATTGGGATAGGCCTCACGGACGCGCGGATCGTCGTAGGACGCGGCGTACACAGAAGGCTCGCCCTCGTCGAGCATGTACTGCGTCACCTTCTCCAGCGACGTCGCGCACTCGACCAGCGCCGCGGCCTGCTCGGGATACTTCGAATAGGCGCCGATCGCGAGGTTGGATCCGCCGAGCGGTGGCGCGCTGGGTCTGTCCGCGAAGACCCGCGGGTAGCGCGCGTAGCCGATGTCGTCGACCACCGACTGGTCCAGCGTGCCCTCCTCGACGGCCGAACGCGCGGCGGCGAGAACGTAGGGCCAGTTCAACATGAACATGCCGTCGTCGCCTTGGAACACCGCGCGGGCCTGCTCCTCCTGCGCGACAGTCAAGTCCGGTGCCGCCGCCGAGGACCGCGCAAGGCTGCCGACGATCTCCGCGGCCTTGTCCCCGGCCCGGCTGGCCATGCTCGGCCTGGCGTTCTTGCCGGCCTCGGCGTCGGTGAGAATCTGCCCGCCGCCGGAGAGCACAAGCGCGTTGATCCACACCATGTAACCCTCGTAGCGGGCACCCTGCTCGGAGATCTTCTTCCCCTGTCCGAGCGCGGCTTTGATCATCTCGTCCCACGTGAAGTTGGGGCTGGTGGGATCCACGCCTGCGGCCTTCGCCAGCGACTTGCGAAACCAGAGCAACTGCGCGTTCGACTTGCTCGGGGCCGCGTAGAGCGTGTCCTTCCACATGCCGGTCTTGAGCGGAGCGGGCAACTTGCCTTCGCTGATTCGCGCCGTCTCCGCCGGCGTGTAGGGACGCAGAAATCCGGCGTTAGCGAACTCGGCGGTATAGATGACGTCCAAGCTCATCACGTCGATCGACGAGTCCTTGGCGGCGAGCCGCCGGACGAGCTGCTCGCGTTGTTGGGTCGCGTCGCTCGGCAGCGTCTGGATGTCGACGGTGTAGGCGCCGCCCGAGGCGTCCGCGCACTGCTGCGCGCGAGTCGCCTGGCCGCCGTTGTCGGGGTTGATGTACCACGTGAGCGTCGGTGGCCCGGACACGCCGCCGCATCCGGACACGGCCATAGCCACCGAAATCGCGGCACCGAGACAGGCGATAGCTCGCCGAGGCTGTTGTCGCCGCGGGCGATGGCGCCGAGGGTGGGGGGCGGCGGCTGTGAGTGCGACTGCCGACCGACGGAGATTCCTCATCGGGACTGCCCCCCGGTCGCCCACAGCGCGGTGTCCGGGGGCAGGATCCCGGCGTAGGCGGTGTCGTCGGAGGCGAGCACGATCCGCAGGTCCGCGGGCAGCACGACCACATCGGGTCCGGTGTTCACCCAGCACTGCGCGTAGCCGCGGGCGAAGGCGAGCACGCCGTCGCGCTGCTGGATCCACTCGACGGGCGAGTCGTTGACGAATAGGGACGGGCGCGCCGCCAGTGCACGCCGGTACAGCGACAGCGTCGAGGCCGGGTCGTCCTGCTGCGCCTCCACCGTCGCCCGGCCCCATCCCGAGGGTTGCGGTAGCCAGGTCGATTCGGCCGGGCCGACCGAGAATCCGTAGGGTGGGGCGTCGCCGGAGAACGGCAGCGGCACGCGGCAACCGTCGCGGCCGACGTCGGTGAACCCGGACTGGACCCAGGTGGGATCCTGCCGGTGCTCGTGGGGCAGGCCCTCGTACTCTTCGAGCCCGAGTTCCTCGCCCTGGTACACGTAGGCCGTGCCGGGCAGGGCGAGCTGGAGCAGGGCGGCCGCGCGGGCACGGCGCCGGCCCAGCGCCAGGTCGGGCCGCTCGCGGGCCCACCTGGCGCGTTCCCAGTCGGCTTCGACGAGGTGGTCGGGCTGCGACCGCGCGTACCGGGTGACGACGCGGGGCACGTCGTGGTTGGACAGCACCCATGTCGCGGGGGCGCCGACCGCCTCGGCTTGGTCGAGCGCATCGTCGATGACGTGCCGAAGATTCTTGGCTCGCCACGGAGACCGCAGGAAATCGAACTGGAACGCGGTATGCAGCTCGTCCGGGCGCAGGTACTGGGCGAGCCGCTCGTTGCTCGGCACCCACGCCTCGGCGACGAACACCCGCGGCGGATCGTAGTCGTCGGCGACCCGACGCCAACCCCGGTAGATCTCGTGGACCGCGTCCTGATCCCACGCCGGATGCGCGGAGGTGTGCTGCGAGCCGGGCAGCCGCTCGCCGGCGTCGGGCAGCTCCGGATCCTTGGCCAGGCCGTGCGCGACGTCGACGCGGAACCCGTCGACACCCCTGTCGAACCAGAACCGCAGCACGTCCTCGAACTCGGCGCGCACCTCGGGGTGCTCCCAGTTGAGGTCCGGTTGCGCCGGCGCGAACAGGTGCAGATACCACTGCCCGTCGGGAAGCCGGGTCCAGGCCGGGCCGCCGAATGCGCTGACCCAGTCGTTGGGCGGCTGCGCGCCGTCCGCACCGCGGCCGGGCCGGAAGATGAACCGGTCCCGCGCGCCCGGCTCGTCGCGCAGTGCCGCCCGGAACCAGACGTGCTCGGAGGAGACGTGATTGGGCACCACGTCGGCAATCACCCTGATCCCCGCGGCGTGCGCCTCGGCGATCAGCCGCTCCGCCTCGCCCAGCGTGCCGTACGCCGGCTCGATGTCCCGGAAGTCGGCGACGTCGTAGCCCGCGTCCGCCATGGGTGACGGGTACCAGGGATTGATCCAGATCGCGTCGACGCAGAGCTCGCGCAGATGCGGGAGCTTGGCGCGCAGCCCGGGCAGGTCGCCGATGCCGTCGCCGTTCCCGTCGGAAAAGCTGCGGATGTACACCTGGTACACCACCGCGGTGCGCCACCAATCGTCGACCCGCTTGTCACCGGTGGCGATCGCCGGTGTAGCCGCATGAGGGAACATGGGAGGCTCCTGTGATTGCAAACGTTTGAGTACACATACTGTGATCTGGCTCATGCTCGTTGTCAAGAACGAAACGCATAGTCGCAGCTGAATCGTCTGCTAGAGCAGTCGGCAGGTTTCTGGTAGGCGAATTTCGCGAAGTATTGCAAATATTTGCAGAAAGTTGGTTAGGATGGCTGTCATGATCCCGAAGCAGGCGGTGAACATGCAGGACGTCGCGCAGCGGCTGGGTGTGTCGATCTCCACCGTGTCGCGTGCGTTGCGCGGGCTGCCCGGCGTGGCGGAGGCGACGCGCACCCGGATCCTGCGCGAGGCCGAGGCGCTGTCCTACGTCGTGTCGCCGGCCGCCGCCACGCTCGCCGGCGGCATGATCGGGCGGATCGGGGTGCTCGCGCCCCGCGTGGACGCGTGGTTCTACTCCACGGTCGTCGCCGGCGCCGAGCAGGCGCTGCGCCAGGCCGGGCTCGACACCATGCTGTGCTGTCTGCCGACCTCGCGGGACAGGTTCGAGTTCTTCGAGCGCCTTCCCTTGCGCCGCAAGGTGGACGCACTCATCGTCGTCAGCTTCCCGCTCGACACCAGGTCGGAATCGCGACTGTCGGCAATGGGGATACCGGTCGTCACCGTGTCGAGTCCGTCGACGCTGTTCTCCTCGGTCACCGTCGACGACCACCGCGCGGCGCGTCTGGCCGTGGACCATCTCGTACACGCCGGGCACCGGCGGATCGGCATGATCCACACGGTCGATCCCGAGAACACCCCCTGGGCCGCCGACCTCGCGCGCGTCGCAGGCTACCGCGCCTCGCTGGCCGCGGCGGGGATCGATGTGGAAGACGATCTCATCGCCACGGTGCCGTGGGGCATCGAGGGGGGCGCGCACGGGATGGAGCTGCTGCTCAGCATGCCGCGGCCGCCCACCGCGGTGTTCTGCTTCTCCGACGAGGTGGCCATCGGGGCGATGCGCACCCTGCGACGCTCGGGACGACCCGTACCCGAGGCGATGTCGCTCACCGCGGTCGACGACCACCCGATGGCCGAGCTGATGGACCTGACGACGGTGCGGCAACCCGCAACCGAGCAGGGAGCCGTCGCCGGACAGCTCGTCACCGAGATGCTCGCCGGCGCACAGGCGCGACACGTCGAGCTGCCCACGCGCCTGGTCGTCCGGCACAGCACCCGTCCAATCGACCTCGCCCGCGCCCAGGAGTCATGACCGTGGTGATCATCACGGTGTCTGTGACGGTAGCCGCGTGCCGGCCCACGATAGCCCGCGAGAAGTAGCCCACGACGAACGCCACAAAGGGTGTGGAACGGGGCACTCGACCGGCGCGGAATCACCAATCGCGCGATCGCTAAGGCGGGTCCCCGTGATGGAGTCACCCAGGTCGGTGAACAGCAGAGTCGGCGGGCGCCAATGGGGTTGACGCCACGAAAGTGCAGGCCGATCAATCAAGGGCCGCGCCGCATGCGATCGATGAGCCGACTCGTCAGGCTGGCCCGAGGCCGGGGACGATATCGCCGAGGCTGAACGTGAGCGGCTGTTCGAGTTGTGGGTAGGTGCATGAGCGTGGGTCGCGGTCGGGGCGCCAGCGGTTGAATTGCGCTGTGTGGCGGAACCGTTCGCCTTCCATATGGTCGTAACGGACCTCGACCACGCGTTCAGGTCGCAGCAGCACGAACGACAGGTCCTTGCCGGCGTTCCAGCGCGAGCCCTCGTTTCGGCGTGGTGTGCGGTCGCCCGCCATATGGGCGGCCCAATTCCACGGATGGTCGTCGAAAGTGGTTACGAGGGGCTGCAATTCGGTCAATAGTTGCCGTCGCTTGGCCATTGGGAAGGCGCCGATGACGCCGACCGATGCGAGTGTGCCGTCGTCCTTGTATAGCCCGAGCAGCAGTGAGCCGATCGCGTCGTCACCCGACTTGTGCAGGCGGTAACCGGCGACCACGCAGTCGGCGGTCCGCTCGTGCTTGATCTTGAACATACGCGCTTGTCCGGCTGATAGGTGATCGTCAGTGGTTTGGCGATCAGCCCGTCGAGGCCGGCGCCCGCGAACTCATCGAACCAGAGCTGTGCAGTCGTCAGTTCGGTCGTGGCCGGGGTGACATGGAACCACGGTCCTGCGTCGGTCAACGCGTCGACGAGGGCAGCGCGGCGTTCATTGAATGGACGCTTGGTGTAGTCATCGTCGCCGAGGGCGAGCAAGTCGAACGCGATGAACGAAGCGGGCGTCTGCTTGGCGAGCATGCGCACGCGCGAATCGGCTGGGTGGATGCGTTGTTGCAGCGCCTCGAAGTCCAGGCCGTGGTCGGTGGCGATGACGATCTCGCCGTCGATCACGCAGCGTTCTGGCAGCTCGGCGGCGGCCGCAGCGATCAGCTCGGGGAAGTACCGGGTCATCGGCCGTTCGTTGCGGCTACCCCCCGCAATCGGCTCCTGCTGTGGACCGACACCCTGGTACGTATCCCCAGGATCGTGGTACGCCAGGACGGCAACGTCATCGCCCGAAAGACATTGCCCTGGCCCGCCTCACCAGGACGAGTATTTCGAGTGCCGTCAAGCGTTCTCGACAAGGCAGACCCTGGCCGCGGCTCCATCACCGTGTCCCTGGGCTAGGACGCTGCTGATGTAGTGCCGTAGGTGGGGCGGCTTTCCGGTGCACCCGGCGAGCGGTGCGGTCAGTGGTGCTGCTTGCGGTGGGGTCTGGCTCAGGCCATTGCCCAGCCGTTGGTGCCCTGGTGCAGCCCCAGGGTGTCCGGTCGGGCAAGATTGATGACGCTGGCCCGGGTCAGGATGTCCGTCAATATGCGGGCAGATCAGCGGCAGCGAGCCTTGCGACCGCCCCAGGGGGCGACGGCTGAAGTGACTGATCTTGCGTTCCACCACGGGTCGATGTTGCCGGTAGGCCGGCTGCCAGGCCGGGTCTTTCTGGCGGGCTTTGGCGTGCTGCAGAGCGGCTTCATGGAGGTGGATGCTGATAACCCCCCGGCCACTCGTTTGGCGAGGTTTCGGGCATCTGCCCGTTGTGCCGACCGACCCGATCCGTCATCGTTTCTCAGGACGACATGAGTGGTCATGATGACATGCACGCCAAGGACGATCGCCGTCTAGGTACGCCACGAGACGCGTCGCTCCAACTGCGCCCAGACCAGACGCCGGGCTACGTGGGAGGGAGATCCACATGGCTCGCAAACTCGCCGTCCTGGTGACCGGAGCAGTCTTGTTGGTGGCGGCGTGCACGACAGAGACGCGCACCACCAACGAGACGAGCTCCAACGCCCCGGAGGGGAGCGCTGCTTCATACGCCTCTGCGCCGTGCCCGAACCCCATCTACGGCGCCGGCTTGGATCTGGGTCCCGAGTTCACGTGCGGGTATCTCACCGTCCCCGAGAATCGGACCAAGTCGGACAGCCGGACCATCCGGCTCGCCGTGGCAACTCGCAAGGCGACCGCACCGAGCCCCAAGCCCGACCCGATCTTGTTCCTCACCGGTGGACCGGGCGGCAGTGGGCTCGCGGAGGGCCCGGGAGTCGCCAAGCAGTGGCCTCCGGACCGTGACGTGATCTTCCTGGATCAGCGGGGCGCGCTGAAGTCCGAGCCGTTCCTGTCCTGCCCCGAGGTCGACACCTTCATGGAGCACACGGTCGAATTGTCCTGGAGCGCGCCCGCGACCGCCGAGCAAGGCGCCGCGGCCACCCGCACCTGCCGGGACCGGCTCGCCGCCGCCGGTGCCGACCTGGCCGCCTACAACACCACCGAAAACGCGGCCGATGTGGCCGATCTCCGCACCGCGCTCGGGATCGACGAGTGGAACATCTACGGGATCTCCTACGGATCCGACCTGGCCCTGCAGACCCTGCGCGATCACCCCACCGGGATCCGCAGCCTCGTCCTCGACGCTGTTCTCCCCCCAACGTGAACCCGATCGAGACCGGTTGGCGGGCCGCAAGCGAGAGTGCCACCGCCATCTACGACGCCTGCGCGGCCGACCCGGCATGCCACACCGCCTTCGCCGAGGGCCGCGCTGAATACACCCGAGTGCTCAACGTCCTCGCCGCCAACCCGCGTACCGTGCACGTGGTCGACCCCAAGACCGGCAAGGATGCCACCGTGGTGATCGACGCGTACAAGCTCAGCTATACGGTCCAGTTCGGCACCCTGATCGGCTCGGCACCCAAGGTGCCGTCGATGATCCACAACCTGGCGGTCGGCGACGGTACCGAGGCCGCCCGCGAGGTCCTCGCCGGAGTCTTCCCGCCAGATTTCAATAGCTATGGGCTGCAATGGGGCGTCATGTGCCGCGAGATGGTCAACCGCGCCCATCCCGCACGCGTGGCTGCCGCGGGCAAACACGACCTCCCCGACTTCCCCGCCGCCGTGACCGCCATGCCCGCGATGTTCCCCTTCGCGTTCACCGACTGCGCGCAGTGGGACGTGCCCTCCGCCCCCGCGCTGGTGACCACCGCCGTGGCCAGCGACGTCCCCGTGCTGTTGACCAGCGGCGCGTTCGATGGCACCGCGCCACCCAGCTACGCCGCCGAAGCCGCCAAGACCCTGCCGAACTCCACGCAGCTCGTGTTTCCCGGGATCGGACACGGCGCGTCGCGCTGGGCACCGACATGCTTTGCCACGATCATGGCGGGCTTCCTCGACCATCTCAACGACACCGTCGACGACAGCTGCGTCAAGACCCTCGCCGTGCCCCCATTCCATATCCCCTGACGGGACGTAGCTTAGCTCGCCGCGCCCTTAATTCTTCGTCGATCCCCGATCCACCGATCCACGTCGACCTCAGCACCAATCAGACCTGCATCGCCGTCTACAACAAGGTCCTGCGTCACCACCGGACATTCATCGAACGCCGGCGCTCACTTCGCCGCGGCAGCGAATACCGCGAACCCAGCACGATGGAATGGACCGAGTTCGAACAGTGGGCTTCCCCTGGACGTCATACGGAGGATGTGATCACGCTCTGTGGCGGCGTCGTGGCAGCAAACGCCGTCAGGACGTGTGATTGCGCCGAGTGCTGGGATGACGCTGGGACGAGACCCTTTGCTGTTGCTTTTGCAAGAGCTAGGGTGGCTAGATACCACGTTTGAGCTGTGGTGGCAGGTGCAGGATTCGAACCTGCGTAGGCGTTAGCCGACGGATTTACAGTCCGCAAGTGGGCGTTTCGCGGGATCTCGGCATGTTCCCCGTACCGATTCCAGCAGTAGTCGCCTTGTCGCGCGAGCAGTCGCAAAGGACCCCCAAATCGCCGGAATTCGGATGCTTTACGTCTGCTCGGCCTGGGGAAGCGGCCCGCCGTATACCGTGCCGGTATGGCCGGATATCGCGAACTGTTCGACGCAAGCATCGAGGATCCTACGGCCTTCTGGGCGGATGCCGCGCGGGCGGTGACCTGGACCCGGGAGCCGCAACGCATCCTTGACGACGCTAATCCGCCCTTCTACCGGTGGTTTCCCGACGGGGAGCTGAATTCCTGCGCCAACGCGCTGGACCGCCACGTCGCCAATGGCCACGGGGAGCAGGCGGCGCTGATCTATGACTCGCCGGTCACCGGCACTCAGCGCACCTACACCTACCGCGACCTGCTCGACGAGACGGCGCGGTTCGCCGGCGTGCTGCGCGGGTTGGGCGTGGCTAAGGGCGACCGGGTGGTGGTGTACATGCCGATGATCCCCGAGGCCGTGATCGCGATGCTGGCGTGCGCCCGGCTGGGCGCGGTGCACTCGGTTGTGTTCGGCGGGTTCGCCGCGCACGAACTCGCCGTGCGCATCGATGACGCCCGCCCGACGGTTGTCGTGTCGGCCTCCTGCGGGATCGAACCGTCCCGGACCGTGGAGTACAAACCGATGCTCGACCACGCCATCGACGCGTCCGAGCATCCGCCCCGCAGCTGCGTCATCGTGCAGAGGGACCGGCAGCGCTGCGAGCTGACCACGGGCCGCGATCTGGACTGGCACGAGGTGATGGCCAGCGCGGAGCCCGTCGACCCGGTGCCCGTCGCGGCCACCGACCCGCTATACATCCTCTACACGTCCGGCACCACCGCCAAGCCGAAGGGCATTGTCCGCGACAACGGCGGGCACGCAGTGGCGCTGCTGTGGACAATGCGCCACCTCTACGACATCGCACCGGGCGACGTGTTCTGGACCGCCTCCGACGTCGGGTGGGTCGTCGGCCACTCCTATATCGTCTACGCCCCGCTGCTGCTGGGCGCGACGACCGTGCTCTACGAAGGCAAGCCGGTAGGAACGCCGGATCCGGGCGCGTTCTGGCGGGTGGCCTCCGAGCACCGGGTGAAGGCCCTGTTCACGGCGCCGACAGCGATCCGGGTAATTAGGAAGGAAGATCCGGACGGCGCACACCTGAGCAAGTACGACCTTTCTGCGCTGCGTTATCTGTTCCTGGCCGGAGAACGGCTCGACCCCGACACCTACCACTGGGCAACGCAGAAGTTGGGCATGCCCGTCGTCGATCACTGGTGGCAGACCGAAACCGGCTGGGCGATCGCCGGCAACCCGATGGGCGTCGAGCGGCTGCCGATCAAGCCCGGGTCGCCGACGGTGCCGATGCCGGGTTACGACGTGCGCATCCTGCACGTCGACGGCTCGGAGTGCGAACCCGGGCAGGAAGGCGCTATCTGCGTGAAACTCCCGCTACCGCCGGGCACATTGCCGACGCTGTGGCGTGACGACGACCGTTACATCGCTTCGTACCTGTCGGCATTCCCCGGCTACTACCTCACCGGGGATGGCGGCTACGTCGACGAGGACGGCTACCTGTTCGTGATGGGGCGTACCGACGACGTGATCAACGTCGCGGGACATCGCATGTCGGCCGGCGCGATCGAGGCCGTGCTGGCCACGCACCCCGCGGTGACGGAGTGCGCGGTGATTGGCGTCGCCGACGAGATCAAGGGTCAGGTTCCGCGGGGCTTCGTCGTGCTCAAAGCGGGCGCCTCCGCCGAGGGTCTGGCCGACGAGCTGGTAACCGCGGTGCGGGACGAGATCGGCGCCGTGGCCGCGTTCAAGCTCGTCGACGTTGTTCCCGCGCTGCCGAAGACTCGGTCCGGAAAAATCCTGCGTAAGACCATGCGCGAGATAGCGGACGGCAAGAACGAACCGCCGCCGTCGACCATCGAGGACCCGGCTGTCCTGGATGTGCTGAAACCGATTCTGCGGGGCTGACTTTCAGGATCCCGGCGGGGTGAACTGGCTCAGCGTCAATGCGTGGGCTTCGTTGAGCTGGTTGAGGGGCTGCGCACGGCGGTTCGGGGGTGTACCGCGCGTGCCACCCGCAGTTCATCGGATGCGCCTGTGCGCCCGCGGATCCCGATCAGCGCTGCCGCGATCGGGTTCGGGGAGCAGGGTGACGTCGGCGATCAGGGTGCGCAGCAGCCGTTTGCGGTCCTTGTTGCTGGTGGTGGATGCGCGCCAAAGCCCGGACAGGTCGGCGGCGAGTTTCTCCAACTCCGATCGCGCCGGCAAGGCGGCAGCGTGTGCCGGGCCGCTTCCAGGGCCTGCTCTGCCTCGGCGAGGGCGGCGAGTTTGGTTTCCCACCTGGTCCCCAGAGTGCGGGCAATACCGCAATCGGGTCACCGACCGACTCGGCCCCGGCCATCAGCCCCGTCGGTGCCGCGAACGCGACCTGCAGAGCGGCAGCCACGTCCGGCAGGTCGTGGCGCGGGTGCCGATAGCCCGACAACCAGCGCACATTCCCGACCACGACCGGGACCGGCGACCCGGCCACTTCATACCGCCAGCCGACCAGCTCACAAGCAGCGCGGGTGACCGCGAACGCGTCAGCGTTACGCGGTTTGATCCGGTCTGCGGTCCGACAGTCCATCACCAGCGCGGCGCCGCCGGCCGAGCGGGCGAAATAGTCCGGTGCGTGTGAGCATGGTTTGCCCTCCGGCGTGGTCCACAACAGCCAGAACGGCTGGGCGGCAATGCCGACCACGTCCGGATCGAAGTCGAGCAGCATCAGCCAATCCCGTTCCAGCCACGATTCATACCCGACAAGGGATCTGCTCGTGGCCGTCCACCAGCGGCCGACATGATTGCGCTGCCATTGTAGGACGGAAACCCGCGCACCGGCAGCGGTGGGGATGCGCTGATGGGGCTGGCGCGTGCGGTGCTGCGGGTGGGCGATCGGGTCGTCTTCGACGGTGACGAGCACCAGGTGGTTGGCTTGTCCGGGACGTCGGTGCGGCTGCGGGCCGACTCCGGCGTACAGCAGGTGGTGTTGGCGGGCCATCTGATGGCGGCGGCGGACTTCACGGTGCTCGACGCACCGATGCTGTCGTCGGTGATGCCGCACGGGCTGCTGGAGGCGTTGCCTGCGGAGGCTGTCTCGGCGGCCGAGCGATGGCGTGAGCATGTCGTCGAGGTCGAGACCAGGTTGTCGCCGGATGCACCTCCGGGGCGCGGCCGCATGAGGGCTACGACCCGGCGATGACGTCGTTGGCCGAGCGGCAACGGGCCAAGGCCGCCGAGCTGGCGGTGTCGGTGCGCACGATCGAGGCCAAGCGGGCCCGCTATGCCGCGCAAGGGTTGTGGGGTCTGGTCGACCAGCGCGTGACCCGGACGTTCGATATCGCCGGTGAGGCGGATCCACGGCTGGTGGAGGTGGTCGAGCAGATGCTTG
>Ga0157375_10002095_pt1 | contig 17216 bp, 14 predicted proteins | sample M35metaG_FD_115311 | JGI IMG/M metagenome (GOLD analysis project Ga0157375, IMG submission 115311) | Miscanthus rhizosphere microbial communities from Kellogg Biological Station, Michigan, USA - M3-5 metaG | ecosystem: Host-associated > Plants > Roots > Rhizosphere > Soil | place: USA: Michigan... | reverse complement strand
TAAGCGACGTAAAATCCAGTCGTGCCGCTCTGTCCGAGCAACCACATTCCTTCGCTATATGACGCCGCGTTTTTACGATGGCGACTATCTGTGGGCGGCACTCCGGGGCCTGTTCTCGCGCCAAACGGATCAGACTCGCAGCTAGCAGCCGGGTGGGGAGGCTTACCAGGCCTCTGGCGCGGGCGCTGCCCGATTGGTCACGGGTCGTCGCAACAACTTCTTCGCTTCCCTCCGCGACACCAACCCTTCTCGGCACAGCGTGATCAAACCCAGCCACATCACAAGCCAGGCCCAAACAACGTGAGGCGGCGCATAGCTAAAACGAACTTCGCTTTTCCCTTTCGGCAGCGCAATTGCCTGAAAAAGGTCGTCGTATTCCGAAATTTGGCCCTCTTCACCGTTTATCTCGACCACCCAGCCCGGGTAAAACATCTCTCGCCTGATCAGAGTGGCAGGAGTTTCGCAATCTGCCGCGACACGAGTTCGCTCAGTTGCGTTCAGCACGCAGGGGCCACCCAGCGCGCCGAAATAAGGCTTGAAATCGCGCAACTGGTAAATGCTCATGATTTCGTCCGCGTATACCTCCTTGGGTATCTCTTCCGCGGACGAGAGCACGAGGCGCACCTGCAGGCCGAAGCCATCGACCGCGCCAGCCGGACCTTGGAGATTTTGCATTTGAGCTTCTCCCGTTACAGGGAAAGCCCACAATGCAACAGGCGTTTTACCGCCTTCATGCGTAATCGTGTAACTGACGGGCGTGTTTGAGGCAATTTGAAGCGGTTTGGCGAGAGTGAGGTCGAACACGACGTTGTCGCGTGATTGCTTGAGATCTCTGGCGCCGGTCTCGCAATCGACTCCACTGCACAGGGTCAATCTCAACAAGCCATCGGACGTATTGTAGTAGTTGCCGATTGCCACTCCCATGCCGGTGACCGTGACGGTCTCCTTGACTAGACTTGCTGCCAAAGTTCCGGTTGCAGTCTGTCCCGGCTGCAGTAGCAGCGGGAAGTTACCGCTCGACGCCGTCCGGCTCGATACGCTCTTGATGTACGGGTTGCCCGAAGCGGGAGAGGCAATTACATATTTGACGCCTGCCGATTCGAAGGAATCGATGTTCTCGCGCAATTCTTCAGCCGCCGTGGCTCCCCCTTGGCGTCTCGGGCCGTTGCCAGTGAACTCATAGGCGTGAGCATAACGATCGAGCCGGGTTTCGACCCAGTGAACCCAGCGCCGCGGTATCGGCATGTAGGTTTCATTGATTGAGCCGATACCGAAATAGGCACTGTAGTTCGGTTGTATCGGTCCCAGGCTGTAAAAGCGCTGCAAGCCCAGGCCCTCCTGCAAAAACCGAATCGCAGCCATGTCGACCTCACCGCCGCGAGGATTGCACAACGTGGGAACGGCATACATCAGCATGCTGTCAACGACCAACAAGGTAGCAACCGCAATCTGCCTCCAGCGCGCAGGTCTGGCTGCGAGCAACACCAGGCAGGTCAGTCCCGTCAGGGTTGCCCACAACGTGGAAGCTGCTGCGAAGTATTGCAGGCCGACCTGTCCGGTCAGGCTTGGATGGAGGAATTTGAAATAAACCAGCGCGCATGCCCCGACGGCTACTGCCAGAACTGCGATGGCTGCAAGCAACGCTGCCCGGCTCGGTCGATCCGAACGCAAGCCATCGACGCCTCGAGCCGCCAGAACAATCAGCGCAAACTCCCAGGACGGTGCGGCGTATCGAGTAAAGGCGGTTTCGGCAATACCCGGTATGAGATACCAAATTGATACGATCGGTTCGATGCCGAAAGTCTTGGCAAGAGCAAGGACGGCCCATCCAAACAACAGCCAATTCAATGCATGGAAACGACTCATGACCTCGTACACAGCCAGCAGCAAGATGCCGAGGGTGACGTATCCTCCAATCGTGCTGAAGAGCGCAATCAAGGGCAGTCCTTGCACTTGCTGACCAAGCAGAGGCCAGTAAGCATACGGCTCTACCAGGTTTGAAACGGCGGCCCAGGGAACCAGCGTCTGCCGACCAAAAACGCTACTGTGACCGCCGATGTCCGCGAGCGGAAGGAATTCAAAAAATGCCAGAATCTGCGGGGCACATAGTGCAATTCCGACTACACCACCCAAAGTGATGCGCGCGGCATACGATGAGCGTTTCCCCGACGATGTCTGCGCCCAGCGCAACACCGCCCACGCCGCCACCAGCAGACCATTCACGTAGGCGGTCTCGGGAAATCCTGCCAGCAAGCTCATGGCAAGTGCGACGGCAAAGAGCCGCCAGCCAGCACGCAAACCGAGCGCGGTCTTGTTGTAGGCTCGCTCCACACCCCACAGCATCCAGGGTAGGAAAGGGACTGGGAAAGCAGGTGCGTGGCCGAACAAGGCGAGCGTGCCGTTGAAAGCGAATAGCGTCCCGCCAGTCAACGCGGCAGCGCGCCCCAGACCGACTTGCCGAAGCAAACCGTAGGTGCCCCATCCAGCCAGCATTTGCAGCAGCAAGTGTTCCCACACGAAGCCCTGCGGTAAAAGCAGAATGAGAGTGAGCGGGAAGAAAGCAGCCGGCTGATACTCCGCAGCCAGCGGAAGTCCGACGCCGGAATACGGGTTCCACCAAGGGACCTCTCCGTGAATCCAGTCAAGGGCGGCGCGGTAGCCCAACGCTTGTGTGGTCAACCCATCGTTGGGATCGAGATACGGGGTTCCGGGCAGCAAGCCGAAGACATAGTCTTTGGACATCCCGCCGAAGTACAGCATTGGGTCTGCGTGCATCCAACCGAGCAACTTCGGCAGCGCGACCAACAAGGGAAGCAGGCCGATGAAAATCAAGGGCAACGTGTCGAGACGCCCTATGCGCCACAGGACAGGATGTTGCTCGAGCGAATCAAATCGACGATAGAGCAGCGACAATGCTTCGCCAAAGCGGACTCGCAGGTTCAACAGTGATGGTGATTTCACTTGGGTGTGCTGCCTCGTCGAGGTGAGTCAATCGAGTCGCCGATGTATCCGTAGGCGCCCTTGAGACATACTATGAGTCCCTGCGAGCAACTGTTGACAAGGCGCGCGTCGCTAAGGCCTCTTCCCATGTCCTGGATAAACAGTGCAGATCCCCAAAGTGCGCATGAAACACGCGATTAGTCCGTGCGGGATATCCTCGACCACATCAAAGTCTTCTACAATCTGTGCCCACTGCCACTCGCATCTGGGGTGCGTCAGCCACGACGCCTTGAAAGCACCTCCATTGAGGCCGGCGCGTGTCTGAGCAGGTACCGAGTTGGGTTGCCGCCATCCTAATTGCTTCGGGACGCTTCGAGCAATCGGAAGTTCGGTGGACGACCAATTGACGGCGAGACGATCACCGGGAATTTCAAGAAGCTATGATCAGTGCAACTCAAACGGGAATTCCGGGCACGAACTCATGCATTGTCTGCGGTGGCAGAAGAATCCACTACGATTTTTCGGTGGGCCCGCATCGCGTCGAGGAATGTGTTTCCTGTGGACTCATGCGGCTGAATCCGCAGCCTTCCGATCAAGAGCTGGCGGCGATCTACAATAAAGACTATTTCGTGTTCAGCGGCGACGCGCAAAACACGTCGCACGTCAGTGACCTGAAATCTCGAACTTCTGATTACTATCTTGACCTGCTGGAAGCTTATGGCAAAGGTTCTCTGACCGGGAGTCTTCTCGAGGTAGGGAGCGGCCACGGAGACTTTCTCCTGCGTGCCGAGGCGCGAGGGCTTTCAGTCACCGGAGTCGAGTACTCTGCGCACTCCGTTCAGGTCGCGTCGCAAAAGCTAGGTAGCCGCGGTCGCGTAATTGCTGGGGAGATCGAAGATCTGCTCGGCTCCTCTGAGCGATTCGATTACATTGTGTTTGCCGACGTGCTGGAGCATGTCCGGGACCCGCACGCCTTTTTGCGTGCAGTTCATGCACTGTTGAAACAGGACGGGGTCATCGTAGCGGTGGTACCCAGCCTGGACTCCTTCTCGGCGCGCTGGATGAAGGGCAAGTGGATGGAATTCAAGACCGAACACTTGTGGTATTTCTCGACAAGCACCTGTGCGCGCCTGTTGTACAACGAAAGTTTTGGGTGCACGAAGGTCAGTCCGGCGCGAAAATCGCTCAGCTTCGATTATGTTGCGGAACACTTTGTCCACTTTCCCGTGGAACCGTACGCAACGCTTATACGTCTGCTCCGGCGTGTTCTGCCTCGCGCGGTGCGGCGGTTGCCCGTTCGCGTTACGGCAAGCGGAATCGTGATGTTTGCAAGAAGGCAAGAGCGAGCAGAGACGCCGAAACTCTCGGTCGTAATGGCGGCATACAATGAAGCGCAATCGGTCCGGGGGGCCATCGAGCGCGTCATGGCGAAGAGAATCGCCGGTGTCGACATCGAACTGATTATCGTCGAGAGCAATTCGACAGACGGGACGCGCGAGATCATTCGGGAGTATGAGGGCAGAGAACGCGTAGCGGTCGTTTGGCAGGATATGCCTCGCGGCAAGGGGAATGCGGTTCGGGCCGGATTGAGTCACGTCACGGGGGAGTACATCCTGATTCAGGACGCGGACGATGAATACGACATCGAGGATTACGACGCGTTGATCCAGCCACTGGTAAGTGGCGAAGCCGCGTTCGTTCTTGGCGCACGCCATGGCGGCGGTGCTTGGAAGATGCGCCAGTTCGAAGACCAACCGCTTGCTGCAGCCTTTCTCAACTTCGGGCACTGGCTGTTCACGACACTCGTCAACATCGTGTATGGTCTGCGCCTGCGTGATCCATTCACGATGTACAAGGTTTTTCGGGCAGACTGCCTGCGCGGCCTGCAATTCGAATGCAACCGGTTCGATTTCGACTACGAGCTGCTGATCAAGCTCGTCCGGAGCGGCTACCGGCCGATCGAGATTCCCGTGAACTATCGTTCGCGTTCCTTCAAGGAAGGCAAGAAGGTGAACGCGTTCCGTGATCCGATCACTTGGCTTCGCGCAATCTTCAAATTTCGGTTCCAGAAACTGTGAATCGCCTAGTTGCAGTGCTTTCGGCCGCGCTCGACTATCTACGTGAGCACATGTGGCAGATCGTTCGTTTCGTCGTTGTCGGCGGATTGACGTTTGCGCTGTACTTCCTCCTGTTCCGAGTCCTGTACGGGACGATCGGCTTCGGATACAAGGCGGCTATTTCGCTTGCCTACATTGTCACGGTCTGCTGTCACTTCCTGCTCCACCGTTCCTTCACTTTCGGCGTTTCCCGGCGCATGAGCATTCACCTTGGGCGATACGGCGCAATGCTGGTCCTGAATTACCTGACCACCCTTGCCGTCATGTGGACGGTCGTCGAGTTGCTGCGAATATCTCCCTATTGGGGTCCCTTGGCTTCCACTGGCGTCACTGCGGCGTCGAGCTTCTTCGTCATGAAGCATTTTGTGTTCGTTTCAGGGAGAGCCCGCGCATGATCGTGGTCACTGGATGTGCCGGGTTCATCGGGAGCAATCTGGTCGACCGCCTGCTGGAATCGGGCATCGAGGTGACTGGCATCGACAACTTCTCGACCGGTCAGCGGAGATTTCTCGAACGCGCCACGGCCCATCCGAAATTTCGCCTGTGCGAGGGCGACCTACTCGATCTCGAGTTCCTCAAGCGCTCGTTCGACGGCGCTGAGTCGGTCATCCATCTCGCCGCGAATGCGGATGTGCGGTTCGGAACCGATCATCCACGCAAGGATCTCGAACAAAATACCTTCGGCACGTTCAACGTACTCGAGGCCATGCGCGCGAACGGAATCGAGCGTATCGTCTTTTCTTCGACCGGCTCGGTGTACGGTGAAGCCGCCGTTATCCCGACGCCCGAGGATGCACCGTTTCCCGTGCAGACCTCTCTCTATGGGGCGTCCAAACTGGCCGGCGAGGGCCTGATGGCTGCCTACTGCGAAGGCTTCGGAATGCAGGCGTTGATCTTCCGCTTCGTTTCGATTCTCGGCGAGCGCTATACGCACGGGCACGTCTTCGACTTTTACGCGCAGTTGCGCCGCAATCCACGACGCCTACGCGTGCTGGGGAACGGTAGACAGCGCAAGTCCTACTTGCACGTGCAGGACTGCATCGACGCGATCCTGCTGGCCATGAAGAAGACCCAACAGCGCGTGAGCATCTTCAACCTCGGTGTCGATGCCTATTGCGAGCTCAATGACTCGATCGGCTGGATCTGCCGGACGCTTGGCCTAAGCCCGGAGCTCGAATACTCCGGCGGCGACCGCGGCTGGATTGGGGACAATCCCTTCATCTTCCTCGACACGGCAAAGATTCGTGCGCTGGGCTGGCGCCCGAATCATTCGATCGAAGAGGGAGTAGTAAAGACGGTAGAGTTTTTGCGAGCCAACGAATGGGTACTGGCGGCACGAGCATGAACGCCGGCCCGGCTGCAACGCCGAAGTGCGCGGTGTGCGACAGCGCGGCCGGTTACGTCGGCTCGCGCACCGGGACCCTCGATGGGCGAAGTTTCGACTATTTCCACTGCCCGGCGTGCCGCTTCACCTTCGTCGGCAACGCGAGGACCGACTATGCGACAGTCTACGACGAGGCCTACTACCGCGGACATGGAGCCGATCCACTCGTCGACTACCTGTACGAGCTCGAAAACCCGGACCAGACGATCCGCAATTATGAGTGGCGGGGGCTGACGTCGATTTTTCGCGAATTGCGGCCCGATGGCGGCAAGTGGCTGGACTTCGGCTGCGGTGCAGGCGGTCTTGTCCGCAGGGCGCGCGAGGCGGGCATCGATTGCGTCGGCTTCGAAGAAGGTTGGGGCGCTCGCGCCGCGCGCGAGCGCGGAATTCCAGTGTTTGGCGCGGCCGACCTGCCGGCTCATGCAGGGCAGTTTGCTTTTGTCACTGCGATCGAAGTGCTCGAACATGTCGTCGACCCGGTCCGGATTCTCGGGCAGATTCGGTCGTTGCTCTGCCCGAATGGTATACTTTTTCTTACTACCGGGAATGCCGAGCCATGGCGCGGTCGCGTCCTGGAATGGTCCTACGCTCGCATACCGGACGTCCACATCAGTTTCTACGAGCCGGGCACACTGTCGCTGGCGATGTCGAGGGCCGGGCTGCGTGCGGTTCCGGGGCGCTACATGAAAGGGCACACTGAGATCATCAAGTACAAGGTTCTCAAGTCGACGGGTATCAGGCGGACCCGAAAGATCATTGATTGCCTGCCGTGGTCCCTGCTCAGCCGGCTCGTCGACTTCCGGTATGCCGTTTCGGCCCAGCCCATGGGAAGCGTCGAATGAAGCGCTGCTGTCTCATCACCGGCGCCTCGCAGGGCCTCGGGCGTGAACTCGCCCGAGCGTTCTGGATCGACGGCTGGAACCTACTGCTCGTGTCTCGCAGTCCTCTCGACGAGACGATGGAAGCGCTGGGTCACCGGACCGACCAGGTCGTGTATCCGATAGCTGCGGATCTCGGCGAAGCGGGCGCGGCGGAGCGGATCATTTCCGAAGTTGCGACGCGGACGGAAAGAATCGACGTGCTGATCAACAACGCGGCGATCCAAGGCCCCGTCGGACCTGCCTGGACCGGCGATTGGAATTTGTGGGAGGCCACTTTCAGAATCAATCTTCTGGCGCCGATCGAGCTCTGCCGCGCCGTGCTTCCTGCGATGATCAGGAACGGGGGCGGCAGCATCATCAACCTGTCCGGCGGAGGCGCCGCGGGACCGCGACCGAACTTCTCCGCGTACGCGGCGGCGAAGGCGGCTCTCGTTCGCTTCAGCGAGACCCTTGCTGCAGAGACCAAGGCGCACGGAATCCTCGTCAACTGCGTTGCGCCCGGCGCGATGAACACCGCGATGTTGCGCAGCCTGCTGGATCTCGGTCCCGACGTCATTGGCAGGCAGGAGCATGCTGCCGCGGCGAAGGTCGTGGCCGGCCGCGGCGGAGCCCAAGATGCAGTCAGCCTCTGTCTGTTTCTGGCGTCATCTGAAGCCGCCGGAATCACTGGTAAGCTGATCAGCGCCGTTTGGGACGATTGGTCGCGCTGGCCGGAGCATCGCGATGCGCTTGCCGAGGGCGACCTGTACACGCTTCGGCGGATTACGGCACGTGATCGTGGGCTTCGCTGGGGAGACAAATGACCTTGCGAGTGGGGATCGTCGGCTGCGGCCTGATCGGTCAGAAGCGCGCTCGTGCCCTTGCCGGCTGCAGGCTCGTCGCGTGCGCCGATAAACAGCTGCCGCGTGCCAGCGAGGTAGCCCGATTGGGCACCGATGTCCGTGTCTTCGAAGACGGGCAGGCACTGGCAACCAGCGCCGACGTCGATGTCGTGGTCGTTGCGACGACGCATGACGTTCTTCCGGAAATCACGCGCGCTGCGATTGCGGCGGGAAAGCATGTGCTGGTCGAAAAGCCCGCCGCGCGCCGGGCGAGCGAGCTGCACGACCTCCTCGCTCTTGCCAGGGCCAAGGACGTCCGCGTTCGTGTCGGATTCAATCATCGTTACCATCGCGCATTTCGCAGGGCGCGCGAAATCGTCGCTTCCGGCGGGCTCGGTCCGTTGATGTTCCTGCGCGCGCGCTACGGGCATGGTGGTCGGGTGGGATACGAAAAAGAGTGGCGTTCCGATCCCGCACTGTCAGGCGGAGGAGAGTTGATCGATCAGGGGGCGCACCTGATCGATCTGGCACGCTGGTTCCTCGGCGAATTCGCCGAAGTGAGTGGTTACGCGCACACCTATTTTTGGGACATGCCGGTCGACGACAACGCTTTCCTGCTGCTCAAGACGGAACACAAGCAGGCCGCGTTCCTTCATGCCAGCTGCACGGAATGGAAGAACACATTCTCTTTCGAGCTCTACGGCCGTGTGGGCAAGCTCCACGTCGAAGGCCTGGGTGGCAGCTATGGCGTCGAGCGGCTCGCGTGGTACAAGATGACGCCGCAGATGGGACCTCCGGAAACGGTGATTTGGGAATATCCGCTGGCCGACGACTCCTGGGATGTGGAAATGGCTGAATTCGTCGACGATATCAGGCTTCGGCGTGAACCCGATCCCGGTCTTCCGGACGCGCTCGCGGTGCTCGATGTCGTCGGAAGAATCTACTCATCATCGGGGTATGCGTTCGCAAGCTAGACTGCTTTCGAGTCGGCTGTGACGCACAGCTAGGAGAGACCTTGGGAGGAAGCGTGATTTTGGAGAAAGGCAAGCACGTATGATCATTGCCCGGAGTCCGCTGCGCATAACGCTCGGTGGCGGCGGTACCGATCTGCCTTCATATTATCGCGATCATGAAGGCTTCCTGATCGCCGCCGCGATCGACAAGTACGTCTATGTGACGGTCAATCGGCCTTTCACTGCCGGCATCTTTCTCAAGTATTCCCAACTCGAAACCGTCAGCGGCGTCGAGGACGTCAAGCACCCGATCATCCGGGAAGCGATCCAGATGCTGAACTTCAAGACGCCGCAAGTGGAAATCACCACACTTGCCGACATCCCCGCCGGCACCGGCCTTGGCTCTTCTGGCAGCTTCACCACGGCTCTGGTGAAATCTCTGTATGCACATCGCAAGCGCCACCTGCATCAGGAAGAGCTCGCTGAGCTGGCTTGTCACATCGAGATCGATCGTCTTGGCGAACCGGTCGGCAAGCAGGACCAGTACATCGCCGCCGTAGGCGGCATCACGTGCTTTACGTTCCACAAGAACGACAAGGTCACGGCGACGCCGCTGAAGATCAACATGGACACGCTGTTCGACCTCGAAGACAACCTGCTGTTGTTCTTTACCGGGTTCTCGCGCAGCGCCGGCAGTATCCTCAAGGACCAGAATACGCGGACCAGGGACAGCGACGCGGAGATGCTGAAGAACCTGCATTATGTGAAGGAACTTGGCTATCGCAGTCGCGATGCGCTCGAATCCGGCAATCCGGTGCTGTTCGGTGAATTGATGCACGAGCACTGGGAGCACAAGAAGCGCCGGTCCGGCGGCATGAGCAATCCGCAGATCGACGAATGGTATGGCTTGGCAATGAACAACGGGGCGGTCGGCGGCAAGCTCGTCGGTGCCGGCGGCGGCGGCTTCCTGATGTTCTATGCCCGCGACCGCAACCGACTGCGTCACGCCATGGCGCATGCGGGGCTCGAAGAGGTGCGCTTCCGCTTCGACTTCGAGGGATCGAAGATAGTGCTTTCGTCCTGAGCAATGTTGCCGATCGCGATTCTGGCCGGCGGACTGGCGACGCGCCTGCGTCCGATCACGCAGTCCATACCGAAGGCGCTGGTCGACATTGCCGGCAAGCCGTTTATCGTCCGGCAGCTCGAGTACTTGCGCGCGCAAGGATTCGAACGCGTGGTGTTGTGCGTCGGGCATCTCGGAGAACAGATCGAACGCGCGGTTGGCGATGGGTCAGCGTTTGGCCTCGACGTGCGCTACTCGTATGACGGCGAACGGCTACTCGGCACTGGCGGGGCGTTGCAGCGCGCTCTGCCGCTGCTCGGCGAACAATTCTTCGTCGCCCATGGCGACTCCTGGATGCCGGTCGACTATGTGGCGATCGAGCGCGCGTTCCGCGTAAGCGGCAAGCCGGCCCTGATGACCGTGCTGCACAACGCCGATCGCTGGGACAAGAGCAACGTCCTGTATGAGCCCGGCCGCGTCGTCGAGTACAATAAGTCCGCGCCGAGGCCCGATATGCACTACATCGACTACGGCATTGCCGTGCTGTCGGCCTCGATTTTCGAAGAGGGCACGCGGGGCAGCGTTCTCGACATCGCCGATATCTATCACGCCTTGTCGCTCGCAGGAGATCTAGCGGGCCATGAGGTGCATGAGCGCTTCTATGAAATCGGCTCGCCCGCGGGGCTGACAGAAACGATCGCTTTTTTTACGAAGGGACAATCCATGCAGTACGCCCAGCAGCATCTCGACGAGGCGGCCGAGATCATCAAGCGCATCGACGTTGGCGCGATCGAGCGAGTCGCGGACCTGCTCGCGTCGGTGAAGCGCGACGGCGGCAGGATCTTCTTTCTCGGCGTTGGCGGTAGCGCCGGCAATTGTTCGCACGCGGTGAACGATTTCCGCAAGATTGTCGGCATCGAATCGTACGCACCGACCGATAACGTTTCCGAACTGACCGCGCGCACCAACGATGAAGGCTGGGCCAGCGTCTTCGTCGAATGGTTGAAGACCTCGAAGCTGCAGGCGAAAGACGCGTTGTTCGTTTTTTCGGTCGGCGGCGGCAATCTCGAGAAGAACGTCAGCCCGAATCTCGTCCTGGCGTTGCAGCTCGCCAGGGAAGTCGGTGCGAAAGTCACAGGGGTCGTCGGCCGCGACGGCGGCTATACCGCCAAGGTGGCGGATGCCTGCGTCATCGTGCCGACCGTCAATCCGGAGACGATCACGCCGCATTCCGAGGCGTTCCAGGCCGTCATCTGGCACCTGCTGGTTTCACATCCGAAGCTCAAAGCCAACCAGACCAAATGGGAATCGGTCGCGAAATGAGGCCGCGCCGGTGATGCGCCGCGCCGTCTTTCTGGATCGCGACGGCGTGATCAACGCGCCGGCAATTCGCGAGGGCAGGCCGTATCCACCGGCGAGCGTCGAGTCCCTGGAAATTCTGCCCGGCGTTCGCGAAGCGGTGCAGAGCTTCAAGTCGGCCGGCTTTCTCGTCATCGTCGTGTCCAATCAGCCCGATGTCGCGCGCGGCACGACGTCGCGTTCGGCCGTCGAGGCGATCAATTCGGTATTGGCGCAGGACCTCCCGATAGACGAATTCCGCATGTGCTATCACGACGCGGCCGCCGCCTGCGATTGTCGCAAGCCGAAGCCCGGCATGCTCCTCGACGCGGCGAGGAAGTGGCACATAGACCTCGCAGCGAGCTTCATGGTCGGCGACCGTTGGCGCGATGTCGAAGCCGGACAGAACGCCGGCTGCAGAACGGTCTTTGTCGACTATGCCTATTCGGAAAAGCAGCCGGAGCACGTCGACCTGCGGGTCAAATCGCTGCTCGAAGCCGTACCGTATATCCTTGTTCCAGACAACGCGCCGTAGAGGGAGACATGAAATCGATCAGTGATTTGCAGGTGAAGATCTTTGCCGATGGAGCGGACAAGGCCGGCATGCTGGAAATGTATGCCAAACCGTTCATCCAGGGACTGACGACGAATCCGACGTTGATGCGCAAGGCCGGTATTGCCGACTACAAGGCCTTCGCTCTGGATGTCCTGCAGGCGATCGCGGACAAGCCGATTTCGTTCGAGGTGTTCACCGACGACTTCGCCGAAATGCAGCGCCAGGCGCTCGAGATCGCCGGCTGGGGCAAAAACGTCTACGTCAAGATTCCGATCACGAACACGAAGCGCGAGCCGTCATACGCTCTGATCCGCGATCTTTCGGCGCGCAAGGTCAAGCTCAACATCACCGCCTTGATGACGCTCGAGCAGGTTCGCGATACGGTGGCGGCGCTCGATGCATCCGTGCCGAGCTACGTGTCGGTATTTGCCGGGCGTATCGCCGACACCGGCCGCGATCCGCTGCCGTTGATGGCGGCCGCCGTCGAACTGCTCCGGCCGAATCCGCTGGCCGAGCTCATCTGGGCAAGCCCCCGCGAACTGCTGAACATCTTCCACGCGGATCAAGTGGGATGTCACGTGATCACGGTCACGAACGATATCTTGAAGAAGCTGAGCCTGGTCGGATTCGACCTGAGCGAATACTCGCTCGACACCGTCAAGATGTTCCACCGCGACGCGGCGGATGCCGGCTTCCGGCTCTAGTCGGCGACTTCACGGTGCTGGCCGCGTCCGCCGCGACCGGGTGCTAAAGACGCCGGAATAATTCGACGGTACTTGCGGGGCGGGACATTAAAGTTTGAGCTTCTTGAAGACCGGCTCGGGTATGTGCCGGATCACGAGCATGATCCAGCGCCAGAACCAGGGCAGGTAGATGATGTTGCGTCTGCGGTCGATTGCCTTGACGATGCCGGCGGCAATCCTGTCAGGCTGGGCCCACAGCGCACCCTTGTCGGCGATGCCGCTGGTCATCGCCGTATCGACGAACCCGGGCTTGATCGTGAGCACGTTGACATTGGCCTTGGCCAGACGTTGGCGCAGTCCGCCAAGGAAGGCGGTCACCGCCGCCTTGGCGCTGCCGTAGACGTAGTTGCTCTGCCGGCCACGATCGCCGGCCACCGAGGAAATCACCGCCAGCGTGCCGTGGCGCTGTGCTTCCAGGCGATTGGCCAGGGTCGTCAGCAGAGCCATCGTGCTGACGGCATTGATGTCGAATTCGCGGCGCAAGGCCTCGATCGAGGTTTGGCATTGCGCCTGGTCGGACAGCGTGCCGTGCGCGATCAGCACGATGTCGATGCCGCCGAGCTGGCGCTCGGCCGCGTCGAGCACGGTCTGGTGCGCAGCGAAATCGGTGGCATCGAGCGTCGCTGTTTCCGCGCGCATCGCGCCGCGCACGCTGAGGTCGGCGGCGACGACGCGCAGATGGTCGGCGTTGCGCGCGACCAGGCACAGCGCATCGCCGCGCGCGGCGAACAATCGCGCGGTGGCTTCGGCGATCGCCGAGGTCGCACCGATGATCAGGATTTTCTTCATCAACTGCCTTAGGGAAGCTCTGAACAAGTCTGCACAGGCCCAACCATTCGAATTGTAATGCAGGGGTGATGTCCAGAAGGTCCTCAGGCCGCGCCGCGCAGGAGCGCAAGTGCCTCGGCGGCCATGGATGGCCGAGAGAGGCCGCCGCGCAGGAGCGCAAGTGGCTCGGCGGCCATGGATGGCCGAGAGAGGCCGCCGCGCAGGAGCGCAAGTGGCTCGGAGGCCATGGATGGCCGAGAGAGGCCGCCGCGCGGCTTGCCCAGGCAGCCAGCCTGAGCGGCGCCACGCAACACGACCTGCGAACCTTCTGGACATCATGCCGCCTATGCAGACTTGTTCAGAGCTTCCCTGTGACGCGGCGCCAGAATCCCGACGAAAAGCGCGGGTCCAGGTACGCCTGCATTTCTTCCCAGCGCGGAAAATAACGGCGGAATCGTTCGGCGCGAAGGCGTGCATCCTTCGCCGGATAGACCGCGCCACCGGCAGCGGCGACGATATCGTCGAGCCGCTCGAGCAGAGCGAAGGTAGCCGCGCCGCGATTCGGAAAATCCAGCGCCAACGTCGTCCCCGCGCGGGGGAACGAGAGGATACCAGCCGGCGGACGGTCGGCGAACACCTTGATCACGCTCAGGAACGAGCCGCTGCCGCTGGCGGCGATCGTCGTCAGCAACTTGGTCATCGTCTCCGGCGCATCGGCCTGCGGCACGACGCACTGGTATTGCAGGAATCCGCGCGGACCGTAGATGCGGTTCCAGTCGTCGACCGCATCGAGCGGATAGAAGTACGGAACGTAGGGAACGGTGGCCGTGCCGCGCCGCGTGGCGTGGAAATACAGGGCGTTGAATGCGGGCAATGTCGTGCGGTTGATTAGCGGAAATGGCGGCGTGAACGGCACGCGCAGCGGCCGCCGGCGCGGCACGGGCCGGGTATCGTCTGCGTGATTGGCGCCAATGAACAGGCCGCGGCCGAAGGTCTTGCCGGTGCCGGCGCAGTCGATCCAGGCAACGGTGTACTCGTGGTCATGCTCCGACCGCGACGACAATTCGAAAAACTCGGCGAGCCCGTTGAAGGCGATGGTCTGTGTCGACATCCACGGCCCAGCGACGCGTTTGAGCGCGAATTTAGCCCAGGTGATGAGGCCGGTCAGGCCGAGCCCGGCGATCGTTGCGCCGAACAAGCCGGCGTTCTCGCTCCGGCTGCAATGCAGCCGCGAGCCGTCGGAGCGCAGCAGTTCGAAGCCGAGCAAATGTTCGCCGAACGTGCCGGCGCGATGATGATTCTTGCCGTGCACGTCGTTGGCGATGGCGCCGCCGACCGTGACGTACTGCGTGCCCGGGCTGACCGGAAGGAACCAGCCGCGCGGCACCGCGAACGCGAGGATGTCCGCGAACAGCACGCCGGACTCGCAGTGCAGTACGCCGGTGGCCGGATCGAACGCGATGAAGCGGTCGAGGCCGCGCGTATGCAGCAGCGCACCGCCGTCGTTCAGGCACACGTCGCCGTAGCTGCGGCCATTGCCGTAGGCAAGGACGCTGCCGGCCGCGTCCGGCAGGGGCGCATCGCGCCAGCATAAAGGTATAATTTTTTGTGTTGCACGCGGATAGCGGCCCCACGACGTTCCTGCCGCCATCAGATCGCTCCAGCGACAATCGCGACCGCAATAGTCAGCAACAGCAGGCTGGTGCGGTCGGTCAGGGCGAACACCACCGGATCGTCGTGCATGCCGCCGCGATGCGCGATGAGCCAGGCGCGGCTGATCCAGTACAGGAGCAGCGGGCACAGCAGCCACAGCACGCGCGGGTGCCGATAGAGCAGTTCGCTGGCGGTGCTGTTGATGTACAGCGCGAGCACCAGCACGGCCAGATACCCGCTCGTGGCGCCGAGCGATTGCACCAGCGGCAGATCGTCGACGGAGTAACTACGGCCGGCGCTGCGGCTGTCCCCGGCGATGAGCAAGCCGCGCAGTTCGGTGTAGCGCTTGATCATCGCCAGGCTCAGGAACAGGAACATCGAGAAGGCCAGCAGCCAGAACGACACGCTGATGCGCAGCGCGGCCGTGCCGGCAATGATGCGAATCGTGTACAGCCCGGCCAGCACCACGGTATCGAGCATGGCAATGCGCTTGAAGGCGAATGAATAGGCGAGCGTCAGCACGTAGTAGCCGGCAAGCGCGAGCGCAAACAGCTTCGAGATCGCCAGCGCCAGCGCAAATGCGGCGAGCGTCAGCAGGGGTGCGGCGACGAGACCGGCGCTGATCGGCAACGTGCCGGCGGCGAATGGTCGCAGGCGCTTGCGCGGATGGCGGCGATCGGCATCGAGATCGAGCAGGTCGTTCAGCAGATAGACGCCGGAGGCGCACAGGCAGAAGCTCAGGAACGCAAGCAGCGAACGCAGCAGCGCATCCGGCACCAGCACCAGATGGGCCGTGAGCAGCGGCAGGAAAATCAGCAGGTTCTTCAGCCATTGGTGCAGGCGCAGCGCCTTGAGCCAGGAGCGAACGTGACCACCGCTGCGATCGAACACGCGCTCGACCTCGCTGACGTGCGCGGCGCGGCGCGCAAGAGCAGGCGAGGCATTGACCACGATCGCACGGCGCGAGCGGTTCCAGACGCGCAAGTCGCGCGCTTCGTTGCCCGCATAGTCGAAACCGCGCTCGCCGAAGCGCCGGCTGAGCTCGTCGCCTTTCTCGGTACCGGACAGGTTGCGCACGCCGTCGCTGGCCAGCACTTCATCGAAGCCGCCGACGTGCGCCGCGACGGCGTCGGCGAATTTCCGGTCCGATGCGGTGCACAGGATGCGCCGGCGCCCGGCTGCATCCGTGCGCAGCCAGTCGAGCAGGCGCGGCTCGTACGGCAGCATGGCGACGTCGACGTCTGCGCGCTGGGCGATCTCGCGTTTCAGATGCGCCTTGCCGCGCAGCAGCCACACGCCGAAGCGCAGCAGGTTCAGCGGATTCTGCCGTAACAGGCTCAGCGCGGACTCGGCAAGCAGGTCGGAGCGGACCAGCGTTCCGTCAAGATCGACGCACAGCGGAATGCCAGGCTGCAGCGTCTGCGGATCGGGGCGTTCGGCGGCGTTCACGGCGGCAAGAATACTAGAAGGCGTGCCGACGTGGCGGCGTAGCGTCGGGAGTCGACGAGGTTCCCGATCGTCACGTGTCGAAATAACAGCAGCAGCGCGCCGACGCAGGCAGCGCGCGGTCGCTCAAATCTGCAGCTGCGGCCGCAGCGCCTCGAACAAGGCCAGGGCCTGCGGATTGGCCAGCGCATCGGTGTTTTTCACCGGCCGCCCATGAATTGTTTCGCGCACGGCGAGCTCGGTAATCTTGCCGGAAATGGTGCGCGGGATGTCGGCGACCTGCAGGATCCGGGCCGGCACGTGGCGCGGCGTGGTGTTGTCGCGGATCTGCCTGGCGATGCGAGCACGCAGCTCGTCATCGAGCGTGACGCCTTCGCGCAGGCGCACGAACAGGATCACGCGTACGTCGCTGTCCCATTCCTGGCCGACCGCGATCGATTCGAGCACTTCGGGCAGCTGTTCGACCTGGCGATAAATCTCGGCAGTGCCGATGCGCACGCCGCCGGGGTTCAGTACGGCGTCCGACCTGCCATAGATGACGATGCCTTCACGT
>Ga0157375_10002093_pt1 | contig 17234 bp, 10 predicted proteins | sample M35metaG_FD_115311 | JGI IMG/M metagenome (GOLD analysis project Ga0157375, IMG submission 115311) | Miscanthus rhizosphere microbial communities from Kellogg Biological Station, Michigan, USA - M3-5 metaG | ecosystem: Host-associated > Plants > Roots > Rhizosphere > Soil | place: USA: Michigan... | reverse complement strand
GCCAGCGGTTGAGGAAAGCAAGGCCTCAACCCCGGTTTTGCGAAGTTCTTTCGGAAGTATCTTCCAATTTCTCACAATGCATTTGGCTGCATCGGTTGGAGAGTGTTGATTTAACGCATTTAATGCCGATTGTTGCAAGGACAGCGGCGCTTCTGAAACAATGATCTCCTCGAATAATTTTCCGTAATTGGCGCCCTTGTTCAATGCGAGAACTTCCACGGCGTCCTCCCTGAATGCGGGCAATTGCGCCGTGTCGGTAGCTACCGTCTCCGCATAACCGACAACTTGTTTCCATTTTTGAAGTGAAGGCACATCCATCTTTGCGTACAATTCAACCGCTGCTCTTCGTGTGGGCGACGGTGTATTTTTTTCAAAACAATTCAGCAGTTGAAGTCGAGCCCTTTCGAAATGATTATTTGGGGTCAACGTTTTTAGACGCAAGGACCTACTCAATCCGTGAAGTAAGGCCGCCTGCCACCATGAAGATTGCCCGGAATGTTTATTAGTGGCAAGTCCTATTATACCATTGATGTCGTCTGCACGTCCCGACAAACCCAACACTGCCGCACAATTGGAGAAAAATAAGGCGCTGCCGCTCGTCTCACGGGCAGATAATATTGGAAGGGTCATTTGAAGCAATGTCCATTCCCGTCCACTAGCGGCACTCAACGCTGCGACATGTACCCACCTGTCGTTTATGTCCCTAAGCAGTATTTTCTGTTGTGCGGCGATAGACGACTGCGTATTGATATCACCTAAAGTGCAAAGGAGTTGGAAGCGAACCCTGGCGGACGGATCATTCTGCATGTGCAAGAGCGTTTCAACAAGGGACGGCATATCTTTCAAATGTTGTTCTGCAATCCTGATTGCATTTTCCCGAACGCCTGCCGAATCGCTGCGGAGAGCGTGAGTCAGGCTGAGCGTATCCATTCCGCCAAGGCCTTCCAGTGTCCAAAGCGCATGAACGATTCCAGCTGCGGATGTGGTGGTATCTATGAGCTTTTGAAGCATGTGCACAGAAGAAGAGTCTTGCTTATCCATCAGCAATCGTTGGGCATTTCGGCGCCACCAGACATTGTTGCTTGTAAGCGTTCTTACCAATTCTTCTGTGGATGCTTTGTTTAAGGCGATGTGATTGCACCATTTCATATTGGCTGCGCCAGAGGGTGAGATGCGATAAATGCGACCTTTATCGGAGCCATTGTATAAAGCGCCTGAGTGAATGACTTCTTCACTCAACCATTCCGGGTGTTCAATAATCTGTCGATAGTAGTCGATTATATATAACGCGCCGTCGGGTCCCACATACATTTGCACGGGCCTAAACCAACCATCCGTAGTTGCCAGGAACTCCTTTTCGGGATAAACTCTTGATGCTGTAAAACTCGCACCGCGATCCTGAATTCTGTCAGCATGCACAATATTGCTGACCGGCTCCGCGACGAAGGTGACGTTGTTAAAGCTGTCGGGAAAAAGACCGCCATTATAATAGGTGATACCACAGGCTGAGGTAATGACGCCGCGATCTGTGAGCAGCTGGTTTTCAGGATTGACTGTAATGGGATAAACTTCGCAGGCGCTGCCATGATCAGAAATATAGTCTGATGCATTTGCCACAAGTAAAGCTGGATTTCGATTCAGGTACCTGCCGGCGATCACTTCCTCAAAAATATGATCGGCATTTTCGACGCAGAAATGATGGCCCCAGTTATCGAAACTTTGTCCATACTGCGATTCGCCGGACAACATTTCCAATTCAAGTTTGTCTGGTTTGAACCTGATATTTCTTCCATCTGCATTTCGCGGCAATGTTTTTGCCGCGGGCGCATCAACAAAGCGCACGAGGTTTCCACTATCATTGAACATCATCGAAACCTTTGGCGTCACCGTGCCCATGTGTGCGAGATAGATCCAGTTGTCAATCCCGAAAATGGGTGTGTTGGCGATATGTTGTGGATTGGTGAGCGCAATGCCGGTGATGATTTTTCTTTTTATATCTGCCTTCCCATCGTGATCGGAATCTTCCAGGTAGAGGACATCAGGAACATCCACGACGATCAAACCTTTCTTCCATCGCATGATGCCGGTTGGTAGTCGCAGATGGTCTGCGAATACTTCGCTTTTATCCGGAATGCCGTCGTCATTGGTGTCGGTAAGAAGCTTAATCTTGCCGGTTCCCGAAGTATCCAGCGGATATCCATGCATTTCCAGGACGTAGATATTTCCATACTCATCCACTTCCATGGCAACGGGGTCTGAAATCATTGGTTCGCTGGCCACCAAATCGATCTTGAAGCCTTCCGGCAACCTGAATCCCTTCAGGGCTTCTTGTGGCGACAAACCGTTATAGCTTTTACTGCGCTTGTTGTCCTTACATGCGAGCAGGGAGACCATGAAAAGGAACAGGGCAATTTTTTTCAAGTCGATTTTATTTAAGACCCGAATAAGATAGAACAAAAGCGTGGAAAGCGGGAGGTTGTAACGGTCAAAAAATGAGAAGGGTGGCGGGATTTATTATTTCTTTCGTAAATTCGCGGCCTTGTGTGATTCTGAGCAAAGGTATTGGGTATTGGGTATTGGGTATTGGATATTGGGCGGTGAGGATTTACTGTCATCTGTCTACTGTCCACTAGATAATTGGTCCCGTAGTTCAATGGATAGAATAGAAGTTTCCTAAACTTTAGATACAAGTTCGATTCTTGTCGGGACTACAAAAAAAGCCTGCTCATACAAGCAGGCTTTCTTATTTTTTCCGATACAACCTTGAATTTTTCAACATCCTCTACTAGTTCTCGATAAGGCATAAATCACGTTGCCTGAAACAAATAAATTGAAAATCTTGCCATCTTTTGAAGGAAGCAACAGTTTCCAGGTTTTTCCGTGGTCTGATGATTTAAGAATGCCGTCAGGATGACCACAAAAGAAGTCTTCACCAGCCTGAATAATAGAGGTAATGGAGAGTTGCGCCGGAAGGCCAGCATCGATGGGCTGCCAGGTTAGACCGCCGTCGTAGGATGTTCGCACTCTTCTGGTATTCGACGCTGAACTATAAGTGATAGCGGCGAATCCACCTTTGATGGGTTCTACATCGATGCCAACACCGCCCTCCATAAGCATCCACTTCCAGTTTTCACCATCATCGGTCGATCTTAATATCCCCTTTGGGCCGGTCCCAAGGAGTACACCGTTTGACTCGACTATTTTCCCTACACCAGTAAAGAGAAGTTTCCAGGTTTTTCCATTGTCAGTGGATCTAAAAAGCCGCTCTCTTGACGCCATGAAAAGGGTGCCCCCAGCAGTTTCAAATACGGTACGCACCAGTGACCATTGAAAATTCGTGTCCGCAGGCACCCATCCGCGCGTGCTATCTACTTTTCGTAAAGATTGCCAATCGAAATTGTATGCATACATCCCGGCCTTGCCGGGGGCAATACTACCCTGCTTGTCAGGGAAAATCTCTTTTTTCCAAAAGGGAGACGTGGAATTTGGCTGATTATGATATAGCCCATTTCCAGTACGTAAATAGAGCCCATTGTCATTTGTAAAGACTCTCTGGATATCATTTTCCTTCAAATTTTCGGGCAGCCCTTTGCCAATGTCCTGCCATGTTTGTCCGCCATCAGTAGATTTAAATACGATGTTAGCAGCTCCAGCCATATCTCCCATTTGCTCTCGGTGACTATCCGGGAGAAGAGATGATTGTGGAATCGAGAATGGAATAAGGAGCAAAAAAGCAAGGATATAGTTATTCACGGCAACAAATGATTTGGTGAAAGAATAAAGTAAAGATATTGGGCGTGAACTAGCTTGAAGCTTTTCAGTAGTAAAATGATGTAAAAGACGTGTAAAACGTTTGTAAAGCACCAAAACTGAGGGTTAATGGATTATTTTGCAACTATGAAGCCATTTACTCTATTTGGATCTTCAGTCCTGATCATTGGTATTTTGATTTCTGCTGTTGCATTTATCAAAAAGAATGAAGTCCCAGAGAAGCACATAGAAGTTGTATTACGTGATTTGGGACATCAGCTTTTGCTTTCAGCGAATGATTCTTCATCCCGGGTGTTGCCGGTTAAGAAATTAAATGAAGCCACCTATCAAATCTCCTTTCAAAATGACTTTGGCTTTATTTCAGATACCCTCATCAATTTAGTTCAACGAACATTTGAAAAAAACGGGCTGGCAAACGATTATATAGTGAATTTGAGGAATTGTAAACAAAATGAAACGGTCTTTGCATTCGAAATAAATAGCCAGACAGGCGATTTAACACCTTGCAGAGGTCGCAAGTTGGTCGTGGGTTGCTACGTAATTGAAATTGAACTTTTGAAGAAAACTACGTTTAATTTGGTTTGGTTAATTCTATTGATTATTCCTTTGAGTTTGATTGGTTATTATACAATAAATAAGTTTCGTAATATAGAGGAGGCAGCACCCATTTTCGATAATGGTGATTACATACAATTGGCAAGCTTTCGATTCTACCCCGATAATAATGTTCTTAAAACTGGGAATAACAATATTACCCTTTCGGAAAAAGAAACGAAAGCACTAAAAATATTTGCAGAAAATATAAATCAGATTGTAGAAAGAGAAAAACTGATGAAAGAGATTTGGGAAGATAAAGGCATAGTGGTTATCAGCAGAAATGTTGATGTATTGGTGTCTAAATTACGTAAGAAATTAATCGACGATAACTCCATTAAATTTATTACCGTACCCGGCAGGGGTTACAAATTGATTATTGGGTAAGGATTCCTATCGACACGACATCGCCCGCCGAAGTCCTCACAGCATAGTCATGAAGGGCAAAATAACTGTTCAATAGTCGTTCATAAAGTGATTTTATTTAATTCGTTTTGCTTTGATAAATCGAGTCCACTCATCTCAGTGGGCTTTTTATTTCTATCAGAAAAGTTTTGATACATTTAGTTATCAAAACCCTTCCCATGCCGGACGCTCAACTGCGGCAAAATAATTCCTGGAATATTTTGCAAAAGATCCTCTTCCGTTTCTTCTTTATTTATTTCATATTATATACAAGTCCCTGGGATTCGTTGAGCGTCATACCCGGCGTTCATTACATTACGGATTTGTACAGCCAGGCTTTTACCTGGACAGTCATTAAAAGCAATGAACATTTTTTCCAGGTGTTTCACATTAAACATGTACACCAGGTGTTTAATGGAAGTGGGGATACTTCTTTTGACTGGGCTGCCAATTATTTTATGCTGGTGCTGGCGGTTATCGGAGCCGCTATTTGGTCGATAGCGGATAGAAAAAGGCAAAATTACAGGCAGTTGAATTACCTGTTGTGCCTCTTCATCAGGTATTCTTTGGCACTTATTGCTTTCGGTTATGGCATGCAAAAGATATTCGCCTTACAGATGCCATTTCCATCTACCAGTGAGTTGGCGACACCACTTGGCGATCTTTTACCCATGCGGTTCTCCTGGTTTTTTATAGGCTATTCCACACCATACCAGGTTTTCTCTGGAATTATGGAAGTGACGGTGGCGCTATCATTACTAAACAGACGCACCGCCACACTCGGTACATTGATAGCCACAGCAGTTTTCTTCAACGTGCTGATGCTTAATCTTTGCTACGATATACCGGTAAAGCTTTTCAGCATGAACATAGTGCTGATGTGCCTCTACCTGCTGGCTAATGAGTGGGACCGAATTGCCTGCTTCTTTGTACTCAACAGGCAGGCTGCTCCCTGCTCAGTGTATGATTACACATTGACTAAAAAGTGGATGCGCATCGCCAGGATCACCATCAAACTGTTTGTTGTATTTCTGCTCTGCAAAACATCCTACGAAACGGTGCAATATTATAATCAAACAAAAAAAATAACCAACTATAAAGACTTTACTCCTGGCATTTATGATGTGACCAAATACGTGGTGAATAAGGATACACTTCCAGCATTGATCACTGATACCATCCGCTGGAAGGACCTGGTGATTGAGAAGAACAGATGGGGGAGCATCAATACATTGGATACACTTTTCAACAGATACTATGGAAGGTCATATTTTAGTTTTAGGGTAGATACACTTCAGCCCATTATCCACTTTCTGCGAAATTCACGCGATGAAAAGCCTAAGTTTTCACTACGCTACCAGTGTCCCGACAGTAATACGATTCAGCTTTGGGGGCTGCGGCGCAATGATTCCATATTTATTGAATTAAAAAGTTCTGCCCGGCATTTCCAATTGGCAGAACGGCAGTTTCATTGGTTGAGTGAGGCCAACAGGTAAGGCGGCATTACATGCGCAGCATCGCCAATGATTGCTAAATTAGGCTGGGCTTCCAATGGTTCAAAAATTTTCCAACGTGGTTCACTCTAACAAATAAATGGATCAAGTGTTATCTGGATATACGATTCAAATTAGCATCTAGTGGAATCATCTTTGGCATCAGTAGCTGTACGAATCCCAATATAAGGATATAAGAAAAACCTGCGATCATGAATGCCCAGAAATAACCCGAATTGCCGGCGGTATCCAATACTGTCCCTAAGGCAATATCAGCGATTATCGCAAACGTCACCCCAATCATTTTTCCTATTCCTATTACAGATGCAATTGCTTTCTTTGGAAAAACATCCGGAACCAACGTATATCCATTAATCGACCATGACTGATGACCTGCAGCGGCGAGACCAATTAAAAAAACTGCCATCCATTTGCTTGCAATAACAGGTACAAGGCTAACAGGCAAAATTATAATCGCGCAAACCAGCATGGTTATTTTCCGGGCCTTATTGATTGACCAGCCTTTTTTTATTAATGCACCCGAAGCATATCCTCCAAGGAGGCTTCCGGCATCCGCCATAATAAAAATAATCAGGAATGGGGGCCCAATGTTTTTAATGTCAACGCCAAATTGTTCTGCCAGAAATTTGGCGCCCCAGAAAAGGTAAAACCACCACACACCATCAGTTATCGTCGTTAAAGCGAATGCCCAGGTTTCCCTCTTTGGTAATAATTTTAACCAGGGAATTTTTTCTTTTGTTTCCTCTTCGGAATCACTGTTAATATAGGCTAACTCCGCTTTTGATAATTTGGGATGTTCTTCAGGTTTTTGATAGGTTCTCATCCATAAAAATACCCATAGGGCACTAAGCACACCGGTAATAAGAAATGGTATTTGCCAGTGATTTCCCTCAACAGAAACAATAGCGCCAACAATAAACGGAGCTAAGATCGCGCCAACGCTTGTTGATGCATCAAAAATTCCTGTGGCAAAAGCCCGGTCCTTTTTAGGAAACCACTCCGCTACCGTCTTAATGGCTGCAGGAAAATTTCCAGATTCACCAATTCCCAGGCCGAAACGCGCCACAATAAAACCAATTAAACTGAAAGCCGGCCTGATGACAGCATGCAGCATCCCGAATATGCTCCAGGTAACGATTGAAATAGTATATCCTATCCTCGTGCCAAGCCGGTCAATAATACTGCCCATGAATAGCAACCCTATACCATAAGCAATTTTGAAAGAAACCATGATGGCTGCATAATCCGTATTTGACCAATGAAAAAGTTTTTGCAGGGTTGGAGCCATTACACCTACTATGCTACGGTCAAAGTAGTTAATCGTAGTAGCCAAAAACACCAATGCAAGGATTCGGTAACGGTAATTGCCCATTTGCCGGCTTTAGTCTTTCATTTTTATTTGCATATCATTTTAATACTGTATTCCCGGGTTGTTTATAGTTTAATCTTAACTTTTCAAATTCATTCTGATATTCCTTCAACCTGTTCCCTGCTATCTTTTGTCCGGATATGGTGACCGGGTCAATGAATGCAATATTTTTACCGCTAAGAGACGCAACTAATGAAACATCTCCCCATTTAAGAAAACCGGGTAGATAGATGGCGGCACTGAAGAAGTCAATGCCTTCGCGGCTGTCAAATAAATAGCTAACAGGAGCTTGACGCAAAGTAAGATGATCGACATTGCCTTCCAGCGCACTGAAAAATAATCCAGCGAGTCCGGCTTCCTTCCTTCCATCTATGCTCACTTTGACAGATTTGTATTTGGAGTTCAGGAATTGAGTAAGGATCTTAAGCTCTTCTACCCATTCACCCATCATGGTTCTGCCAAACCATAACTCCGACCTGGCAATAGTGCGAAGCCCTCCTGTACGATAATTATTTCCTGCTGAAGTGGAAGAAGCTTCTCCTGTTCCGGAAAGGTCAACAATGGCGACACCTTTACCCGATTTAATGATTTCATCAATTAAACCAGGCGGGATACTGTCTTTTCCTTCAGGATCGCAAACAATTACAAATTCTTTAAAGTTATCCTGTGGAGAGTGCAACAACACCGGAATAAGCTTATTATCAGAAGTTGCTAAAGCGAACCGGTTCCATCCGTTCATTTGCTGATATTCGTAAACATGATTCAAAATTGATGTTTCGGCGACTCCCAATAGGTTTCTCAGGTCCTTTCTCTTTAACTCTGCATCGGTGGAGGTTGTATTCAGAAAAACAGATCTTAATTCGTTCCCTCTTCGTTTGCAATATTCAACTGTACCTGATACATTAGCATCTCTTTGTCCCTTAGGGAACACCATGAGCTGTTCATCAGGCAGTAACTCAAATGGAATTTCCTTTTTCGGCGAACCGTTACCCATACCTTTCAAATGCATGTCAAACCATCCGAGCACGGCCTCCCGGTCTTCAGCCTTGTATCCATGAGGAAGATCGAACAACTGGAAAGCTATATTGTCCTCAACACCATACAATTTAAATATCGGTTTGGCATTGGTATAACTGCGTATCATTTCAGATGGGAAAAAAGCAGGGTTGTTATCTTTTTTGTGATTGCACATCTTTATTGCACGGGGTGCAATGAGGGCAAGAATGCCTGCTTCTTCGGTCATATCAAAGGCATCGGCCACCACCTCACAAATACAAGGGGTTCCCATAATGTAGGATTGAAAGGTTCCGACACTTACTACAGGCATGGCCGCTTTAATGCGTTCATCGAGTGCTGTCAGCCACATGGTTTGGTTTCCACCTCCACTGGCTCCCGTTGCTCCAATATTTTTTGAATCAACATAAGGTAATGAACAAAGCAGATCTACACCTCTCATGTTGTCTGAAATCTCAATGCCCATTAAGGTTTCGCCGATATTCATCAGGGATGATCCAAGATTATTCTCATCACCATGGTCTTCGAATATGCCATGGATCGTAGTCCGTTCACCGGAACCCCAGGGATCAATGCTCAGGCACACGTAACCATTGAGCGCCAGGCTATGCCCTACTGCTTGCGGGCTCTCGGCGTCGATCTTGCCTTTTGGCCAATGGCCTATCATAAAAATTACTGCTGGAAATGGCCCTTTGCCATCAGGGATATATAGATTGGCCGTTGCATAAATCCCCGGACGGGTTTGAAAGGTTATTTTTTTAATTGCATAACCCTTCATTTGAATGGTACCCGTTTCCTTCATGTTTAAAGCCAGGTCATGATTGATTACAACCCCGGTTTTCTTTATGATCCCATTCTTAAGCTGTGCCCTGCGCATTTCCCAATCTTTCATGTTGCCAGGCAATTGATTAACTGAGAATCTTAATGCAGCGTCAAGTTTTAATTTACCGTCAATTAAATCAGCATGGTTCTTTGGAAAAACCTTAGGCAAAGTGTCTGAAAGGGGTCCTGTCTTTTTACTGTCATGCCGATCGATAGTCTCATCTCCAAAGCTTTTCACTACAGCACTATATGAACTTAAAACAGCACAGCATACATAGGCGATCAGTAAATATTTCATATTGATTGGAGAATGAATATGTACTTGAATTACGAAGAAGGCATCCGATCAACTATTTCCTCGGTTTTTCGATCCCAATATAATTTTTTCCCTTCCCGGTATGCACGCGTTGCCATAATGGTGGCTATCGAATGCCAGAAACCTGTATGAATATGCCCATTGGGAACTACACTTCTGTTCCTCATACAATCAACCCAGTTGTTAAGGTGGAAGGGCATATTATCACTTACATAAGCGGGACCAAGTTTCATCCCATATTCCGGGGTTGTTATTATTTCCGCTTTCCCGTTTTTTATTGCCTCTTCCATACCCTGGTAAAAATTAAATCCACCGGGGTGGTTCTCTTGTTCAGGAATAAGAAACCAACGGGAACTGCCTTCTCCTCCTGCCGAGAATAAGGTTCCTTCTTTCCCGCGAATGCAGGTATAATCACCAAACATATTTGCAAAATTTGTAGCGTATGAGTACAATAACTTCTCCTTCTCAAAAGTTGCGAGTGCCTGAAATGTGTCCGGGTTCTGACGAATATCTGGCCAGCCAAATATCCCTCCGCTAGCTACCATAGTGTCAGGAATAGCGGTGTCGGTATAAAAATGCACCAATCCTGCACCATGACTCATCCATTGAGACGTGATACCCCCGGAGTAATCACGGAATATCCTGAATTCAAAATATTTCCACGGATCGAACGGAACATAAGGCTTTCCTAACAGCCACCTGTTCCAGTCGGTGTCCTCTTCCCGGATCGCAGCCACATCGGGATCATTTGGAACATGCCAGCGAGGTTCGTTATCATTCCACACCTGTTCTATTTTTGTGATCTGACCCAGTTTACCGGAACGAATGATCTCGCGCACTTTCAGTTGTATCGGGTCGCTCAGCCATTGCGAACCCTGCTGTACAACCTGTTTGGATGAGAGGACGGCATTCCTTGCCAGTTTGGCATCTTCCACATCTATGGCCATAGGTTTTTCGCAATAGCAATCTTTACCCGCTTTTACAACTTCCACTAAAAGCTTTGCATGCTGAAAATCTCCTGCGCCGATCATAACTGCATCGAGCTCCGGCATTTTCAACATTTCTTCAGAATATTTAAACTGTTTTACATCTGTTCCGAACAATCTTTTACAGTTTGCTGCAGCTTTCTCTTTATTATGTTTCCAAATGTCGCAGACAGCAACCACGCCCAGATTTTTGTCTTTTTTGGCCGCGTTGACTATACTTTGATGATCACTGCTGCGATCGCCACAACCAAGAAATCCGATATTGATTCGGTCGTTGGCGCCGGGAATCCTATTATAGGAAGCGGCACTGGTTGATGAAGCCTTAGCAATTCGGCCTGTTACAGCAACTGTGGCTATTCCTGCAACAGATTTGCCAATAAAATCTCTTCGGCTGACGCGTTCTTTAGTCATGGCCATGTTTATTTAATAGTTAAGAAAATTAAACATTCAAATGATTAAGCCAAACATAAACCAGGAGAAAGATTCAAAGAATCTGAATATTTCTTTGCCGGTAGGGATCAAAAATTTCATTTTCAGGATCAATCTCTGTCACAATAAAATCGAGCATATCGATTGCGCAAATTTTGAAGGATTCAGCCGTGCCGACTTTATTCTGCCCGGTTAATGCAACGATCTTGTCTGAACAATTCACCATCGCGCGTTTCATTTCACATTCGAAATAATCAATGCTGCTTACGCCAATTTCATGATGAAGACTACAAACTCCCAGGAAGCACATATCTACATGCGACTGTTCCAAAAGTTGAATCGCATAGTTGCCTGCGGTAACCAGGGAATCGGGTAATATTCTTCCACCGGTAATAATGACGTCAACATTGATGCGGCCTGCCAGCAGTGATGCGATAGGTATATTATTGGTGATGACGGTCAGCGGCCCGCTTAATAAGCCTGCCAATGCATACGTGGTTGTGCCGCCGTCCAGTAAAATGGTGCAGCCGGGCTGAACGAGCTCCAGGGCCTTTTTCGCAATGATGCCTTTTTCACGCTCAGAATTATGAATACGCTCCTTGAAACTATGCGCATTGGGAGAATGAGGTATGGCGCCTCCACGCACTTTGGTAAGTAATCCATGCTTTGCGAGAGATTCAATATCCCTTCTAACGGTATCCTCAGACACCTTCAAGGCCTCACTCAACTGTCCAAGTTTCACGGATGGATTGGATTTCAATTGGTTAATAATAAACTCCAGTCTCTCTTCTTTCAACATTGTGCCATATTTTGCAATAAAGTTAACCATGTTTTCTACAATATTGCAACTATTTGCAGTATTTTGCATAAAATTGCAAGCTATGGAAAGGAAAAGACTTTTAGTAGATATGGATCACGTGATGGCTGACATCACTTCTCAGTACATCAAGTGGTACAAGGACGCCACCGGAACTGAAATAGACTGGAAGGATTTACTGGGCAAACCTGAAGACCTCGCATTTCCCCAGCCACAGTTCATCCGCGAATTTCTACATACTCCCGGATTTTTTCGCAGTGCCCCCGTGATGCCAGGCAGCCGGGAAGTGCTGTCAGAATTAAATGAAGCGTATGAATTATTCATCGTCTCCGCGGCAATGGAATTTCCGCAGTCGCTTATCGAAAAATATGAATGGCTGGAAGAACATTTCCCATTCATCAACTGGCGGCAAATCGTTTTCTGCGGTTCCAAAAAAATGATTTCAGGTGACATTATGATCGATGATCATTTCAGGAATCTCGGCAATTTTAATGGAGAAAAACTTCTGTTTACGGCTACCCATAATATTTATACTCATCTAAACGGATACACCAGGGTAAACAATTGGATAGAAATAAAAGGATTGCTGATGGGCGTCTTGCACAACCAGGACCCGGTTATTTACAGCCCTCTCAAAGCCTGATCCAGATCAGCCTGAATATCTTCTGCTGCTTCCAACCCAACACTCATCCTGATCAAACCGTCTGTGACGCCCGATTTGATCCGGTCCGCAGGCGACATGCCTGAGTGCGACATGGATGCCGGATGCGAAAGCAGGCTGTCAATGGTGCCGAGTGAAACGGCACGTGTACACATGGACAACTGGTTGATGAATTTCTTGCCCGCTTCCAGTCCGTTGCGCAATTCAAAACTCATCACCGCACCTGCATGACGCATTTGCCTGCGCATGATATGATAATCGGGGTGCGTGACCAGTCCATTGTAATTCACGCTTGAAACAGCCGGATGCGTTGAAAGGAATTCGGCCACTGCCATGGCATTGCTGCAATGCTTTTCCATACGCAGCGCAAGTGTCTTCGCCCCGGTACTCAGCAGGAAAGCATCGAAGGGACTGGCATTTGCACCCAGCAATTTGTGTAGCCGGTTTGCCGACTTGTTCATGAATTCAATGTCCCTTCCTACCAATACGCCCCCGATAGCCGTACCATGCCCATTCAAAAATTTTGTGGTGGAATGAAACACAAAGTCAACTCCGAATTTAAAAGGCTGTTGCAGATAGGGCGTGGCGAAGGTGTTATCTACAGTCACCAGGATGCCATATTTTTTTGCAATCGCGGTCACGGCCCCGATGTCGATGCATCGCATGGTGGGGTTGGCGGGAGATTCCAGGTGAATCAACTTTAGAGCAGGATGATTCCTGATCGTCGTTTCCACCTCTTCAAGATCCGTGAGATCGGCAATTAAACTTTGGATACCATACTTTGGCAACACATCATACAAAAACTCGTGCGTGCCTCCATAAAGCGAAAATTGGGACAGTACAGCATCGCCGGCCGATAGGTTGGCCATCATCATGGTCACCATCGCCGCTTGTCCGCTCGCATGCAAGATGGCCTGCAACTTCAAATCCTCTCCCCTTTCATCTTTTAATCCATAAGCTTCCAAAGACGCGATGATGGCGGCTGCAGCGGCGGTGGTGGGATTGCCAAATCGTGAATAGGTAAAACCTTCTTCCTTTCCCGTAAAGCGATTCATGCCTTGTTCCGCGCTGTCAAAAGTAAAAGTGGAAGTGGCGAATACGGGAATCAGGTGTGCATGCTCAGCGTGCGGTGTATGATCGGCGTGGATGGTTGCAGAGTCAATATTCAGAGAATGATGATCTATTTTCATTTCGCGCCTTTTATGGAGATGAGGTTCAAAACTACTTTAAATTTCTCCTCAGCAATTGTGCATTGAACGCAACGATGATCGTACTTAAACTCATCAACACTGCTCCCATTGCCGGGCTCAGGGTAAAATAAGGAAACAAAACACCTGCTGCCAGGGGAATCGCAATCACATTGTAGCCAACCGCCCAGGCCAGGTTTTGAATCATCTTTTTGTAGGTAGACTTACCAAAGGAAATCATTTGCACAACATCTTTGGGATCACTGTTTACCAAAATAATGTCGGCCGTTTCGGCGGCCACATCCGTTCCAGACCCAATAGCAATGCCAACGTCTGCCTGTGCCAGCGCCGGTGCATCATTTACCCCGTCTCCGGTCATGGCAACGATCTCACCCTTATCCTGGAACTCTTTTACTTTCAATTGCTTTTCGTGTGGAAGCACATTGGCTAAATAACCATCCATCCCCAACTGATTAGCAACCGCACTTGCTATTTTCTCATTGTCTCCGGTAAGAAGGAAAGATTTAATGTTCATCCGTTTTAACTGGCTGATCGTTTCAGCAGAAGTTTCTCTTATCGAATCAGCCAGTGTAATCATTCCCACCGGTTCATTGTTGATTAAAAGAATATTAATCGTTTCTACATCCTGTGCGATTGTTTCCACTATTTCAGGAAAAGGGAGATTGTTTTGTTTAAAATAATTGGGACCCACAGATAGCACATTCTTTCCATTCACCATTCCGCCCACACCCATACCAGGCATGTAATTGAAATCAGTTACTTTCCACAGCTCAAGGTTATTTTCTTTTACCTTTCTGACAACGCCATGCGCTATATGGTGCTCCGAGTTTTGCTGAACTGCACCGGCATATTGCAAAATATCATTTTGGGAATACTGCTTATTTAAAGTGATTACTTTTTCTACTTGGTGTGAACCCTTTGTCAGCGTACCTGTTTTATCGAATATGATGGTCGTAAGCCTTCGTGTGTTTTCAAAGGCAGTACGGTTGCGGATCAATAATCCATGCGTAGCTGAAAGGGTTGTTGATATGGCAACCACCAGGGGAATGGCAACGCCTAAAGCATGTGGGCAGGAAGTAACCATTACCGTTACCATCCTTTCCAACGCAAAGGATAAATCTTTTTCAATAGTAAGCCAATAAGCAAAGGTGGCAACTCCAATAGTAATTGAAACAATCGTCAGCCACTTGGCTACTTTATCGGCAAGAGTTTGGGTAGTTGATTTGGCACTTTGAGCCGATTGAACCATCGTTATCACTTTGTTCAGATAACTATCCTGTCCTGTTCCGGTTATCTTAATCTTTAATGCACCATCGCCATTGATTGAACCTCCAATGACCTTTTCGTCTTTTGCTTTTTTAACCGGAACACTTTCTCCGGTGAGCATACTCTCATTTACATAAGAACTTCCCTCGATGACCAATCCGTCGGCAGGAATTTTTTCACCGGGCTTGATGAGTGCTATGTCGCCATTTCTTAAGTCCTTCAACTCGATATCCGCAACGACGTTGCTTCTCTCTACATGTACTTTGGATGGTAACAATGCTATCAATGATTCAAGTGCCCTTGAAGCTGCCATCTGGGAACGCATTTCAAGCCAGTGCCCCAAGAGCATAATATCGATAAGGGTGGCCAGCTCCCAAAAAAAATCCATTCCCTGAAGACCAAAGACGACGGCTACGCTATATATAAAAGCCACGCTGATCGCAAGGGCAACTAAGGTCATCATGCCTATGGCCTTATCCCTTATCTCGCTAATCATTCCCTTCAAAAAGGGCATTCCACCATAGATGTAAATAGCAATGCCCAACATCAGCAAAACATATTGATTTCCCTGGAAAACAATATGAAATCCCAGCCAGTGTTGTATCATTTGCGAAAGCAGCAAAACAGGAATTGTCAATATAAGGCAGATCCAGAAGCGCTTTAAAAAGTCCTCGGTATGATGGCCGGCATGTTTGTCATGCATGCCGCCATTCGTTTGATGATGCGAGTGATCAGGATGGTCATGAGTTGGCCCTGGTTTCGACTTTGTATCAGGTCCTTCATGATGATGTGAGGAATGATCTGCGTGAGCGTGATGTTCATTTTCCATGTTCTTTTACAATTTGCTTTCCTAATAGGTAAGGGTAATCCCTGCGCCAAATCCCATATCACTATCGTAGTGCGTGGAAACGGCAAACCACTTGGAAACAATATATCGGAATCCCGCCATGTATTCTTTGTCTGTATTACCCATGATGGCAAACCGCAGCCTTCGGGTGATGGGAATTTCTTCCCTGCTTAGCTGAAACCTTAATTTGCCATTTCCGTCAACCCTGGCATCGGCCACCATTAGCCACGGAGTAGTATACTGAACACCAAATGTAACCGTCTGCCGGTTGTTCTTATTGCTTGTTTGTCCAAATAGGTTTTTATCATCACCCTTATGATGATGCGTTTCGCTTAACTTTTTGTAGTGGTAATCAAACCCTACATAAGGGAAAAGCCATTGAGTGACCCCCAGGTATCTGCCGAAAGCCAATTCACCTTCATATCCATGCTCTGGTTTTGTACCTAAATGCCACAGCCCCTGCAAGGCATATCGGTTGGAAGATAACATGGCTTCGCCATCGCTGCCATTGCTTTCCAGTCCAACCCTTGTCATGAAATGATACATGTTGTTATCTCTCTTAAACATTTTGTTGGCTGCTTTCGCATCCATCAATTCAGGATTAACAGGTGAGTTTTCATATGTAAATACCCGGCCCATACCAGCCATCATGTGAAAGAGAATGTGGCAATGGAAAAACCAATTGCCTTCCTGGTTGGCAGCAAATTCAAGGGTATCCGTTTCCATTGGCATGATGTCCAAAACATTCTTTAATGGCGCATAATCGCCCTGGCCGTTCAGCACCCTGAAATCATGTCCGTGCAAGTGCATGGGGTGACGCATCATGGAATGATTGGTAAGGATGATGCGAACATTCTCTCCTCTCTGAATTAAGATTCTGTCGGCTTCATTTACTGTTTTATTATCTAAAGTCCATACATAACGGTTCATATTTCCTGTGAGATTGAAGTGCAGCGTTTTCATGGGACCGTCAGGCAATGCCGTAGGGGTTGGAGAACGCATCATCCCATAGTTCAGGGTCACAATGCTGCCGCCGGTTGGCATGGTCATGCCCGTCATATTATCATGTTGCATGTTGTTCACCTTCGAACGATCGCTTGGGTATCCTTCACCCGTTATTTCAGGATACATGACCATATTCATGTCCATCTGCTGAAGGCTCATGTTCATTCCCATGTCCTTCATGGTGCCATTGGTATTCATCATACCATTCAT